>WNGF01009558.1_pt1 | contig 13745 bp, 8 predicted proteins | sample 5400641 | NCBI WGS metagenome assembly WNGF01 (sample SAMN13153371, study PRJNA577476) | soil metagenome | isolation source: 80 cm soil or saprolite under grassland replicate 2 | place: USA:California | collected 2016-06-15
GCCCCTGTCGTCCGAGGCCCAGGCCGAGGCGCGGGTGCTGATGCTGTCGACCAACAACATCCTCTCGCCCGCCCACGGGCGGCCGATCGCCGTGCCCACCCACGAGATGGTGCTCGGCATCTACTTCCTCACCTACAAGGCGGAGACGCCTGCGGCGAAGAGCAAGAGCAAGGGCAATGGAAGCTCCGACCCAAACGCGAAAATGCGTGCGTTTGGGTCGATCGCCGAGGCCGTGATGGCCTACGACTTCAAGTCGGTCGGGCTGCAGGACGCGATCGTGGTGCGCCTGCCCGCCGGCAAGCTGATCGACCCCGAAGGCGACGCCAAGCTCGAGACCACCGTCGGCCGGCTGCTGTTCAACGAGACCCTTCCCGACGACTACCAGTTCGTCAACGAGACACTGCAGAACCGCGAGCTGTCCGCGCTGGTCGCGCGGATCGCCGACCGCTACGACCAGACCACCACCGCCGAGGTCCTCAACAGCATGAAGAACCTCGGCTTCCACTGGGCGTCGCGGGCCGGCGTGACCGTCTCCATCCAGGACGTGCTCACGGCGTGACCGTCTCCATCCAGGACGTGCTCAAGCCGCCGCACAAGCAGCAGATCCTCGACGAGTTCGAGAAGCGCTCCGAGAAGGTGGAGTCCCAGTTCCGCAAGGGCATCATCACCGACGACGAGCGCCGCCAGGAGCTCATCGAGATCTGGACCGAGGCCACCGAGCGCGTCCGCGAGGACATGGAGGAGCGCTTCCGCCAGGAGCCGTTCAACCCCATCTACATGATGGCGACCTCCGGCGCGCGCGGGAACATGACCCAGGTGCGCCAGATCGCCGGCATGCGCGGCCTGGTCGCCAACCCGCGCGGCGACATCATCCCGCGGCCGATCAAGACCAACTTCCGCGAGGGCCTGACCGTGCTCGAGTACTTCATCTCGACGCACGGCGCCCGCAAGGGACTGGCCGACACGGCCCTGCGCACGGCCGACTCGGGCTACCTGACCAGGCGCCTGGTCGACGTCACCCAGGACGTGATCGTGCGCGAGGCCGACTGCGGCACCGAGCGCGGCATCCCCGTGCAGGTGGCGGTGCGCCGCCCCACGCGCAAGAAGGGCCAGTACGAGTGGATCCGGCCGCGCTCGGCCGAGAGCCAGGGCCTCTCGCGCGTGCTGGCCGAGGACGTGCTGGTGCCGCAGGGCAAGAGCGAGAAGGTGCTGGTCGAGGCCGGCACCGAGATCGACGACGAGGTCATCGACCTGCTGGTGGAGAACGAGGTCGGCGAGGTCCAGTGCCGCTCGGTGCTCACCTGCGAGTCGCGGCTCGGCGTCTGCCAGCTCTGCTACGGGCGCAGCCTGGCCACCAACCGGCTGGTCGACATCGGCGAGGCGGTCGGCATCATCGCCGCCCAGTCGATCGGCGAGCCCGGCACCCAGCTCACCATGCGGACCTTCCACACCGGCGGCATCGCGGGCGAGGACATCACCCACGGCCTGCCGCGCGTGGTCGAGCTGTTCGAGGCGCGCACGCCCAAGGGCATGACCCCGATCGCCGAGTTCTCCGGCCGCGTCTCCATCGAGGACGTGGAGAAGGGGGTGCAGCTCACCGTCACCTCCGACGAGGGCGAGGAGTGGAGCACCATCGTCGGGCGCCGCCAGCGCCTGCGGGTCGACGACGGCCAGGAGGTCGAGGTCGGCCAGGCGCTGGTCGAGGGCACCCCGAACCCCAAGGAGCTGCTGCGCGTGCTCGGCATCCGGGCGACGCAGAAGCACCTGGTCGAGGAGGTGCAGAAGGTCTACACCTCGCAGGGCGTGACCATCCACGACAAGCACATCGAGCTGATCGTCCGGCAGATGCTCAAGCGTCGGGCTCAAGGAGAACGTGATCATCGGCAAGCTGATCCCGGCGGGTACCGGCATGGTGCGCTACCGCAGCGTCCAGCCCCTGCTGGCCGACGTGCCGGCGACCGCCTACGCCATGGACGCCTTCGGCAACCCGGCCTACGAGGGCTACGACGGCGTCTACTACGGCGAGGACGGCAACCCGATCGGCACCATCGACGACGGCGTCACCGGTCAGCTGGTCGACGTCGAGACGGGCGAGACCTACGCTCCGGAGGAGTTCAACGCCTTCGAGGAGTCGTAGCGAGCGGCCACACGCTGCGGCACGGCCCGGGCTTCGTAGCCCGGGCCGTGCCGTTTGCCGCCGTCCCCGCCTCGAACCGGCTGGTCTGCACGTTCGGGCGCAACCGTATACTGGTCGGAGGTTCTGCTGGCCGAGGGGGCGTGCGCGAACCGGGCCCGCTCCGACCCCACCTCCTTCCCATGGGTGCGTGACGATGGTCGACAGGCTCGCAAGACCCGGCGGCTCGGTCGCTCCGCTGGGGTCGGGCGAGGTCGAGGCTGGCCCCGGCCGGCGCTCCCTCACCGAGCAGGTCTACGACGCCCTCAAGCGGGAGATCCTCACCGCCCGCCTGCGGCCGAGCCAGCCGCTGATCGAGAACGAGCTGGCGGCCCGCTTCGGGGTCTCCAAGACCCCCATCCGGCCGCGACCTGGTGGCCCGGCTGCGGCTGGCGGCGGCCGGTCCTGGCGGCGAGGAGCCTTCGTACCAGAGCACCATGCGGGCGGCCAGGGCCTTCCACCTGACCGTCGCCGGCGCCGCGGGCAACAGCCGGCTGCTGCGCGTCCTGGAGGCGCTGCTCGACGAGGTCGAGCGCCTGCTCCACCTGATGCCGCAGCTCGGCGACCACGTCACCGCGATGGTCGAGCCGGCGGCGCACGAGCGCATCATCGCCGCCATCGAGGCCGGCGACGCCGAGCAGGCCGACGCGTCGGATGAGCGCCCTCGGCGGCGAGCCGCTCGACACCTACCTGCCGCTGCTGATCGAGGGCCGGCCGCAGGCGTTCCTCGGCCTGCTCAGCAAGAACCCGGTGATCGACGACCCGCGTGCCGGCCACGTCGAGGGCGTCGCCGCGGTCGAGGAGTTCGCCGCGGCCACCTGCGACTGGCTGGAGCAGCGCAAGGCCCGGGTGGTCCCCGGCCGGGTCACCCAGGACGCGAGCCGCAGCGTGGTCGAGTCCGTGCTGGTCCTCGAGGGCGAGGCGGGCGAGGTCGAGCTGCCGGTGGCGCTGGTCGGCGAGGGCCGTGGTAATCGCCTCGACCGGGTGCGCGTCTACCACAGCATGTGGCCGCTGGAGGGCAGCCACCGGGTGCGGGGGCCGCTGCTGCCCGAGCGGACCGACCTGGTCCTGCCCGAGGTGGTGCGGCGCTACCAGGACGCCCTGGCCGCCGGCGCGCTCGACGACGTGCTGGAGCTGTTCGAGCCGGACGGGTACGCGCGCGAGCCCGCCGGCGGCGAGTACGCCTACCGGGGACGCGACCAGTTGGCCCGGCTCTACGGTGGCCTGTTCGAGGTCGGCGGCATCCCGCTGGAGCACTGCAGCGTGACCGACGACGGCACCTGCACCGCCCTGGAGTACAACGTGGTCTCCTGGGGCGGCCGCGTGCTGGAGGCCCAGGCGGGCGTGGCCTGCTACGAGCGCGGCGAGAGCGGCAAGCTGGCCGCCGCCCGCATCTACGACGACGTGGCGGTCGAGGAGTAGCGACGCCGGCGAGGGCGGGCGGAGCGGAGCTCGCACGACAGGGGAGGCAGCCATGCCAGAGCGGCGTGCGGTGGTCGGGTCGAAGGTCGGGCTGCACGCGCGGCCGGCCGCGCGCTTCGTCAAGGCGGCGGCGCGGCAGCCGGTGAAGGTGACGGTGGCCAAGGCGGGCGCCGAGCCGGTCGACGCGGCCAGCATCCTCGACGTGCTCGCGCTCGACGTCCGTGGCGGCGAGGAGGTGGTGCTCGCCGCGCAGGGCGACGGCGCCGAGCAGGCCCTCGAAGCGCTGGTCGCGGTCGTCGAGCAGGACCACGACGCGTGACCAGCCCGGTGACCGGCCGCGCGCTGCACGGCGCCGGCGCGAGCCCCGGCGTCGCCGTCGGGCCGGTCGCCCGCATGGCCGGCCGCGTGCCCGAGCCGCCCTCCGGCGGTCCAGCGCGGCCCCCCGACGCTTCCGCCGAGGCGCGGGCCGCCCTCGGGGCGCTCCAGGAGGTCGCCAGCGACCTCGACGCCCGCGCCGAGGCGGCGGGGGGCGAGGCGCAGGAGGTGCTGGAGGCGCAGGCGATGATGGCCGGCGACCCGAGCCTGGCCGCCAGGGTGGAGGAGCTGGCCGGCCAGGGCCGCCCGGCGGCCCGGGCGGTGTGGGAGGCGTTCGCCGCCTACCGGGAGCGGCTCGCCGCCGCCGGCGGCTACCTGGCCGCCAGGGTGGCCGACCTTGACGACGTGCGCGACCGGGCGGTGGCCCTCCTGCTCGGCGTGCCCGTACCCGGCGTGCCCGACCCCGGTTACCCGTTCGTGCTGGTCGCGGTCGACCTGGCCCCGGCGGACACGGCGACCCTGCGGCGCGGGCGGGTGCTCGCCTTCGTCACCGAGCAGGGCGGCCCCACCAGCCACAGCGCCATCCTCGCCCGCGCCATGGGCGTGCCCGCCGTGGTCGGCTGCGCCGGCGCCGCCAGCCTGGCCGACGGCACCAGGGTGGTGGTCGACGGCGGCAGCGGCGAGGTGCTGGTCGACCCCGACGAGGCCACCGCCGGCGTGGCCGCGGCCAAGGCGGAAGCGCGGGCGTCCCGGCTCGCCGCCCCCGTGGCCCGCGGCGGCCATGGGGCGACCGCCGACGGCCACCGGGTCGAGCTGCTGGCCAACCTTGGCGGCCCGGCGGACGCGGCGGCGGCCGTCGCCGCCGGTGCCGAGGGGGTCGGGCTGCTGCGCACCGAGTTCCTCTACCTCGAACGGGCCGCGCCGCCGTCAGTGGACGAGCAACGCGACGCCTACGCGGCCGTGTTCGGCGCCTTCCCCGGCGGCAAGGTGGTGGTCCGCACCCTCGACGCCGGTGCCGACAAGCCGCTCCAGTTCCTCGGCCTGCCCGGTGAGCCGAACCCGGCGCTGGGCGAGCGCGGCCTGCGGGCACTGCGGCGTGCCCCGGAGGTCCTCGCCGACCAGCTCGACGCGATCGGCCTGGCGGCCGCCGCCGGCGGCGCCGAGGTCTGGGTGATGGCCCCGATGGTCACCGTCCCCGAGGAGGCCGCCTGGTTCCGCGAGCAGGCGCGCCGCCTGGGCGGGCGTGTCGCCAAGGTCGGCGTGATGATCGAGGTGCCCGCTGCCGCCCTGGCCGCAACGGCGCTCCTGGCGGAGGTCGACTTCGCCAGCATCGGCACCAACGACCTGGCGCAGTACGCCTTCGCGGCCGACCGCCAGTCCGGCGCTCTCGGTGGCTTCCAGGATCCCTGGCAGCCGGTGCTGCTGCTGCTCGTCGGCCGGGTGGGGGAGGCGGGCCAGGCGGCGGGACGGCCGGTCGGCGTCTGCGGCGAGGCCGCCGCCGACCCGGTGCTCGCCCTCGTCCTCGTCGGCCTCGGCGTGACCAGCCTGTCGATGGCGGCGAGCGCCCTCGCCGACGTCCGCCTGCTGCTGGCGCGGCACACCCTCGCCGACTGCCGCGCCCTGGCCGGGCTGGCCCTGTCCTCCCCGGACGCCGCGTCCGCCCGGTCCGCCGCCCGCTCGGCGGCCAACGACCTGGACCGGCTCGGGCTGTAGCCGCGCCAGGATTCGTCCCGGCCCGTCCGGCTTGCTACCGTTGGGCCCGACGTTAGCGAGCGGCCCACCGCCGCACGCCTGGCTTGGGGTTTGGGGTTTAGGGAGGTGGGCCGGCGCCGCGCGCCGGCTGGACTGAGGAGCGACGAAGGAGCCGCAGGCGACGAAGGAACGACGAGGGAAGCCGGCGCAGAGAGCGGCGGCGGCCCACCGACCGTTTGAATAATGGAGCGCCTGTTCGTCTACGGCACCCTGCGGCCGGGGCAGCCGAACCACGCCAGGCTGCTCGACGGCGCGGTCGTCTGGCAGCGGCCGGCCGTCCTGCCCGACCACCAGCTGCTGGTGGCCGGCCTCCCCTTCGTCGCCGAGGTGGACGACGGCGGCCAGGTGCTCGGCGAGCTGCTCCGCCTGACCCTCGACCGCCACCAGTCGGTGCTGCGGACCCTCGACCGCTTCGAGGGCTACCGCCCCGCCGACCCGGCGGGCAGCCTCTACGTCCGGGTGGAGCGGCCGGTCACCTACCGCGGCGACGACGGCCGCACCGTCGCCACCACCGCCTGGGTCTACCAGGCCGGCACCCTGGCCAGACGCGGTCTCGGCGAGGCCAACCGCATCCCCAGCGGCGACTGGCTGGGTTAGCGAGGCCACGGCAGGTCGCGGTGATGTGCGTGGTATTGGTAAATTCTTCCACTTCATACATGCCTGTGAGGGAATGCGATGGTGGAGTTCCTGGTCCTCGGGTCGCTGGAGGCCTGGCGCGGGGGCCGCGCCCTGTCGCTCGGTGGCGCACGCCAGCGTGCGGTGCTCGGGCTGCTCCTGCTCCACCCCAACCAGGTCGTCCCCACCGAGCTGCTGGTCGCCGTCCTCTGGGGTGAGCGGCCGCCGGCCGACGCCCTCGAGCTCCTCCAGGACCACGTCACGGCGCTGCGCCGGGCGCTCGGCGGCGGCCGCGCTGAGGGCTCGCCGCTGGTGCTGGTGACCCGGGAGCCTGGCTACCTGCTGGTCCTCGACCCCGGCCAGGTGGACGCGCACCGCTTCACCCGCCTGGCCGCCCAGGGACGGCGGGCGCTGGCCGAGGGCGACCCTGGCGGCGCCGCCCGCACCCTGCGCGAGGCGCTCGCCCTCTGGCGCGGGCCCGCCCTCGGCGACCTGGCCGAGGCCGGCTTCTCCTGGCCCGACCTGGCCGAGCTCGAGGAGGCGCGGCTGGTCGCGACGGAGGACCGGCTCGACGCCGACCTCGCCCTTGGACGCCACCGCGAGCTGGTCGCCGAGCTGGAGACGCTGATCCGCCTGCACCCGCTGCGCCAGCAGCTTCGCGCCCAGCTGATGCTGGCGCTGTACCGCTCGGGCAGGCAGGCCGACGCGCTGGCCGCCTACCGGGTCGCCCGGCGCAGCTTGGCCGACCTGCTGCGCACCGAGCCGAGCCAGAACCTGCAGCGTCTCGAGCAGGCCATCCTCGCCGAGGACCCGGCGCTCGACCTGCTCGCCCTGGTGCGCACGGCCGGCGGGACGGCGCCCGCGCTGCCCGGGCCGGCGTCGCCCGGTGAGGCGCTGCCCCGGCAGGCGGGCGCGGAGCGCAGGCTCGTCACCGTGCTCGTCGTTGACCTGGCCGAGGCCGGCGCGCTGCGCGGAGCCGGCCTCGGCGAGCAGCAGGCCGACGAGGCCGAGCGGCAGCTCGCCGCCCGCCTGACCCTGGTGCGCACCGAGATCGAGCTGCACGGCGGCAGCGTCGAGCGGGTCGTCGGCGGCGCGGTGCTGGCCGTGTTCGGGCTGGACCAGGGCCAGGCTGGCGAGCCGCGGCCAGCCAGCGCCGACGACGCGGAGCGGGCGGTCAGGGCCGCCCTCGCCGCGCGGACGGCGCTCGCCCAAGAGGACCTCGGGCGGGCCGCTGGGCCGGCCGTGCCGGCAGGCTTCGGCGAGCCGGCGCGGCCCCGGCCGCTGCTGCGGGCCGTGCTCGCCACCGGCGAGGTCCTGGTGCGCCGGGCCGGCGAGGGGGGCACCGTTGACGGCCGGCCGGGCGAGGGTGCCGCGCAGGGCGAGCCAGGCGAGCGGGTCACCGGTGAGGCGGTGAGCCTCTGCTACCGGCTGCGGGAGGCTGCGCCGCCGGGCGCCGTGCTGGTCACCGAGGCGACCGAGCGGGCGACCGCCCGTGCGGTCCGCTACGGGCCGGCCAGCCTCGTAGCGGTCCGTGGGCGGGTCGAGCCGCTGACGGTGTGGAGCGCGCTCGAGCCGTGGACCGCGGGCGAGGCGGACCACGCGGAGACCGGCCTGGTCGGCCGAGAGCACGAGCTCGCCAGGCTGCGCGACTGGTGCAGCCGCGCCCGCAGGCACCGCTTCCCGCACCTGGTCACGCTCGTCGGCCCGCCAGGGATCGGCAAGAGCCGACTGCTCGCCGAGCTGCAGCGGACGCTCCAGGCCGGTGACGAGCCGGTCGCCTGGTACCAGGGCGGCTGCCCGCCGTACGGTCAAGGTGCGACCTGCGCCGCGCTGGCCGAGATGGTCAAGGCCGGCGCCGGCATCCTGGAGAGCGACCCGGGCGAGGTGGCCGAGCGCAAGCTGGCCCGGGCGGTGGCCGAGACCCTCGGCGACCCGGTCGTCGACGAGCCGGGCGCCCGCCGCGGCGTCGACGACCCGAGCAGGAGCGGCCGGGAGGCGGCCTGGGTGCTCGGGCACCTGCGCCGCCTGGTCGGCCTCGGCGGCGCCGACACCCTCCACGCCGGTCAGCGTGGCGAGGTGTTCGCCGCTTGGCGACGCTTCGTCTACGGCTTGGCCGCCCGCCGCCCGCTGGTGCTCGCCGTCGAGGACCTGCACTGGGCGGACGACGCCCTGCTCGACTTCCTCGCTGGCCTGGTCGACCCGGAGACCATGGACCGGACCGGCCCGACCCCGGTGTTGGTGCTGGCGACCGCCCGGCCGGAGCTGGCCGAGCGCCGGCCCAGCTGGAAGGCACGACGGCGCACCGCAGGCGCCGTCGAGCTCGGCCCGCTCGACCACGCCGAGACGGCCCGCCTGCTCGAGGCGCTGCTGACCCGCCACGAGCTGCCGACGCCGCCCGACCCCGAGCTGGTCGCGGCCGTTGCCGGCAACCCCCTGCTCGCCGAGCAGTCGGTCCTCCTGCTCCACGAGCGGCGCTCCGAGGGCTCGGCGGAAGGCGCTCCAGGCAGGTCGAGGCCGCCTGGAGCCGAGGTCCCCGCCCCCGGGGACGGCTCCGTCGAGGCGGTGGTGGCGGCGCGGCTGCGGGCGTTGCCGGCCGCTGAGCTGGCGGTGCTGCGGGACCTGGCGGTGATGGGCCGCGGCTGGGCCGGAGCGCTGGCCGCGCTCGGTGGGGAGGACCGCGCGGAGGTGGCGGCACGACTCGAACGGCTGGAAGCCAGGGAGCTGGTGCGCCGGGCGGGCCGTTCCCGGGTGGCGGGGGAGCGCGAGTACCGCTTCCCGCACGACCTGGTCCGCGAGGTGGCCTACGAGCAGGTGCCCGAGGCGGAGCGGGCGCTGCGGCACCGGCGGGCGGCCGCCTGGATCGAGGCGCTCGCCGACGGGCGCTCCGACCGGCAGGACCGGGCCGAGCTGCTCGTCCACCACTACCAGGTCGCCATGCGCGGCGAGCCCGGTGGGGACGAGCTGGTCGAGCGGGCGCGGCTCGCCCTGCGGGCGGCGGGCAGCAGAGCCGCGGCGCTCGGCGTGTTCACCAGCGCCGCGCGCCGCTACGCGGAGGCGCTCGCGCTCTGGCCCGACGACGACCCGGACCGCCCGGAGCTGGCCTTCGGGCTGGCCAAGGCGCGCTTCTACGCGCAGGACGCGGGCGAGGACCCGGTCGCCGCGACGGACCAGGGCGGCGACGCCGGTGCGGACCTGATGGCCGCGAGGGACGCGCTGCTCGCCGCCGGGTCGCGGGCGCGCGCCGCCGAGGCCGAGGAGCTGCTCACCCGCTGGGCGCTCGACCGGCGCCAGCCGGAGCTGCTCTCCCACCACCTCAGCAGGGCGCTCGCCCTGGTCAGGGAGGCGCAGCCGTCCCGCTCCAAGGCCACGACCCTGTACGTCTGCGCGCTGCAGTGCATGGTCGTCGGCCGCACCGGCGAGGCGCTGGCGGCCGCGGGGGAGGCGCTGGCGATCGCCCGTCGCCTACGGCTGCGCGACCTCGAGGCGCACGCCCTGTGCGCGCTCGGCACCACCAGGGTCGACGCCGGCGATCCTGGCGGCGTCGAGGACCTCGAGAGCGGCATGGAGGTGCTCGCCCGGCTCAGCTCGCCCGAGACCATCTACGGCTATTTCCACCTCGCCTACGCCTACGCGCGCCTCGGCGACGTGGTGCGCGCCGCCGCCACGGTGATGGCCGGGCACAACGCGGCCGACCGGCTCGGCTCGGCGCAGCTCCTGCGCTGGATGCGCTTCGAGAACGTGATCGGCGAGTTCTGGCTGGGCCTGTGGGACGACGTGGTGGCCGCGGTGGGCCAGCTCGAGGCCCGCACCAGGGCCCGGGGGTCCGGGGGCTCAGGTAGCGGAGCGGTAGCCCCCGGTGAGTCGGGGGGTGGGTCGAAGGGCGCTGGAGGGGCGCACTACCTGGAGGTGCCCTCCAGGGTGGTGCGCGGCCTGGTCCGCCTGGCCAGGGGTGAGCTGGACGAGGCCCTGGCCGACTCCGAGGCGGCGCTGGCGATGGCCGACGCCTGGGGCGACGGCCACACCCCGGCGGTGGCGCGTGCCTTCCGCGCCCGGGCGCTGCTGGCCGCCGGCCGCCGCGACGAGGCCGCCGCGCTGACCTCGGTGCTGCTGGAGCAGCTCCGCCCAGGGCTCCTGGAGGTGACCCTCGGGGCCGACTTCGGCCTGACCCTGATCGAGCTTGGCCACCCGGCCGAGGCGCTCGACGGCAAGGGGCTGGCGCCCTCGCGCTGGCTGGACGCGCTGCGGGCGCTGCTGGCCGGCGACCCTGTGCTGGCCGGCGACCTCTACGCGGAGATCGGCTCGCGGCCCGACGAGGCCCTCGCCCGGCTGCAGGCCGGCCGCCGCCTGCTCGACGCCGGCAAGCCCGACGAGGCTCGGGCCCAGCTCGACGTGGCGGTCGCCTTCTGGCGCGAGGTCCACGCCGACGCCTACCTCGACCAGGCCGAGTCGCTCCTCACCGGCCGCCCGGCGACGACGTAGCCGCCTGGCGCGCTCGGTTCGGCGCGCGGCTCGCCGAACCGAGCGCTACTTCCCATATGGGAAGGACCCCTGTCCAGGTCGTAGGATGGCTGGGTATCTTGCCGCGAGCAAGGGAGGCGAGTGGCCACACTGACCCTGTCCACCCGCATCACGCTGCTGCGCATCGCGCTCATCCCGGTGCTGATGGCGCTGCTGCTCCGGGAGGGACGCCAGCAGGCGAGCGTGCTCGCCGCTCTCGTCTTCCTGATCGCCTCGCTGACCGACTTCATCGACGGCTACCTGGCGCGACGCTGGCAGCAGGTCACCACCCTCGGCAACTTCCTCGACACCACCGCCGACAAGCTGCTGGTCATGGGCGCCCTGCTGGGCCTGCTGGCGATCGGCAGGGTCGACGTCTGGGTGGCGTTCGTGGTGATCGCGCGGGAGGTGGCCGTGCTCGGCCTGCGCGCCATCGCCGCCGCCTCCGCGGTCGTCATCTCGGCCTCGATCTGGGGCAAGCTCAAGTTCAACGTGCAGGTGGTCGGCATCACCCTCGCGATCCTCCGCCCCGACGTCCACCTCGGCCAGCTGTGGCTGGACGAGTGGGCCATGGTGCTGGTGGCCGTTGTCAGCGCAGCCTCGGCGTTGGACTATTTCTCACGCTTCGGTGACCTGGTGCGGGAGGCCCGATGACCAGAGCGACAGATGGCTGACCGGGTGCTGGTGACCGGCGCCACCGGCTTCGTCGGTGGGCTCGTCCTTCGTGGGCTGGTGCAGGCAGGGCGGCCGGTCCGGGTGCTGGTGCGCAAGCCCGCCGACCGCGAGCGCCTCCCCGTCGGCGGGGTGGAGCTGGCCCTCGGCAACCTCGGCGACGACGAGGCGCTGGCCCGCGCCGCCGACGGCTGCGAGGCCGTCTACCACCTGGCCGGCGTGAACCGGCTGTGCATGGCCGACCCCGCGCCGCTGTACCGGGTCAACGTGGAGGGCACCAGGCGGGTGCTCGACGCGGCCCGCCGGGCGGGCGTGCGCCGGGTCGTCTACACCAGCTCGGCGGCCACCCTCGGCGGGGACGGCAGCCGCATGGTCGACGAGTCCAGCACCGACCCGGGCGAGCTCACCTCCCACTACGCCCGCTCCAAGTACGAGGCCGAGCAGGTCGCCCTCGGCTTCGACGGCGTCGAGGTGGTGTCGGTCAACCCCAGCTCGGTGCAGGGCCCCGGCCGCACCACCGGCACCGCCAAGGTGTTCCTCGACTACTTGAACGGCAGGCTCCCGTTCGACCTGCCTGCCCGTTTCGGGCTCTGCTACACGGAGGACTGCGTCGCCGGGCACCTGCTCGCCGAGCGCGCCGGTGCCCCTGGCCAGCGCTACGTGCTGAACACGGCGACCCTCTCCAACCGGGAGGCGATCGAGCTGATCGGCGGCATCGCCGGGCTCCACGACCGGCCCCGCACCCTGCCGCTGTGGCTGGCGATGACGCTGGCCGCGGGGGTGGAGCAGGTCAGCCGCTGGCGCGGCCGTGAGCCCCGGCTCTGCAGGGAGAGCGTCCGCACCCTCGGGCACCCCCACCTCTACGACGGCTCCCGGGCCGAGCGCGAGCTCGGCCTGCGCTACACGCCCCTGCGCCGCGCCCTCGAGGTGACCGTGCGGTGGTACGTGGACCAGGGGCTGGTCGCGCGGCCGCTGCCCGCCATGGCCGCCGGCCCGCCCGCCGCTGCCGGCCAGCCGCGGGACGGCGAGGCCCGCGGCAGCGGGATCAAGGGCAGCCCCTCGGTGCGCCGCAAGGCGGAGCCGTGACCAGCCTGGACACCCAGGTCGTCGTGGTCGGTGGGGGGGTCACCGGCGTAGCGGTCCTGCGCGACCTCGCCCTCAGGGGCGTCGGCGCGGTCCTGGTGGAGCGCTCCGACCTCGGCACGGGCACGTCGGGGCGCTGGCACGGGCTGCTCCACTCCGGCGGGCGCTACGCGGTCAGGGACGAGGAGTCGGCCAGGGAGTGCATCGAGGAGAACATGGTGCTGCGCCGCATCGCCCCGCACACCATCGAGGACCTCGGCGGGCTGTTCGTGCTGCTGCCCGCCGACGACCCGAGCTACGCGGAGCGCTTCGTGGCCGGCTGCGCCGCTTCGGGCATCCCGGTCGAGGAGCTGTCGCCCGCGCAGGCCAGGAGGCGCGAGCCGCTGCTCACCGACGGGATCGAGGCCGCCTACGCCGTGCCTGACGGCGGCATCGACTCCTGGTCGCTGATCCGCTCGATGGTGGCCGACGCCGAGGCGCACGGCGCCCGCGTCCTGCCGCGCCACCCGGTGGTCGGCTTCGAGCGGGACGGCGACCGCCTCGCCGCCGTGCGCGTGCGCGACCAGGCAGGCGGCGAGGAGCGGCTGATCGGCTGCGAATGGGTGGTGAACGCCGCCGGGGCATGGGCCGGCCGTGTCGGCGCGCTCGCCGGGGTGCCGATCGAGATGATCCCGGGCAAGGGCGTGATGGTGGTGATGGCCAGCCGCTACGTCCGCGGGGTGGTGAACGCCTGCCGCAAGCCGGCCGACGGCGACATCGTGGTGCCCCAGCACGAGGTGGCCATCCTCGGCACCACCTCGGTGCAGGTGGAGGACCCCGACGACGTGACCGTCGACCCGGCCGAGGTCGACCGCATGATCGACATGTGCGCCCAGATGGTCCCGAGCCTCTCCGGTGGCCGGGTGCTGCGCGCCTTCGCCGGCTCCCGCCCCCTCTACAAGCCGCCGCAGCAGGCCGGCGAGACCTCCGGGGACACCAGGGCGGTGAGCCGCACCTTCACGGTGCTCGACCACGCCGAGCGGGACGGGCTGGCCAACCTGTTCAGCATCGTCGGCGGCAAGCTCACCACCTGCAGGCAGATGGCCGAGAAGCTGGTCGACCAGCTCGGCGAGCGCATGGGCGTGGAGGTGCCGTGCAGCACCGCCGAGCAGGTGCTGCCGGGCGCCGAGCACGGCAGCCACCGGCTCGCCGGGCCCCTCGCCGCGGTCGAGCAGGA
>WNGF01011200.1_pt1 | contig 13743 bp, 16 predicted proteins | sample 5400641 | NCBI WGS metagenome assembly WNGF01 (sample SAMN13153371, study PRJNA577476) | soil metagenome | isolation source: 80 cm soil or saprolite under grassland replicate 2 | place: USA:California | collected 2016-06-15
CTTAAGGACGCCAGGGACGCCTTCAAAAGGGCGATCGAGATCTACCAGAGCCACCCCAGGTCTCAGGCAGAGCTGGACGAGTTGGAGCTTCGGGAAAAGGGACCCGAGGGCGGGGGACCCCCGAAGGTCTAGCAAATGTCGCAAGCGCCCCATAAGGCCGCGCGTCTTGTTGTGGCGTGGAACGTGCTTGGTCTTCTCGATCTCACTGATGCGCTTGGGCTCGGTTTCTTGACCGCGCCGTCTCGGTTCGCACTTGAGATTCAGCCGACAAGCGATCTGATGACCGTCCTTCCCCTGGTGCTGATCCCTGTCTACCTCGTGCCACTCTTTTTTGTGTTGCACCTCGCCTCGCTTGCTAAGCTTCGCCGCGAGACCGGCGCCTCTCAAAGCCATGGCAAGGTTGCCGACGTCCGGCATCCTTGAATCGCTACTTCCGGTGCGTCTGTCGGCTTCAGGAACGTGAAACGACAACGCCGCGTTATGCAGCGTTTCAAAGCAGAGGAGACAAAATCATGTTGCCACAGAAGCGGGGTCCGTACAGGATCGAGGACTGGGGGAAGACTTGGCTGAATCCGAACAAAGAGCGTGTGCTGGCCAGGGTGCCGTCGGTTGCGATGCCGGACATCGCCGGCTATTGGCCGCAGACTACGCGCCCGGTCCGGGGGCCGCAGGAGTATGCCAAGCGCATCATCGATCTGCTCGACTTCATTCCCGATTTCCGCGCTGAGCCGATCGAGCACGCGACCAACGGCGACGTCATGTTCGTTCGCTGGATCGCCAGAGGAACCGGTTCGAAGGGGTCGTTCGAAGCGGTCGGCGTCGATCGGATCATCGCTCCTAACGGCTACGTTGCGGAAAACCTCATCATTTCGGATCACCCGATCTTCGCCGATTTCGCGAGGCACGTGGGCGATCTCCGCGGCGCGTAGCGATATCGACCGATCGTGCATATAGATCGGCACCTTCACCGGTTTCGGTTGAAACTGTCTTCAGGCGAAACCCGTCCGGAGATTGTGCTTGAGCTCGTCGAAGCGCGCGCGATCTCTCTTCATTCAGGACCAGGAACGTCTCGGAAGGGTCCTTTCACGGAGCACTCGTCAGCTAATCGCGCACAGCCTCGAAGGCGTCGCATCCGATCGAGGGCTGCTTGGGGCTGCGGTGGCTTCGCTTGCCTCATGACATGACGAGGCGCGTGTTCAGGAGCTCTCGTTCAGCACTGCGACACTTGCGCTTGCTCCAAGTCGACCCGAATCCGGGCAGGGTCAAGCTGCTTCCGGCATGGTGGAATCCACATAAGGCGCGACGTCCCCGTCACATAGATCGATGGCATCCTCGGTGTAGCGATGAAAGTAGGGACGAGCACAAAGGCCGGGGGCGGACACCCCGTGCACCATGGCTCAATAGCGCACTACCGGGAGGTCGAAGCTGTTGCCATTGAAGGTGACGAGCTGCGGGCACAGTTCCGCAATCTTATCGCAGAAGGCGGTGATTAACTGCTTCTCGGTCCTCTCGCCTACGTGGGGGAGCGCCGATGGCGTCCACTGCCCAATGATCGGGCTCCTTAGCAACGCGTCGCCTGACGCCAACGGGTTTCAACAGTTCGGCCCGACCTGGCCTATAACCCCGCAACGAAGATGTCGCCCTGGAATTTCTGATCGAGCCCGAGTTGTTGTTCGCCGCCGGTCAAGTGCGATAGGTGCTTCTCAACATAGTCGGTCAGTTCGGCCATTGAGATCACGCCGTTATGATCGATGTCGATGTCGTAAGCGGAGCCAGACAAGGCATCGAGCAATACCTTGGTGAACGCACCATGCTGCCACTTCTCATCCTCGCGTGAGAGCTTGTCCGCCTTCGAGGATGTCAGCACCGTCACGTTGCTGGCAGCCAGCGCCGATTTCAGCACGTCGGCAGCCGGCAGCGCTCCGCCAATCAGGCCAGCAGAGCGGCAGGCATCGAGCAAAACCAGGACCCGACCATGCTGGGCCAGCTTTGTGATCTCACTCTGGAATTCGGCTGCAGCGATCGCAGAAACCTTGAGACGCGCGGACGTGCTGTTATCGGCTCCGTGTGGCACAAGATAGAATTGGCCATCGATCATGGTTCCATGACCGGAGAACATGACCACCGCTAGGTCTTGGCCCGCACCACTTCCCATGTTGCGATCCATTGCGGCGAGCGCATCGAAAATTCCAGCCTTGTCTGCCGTGCGGTCGTGCAGGAACATCGGCTTGATCTCGGCATAAAGGCCACCGTCCTGCGTGTTGACGAGGGCACTTGCCACGTCCTGCGCATCCCGGTGGGCAAATTTCAGCTGCAGATCCCTTGCCTTGTCGCCATAGTCACTGACGCCGATGGTCAGCACATGCAACCGGGCGCCGGGCGCTTTCGATGATCCGGTGGCGATCTGCACGTCCCTGCGAGCCGCTTTCAGGTCGGCGATACCTAGCGCCCGTGCAGTTTCCAGTTCTTGCAGCACCAGCGCCAGCGCATCTGCCCGCCGCAATCTCGGGATGGCATGGACAGGTACTGTATCGGCTGCGGCATCGAAGCCACGGTTCACGTGCCATCGCAGCACGCCGAAGGCGCCAGTTGTAGCGCCGTAGAATCCTTCGGGCGTCCAGGCGACCCAGTTCTGCTTATCCGTCAGCACAAACAGAGCCAAGAGTTCGCGGCCGTCATCCATGCGATGCCACCGGATGGTGCCATCGCCATAGGACGCGACCACCAATCGACCGTCACCTGTGATGTTGACCCCCCAGACTATGCCCGGCACTTTACGTGTCCAGAGGGGCTGACCCTTCGCATCAATCGCTCGCAGATTCCACTCTGCTCCAAGCACGAATCGAGCCCCATCAGGATGGACTGCCAAGCTTCGCGACTTTTCGTACCGCTCTAGCTTGATGGGCTTGCCATCGAGGGTCGGGGACAACCCATTAAGCCATCCTTTCACATCAAGTCCGGTTTGCCTTGCCCGTGTCGTCTGCTGATCGGCAGGGGGGTCGCGGCTGAGCTTGAGCGCGCGCAGATCGAAGCGAAGCGGTGAGTTGCGCCCTTGCTCAAATCCGAAATCGACAATCGAGCCGTCTGCCGACACTGCCCGCGTGTCGTGTTGACGTCGAAGGTCGGCTTTGGGTGAGGGGTGAGCCCAGCGAGATCTGCCGTCAGGTTGTAATAACGCTAAAAACGGATCTTGCGTTGCAACCAAGAGCCCGCCGTCCGGCAAAGCCGCGAGGCCCATGACTGTATCGGTTTCGGCTGGCAAAGCGCGCCGCTCCCCTCGACCAGCATTGGCCCATGCCAGAACAAATTTGACATTACGTTCACTGTAGGTCCCGCCCGCGTAGAGGGTCTTGCCGTCCTTTGACCAGGTAACCCTTGACAGGTCGCCATAGCGCAAGCCGTCAACGTTCGGTCTTGGCAGCGACGCCAGGGAATGACCGTCGAAGAGGTCCACAGTCGCCGCATCGACGTAACCGACCGCCAACACGGTGCCGTCGGGGTCGAATGCGATGCTCAAAGGTTCATCCCCGCCGGTTCCCTTCCTGGGGGGAACAACCAGCTTGAAGTCGCGGTCATAGAGCCGGACCTTGCCATCCCGGCTCGTCGTGGCCAGCCGACCATCGGCGGCAAATGTGGCACCAAAGATACCGTCGCCATAGTCAGTGTCGCGGAAAGCCTCGGTCCATTGCCGGTCGCGGTCATAGACGCGGAGACCGCTCCTACCGCCAAGCCCTGCCGCCAGATAGCGGCCGTCCGACGAGAACGTGAGGCTGTGAGTGGTTGCACGAAGGCCCGCAATCCGTGCGGTCATTTTGCCGGTGCGCGTTTCGAACAAATAGATTGAGTGCCCTGTCGCGTCCGTCGTCGACCCTGTCCATCCGCCGGCGGCGACGAGATTGCCATCGGGGCTCATCGCCACCGCGTAAATTTTTCCCGTGTCTGGCCCGGCCGGCATGCGGATCGTCTGCAACAATTTCCCGTCCGTCAGCGACCACACCCGCGCCGTCTTGTCCTGACAACCAGTGACTGCAAGCCGACCGGCCGCGTCCACAGCGACGGATTGGATCGGCGCCGTGTGCATGCCGGGATCGACGACCAGCATCGGCTGCTCAGACAGCTGCGCCATCGCCGCGGGGTTCGCCAGAACGGCAAACAAGAGCGTAGGCAACAGAGCAAGCGACCGCGCTATTGCGCTGGCTTGACCTCGGAAAATGCCGGCCATCTTGCGGCCTCCAACTGGGTCTGAATCGTTCGACGTGTCAGCGCGTCGTCAGTGCGATGGTTGTTGTATAGCGCCGACACGCCATCCGATAGCATTCTGAGCAGCGGTTCGATCGAGACCTTTGCTATGTCGAGGATGACGTTTTTCTGTCCGGCCGTGTTCGGAAGCAGATTGCTGACCGTGTCACAGAATGCGACCAGACCAGAAACACCGCTGCTCAATTTGGTTTGCAGGCTTGCCAGGCTTGCGGGCGCCTGCCCTGCGGAAAGGGCTGCAATCAGTCCCGCAATGACCGCGTCAGCATCTGCCTTGGCATTGGTATAGGTAAGCTGGGCACGGGCGATCTGCGCTTCGTTGCCATATTTCTTAACAAGCGCGACGCAGGTTTCCGCCTTGGCGCGCTCGCCTGCCAATTGGGCTACTGCTTCTGGCCAAGTGACAGTCGCCGGCTGACTGATCGCGGAGCCCGTCAGCACAAGGGCAAGTAGCGCAGGAAACAGCCCAGGGCGAATGATCTTCATCATCATTCCCCTCCCAAGGAAAATATGCTGGCTTTTTCCAGGCTTCGCAAGTGATCCAGATCACACACCCTTCCGCATATCCGGCTGTTGTTACTGAGAATGTCTGGTGTTGATGCTGTGGACGGCTCCTCCACCGGCACGGAGTGCCATGGATGTGGGTGCTGTTAAGGCCCCCACGATTCGGAGGAGCCAACCATGCAAGCGGTTACGACAAATCGGTCTCGATATCGCCAAGTCTGTTTTTCAAATCCACGGAGTTGATGCGGCAGGTAATGCACAGCAAAATGAAACAACAACAGCGGGCTTTAACGGGGTTTTTGAAGTTCCCCCCGGTGCCTTCGCGTCCCATTTCGGCCTCGACGGGGAGGCTCATTTGCGACGACGCTTTCGTGCTCGTCGCCTGTGCGCTTCAGGCGCACGGGTAACAGACAAGGTGACCGAGGTCAGGAGCTGACAATGCTCGGGAAGGACGTTGTGGACGAAGAGCTTAAACGAGGCTTCGGGCTGTCGATAAAAGAAATCGAGCCGTTCTTGAGAGCTGGCGGCAACGCTGCTGAAATGAAGTTTATGGAATGCTGCCATTACTTGTGGAAGGTTGACGGAGTAGAATTGATAGAGCCCTTTATCTTGGCGGTTTTTAACAAATTACCAAAGAAGTCTCGCTGCGTTCTCTTCCAGCGAATATTGACGATTGTCTACTTGGCACAAGATGGCGAGCGACTACCAACGCCTCCAGAATGAAGCGGCCGAAATCAATTCAACGGGCGAAAAACACCCGGCGTGCAACCGATGCACGTCGCGATTTACATCGAGCAGCTCGCCCGCGAGCGTGCAACCCCAACAGCCAAGCAGCGGCTTGCGGCCATCTGACACTTGTTCGATTGGCTAGTCATCGACCAAGTGATCCCCGTGAAGCCAGCAGCGTCGGTGCGTGGTCCTAAGCACATCGTGAAGAAGGGAAAGACGCCTTTGCAATGCGGACAGAGATATGGCGAACAGCGGCATCCACAGCAACGGCCTTTCGCTCGCGCGCAAGGCGTTCTTCGCGACCCACGGCCATCGACCACAAGTTCGACGAGCTGTCCGCGACGCTGGGGGAAGAACTGCTGCGCCCGACGACATCTACGTTCGCTAGGCGATGGAGAACCTACAGACGGTCGCCGGGGTCAAGGCGATCCGCCTGCCGTCGCACCGATACCGTGTCTCCGATTTCAAACCACATCAAGTCCTCGCCGACCTCCAAAGAGCCGCTGTAGGTTTGCCGAGTTTCGGCGACGAGATCGGCTACGGTTGCCGGTGGTACTTGCTTGCTGACGAGAAAAACGAGATGCGTGTACACGGCCAGCTTCGGCTGCGTGCGTGAAAACACTATGCCCGCTTCGCGCGCGGTCGTGTGGTGGGCCATGATGCGCTGGATGTAAGCCTCGGTCATTAATTCCGGCCTGGCAATCGCCACCTCGTGGATGAGCAGGTCGGCGCCAAGGCCGTGGTTGATTACATTTTCATTGAAACGCGTATCGCCCGAGATGACCACGCTCCGCCCACCGTACTCAATGCGATACCCGTAGGCCGGTTTGATGACGTCCCCGTGGTCGACCTCGAAGGCGATCACGTTAACGCCGTTCTTCTTATAGACGGTGCCATCGGAGTTGAATTCCTCCACTTCGACTGCAACACCCTCGGGCGGGAGCTTTTCATCCGCAATGCGAATCTTGATATCGGCCGCGTACGCCCTTTCGAGATTCGACATGAGCTCCCTTGCGCCAGTCGGACCGAGCACTCGCAAAGGCCGGGTTCGTGCGCCGTAATGGGATTGGAGCCAGCCCGTCAGCCACACATCAGGAACGCCCGACGTGTGGTCGGAGTGATAATGCGTGAGCAACAGCGCATCGATCCTGCCCATCGGCACCCCGATCTGATATAGCCGAATCGCCGCGCCGCGGCCGGCGTCGATGAGCAGCTTCTGGTCACCAGCCTCAACGAGCGTGCTCGGCCCAAATCGATCGGGACGCGGAGTGGGCACTCCGGTCCCGAGCAACGTCACGCGGAAATCGCTTGAGCTCGTCATTGATGCATCTTGATCCCCGACTCCTTGACTACTCTGCTCCAATGGGCGAGCTGCGTGTTGAGGAAGCTGCCGAATTCCGCCGGAGTGCCGCCGGCGGACTCCGCCGCCATTTTTTCGATGGCTTCCCGAACCCGCGGCTTCGCCAGAGCCTTGTTGGTCGCTTCGTTCAGGCGAATGACGATTTCGTTGGGTGTTCCAGCCTTCACCAGAAATCCGAACCAGTCCTGAATGATCAGGTCCGGGAAACCCGCCTCGCCGACGGTAGGCACATCGGAGAGAACGGGGAGCCGCGATGGCGCCGTCACCGCCAGCGCACGCAACTTGCCGGCGGAGATCAGATCAACGACCGGTAGCGGCGAGATGAATTGATAATGATTCGTGCCGTTGAGTAGATCACCGATGGCCCGCGGCAGCGCCCCATAAGGGACATGCGTGGCGCGCACGCCCGTTTGCAGCTTGAACATCTCGCCGGCCAGGTGGGCAGGGGTGCCGAAGCCGCCGGAGGAGAATGTGAGTTTGTCCGGCTGGCGCTTGAGTAGGGCGACCAGTTCGGGCAGCGAGTTTGCCGGAACGGAGGGGTTAACCACCAGCACGTGGTAGGCGGAGGCGAGCTTGATGACTGGCGCGAAATCGGTGTCGAGCGAGAACCCCACGGTCGGTAGCAGCGCCGGAGCGGCCGATGCCGGCAAGGCGATCGAGAGGATGGAATATCCGTCCGCCGGCTGCTTGAGAACTTCGGCTGCTCCAATCGTTTGGATCGCTCCGGGCTTGTTCTCAACGACAATGCGCCAACCTTCGCTCTCCGCAAGTTCGTTTGCAATGATGCGACACATGATGTCGGGCGGGGTGCCGGCCGCGGTCGCGCTGACAATCCGGATCATGCCGGATGGATATGACTCCGCGGCGCCCAGTGAGCCCGGGGCTGAGAGCACGAGTGCCAGTAGGGACAGCCACAACGGAGAAGGACGGAGAGCGAGCTGCTTCACCATTTCACACCCCCTGGACGGCGCCGATTTCTTTTGGGGTGCATTCAAGGTGCGCCTTGCGCCCCGATAGGGCGACAAGAAAATGCAATGATTCCGCCAAGCGGAAAGATTGATTCCGGACTGCGGAACATTGTATTCCGCGCTGCGGAACCAGTAGAATGGCGGCGCTCGTTCGGAATGGCTCAATGGCGAGAGCCGACAAGATCAGAGGGTTGGAGCGGGGTCTGCGAGTGCTGCAGGCCCTTCAATCAAGCTCGATTTTGTCTTTGCATGAAATTCATCAGGCAACGCGCATATCCAAACCGAGCCTGCTGCGTATCCTGAACACGCTAGAGCACGTGGGCTTCGTCTCGAGGCGGCTGGCAGACGGACATTATAGGATCAGCGCCTTCGCGCGCATGGGGCGTAAGCGTGACCGCTACGATCGTGTCGCAGAGGCGGCCGCTCCAGTTCTCGACCGGCTCTGTCAGAAGGTGTCGTGGCCATCCGATTTGATGGTGCCGGCGGGTGACCACATGGAGATTCGCGAAACGAGCCGCGTCCGCACGCCGTTTTCGATCCATTTCATGCACGACAGGATCGGAACTCCAGTGAATTGGACATTGTCGGCTGTCGGGCGAGCCTATCTCGCTTTTTGTCCGGAGAACGAGCGCGATAGAATTCTGGCGCTGCTTCGTAAATCAGAACTACCAGAAGACCGACTTGCACGCGATCTGAAGCGCCTTGAGCGGATCCTGACTGAAACACGCATGAACGGATACGGTACCCGTGACCCTACATTTGGCGGCGGTGCCTACGGGCGGCAGGCTCCTGATGGACTGGCGGGAATTGCAGTGCCGCTCTTGGACAGGAGCCGCGTACATGGCGTAGTCAACATCATTTGGGCTAAAGCCGCCCGCACCATCGATGACATGGTCCGGGATCATCTCGTTGATCTGCAGAACGCAGCAGCCGAAATCGTTCAATCACTTCGGAATCAAGCTCGACGATAGGGCAGCTTTGCGGTCTGATCGGTGCAACACTCAAGCAGGCTTTCAGAAGCCCGCTGGCGGGCGTTCTGCCGGCCTCCGAAACCTGCGTCTGCTCGGAGCCTCAGCCGGCTGCTCACGCCTCGATTCAGAACAATTCAGGTCTGCCCCAAGGACTTACCGGCCGCCCTGAGGCAGATTGAGCATGCGGTAAACCGAGCAGCGGCGAGGGCGGGAGGAAGCCCGATGTCCGCCATGAGGCGACGGGAGTTCATCGCGTTCGGCAAGTGGCGCGTTCGAAATCTACTCGCTAATGGTGCGCACCACGCTTGAGGTCGGGCGAGTTTCGGGCGTCGGGCCCTTCAATTGCTTCAGGATGGCCTCGTCGTAAGAGGCAATCGTGGTCACTGAATACTTCGCTTTCATGAACACGATCTTGTAGCCGCCGGCCTTGAGATCGTTGAGCAGGTCCATCGCGGCCTCAGCCGTCGCATGCTGGAAATCGTGCACCAGCACGATGCCTTTGCCATGCTTCTTCAATTTTTCCATCACCGACTGCCTGACCTGCTCGGGCTTGCGCATTTTGAAGTCGAAGGAATCCATGTCGGTTGAGAAGATTGCGATGTTGCGCTTGCCGAGATAGTCGATGAGCTCTTGCGGTTGCCGCAGCGCCGGGAAGCGGAAATAGGGCGCAGTCGGTCCGCCAACCGCCCAGTGCACGGCACTGATGCCCATCTCGATCTCGTCCTTGGGGTTGTACTCTACGGTTTGGACCTTCCCGTTGACATTGCACCGACCCTTGGTTTTCGACAGATCCTGGTGACACCAGGTGTGCGAGCCGATGGCGTGCCCGGCTGCGGCCACTTGCTTGAGGATGCCGGGCTCGTAGGTGGCATGCAGGCCGATCGGGAAGAAGATCGCCTTGGTGCAGTGCGCGGCGAGGGCGGCGAGCACCGCCGGGGTGTTCTTCGGCCAGGGGCCGTCGTCGAAGGTGAGCACCACCTCGCCTTCGCGCAGGAAATCATGGCTCTTGAAGTGCTCGAATCCGAAGCCGGGCCCGCCGGTGGTGTCGATTTCGACCACACGCGAAACCCCCAAGGCATTGGGATTGCTGCACGAGGTCGGCATGGCGGCGGGCATCGGCGACCTCTCGGGGGCACTATCCGCAACCGTCACAACGGACCCGGGAGCCCGGCCATCGGTGGGTGTTGCCTGGGGTGGCGCGGGGTGAGAGAATGGCGCCAAAGACCGCCACACACAGGACAATCGCCAGCGCGGACGCTATTGCTGCCAGACGCATGTCCGACCTCCAACCCTAAGACCCAGGAACTCCTTGGGTGGCATGGACCATCCACTTTAGCGGCCAATTCGAGGCGGGGGCAACAAGCCTGTCGCTCCCAAAAACTAGAATCTGAGTTTGTGGTATACACACGGTAGGCCGCCCTAGAGGGCGCGGCCTGAACTCTTCGTTTTACACGACGGCGAATGTCAGCCGACGTGGGCGACGCGCCGTTGGGCGTCCGCCTCGGCAGCGGTCTTGGGCTGCGTCGGAAGCGTTAGGACATCACACCACTGGCGAAGGCGACCGGTATGGTCGCGGTGGCCGCCTTAGCGGTCCCTGCCGAAACGCCGAGACGATGTGCGCATATGTTTCGGGCGACCCGCAGTGAAGGAAGCCCACGATTGGTATCCCGGGCTGCTGCGCGCGCGCTGCGAGCGGCCACGCAGCCGCCGCGCCGCCGATGAGCGTGATGAACTCGCGCCTTTTCATTCGATCACCTCGTCGGCGCGCAGCAGAATTGACGTGGGCAATTCAATGCCAATTGCCTTGGCAGTCTTGAGGTTCACGACGAGACTCTCGGGTAAACTTCCATCTCTATATGATCCGCCTCTAGCTCCGTCAAAGCACCTACTCCGTGTCTCCGAATACGCGGGGCGACGGGCGCTGGAAGCTTTTTAGGGTGGGTTGATTCTCATGCCGCAAAAATCGTGCCCGACGAGGCCCTCGCATGCCGCAGATACGGGCGAATAACTCTGTGATTTCCGTCATGACACCCCCCGGTTTCGTTGTTCGCGGCATTCGCCGTGCGTTCCGCGCCAATCCCGGCCGCGAGTTGACCACGCGCGACAGACGCCTGGCCGTGCAGCAGCAGGCATCGACGGACACCGCCAGCGGTCTATTCAATCACGGCAAAGGGCCGGGCTGCGCTGCATGAAGCCGAGGGTAACGATTAGCACGCCGGCATCATTGGGGCGTCCTGGCATCGACGCACATCGGCGGCCTTCCCTGCGGTCCCGCGCTTGATAGTATTCGGCATGAACTACAAGGACATTGAGTATGTCGTTCGTGCGCGCCCGGGCCGCGATCAATGGACCTTTGTGATTTCTTACCCTCGAAGCGTCTCAATGCCGTTAATCGCATCGTTGGCTCGAATGGGCAGCTTGGCGACGGCACTGGTGATGCACGCCCGATCGTCACAGAAAGCTCCTGCGCCATGGATGCTTCGACCGTTAGGAGCGACATGGCCGAGGTCGACAACCGGCAGGCTGTCTGAATTGACGGGCTCGGCGAAAGCGCGCATCCTAAAATTCCGACCTGCCGGCCAGTCACGACGGGTCAGTTTCTCTCATTGGCAACTGAACCCACGCCTAAGTCGGGCTTTTTTTGCTGCCTTGAGTCATGTACTCCACTTCGGCATGGGGGTCGCGTTCGCCGTTTACATCGTCATCACTCTGCAAAATGCGGTGCAGACCTCGCCTATGCATACGGATCGTATGGGTACCCGGCGTAGACGAGACTTGCAGCGCCGGCGCCCAGCAGTCCTTCTATCTTCTCGACCGTTTTGCCACAAGAAGCACCCCGACTAAGATCGGCGCGATCGTGCAGGTCACGCGCATTGATCCTGGGATGGTATTCACGTGATGACCGACCCCATCGTCGAGGCCGTCGATGTCGTGAAATTGCTCGGCAATGGAGCGGCTCAGGTCCAAGCTCTCAAGGGCGTGAGCTTGGCGCTCAAGCGCGGTGAATTGACGCTGTTGATGGGGCCGTCCGGGAGCGGCAAGACCACGCTGTTGTCGATTCTCGGATGCATTCTGACGCCCACGCGCGGAACGGTTCGCATGGGCGGCCGCTCCACGGTAGACGCCGGGCCCGAGCAGCTGGCCAAGCTCAGGCGCGACCATGTGGGGTTCATCTTTCAATCCTACCATCTGTTTCCGACCTTGACGGCTGCGGACAATGTCCGCTTGGCGTTGGACGTGCGCGGCGACAACTCTGCACGCGCCATCGCCAAGACCAAGGACGCCTTGGCCATGGTCGGTCTCTCTCACAAGATGAACGCATTTCCACTCGAGCTCAGCGGCGGCGAACAACAGCGGGTCGCCATCGCACGGGCCATCGTGGGACAACCATCGGCCATTCTCGCGGACGAGCCCACGGCTTCCCTCGACGGAGAGAACGGCAATGCGATCATGACGCTGCTGGCCGGGATCGCCAAGGATCCCTCGCGCGGAGTGTTGGTCGTCGCACACGACCCGCGTATATTGCGCTTCGCCGACCGAGTGGTTCACATCGAAGATGGATGCATCGTCCGCGAAGCGCGCCACGGTGCGCCGCTCGAAAAAGACGAAGGCGATTGCGCAATCCATGATCACGCCGAAAAGCATGACCCCTTCGAAAAGTAAGTCAGCCGCCCTCGGCGCAGTCGCCCTCGTATTCGCGTTGGCGGCGCTGGCGGCGAGAACGGGCGCGCAAGATGCGGGACGCGCGCCGCGACCTGAGGCGGCGGACGACAAGCGCTGGCAAACGGTGGCCCCCGGCCGGGTCGAGCCCTCCTCGGGAGCGATCAAGATCGCGGCGCCCGTCATGGACGTGATCGCGCAGGTGCTGGTCAAGGTCAACGACGAGGTATTTGCCGGTGAGCCGCTGATCCGGCTCACCGACAATGAAGCCCGGGCGCGGCTTGCAGCCGCCGAGGCCCAGGTCGCGTTTCGCCTGCGGGCGCGCAACGACGAGACTGCGCCACCCAGGCGGACCGCGCGGCGCCGCGCCAAGGATGCGGTTGCGGATGCCGACAAGGCTGCCGCGCGGCGCAGGGCCGAGGATGCGGTTGCAAACGCCGATAACGCCATCGTGGAGGCGCAAGCCGCACTCGACAAAGCCGCGGTCGATAGGCGCGCCGGCCGGGCATCGGATGTGGATCGCGAGGCGGCGCGCACGGCATTGTCACAGGCGCAGGAGCGCCTGAAGCAGCAGAAGGCCGAACTGCGTCGCATCGAAGCCGACGCGAGCACCCCGCGGCCGAACGTTGCGGACGGCCAAGTTAATGTTGCGCGCGCTGAATTGGCGGCCGCAGCGGCGGCAATTGGAAAGTTGACGATCCGCGCGCCCATCGCCGGCACGGTGTTGCAGGTCAATGCCAAGCCTGGTGAATTGGCCGGTCCCTCCAGTGCGCAGCCGTTGCTGGTCATTGGCGACGTGTCCGCGCTGCGCGTGCGCGTGGAATTGGAGGAGCGCGATTTCGGGGAAATCAAGATCGGGCAGCCGGTCCTAGTGCGCGCCGCCGCGGTTCGCGGACGCGAATTCGCGGGCAAGGTCTCTTTCATCGCGCCGATTGTCGAGCAAGGACGCATCAACGCGCGGGGGCAACGCAACGTGACCGACGTCGATGTGGTCGAAGTTCTGGTCGATTTGGCGCAGGCGGATCCGCTCGCGGTGGGGATGAAAGTGGACGTCTATTTCCAGCCCGACGGCCGTTAGCACGGGCAAGGGCGAACGGTAGCTCAACCGGGTTTTGCGCCGCTTCATTCGATCACCTCGTCGGCGCGCGCAAGCAGCGTCGGCGGCACGGTGAGGCCGACCGCCTTGGCGGTCTTGAGGTTGCGCGTTGCTCTGGTCACCGCTTCATCAGTGATTTGCGGCTTGCGTGATTTCAAAAATCATCGGCGCTAGGTCGGGTGGCGGAGCTATAATCAT
>WNGF01008915.1_pt1 | contig 13738 bp, 12 predicted proteins | sample 5400641 | NCBI WGS metagenome assembly WNGF01 (sample SAMN13153371, study PRJNA577476) | soil metagenome | isolation source: 80 cm soil or saprolite under grassland replicate 2 | place: USA:California | collected 2016-06-15
TACTACAACCGCGATTACGGCGTAGTGGGCGACCCCATTTACGTGGGCGTTTTCGGAAGGAAGCAAGTCACCTGGGAGACTACCCGCTTCGAGCCCTGTGCTGCACAAGCTGTCGCGCCAAACGTCCAACAATCCTCGGAGAGATTCCCGAGCACTCTACAGGCCGGGGACTGGCAGTTGCAAACGTTTCTCGAGCGCCGTTGCTATAACACGGCCGTGGACGTGAGCATCGTTGGGAAAAAGGCCTCCGGGGAGAACGTCGTCCAGCGTTACGCACTCACTCAGTACGATCGCTACCGCGGGACAGTGCAAGCTGGGATTCTATACACAGATCTTCATAGCACGACGTTCGGTCTGCGCCACGACCAAACTGATACGAACAAAAGCTTCATCTATGACAAGGGCCCATCGAATCGCGGTCCCGAGTACCTCGCGACGCTCAATCTTTACGCAATCTTCAAGTATCTACCCGCTCTCCTTGGCCGATCCAATCGAAAAGATTATGGAAACTACGCCGGACGCGATCCAATTCATGATCAGGACATAGTCGACCGAATTGGAGCCGTTATTGGTGTTGGAATCACTAATCCGAGGCAGCGGTTCGCTATCGGTGCGTCCTTTGAGCTCATTTACGGAATCAGTGCCATATGGGTGCGCGATTTCGCGAAGGTCAGCGAACTCGCTGCCGGAACGTCAACCGATGTGCCTTTTACGCTGACAGAGGCTGATATTCCCACGACATTCGTTTGGCGACAGCAAGCAGCCTGGGGTCTCTCCGTGGACTTGCGATATCTGTCGGCGCTGCTGACTGGGAACCGGAATTAGCTGTGCCCGACAGCCAGCAAGGTGAGTGGGACCAGCGGTACAGAAAGCGAAAAGACAAGTTCACACGTCTTGTTGCCGAGGGGGATTCCTGGTTCGCGTATCCGGTCTGGAACAACATCGTGGATTACGTGGATACGGAAACCAAACAATATGCAATCCGTCGATTGGGAGAGAGCGGACGGCGCCTCAATGAAATCGTCAATGACGGCAACTATCTGAAGGCAGTCCAGGAAGAAAACCCCAAGGCGCTTTTGATCAGTGGCTCCGGGAACGATTTCATCAACAAGGAGTTCGTGACGGGCGGTGATGGAGGTCAACCACTTCTCAACAAATACAAGCCAGGATCGCCGGCCGACGATCTGGTGAACAAGACGAAATGGCGCGGGAAGCTCAACGAGATTACGGGGCTATTCGAGACGCTCATCAGCCGCGTCGACGGCGCCGCTCCGATTCTCGTTCACGGTTACGACTACATCATTCCCTCGCCGGAAGGAGCGAAGTACGATGGCAAGGTCGTGGCGGGACCGTGGATACAGCCTACGATGCACACACAGGGCATCGACGATGCCGATCTGCAGCGCGCGATAGGCAAATACATGATCGATTCGATCAACGACCTCTTGACGAAAATCGCCCTCGATCATCCGAAGAAATTCTACCATGTCAGTCTGCTCGGAACGTTGCCCGATGGCGACTGGGCCAACGAGATCCACCCCTACGGTCGTGGATTCAAGAAACTGGCTGTCAGGATGAGCGCCGCGATATCACTTGTGCTGAGCGGGAATGTGGCCCCGCCTGTCATCACCTGAGCATCTCCGCAGATGAGAAAACCGTGCTTGCTGTCCTCTGCCTCGGCAGCGCGATATCACCCTTTTCACCGGTGGACGCAGGGGCGCAGTGGCTTCCGAGCCGCGTCGACTCTTTGGCAATCGACCTTTCGTCCAGGCTCGTATGGCGTGCATTCGATCGAGGACGGGGCCTGTCCGCACGGTCCCAGCTTTCAGTGGCGCTCTGGGGATTCTCTGTCGACGCAAGCGGTCGCAACAATCTCACGCTCGAGGCCGAGAACTGGTTCCCGGTTACAGATCGGTCAAGCCGACGGTTCTACGACCAGACGAGAGGGGCCCTGCGATATGGTCGATGCATAGTCGCATGTGACAGAACCGCATGGTCGCGGCAGGGAGTTTTGTCGCTCGAGGTGGCAGAGTACTATCGCCCCCATCATTCAATCGAAACCGCCACGGAGCTCCTCGCTTCGGTGGGCGGCGAATGGCAAGTCGAGCAAATCGGTCAACGTCAATTCGGTGGCCTGTTCTATCCATACGTGCTCGCCGCGTGGCAACCGAATTCGAGGGAGCGCACTTATGCACAGACTGGTATCGGCACGCAGACACCATCGATCCACGGGCTCTACGCTTTTATCGGAGCAAACGTAGCGGCGAGCGATTATCGAACGCGAACTGGTGTGAAGCGCGATTTTGGATATCACTCGTGGGGCGGATCCGCCGCCGTGACTGGAGAAGTCCCGCTAAAAGGGTTTCGGCGGTTGGCTATCCGACTTCACGCAAGCGGCAACAAATTACGCGGCAGTCTTGGACGCTCGTCAATCGAGCATGGCGTTTTTGTGAAGATTTACTAACTGTTATTAATGGCCACAACGCTTCCTCCGATCGATCAGGCAGACCTGGACGCAACGGGCACCCGGGCCAAGCTCGATGCGGCCGACGCTCGGGCCGAGCACCGCGCGGCCGCCGCCCGCGCTGCCTGGCAGCTCAAGCTGCTGCCGCTGATGGCCGTCCTGCTCTCTCTCGCAAGCGTCGCATTTCTCGTAGTGAGTCTGCTTCAAACCAACAAGGTAAGGGCGCAGATCGCCGCCGCACCGACGCTTACGCTGCCGCCCGAGGTCGCGCGCCTAAGCTGCGTCGGGCCAAGTCTCACCGCGGGACAGCAGCAGGGATGCGTGCGCTGGAAAGTGCTGGTCCAGCTCGAAGCCTACACAATCGCGCGGCGTTATCACCAGGCCAATGCCGCCCTCATTGTTCGCGCGTGGATCAAGTACCTCGGCTTCCTCACCGGGATGATCCTCGCCATCGTCGGTGCCGTATTCATCCTCGGCCGACTGACCGAAGCGTCATCGCACCTCGCGGCCGAGGGAACGTTCGGTAAATTCTCGATCGACTCGGTGTCGCCCGGATTGATACTCGCGGTACTGGGGACAATCCTGATGATTACAACTGTGCTGGTAAACCCGCCGACCGGCGTGACCGACGCGCCGGTCTACGTCGATGTGGATGGCGGATTCGTGAATGGCGCGGGAGGTGCACCATGAGTCTCTCTCGTATCGGGGCGGCCGCTCTAATCTCGATGGCTCTTGCCTGTGGCGGCACAAGCGACGACAAACCACAGCCGCCGGCCGACACGTCGGCGTCTGGCGCAGCGTTCACGGGGACTTTCGGCGACTCAGCGAAGCCGGACACTGCTAAGCCGATAGCGACGGCCGGCGAAACGGGTGCGACCGGAGGCAATGGCAGCGGCCGCGGCTCAGCTGGTACGACCGATACCGGAACAGTACGACCGACCGGCGCGGGAACCACCGATACTTCAAGTGCCGGCGCCGGTAGCGGCGGTCGCCCCGGCACGCTCGACACTGCGAGTACAACCACACCCGGCCGGGTAAATGCGCATGTGTTTCGACCGACCGCCGGAGTGTATGATACGGCGGTGGCTCCGCCCCCTGCGCCCAGCGCGCCTCGGCGAACGACCCGCGGAGCAATCCCGCTGGCCGGAGTGCATCGCTGACCTACGGGCGAGTGAAATAAAAACGACACTCGACTGATATAAAATCGGCATTACAGAATTCAGATTCGCGGCTATTTTCGCGCGGATGATTTTACTGTGTCCGATTTTGCTGCCCAGCCGCGCATGAGATTCCACGCAGCGGTCATCCGGGAACAGCGAGCAAAAGCGCGAGCACGACTTTCACCAGCGTCCAGAGCAATCTCATCGGTCTCCTTCAACTCACCGTGTAACACGGACTACCCTGAACGACTGAGGGAGCGGGCGCTGTGATTCAACACGAGGCAGGACAGCGCCGTGACTAGACCGCGCCGCACGAGAGAGGAGTTCGATACGATGTCCGAGATGGGGACGTTTCAGACCCGCCCGTCATGAACTCACGGCCTGGAGCGCTGACCTAGCCCGCCCGGTCCGGGCTTGACCCTCGCCTGCAATTCCTCGAAGAAGTTCTCGACCCAAATGAGCTCGTCGGGCCCTGGCTTTGTCAGGCGAATCATGACGAATCGTCCGTCAGGCGTGACATCGTACGTTCGAAAGCCGCGGTTGCTCACGTACCCCTCAGTCGAGAACAGAACGCGCTGCTTACCGACGGCGAAGGTCGCACCCGGCAGCACCGTTGCCGCGACGAGATCGCCGCGGAAGTTCTTGTAGTACAACTCTCGGCCGTCCCGTGACCATCTCGGTTCAACGCCCCCGCCGGACGAGACTTGCCATTTTGCACTACCGGTGTTCGGGAATGGTCTCACGTACACTTCGTCGCGGCCCGTGCTGTTCCGGGCCGCGTCTTCATCCGAAAAGTAGGCTCCTTCGGATGGGGGCAGTCCGTCCTGGGCGAGCAGGTAAGGGTCGTCGAGGTTGACGGGGTCGTAGAAACACTTCGCGGCGGGGTCATAGTCGATGACCTCGAGGTATTCGCCTATCGGGCCTGGTGCGAGATCCTCCCATGGCAACTTGAAGATGATTTCGCTGATTGGCGCGGTTTGGAGGGTTTGGGCGAGCTAGGGTCGAGCGCGTAGCCGCGGAGGTTTCGATAGACGGGAGGGGAGAATCCAGATTGAGGAGCCATGGTGCCGCTCGGAATCGCTTAATGACGAATCCAACGTTACCCCGAATCGGGCATGGGCGCACTGCCGGATTTGTATCAGTGAACTGTCGGTTTTCGATCAGCCGCCCGTCGCCTCCGGCTTCCGCACCTGGGAGCATTCGATCGTCGCCGCGATTTTGCGTCCGCGCGCGTCTGTTCCCGAGACCTCGAACTTTGCGCCCGGGCCGTCACGCCTCACGCGCACTGTTCCACTTCCCGCAGGACGGCCGTAAGTCTGAACCATTGGAGATTCTCCATCGGCGTTCATCGCGAATGAAAACGGAGCCGCGCGACCGGACGATGATGGATTCCAGATCGCGAGCGAGAACTTCCTGAGCGGCGCCGGCTCGGGCGTGACTCCGAACGGTGGAAAGAGAACGTTCCATTGCACACGCGGAGAGCCGGGAGTCGCTCTCTCGTCGAATTCGCACTGCGCTTCGACTTTGCGATCATAGCGGCGTCCGTTGAACGTCACGTTGACTTCGGTAGACACCGCGAGCCCTTCCCACGCGCGGGCTCTGCGAAGAGGCCCTCGCGAAGGAGCCGGTGTAGTTACGGTGCCCGTTGGCGGAGCTGGCCGGCGCTGGGCTTCCGAAGGAATCGCGACAGCAAGAAGCAGGAGGAGAGTCAGTCCGCCTCTCGCGGGCGGCGTGATACGATCGATCGGCTGCATTATCGTCTCTGTGGAAGGCTGCATTGCAAGTGTATGTCGAGGCGAAGGGACACGCCAGATGTTTCAAGGGGCCTATGCCTGCGCTATGCTTCCTTTCGTTGCCAGAGGCGATGAGGTCTATCATGTGGATTTCACTCGACGCCATTCGTGAAGCGGCCGAACGCACGGGCGATTATCCGTGGGGAGACGCCTACACCGGATAGCGACCGCTCACCGTTTCTGCGATCGACGCGTCGAGCCGCGGAAATACTGCGCCAGGTTCAGCCGTTCAAGAAGTCGCCAGAACCTGGGATTGCCGCGGATGGGATCCCACATCTTCTCATCGACCCAGAACCCCGCCGTCAGGCCGATGTCGTGTTCGTCTGCAGCTCGCTCGAGCGATGTCAACGCCGCATCGGTGTCTCCGATCCCCATTTCGGCGATAGCAAGCGCATACGAACCGACCTTTTCGGATTTCGCGCGCGTCCGGAGCTTGTCGAGAATCGCCTGCGCGCGCGCTTTGTCCCCACTCGCTCCGTAGACGTAGGCGAGTTGCGCCTGACGGGAACCAAGACCAGAGTCGAGACGCGCTGCGATCTCCATTTCCCGTACGGCGTCGGGGTAGTCGTTCTTGTACAGGTAACTGAACGCAAGCGGTCGATGAACAATCCCTGTCGCCGGAGACAGCTCGAGTGCCTTCCTTGACTCGGCGATTGCTTCGTCGTAGCGGCGGGCGAGGTTCAATGCGACGCTGAGCGTACTCACGGGGATTGGAGCAAGAGGATCAAGCGCGGTCGCGCGTTTTAACTCCGCAATGCTCGAGTCGAGCTTTGCCGTGTGGAACAGAAGCTCACCGTACCACTGGTGCCCGGTGGAGTATCGCGGCTCGAGCTTGATTGCGATTCGGTATTCCTTTTCCGCGCTCTCGAAATCCGAGTCGTGCACCCAGGCGAGTCCCAGCGCTGCGTGCGCTTCGGCGAGGCTTGGATCGATGGCAAGAGCGCGGTTCGCGGCGGTCTGAGTCCGCTCCAGCACATCGGCCGGCGGCGAATCGGTATACTCCGGAAGGAGAGCGTATGCCAGGGCCATCCCGGCGTAAGCTCTGCCGAAATTCGGATCGGTTGCCGCCGCCTGCTCGAAGTACGATAACGCACGACGAATATTGTCTGCTCCCCTCCTGCTCCAGAGATACAGTCCACGAAGGTAGAAGTCGTGCGCCTCGACGCTCTCGGTGCCTCGCGCTGTGGACGAGAGTTCCGCGGCGCGCTTGCCAAGCTTGAGCTTTAGCGCATCGGCGATGGAGCGCGCAATGTCATCCTGCACCTGAAATACATCCTTCGCTTCTCTGTCGTACTGGTCCGACCAGAGCGCGAGTCCATCTGCAACCTTCGTTAGTTGTGCGGTCACTCGGAGGCGGTTTCCACTGCGGCGAACTGCGCCTTCAAGAAGTGCCTGAACGTGAAGCTCGCGTCCGATGTCGGCCGCCTTCACATTCCGTCGACCCTTGAATGCGTATGCGGAAGTGCGCGAGGCTACACGAAGTCCGGGAAGCTTGCCCAACGCGTTCGCCAGGTCGTCGGTCATCCCGTCGCTGAAGTACTCTGTGGCGGTGTCCCCTCCGACATTTACGAGCGGGAGCACGGCGACCGAACTCAGCTCATCGTCCGCGGCCGGGGATGAAGTGCGTTCCCGCTGAGAATAGACGAAGTATCCAATGCCTCCAAGGATGATGATGGCGATTCCCACGAGGATCTGCTTCCGAAATGATCGTCCAATCACCGGCGTTGCCGTAGTCGCCTGAGTCGGGCCGCTGGAGGTGGGAATTGCATCCAGCTCGCGCAGAATTTCCGCTGCCGTCTGTGGCCGGTCAGCGGGACGCTTCTCGAGGCAGCGCATGACGAGATTCGAGAGGGCAGCGGGAAGTCCGGGACGCTTTTTCTGGATCGGGTCCGGCGCCTCTACCGCCTGTGCTGCGAGAGTTGCCTGCGCCGTCATTCCAGTGAACGGAGCCCGCCCCGTCAACATCTCGTACGCCACCACTCCCCAGGAATAGATGTCTGCGCGATGATCCACGTCCGGATCGGCGACCGCCTGCTCGGGCGCCATGTAAGCCGGTGTGCCGAGAGCGAGGCCGAGCCCCGTCAATGCGCCGCTTGTGCCCACTTCGCCCTTCGCCGACGCACTCACCGCTTTCGCTACCCCGAAGTCAGTCACCATTGCAAACTCGTCCGCGAGCATCACGTTGTCCGGCTTGATGTCGCGGTGGACCACGCCCTGCTTGTGCGCGTACGCCAGCGCGGCGGCAACATGACGCAGAATGCGAAGCGCTTCGGGAACCGGCAGCTCGCCCTCGCGCTCGAGGCGCGCGCGCAACGATTCACCGTCGATGAACGGCATCGTGAAGTACGGCGTGCCCGACACTTCGCCAGCGGACAACAGGGGGACGATGTGAGGATGCTGAAGCTTCGCTGCAAGCTGGATCTCGCGACGGAAGCGATCGAAGCTCACGCCCGCTGCCATGTCCTCCTTGAGGACTTTCAGGACCACCTGTCGTTGCAGCGCACGATCCTCGGCCAGGAAAACGCGACTCATTCCGCCTGCGCCAAGCTCGCGCTCGAAGGTGTACGAGTCACTCAGCGAGTTCTCGAGGGCGCGCCTCAGGTCGCTGCTCGATTCCTGGTGCTCATCTGCCATGGCGAAAAAGTGGTGCATTCGGTGAGCACGTACAACTGTCGGCTCGCGTTGTCGGTGGCAACTGATTGCCTCACGGCGAATTGCAGCGGGGGTTCTCCTCAATGGCTCGCCCACACGTGCGCCTCTAGATTAGACGCATCTTTCGATCACAGAGCCCTCTCTCTTCGCCGCGCGCGAGATCGCCGAGGAGCGCGCGCCGATAGAGGCACCAGGCGCGGAGCCGCTTGGGGATGGTGAGGACGACTTGGCGGTGCGGGACGGTCTTCTCGAGGAGCGTCTCTTCAAGCCAGAGCGTCCAGAGCGAGAGCCGTTTGGCGTGACAACTGGGACAGAAGTAGCGGCACTTGCACGAGAAGGCCAGCAGGTATTTCGGTTGTTGTCCGGATGTTTGCTTCGACTAGTCGCGATTCCGCACGGATACTGGCAACGGCCGGCATCTTGTGTTGCGCGCAACTGCGCGCCGTAACTACTCACGCCGCGTCCGGTTATACGTGCGGTACGCGGGGAGTAAGCTAGGTGAGGGGGTTGCACCAACAATCAGGTAATCCTGCAAGGACGTAAGGAAAACCATGATTTTGATGCGACCGGTGTGGGGCATTTCCACCATGACTAACTGCAAATCGAATTGATTCGATCGTGATTCCGAAAAAAACGGCGGCGAGACACTGTCTCGCCGCCGTTTCTTGTCGTCCTGGGATTGTCGCGTTGCTCAAATTCCGCGACGCTAAAACGTGTACATGCCGCGGAGCGTAAATGTCTGCCCCCTGTATGGACGGTTGCTGTAGCCGGTCGTGATCGCGCCGAGTGGGTCGATGCGTGGCGAGCCGTCTGGCAGGTTCCTTGTGGCGAAGTCGGCGATGTCAAACTTCTCATACATGTAGCCAAAGCCAATTCCGTAGTTCGCAAGGAACATGTGCTTGAGATCCAGCTTCAGCTGCTGCCACGTGTTTTTCACCGGAGCGAGCGGCGCGAAGCAGGGAAAGATACCCGTGCCGCATGGTGCGCCATCTCTTGGTGTAAGCGCAACGTTCGTTGTGAGTTCCTGGATGCGCGGACCGCTGAAGTCAAACGGGTTGTCCGAATGACTCAGGTCGTAGTTGAGTGAGAGATCCGTATTTGCGAGCAGCTTTGTCACGTCAATGTACAGGCCAGCGTTCTTCACCTTCTCGTCGTTGTCGAGCAGCCAGTCACGATTCGGATCCAGCCAGCTCTCATAAGCGCCTGGCACTCCCGACGGCGGGTTTGCATTACGCGATTTCTGATGAGTCTTGAACCTCTCGTATCCAAAGTTGGCACCCGCCGTGACGCGATCAGTCGGGTAGGCGTTGAACGTAAGGTTGTACGAGGCATTACTGCTGCTAAGCAGACCGAACTCGTGCCCCGGTCCATGGTAGCTGTCATGGCCTGCGGACACCAGGAGTCCAAAGTCCATTTTTTCGGTCGGGGTCAGCTGCACGATCAGGTGTCCCTTGTTGCGATCCATGTTCGCTTCGTCATAGGACCGTAGCCCCGGCTGAAAACCGCCCTCTTCGATCGCCAGTTCGGAGAACCCATTCCCGACCCGATGGGTATTTTCGAAGAGAAGGCGCAGCATCACAGACTCGTTCCCGTAGGTATCCAACGACGCGCGGAACGTATAATCGGTCATTCCCGCGAACGATCGGCCTTCACGCTTAACGTCGTCAACGATGTAACCCAGCTTGATCGACGATTGACGCAGCGCCGTGAATGTCGCCCCCGTTTCGAACATGTTCTGCCGAATGTTGAAGTGCTCCGTTTCGCCTCCGGTTTCTTCAGGTACAGCATCGAAACGCACGTACTCTTCGCCATTGAACACCGGCGTCAGGTTCCTGTGGTCGTTGTACCGATAGCGCATGTCGAATCCGAAGTACGTTGTTGGCCGCGTTGCAAAATTCAACACCGCGTTTATGCCTTGGACTTCCGCTTCCGCAGTCTGGCGAGGCAGGCTTGCCAGTCCCGGGAAGGCCGCGAAGACAACCGGACTGGCGATTACGCTGTTGGTCGTCCACGGAATCAGCTTGTCGTTCTGCTTCATGCTCGTGAACGCAAGTTGGCCGTTGAGGCTAGTGCGGCCCGGCATTTTGCGGAGGCCAAGGAGACTAAAACTGTTCAAGGTGTTGCTCGGCGGTAATGCCAGCCGCCCGAAGGCTGGGCCGTTGAAGTTGGCGTAGCCACTTGGATCATACGGTCCAAGCGGTGGCAGCTTGCCATTGGAGAAGTCAGTCGCTCGCATTGGGTTGTCCCACGTGAGTGACTGGAACTGATTTTTGAACCGTGAGCCTACCCACTCAAGGCGAATTACCCCGGCAGTCGGTTTTGCCCATTCAACGGCCGCACTCATGTCGTTCGTCCGATTGTCGAGCGTCATCGGGTGTTCATTGCCATTACTGAACGAAAACGACCCCCCGAACGGTTGTGTGCCGCTTTTCTTCGTCGAGCTAAACCCCAGGTTAACCCCGATTGCATCGGTGAGACGGTACTTCATCCCGAGGCTCAGAATGTCGCGACGCGATTGCATCGGAAACGGAGTTGCAAGGCCGCGGTAAATTGAGGCGTTTGCCAAGTCCGCCGGCGTCCCGCCGATGCCTAGAACGCCAGGCACTTTATTCTGCACTGCTGTGCGGGCCGCGGGGTCGAGCGTCCACACATTACCGCCCTGGTCCCTCCAGGGAGTCATCGTGTAATAAGCGTAGTTGAGCGGAATCGAATTCCACTGGGCCAACGCCTTGACCTTCCCGTACTTATTGTAGTCGGCAATGTACTGCTGGTCGTGATAACCGATGTTGGCTGCGTTAAACCGAAGCATCGATTCTGCGTCCTCGGTTTTCGCACTCACACCGGCAACGACACCACTCCGCAAATCGCGGTATCGTTCAAAACGAGCTTCATCGCCATCAATGGACCGCCCGCGATAGCCAACGTCCAGAATTGCGTGCGTGCCCTGTTTTGTGCTCAGCGGCGTTTTTTGCGCCGCAGTGTCCGCAGCCGTCGGCTTGTTAACCTCCGGTGGTTGCTGTGCTACTGCCACGCCGGTCAAGGCGAGCGGCAGCACGACGGTGCTGAGGATTATTCCATACCGCATCGCAGTCATCTCCGTTTAGCGTAAGAAACGTTGGCCGTTGGGGGAATTCGATCCGTGGATCTGCGCGTGGCAGGTAATGCATCCACGACTCTGGATTCTGTTCGCGCTCGACGCAGTCTCGATGTTGAACTGGCTATACACAGTCGGAGGATGCCGCGAGGTAACGTGGCAGCGCTGGCAGACGAACGGCACTTTCGCCACGAGCATGCGCTCGTTGCTCGTCCCGTGTGGATCGTGGCAGGTTGTGCAGGAGTTGCTTACCGGGGCGTGCTCCCAGAGGTATGGCCCGCGCTTCTCACTGTGACAACTCGTGCAGGTCTCGTCGATTGTGGTTCCCGCCCTGAGCAGCTTGACGTTGGCGGACCCGTGTGTGTTATGGCAGTTGGTGCATACCAGCTTGTCTTCACGAACCGGCATGTGGTTGAATCGGTTCAGCTTATTAACAATGTTCCGGTGGCAAGTTGCGCACAGTTGGGCCTGCTTCTCCGTCTTCACGAGATGTGCACGCGACACCACGCGCTTCGTGCTTGCTGCCTGCCCACAAGGCATGTTCGCCGGCGGAGTGGCAACCCGTGCACACCGCAGTGACGGCGTCGGGACTAAGGTTCTTGAGCCCCCGAATCTTCTCATCAGGATTGTCAGCGTGCTTGGCGCCCGGGCCATGACATGTCTCGCAACCCAAGCTGGCGGCTGGCGTCCGCGAGTCGGCAGCCTTGCCGTGCAGACTATTGTTGAAGGCGCCGAAATTTTCCTTGTGGCAGTCGACGCAGGCGGCGGTCCCGGCGTAACCGGGTGGCTTCTGCGCGTTTGACATGCTGGGCGCGACGAACAAGGCCAGCGCGACGGAGAGCCACCGCAGGTATCGCATATGTCGCATCGTTTCAATCCTCTGCCGACCCGAACTACCGGTCAGCGATCGGGTGAATATCCGGTTGCTACTTCTTGGCTGCGAACGTGCGTATGTACTTGGCGACGGCAGTTATCTCCGCCGGCGTCATCTTGCTCTTGTACGACGGCATTCCTTTTTCTTTTCCCTTCGTAATAACCGTCACGAGCGAGTCTTGAAGGATAAAGGATAGGAATTTCAATCGTCCTCCGGGGAACCATGGGGCGTTTAGCGGCGGCCGTCAAGGAAACACGGGAGCCCTCTCCGCCGCGGCGAGGTTGGCCGGGGCCCGGTTCGGGCGGACAATGCTGGCTTGGTCCCGCCGAAGTAGGAAATCGTCCCGGCCGCGTCGATGTCGGAGACCAGCGGGCATGAGCAACGCCCCGGAACGAAGGCCGGACGGGAAAGGGGAACTCGGATCTGGCTCTACATGCTCTACGTGACGTGCTTTACCTGCTCTACGTGAGAGCGCGGGCCGCGATAGCGTTCCGGCGATCGATCACCGAGCGCTCGAGGATGAACGCCACGATCCGCATCTCGCCCGCACAGTGGGGCAGCGCAATGAAGCCACACGGGCGCAAATTGCCTTCGCCCCCGCATTCCCGGCGATGCCTGGTGTTCTGATGGCACAGGACTCGATGGGCGTCCCCACCTTTCACGGTCGCAGGGACTTGATCACATTCCTGAGCACCCTCAACCTCGACGCGGTAAAGTGGCGCGAATATGCCTACGGCAGGTAGCCTCACAGCGATGGATCTATTGCGCCGCTGCTTCAACAATCCTCAGCTCATGCGTCGATTCGAACCAATCTCATAACGCCTCCCGCGGCGGCACTCTCGTAATCGCCACATCCGCCGACGCCAACATCCTCTTTCCGCCACTCATAATCTCCACTCAGGCTCGCCAGGTCGCCGAGCAGATATACGACTACCTCGTCGTCGTCGGGCCGGAGCTCAATACTTTCGGCGACGCTGGATTCCAGCCTCGCCTGGCCGAAAGCTGGAAGTGGTCGGCTGACTCTCTGTCCATTGCCTTCAGGATCAATCCACAAGCGAAATGGCACGATGGAGTGAAAGCCGACGCAAATGACGTCCGCTTCACCTACCAGGTCTACACCAACAGCAAGCTCGGTTCACCCACTGCCGAGGAGCTGAGCAACATCGATTCGGTTACCGCAACCAATTCCCACACCGCAGTCTTCTGGTATCGCACCCGCTCGCCACATCAGCTTCTCGATGCAAGCCAGATGATGATCATTCCCCGGCACATTCTGGAGAAAATTCCGGCGGATTCGTTAGCGGAAGCAGGCGCGCAGGCTACCCCTATCGGCACCGGTCGCTTTCGCTTCAGGAGGTGGACACGCGGCTCGTCGCTCGAGATCACGGCAGATACAGCCAACTATCGGGGCAGGCCCGGGCTCGATCGCGTCATCTGGTCCGTCGCTCCCAATCCAGCAACCGCGGCGACAAAACTGTTCGGCGGCGAGGCTGATCTCTTCGCAGCACTGAGACCCGAGCACGTCGCCGAGCTAAAACAACACCACGAGCTGCTAGTCACGTCGCTGCCCAGCACCGATTACGTGTACATGGCGCTCAATCTCCGCGACCCGAGGAGACCGGGCCGCCCTCACCCGATCTTCGGCTCCCGCGAGCTGCGTCGCGCACTCTCGATGGCCGTCGACCGCGCGTCGCTCGTCCA
>WNGF01008500.1_pt1 | contig 13737 bp, 12 predicted proteins | sample 5400641 | NCBI WGS metagenome assembly WNGF01 (sample SAMN13153371, study PRJNA577476) | soil metagenome | isolation source: 80 cm soil or saprolite under grassland replicate 2 | place: USA:California | collected 2016-06-15
GAGTTAGCTCGGTGGAACAGGAAGAGGAAGGCACATCGCTCGACACGCAGGAGGCTGCTTGCAGACGCTTCGCGGCTGAGCGTGGCTGTCTTGTCGAAGATGGCTACGTTTATCGCGAGGTGTTCTCGGGCACGGTGCTGCGCGAGCGACCTCGGTTATCCGATCTTCGGGAGGCGGTACGGACACGCGGCATCACCGCCGTGGTCTGCTACGCGCTCGATCGGCTGTCGCGCAACCAGGCGCACGTGTACATCCTGGCCGAGGAGTTCGAAGACGCGGGCGCCACGCTGGAGTTCGTGACCGAGAGCTTCGAGGACAGCGCGGTCGGGCGATTCATACGCTCAGCCAAGGCGTTCGCCGCCGAGGTCGAGCACGAAAAGATCAAGGAGCGCACGATCCGCGGCCGCGTTGCTCGAGCGCACAGCGGCAAGATCATCCCAGGCTGGAAGCCTATGTACGGCTACCGTTGGATGGGCGATGGGAAGACGCACTACGCCGCTGATGACGCCACGGCCGCCATTGTGCGTCGCATGTACGCCTGGGCCTCCGGCGGCGTTGGCATCAACGCCATCGCTGGCCGGCTCACCGCTGAGGGCATTCCTACGCCAACTGGACGGAACGCCATCTGGCGCACCTCGACGGTGGCGCGGATTCTCACCGATCGGTTCTACACCGGCCATGCGACGACGTTCCGGCAGCACAACTGGCGGGGCAAGAACAGGTCCCGCACACGCTACAGCCCGATCCAGGAGCAGGTGGTGCTGCCGGAGGGCACCGTGCCGGCACTGGTCGACACCGCAACGTTCGAGGCGGTCCAACAGCGGATGGCCTCGAACAAACGGACTGCGGCACGCACCAACGCCAATCCCACCGACACACTACTGCGTGCCGGCTTCGCGCGGTGCGGATACTGCGGCTACGGCATGATCGTGAACCGCAATCCCAACTGGGGAACGCGGTACACGTGCGGTCGGTTGGCGTCTGCGGATCGGTGCCGCGAGCTTCCGAGCATCGTTGCCCACAAGCTCGACACCGCCGCCTGGGAGTACGTTGCGCAGCGGTTGCTTCATCCCGAGGTGATCGCCGAGGAACTGAGCCACGCCGCCGCACACAGCGACAGCACCGCTGCAAAGGCCTCGATCGAGCGTGCCATCGAGGAGCTAGAGCGCAAACAACGCGCGCTAGTCTCCAACCTGGCGCTCCTCGACGCCGACTCGGCAGCGCTCGTCCGCGAGCAGCTGGCTGGGCTCAGCGCTCAGCGTCGCTCGCTCGAAAGCGAGCTCTCCGAGCTTCTGCAGCAGGAGGTGGAGCAGGATGTCCGACAGGAACGGATCCTCGAACTAGCCGAGGCATGCCGTTTCGTGTCGGCCAACCTGGAGCGGTTTACCTATGAGCAGAAGCGCCTGGCCCTGCAGGCCTTCGACATTCAGGTCACAGTCTACAAGGAGACGCACGAGCCCAGGTACGACATCGTGCCTGGGCCCTTGCTTCGGGCGTGGATTGTTTCCCGTACAACCCCCCATTTTTCGAGCCCGTCTACAAACTCGGCGCGGACTGATTCCCGTACAGGAGTTGGTAGTGGCGGTAGTTGTCGTACACGATGCGCAGGTAGGTTTGGGTTTCGACAAACGGGATGAGCTCGACCAGGACGTCGGGGTCGGTGCCGAAGCGTTGTTGCCAGCGGGTGACGTTACCGCTGCCGGCGTTGTAGGCGGCGAGGGCCTGTAGCGGCTGACCGTTCCACTCGCGAAGCATCTGGGCCAGGTACGACGATCCGAACTCCAGGTTGACCGCGGGCTTCAACAAATCGCGGGTGACGAAATCGTCGTGGCGATGGCGCGGGCGGTTGACGGGACCACCTGCGTCAGGCCCATTGCTTGCGCGGGCGACTGCGCCCGTGGATCGAACGAGCTCTCCTGACGCATCAGCGCTAACAACAACAGGGGGTCAACGTTGTTGCGCGCGGACTGCTCGAAGACCAGATCGGCCCAGGCGGCGGGGTACGCGTGCTTCTGTTCCATGCGCGGCAGGCTGCTCAGTCCGAACAGGTCGCGCTCCACGCGGCCAACCCGCAGAGTCAGCTGCGGCAGGTCGTGCTGCATCAGCCAGTCGGCGAGGGCACCGAGGTGGGCGGCGTCCTTGCTGCCGGCGTAGCCCTGCATGAGCCCGTCGACCTCCCAGCTGGCTTCCGTCGTCAGCCCGAGGTCGAGCAATTGCACCGCGCGACGTAACCCCGGCGAGGCCTCCAGATCCGCGCGCAGACGTTCCGCCGACGTGCCCTGTGCGCTAAGCCACGCCGCCTGCTCGGCTCGCTCGTCCACCAACGCTGCGGCAGCCATCGTCGAGGCGCCGAGCAGTTCGGCCGCGCGCAGACCGTAGTACGTCTCGGGGCCGGCCAAAGTGGCGCGCGTCAGCGCCGCCGCGGCCTCCGCCGACCCAATCGGCAGCGCCTTGCCGCGCCAGAACTGCAGCTCGGCCTCGACCGTCGGCGCCGGCTGTAAAGACAGCCCGCGGTCCCAGGCATCCAGCGCACCCGCTCGGTCATCCTGAATATATCGACTGAACCCGGAGTACAGCATCGCCTCGGCGGCGCGATCAGGCGCAAGCGTCGCCATGCGGCCGAACGTGGCGTCGGCCTTGGTGAACTCACCCGCGCGTAGCTGGAGCTGGCCAAGCTGCAACAACGCGCGACCCGCGGCCGCCGGCTCGTTGTCCGCAAGCACAGCGAGCTCCAGGCGGGCGTCATCCTCCCGACCGAGCTTGACCAGCGCAGTCGCGGCACCCGTACCCGCCGGGCCAGCATCGGGCGAGCCAGCGGGGACCTGGTCGAACAGCGCGACCGCCGACTCGTACTCCTTGCCATTGAGTCGCACGGTGCCTGCCTGCAGCGGACTGACCGTGCCACCAAGGCCCATCTCGGTCAGGGCGTCGAGTGCGCCAGGTGCGCGAGCAGCCTCGGGATAGTCGACGACAACGGCACGGAAGCGGTCGACCTCGGGTCGGCCGAGCGAGCGAGCGATGGTGGCGGTGGTGAACAGCATCTCGGCCCGATACGCGCGGGTGCCCGCCAGGTCGAGGGCCTGGTTGTAGTAGTCGAAGGCGTCCTGCTTGCGGCCGAGCTTGGTCGCGCCCTCGGCGGCACGCTCGAGCAGCTCGATCCGCGTCAGCCGCGGCCCGCCGCCATCGATCGCCAGTCCGGCGCGGGCCGTGATCAACTCCCCCGACCACTCGCCGAGCTTTCCGAGGCACTGCGCACGCTGCAGCGCGATGTACGGTCCAAGCGCGATATGTCCAGGGTCCGCCTCGTACGCATCGAGGGCGCGCAGGGCGCCTGCGCAGTCGGCCGCGGCCCGTCGCACCTGCGCCAGGGTGAACAGCGCCGAAGCGGTCTGATCGGCATTGGGATACGCGCTGAAGATCGACTGCAGCGTGGCTTCAGCGGCGTCCGTATCGCCATTGGCCAACTCGGCGCGCGACTCCAGCAGGAGCGCACGTGGCGCGGCGGCAGGGTCGAGCTGTTCGGCGAGCGCGCGATAGAAGTCGGCCGCGGCGGCGTGCTCCCCACGGCGCGTCAACTGCTGACCTGGGGCGAAAAGCTCGTCGAGCGACTGCGCACCCGCCAACATGCTGGGCTGCCCACCGAGCAGCACGGCGAGCATCAGCGAAACGAGCAGTCGCGCCCCCATGCGAGAGAAACAGGAGTGTAGCGCCCCGAGGTCTGCCGCGAGTTACGGTCGCGCCTTACACTCCAGTCACCATGCCGATCCAAGTGAGTACGGCCGAGAAGAAGGCTGAGATCGCGCGCGACGTGGTTGTGGCCTATCTGTCGCATGTCAAAGACGAGTCGCTGACGGACCTCGAGAAGGTCGGCGCAGCCATTACCCACCTGGTCGACGTGGTCGATCGCACCTTCGAGGTCGAGCAGCACCGCGCGCCCGGGTTCGGCGTCGCGCCGACCATTCCACAGCCACGCGCAGCCAGGACAGACTGAGTCGCATCGCGTTATCGGCGGTACGTCGCCGAGCGAGCGAGTAGGCTGAGGGCTCAGTGATGTGGCTGAGCCACCTCGCGCTGGTCAACTTCCGGAATCTGGCCAAGCTGCGCCTCGATGTCGACTCGGGCGTGCTCGTGTTCCGTGGACAGAATGGCCAGGGCAAGACCAATCTGCTCGAGTCGATCTACGTCCTGGCGACGAGCCGATCTCCGCGCACCAGCGTCGAGCGTGAGCTGCTGCGCTGGCAGGCCTCCGAGGATGCCGACCTGGCCGCCGTCGTGCCGCCGTTCGCGCGGCTCGAAGGCTCGGTTCGAAGGGTCGAGGGCGAGGTCCACTTGCAGCTGCTGTTCGAGACCAGCACGAGCGACGCCAGCAGCTCGGTCGCGCGCAGCATCAAGGTCAACGGGCTGCCCGTGCGGGCCACTGGCCTGGTGGGGCAGCTACCGGTTGTCTACTTTTCACCAGCCGATGTGAGCCTCGCGGGTGGCCCGCCCGCGGGACGTCGCCAGTATCTCAATCTCGCCAACTCGCAGGCGTCGGCCGATCATCTGCGCGCGCTGCAGCGCTACAACCGCGTGCTGCTGCAGCGGAACCACGTGCTGCGACAGGTACGCGAACGCAAGCAGCCCGCATCCGCGCTCGAGCCGTGGACCGAGCAGATGCTGCACTGGGGCACGCAGGTGCTGTCGCAACGGCTGCGGATGCTGCGCGAGGTCGACGCGCGTGCCGCGCCGATCTTCTCCGACCTGGCTGGCGCCGCGGCATCACTACGAATCACGTATCACTCGACCGCGGGCGACCGCCTCGAGGACGTTGCCGAGCTGCAAGCCGCATTTCAGGAGCGACAGCGGCAGGTGGCCAGCCGCGAGATCGACCAGGCAGTGAGCCTGGTCGGACCGCACCGCGATGACTTCGTCTTTACGCTCGATGGGGTCGACCTGAATACGTACGGCTCGCGCGGCCAGCAGCGCCTTGCCGTGCTCGCCTTGAAGCTGGCCGAAGCCGATTGGATGCGCGATGAAATCGGCGATCTGCCGGTCATCCTGCTCGACGATGTGCTCTCGGAGCTCGATCCCGAGCGGCGCCAGTATGTGCTTCAGCGCGTGACCTACGCCGATGGCTCCGCCCAACGACAGGTGTGGATCACCGCTACCGATGTCGGCGGCTTTTCGGAGGAAGTGCTCGCGTGTGCGCAGCAGTATCTAATCGACGCTGGGCACGTGCGGCGGGCATAATCCAGCGGCGATGAACTTCCTGGGAATGGGCCCGCTCGAGCTCATGCTGATCGTGGTCCTGGCCCTCATCGTGTTTGGTCCGGCCAAGCTGCCCGAGATCATGGGCCAGATCGGTCGAGCGATTGGCGACTTCCGCCGCGCCACGAGCGAGCTCAGCGATGAGTTCAATCGCACCATCCAGACCGAGCTCAACGAGACCAAGCAGACCATCGAGGAGACCAAGTCGGCGCTGACCGAGGTGCGCACCTCCATCGATTCGACGGTGAGCGAGACGCGCGCCGCGGTGTCGGGGTTGCCCGCGCCAACGCGGGTTGCTTCACCACCGGTTGAGTCCAACGGGCTCAATCGCGAGGAGTCCAGCACCAACGGCAGTGCGCCGCCGCTGGCCGATACCTCGCAGTGGAGCTGGGAGACGACGCCCGAGCGGACCGAGTCTGCCGCGGGTGAGGCCACCGAGCCGCTGCCGGTCGTGAGCGACGCCACCGAGCCGCTGACGGTCGTCACCGAGAGCGGCGCGACGTCCGCTGAAGGCGAAGCGGCGTCGTCCGCGGAGGATGAGCCGACCCCCGAGACCGCCGACGGGACCCCGCCGCCGCGCGAGCGAGCAGCTCGCGACGACCTCCAGCCGCCGTATTGAGTCGGGCGATGCGCACTCTCAGAATGGCCATCCCCCATCCCCTACAATATGGGCGCACCAGAAGGAGTGGACGGTGATCGAAGTCTTCGTCGAGAGCATCAGGGTCAATATGACCAACTACCGCAGGGTGGTCATGCTCAAGGAGAAGACTTCACCGCGCTACCTCCCCATCTGGATCGGGCACTTCGAAGCCGACGCGATCGCCATTCCGATGCAGAATGTGCCCGTGTCGCGGCCGCTCACGCACGATCTACTCAAGGGGGTGATCGAGCAGCTCGGGGGTAAGCTCACGCAGGTGGTGATCAACGAGCTCGCCGATGAGACGTTCTTCGCGAAGCTGATCGTGGACGCCAACGGGCGCCACGTCGAGGTCGATGCCCGACCGTCCGATGCCATCGCGCTGGCGATCCGCGCCAAGGTGCCGATCTACGTCGAGGAGTCGGTGTTCGAACAAGCGGGGCTGGTGTTCGAGAACGAAGAGACCGAGGCGGAAGTCGAAGGCGAAGAGGCGACGGAGATCGACGAAGAGAAGCTGACGGTGTTCAAGCAGTTCATCGAAACGCTGGACATCGACGACCTGGGCAAGGGCGGGACCGAGCACAAGCTCTCCTGAGCCCCGTGTTTGGTCACATGGTGGTCACTGCCGTGACGCTTCATACGGTCAAGCTGCGAAATGTGACGCTTCGCGAGCGAAACCTGACGGTTCGCGTGACGCTTTCAGCGCCTTGCCATGACGGTTCGCGTGACGCTTCGCGATTAAGCTGAGCCTATAAAGGTTGCGCGGGCGGCAGGGCGAGCGGGCAGGAAACAGCGGATGCGGCGGGTGCAGTCGGGTGGCGGCGAGCGGGCGGCAAGCGGCGGGTACAGCGAGGCGATGGCGCGAGCGGCGGCGAGCGACGCCAGCGGGTAGTCAGGCCTCCAGGATGCGGTAGAGCTCATCCCGTGGCAGGTCTTCAAGCAGCTCGACACGGCCATTGGGGTGGATGAGCTCGCGGGCACTGATGGCGGTGACCTCGCCGATGATGGTGGCGGCGATGCCCCGCTCGGCCAGGGCAGCGACCACGGCTGCGCCGTCGGGGCAGGCCGCCAGGAGCGCGCCGCTGGCGATCAGCCGCAACGGGTCCACCTCGAGCGCGGCGCAGATCTCCGCGGTCGCGCGGCGGACGGGAATGCGATCGGCGTACACCCGAAACCCGACCCCCGAAGCTTCGGCCAGCTCCCACAGTGCACCCAGGACGCCGCCCTCGGTCGGGTCGTGCATCGCCGTGGCCCCATGCTCGAGCGCCACGCGGGCTTCGGGCACCACGCTCAGCTCCTCGCCGTAGCCACGCGCCTCCTCGAGCAGCTGCTCAGGTAGCAGGGCCCCGAGGCGCTCGGCCAGGTCGCTCGCGAGGATGTGCGAGCCCTCGAGCGCCGCGGCCTTGGTGAGGACCAGCGCCTGGCCCGGGCGGGCGCCCGCGGCGCTGACCAACCGATCGCGGGCGGCTCGACCCACCCCGGCCATGACGACGAGCGGCTGGACCAGGCCCGGCGCCACCTCGGTGTGACCGCCCAGGACCTCGACATCCTGGCTGCGCGCCGCGGCGTCGATCTCGGCGGCCAAAGACGCAATTGCCTCGGGCGAGACGCCCGCGGGGAAGAGCAAGGTGGCCAGCAAGCCCACGGGCTCGGCGCCCATCACGGCCAGGTCGTTGCACACCACGTGCACCGCGAGCCGCCCGGCGCCCGCGCTGGCGGTGGTGATGGGGTCGGTGGTCAGGACCACGGCTGAGTTGGCGTCGAAGGCGAGCGCGGCGGCGTCGACGCCGAGCGTGGCGCCGATCAGGGTCTCGGGTCGACGGACACCGAGGCGGCCGAGCACGAGCCCGCGCAGCAGGTCGGGCGGCAGTTTTCCGGTGCGCAGCGAGCTCATCGGCTGCGCAGGCTGATCAGCCACGCACATTCATCGATCGCGCGGCCCACTAGCAACGAAGACGCATTGAAGGCAGAGGCTCGGTATGACCGAGGGCTCATCGGCGGCGGGCAGCCGTGGACGCGTGGGGGGCAAATCGGCTCCCGGCCAGCACGGGGTTGCACGCGCTGCGTACGCGACCGACGCGGACTAGATGCCGAGGAGGGCGTACGGCCGCTCCAGCAGCTCGGCCAGGCGGGCCAGGAACGCGGCCGCGGGCGCGCCGTCGACCACGCGGTGGTCGAAGCTCAGCGACAGCGTGCACATCGTGCGCGGCTCGACCCGACCCGCCACCACCACGGGCTTGTCGGCGATGCGGCCAACGCCGAGAATCGCGGTCTCGGGCGGGTTGACGATCGGGGTGAAGCCATCCACGCGGTAGGCGCCCAGGTTCGTGATCGTGAACGTGCCGCCCTGCATCTCGGCTGGACTCAAGCGGCCGGCTCGGGCGCGGTCTGCCAGCGCGAGCAGGTCGGACGCGAGCTCGCGCAGCGAACGCGTGTGGGCGTCGCGCAGGACGGGCACGACCAGACCCTCGGGCTCCAGGGCCACCGCGATGCCGACGTGCGCGCCCGCGGGGCGCCGGAGCCCCTCGCCGTTCGGCGTCCACTGCGCCTGCACGTTCGGGTGCTCCTGCAGCGCGAGGCCGACGGCTTTGGCGATGATCGCGTCCCACGGCAGCTTGGCCACACCGACGCGGGCGAACTCGGGCTGCAGCTGGGCGCGGAAGCGGCTCACCTCGGAGAAATCGGCGTCCAGGAACAGGGTGACGCGGGCAGTGGCCTGGGCCGAGGCGGCCATGCGTTCGGCGGTGATGCGGCGCACGCGCGACAGGGGCTCGACGGCGAGCGGCTCGCGGGCAGGTTCAGCGGTCGCTTCGGCGGCAGCAATCGCGGCAGGCGCACGGGCAGCGGCGGCTTCGGCAGAAGGAACGGCGGCGGCGGCGCGCAGGACGTCATCCTGGGTGATGCGACCCCCTGGGCCGGTGCCCTGCAGCGTTGAGATGTCGACGCCGTGCTCTTGCGCCAGGCGGCGCGCCAGCGGCGTGGCCACGACCCGTTCGGCGCCCGACAGCGTGACGGCGAGGACGTCGGCTTCGACGATGCGGCCGTGCGGCCCCGTGCCGCGCAACTGCGCCAGGTCCAAACCGAGCTCGCGGGCACGCATGCGCGCTCTCGGGGACGAGAAGGTTCTTTCTGGGCCGCGGGGGGCGCGGCTAGCAGGCCCGGGAGCAGTGGCACCACCAGCTGGCGCGGATACGGTGGGCGTGGGCGACGGCGAGCTGGGCGGCAGATCGCCAGGGCCCCCGGCGGGCGCGGTGGCGGCGGCAGACCCGCTAGCAGCGCCCGAACCAGCACCAGTGGCGGCGGACCCGCTCGCGGTGGGCGAACCGGCAGGAGCAGCGCCGGCGCCCGAACCAGCACCCGCGGCGGCAGCGGACCCGCTGGCGGCAGGCGCTGCCGGACCGGCAGGCGCTGCCGAAGCGGCCGCCGCAGGCGACGAAGATGACGACGCCGCGGGGCTGGACACGGAGGGCGACGAACCAGCAGACGAGGTCACCGGGGAGGAGGATTCGATCTCGGCGATCGGCGTTTTCACGGCCACGGTGGTGCCCTCCTGCACCAGGATCCGCGACAGCACCCCAGCCACCGGCGCGGGCACCTCGACCGTGCCTTTGTCCATCTCCACGGTCAGCAGCGGCTCGTCCTTGCGGACCGTGTCGCCCTCGTGCTTGAGCCACTCGGCGACCGTGCCCTCCTCCATCGTCAGCCCCAGCATGGGCATCGTGACGGGCACCGCCACGGATCGGTCAGCGCTCCCTGTGCACTAGCGCGCGGGCGGCGGCGACCAGGTCGTCCACCTGCGGCAGCGCCGCCGACTCGAGCGCGGCCGAATACGGCACCGGGACGTCCTTCGCGCACACCCGCAGCGGCGGCGCATCCAGATAGTCGAACGCCGCGTCGACCACCCGACTGATGATCTCTGCGCCGTAGCCACCGCGCGTATACGCCTCGTGCGAGACGATCAACCGACCGGTCTTCTTGACCGACTCCACGATCGCTTCCTCATCCAGCGGAACGAGCGATCGCGGATCGATGACTTCCAGCTCGATGCCTTCCTCGGCCAGCCGCTCGGCGGCCTGGAGGGCCTTGCCGACCATGGTGTGGATGCCCACTACCGTGACATCGGTGCCCACGCGCTTGATATCAGCCACACCGAGCGGCACCAGATGCTCTCCAGGCGGCACGGGGCCTTTGGAAAAGTACAGGACCTTGTGCTCGAGGAAGATCACCGGGTTGTCGTCGCGGATCGCGGTTTTTAAGAGACCCTTGGCATCGGCGGGGGTAGAAGGGGTGACGACTTTGAGACCGGGGATGTGGCAGAACCACGCTTCGAGGCTCTGGCTGTGCTGGGCGGCGTTGCCGCGGCCAGCACCCTCCTGCGCGCGGATAACCAGCGGCACTTTGGCCTTGCCGCCGAACATGTAGCGCAACTTCGCAGCCTGGTTGACGATCGGCTCCATGGCCAGGCCGATGAAGTCGACGTACATGATCTCGGCCACCGGCCGACTGCCTGTGGCAGCAGCGCCGATCGCGACGGCGGCGATGGCTTCTTCGGAGATCGGCGTGTCGCGGATGCGTTCCGAGCCGAACTCCTCGACCAGCCCCTTGGTGACGCCGAAGATGCCCCCTCCACCCCAGACGGCGACGTCCTCGCCCATGACGAAGACGGTGGCGTCGCGGCGCATTTCTTCGCGCAGCGCCTCGTTGAGGGCTTCGGCGTAGGTGATGACACGTTCGGCGTCAGGGGTCGGGGGACGGGGATCAGGGGTCGGGGCGGTAGCGACGCTCATAGCCGGGTCACTCGCAAATATGAGAACAGACGGCAGCCACTACGCATAGATATCCGTCATGAGCTGATCGGGCGTGGGGTCGGGGCTGTTGCGCGCGAACTCGACGGCTTCATCGATGGCCGCCTCGATGCCGCGTTCGAGCTCCTCCATATCGGACGTCGAGAGCACGCCGCGCGCAATAACGACAGACTTGACGCGCTCGATCGGGTCCTGCAGCCGCCAGCGCTCGACCTCTTCCTTCTCGCGGTAGTTGAGCGGATCGCCCGCGTGGTGGCCGTGGAAGCGGTACGTGTTGCACACCAGGTAGCTCGGACCATCGCCGCGCCGGGCGCGCTCCACGAGATCAGCCGCCGCCGAATGAACGGCGAAGAAATCCATGCCATCGACGCTCACGCCCGGGATGCCGTAGCCAGCTGCCCGACGGGCCGGATCGCCACCAGCCACGCTCCAGTCGGACCGCGCCGACATCGCGTACTGGTTGTTCTCGCACACGTAGACCACCGGCAGCTTCCAGATCGCTGCGAGGTTCGTGGTCTCGTGCAGGATCCCCTGTTCGAGCGCACCATCGCCGAAGAAGCACACCGCGACTGAGCCCGTTTGCTGCAGGCGCGCGGTCAACGCGGCGCCCGTGGCCAGGCCCATCCCGCCGCCGACGATCCCGTTCGCGCCCAGCATGTGCTTGTCCATATCGGCGATGTGCATGCTGCCGCCCTTGCCACCCGAGTAGCCCGTTGCGCGACCCAGCAGCTCCGCCATCATCTTCCTGGGGTCGCCGCCCTTGGCGATCGTGTGGCCGTGTCCGCGATGGGTGCTGGTCACATAGTCATCGGGCTGCAGCGCGAGCATGACGCCGACCCCGACCGCTTCCATGCCGATATACGGATGGGTCGTGCCGCGCATCTCACCAGCTCGGTACAGCGCCAGCGCGCGCTCGTCGAAATAGCGAATCGTGAGCATCAGCCGCAGCGCATCGCGGAGCCGCTCCGCATCCACCGAACCCTCTAACGCCTGGTTGCGAGTCTCCGTGGCCATACAGATCAGGCGGCGACCGGCGCGGCGAACGCCGCACGTAGGGCCGAAGCGGCCTCCGCGATGGCAGCCTTGCCCTTGTCGATGACACCCGCCGAGGTGAAGAAGCCGTGGATCTGGCCCGCGTACTCGGAGTAGGTCACGGGAACGCCGGCCGAAGAAAGTCGTGAGGCGTAGGCGCGACCCTCGTCGAGCAGCGGGTCGAACTCGGCGGTGATCACGAGCGCCGGCGGTAAGCCGTCGAACCGTTCCGCGCGCAGCGGCGAGGCTCGTGGATCGTCGGCGTCCGCATCCGAGTTCAGGTAGTGGCGCCAGTAGAAGCGCATCGACTCGCGGGTGAGATTGAAGCCGTCGGCATTGGCGAGGTACGAGGCCGTCTCAAGGTTGTAGTCGGTGGCGGGATAGATCAATAGTTGGTGGACGAGAGGTGGTCCAGCGTTCTCACGGGCGAGCAACGTGACAGCCGCGGTGAGATTCCCGCCAGCGCTATCGCCGCCGACCGCGATGCGCTCCGGATCGATGCCGAGCTCGGCCGCATGCTCGAAGACAAAGCGAACCGCGGAGAAGGCGTCATCGATCGCAGCTGGGAACTTGTGCTCGGGCGCCAGGCGATAATCGACCGACACCACGACACAGCTGGCGCCGTTGGCGAGCGCGCGGCACGCGACGTCGTGCGACTGCACACTGCCCTTTACCCAGCCACCGCCATGAAAGAAGACCAGCGCCGGCAGTGGCCGAGTCTCAGATGGCGTATACACCCGCACGGGCACCGAGTCAAAGTGAAGATCGCGCACCGAGGCGACCTCTTGGGGCGTGCCGCCGGTCAGGCGGATGCGTTCTTCGAGGGCCACGCGACCCTCTTCGATGCTCATCTCTTCGACCGGCGGGCCGCCGGCGACACTGGCGATCAGAGCAGCGGCTTGTGGATCGAGTGGCATGTGTCCTCCCGGCAGGATTGGAGCATACCCGCCCCCTCCTCGTCGCCGGTCAGCGGTCCATCCAGGTACGAGCAGGTGGGGACGTAGCCGAGCACGCGCCGAGCGGCGGTGATGTCGAGCGTGTACTCATGCGCTAATTGGCGGACCATGTACGGCGTCAACAGCGGCGCGTGCCGCAGCCCAAGCGATCGATACACACCATCCAGCGCCCGCGCCGCTGGCCAGGCAACGGCTCGCGGCACGTACACCACGCACTGTGGCAAGCCGAGCCGCCGCAGCAGCGTTCTGAGCACCGTGTCGAGGGGCGCGGTGAGCGCATCGGCGATGTTGAAGATGCCCTGGTCGAGCGGTCCCTCGATCGCGCGCACGATTGCCTGGACCAGATTGTCGACGTGCGTGATCGACACCACGTTGCGGCCGTTGCCCGCCATCAGCAGATGGCCGAAGCGCCGCGCGGCCAGCAACCGCGGCAGCAGCGTCGTGTCGCCCGGCCCGTACACGGCGTGCGGCCGCAGAATGATGCTCGGCCTACCGCTGCCGCGGATCTCACACTCAGCGAGCATTTTTGTTCGCGCGTAGTTGTTCAAGTACGAGCGCGCGTAGGGCGCAGCCTCCGTGAGGCGAATGGTCGACGATGCCGGGTCGTAAACGCTCGCGGTGCTGACGTACACGAACCGCGGGGCAGCTGCGAACGACTGCAGCACGTGGCGGGTCCCGATGACGTTGGCGGCCACGAAGGCGGATGGTGAGCCCCAGTCGCTGACGAGACCGGCGCAGTGCACCACTGCGTCGACCGCGCGCGGTGGATCGATCGGCCCGACGCTGATGTCCCAGCGCTGGTAGTTCGGCAGCATCGGCGCAGGGCGGCGACCGAAGGCGATGACCTCGTGCCCACGCTGGCTCAGGGCGCTGACCAGGCGCCCACCGACGAAGCCAGTCGCTCCGGTGACGACGATCAGCTGGCCTGACGCAGCCACTGCAGCAACATCCGCTTGTCGACTTTCCGCGAGCGCCCGCTCAGCGGAATCTCGCCGAAGACGATCCGATCGGGCCGCGCGAGCGCGTCCATCCGTTCGACCTCGAGGCGCAGCCGCGCCTC
>WNGF01012053.1_pt1 | contig 13736 bp, 13 predicted proteins | sample 5400641 | NCBI WGS metagenome assembly WNGF01 (sample SAMN13153371, study PRJNA577476) | soil metagenome | isolation source: 80 cm soil or saprolite under grassland replicate 2 | place: USA:California | collected 2016-06-15
GAAACGCTCACCGTCACCCGACTCGGCCTGAGCGGCAGCCTGCTGGACACCTTCAAGTCCACCAACCCCATCGAGTCGATGATCTCCATCGCCCGCGACGTGACCGGCAACGTCAAGCGGTGGAAAAACGGCAAGATGGTCGTGCGCTGGACGGCAGCTGGCCTCCTGGACGCGGAGAAGCGCTTCCGCAGAGTGAAGGGATACCGTGACATGCCCATGCTTCGCGTTGCACTCCGCAGGCACCATCACGGACTTGAATCTACCCGGAGGAGTGCCTAATAATCAGCCTTGGGTCGCCCGAAATTCCACGGACTCACGGACATCCTCCATGTCAGCGGCCAGACTTGTACCTGAACTGTACTGTTCCGACATTACGCGAAGCCTGAGCTTCTATGTCGATCTCCTGGGGTTTACAGTCCTGTTCGTCAGACCTGAGGAGCGCTTCGCCTATCTCGATCGAGAGGGTGCACAGATAATGCTCGAGCAATCGACCGGACGCAGATTCGTGGCCGCTGAGCTCAAGCACCCATACGGACGTGGCGTCAACTTTCAGATCGAGGTCTCCGAGGTCGCGCCACTATACGCGGCAGCACTGGCGGCGCAGTGGCCCGTTTTCCTGGAGCTGGAGTACAGGTGGTACCGCAGGGATGAACTTGAATTCGGTAATCGACAATTCATCCTCCAGGACCCAGACGGCTACCTCCTGCGTCTTTTTCAGGACCTCGGTTCGCGCCCCTATTCAGGAGCAGGCTGAGACTCCTGCGCGACCGAACATCGCGGGCTGTGGCGCGCGCCGGCCACCCCATGGGGTTGGGCCTACGCTGCGCTTGGCTCGGGCATGGAGGTGCCGTTTGGGGTGTGTGGCGCGAACCCGTTCGGTTGCAACGGCGAAAGTCCGACTACTTCGGTCTCGGACAACCAGCGAGGCCGCGCACCGGGCGCACCGACCAGGTAGTGCGTCATCTTCGACACAGGGTCCCAGCGCACGGCAACGACTGACAGGGGCTCAGTTGTCAAGTCGAGTGCACGTAGAGCGAACGCGCCACCGCTGGTGGCCAAGGCGGCGCCAGGTTGTGGGTCGTCCTGGACTTCAGGTGAGCGGTTGCGCAACTCGGCGCTGGTGATCCACGCCCGCGCGAGGACGTCAACAGATGCGGAAATCACGATGCCAACGACTCCCACGGCGAGCAGCGGCACTGCGGCGTGTATGACTTCCGTGTCGATCTTGCCCTGCATCGTCTGCATGAGCGGCACAACCGCCGAACCCGCGGCCGCGAAGGCGGCCACAATGCCCGAAGTTTTTGTGAAGTTGAATTCCGATGCGTGGACGAGATCCTTCTTAGCCTCACTCAGCATGGTTCCTCTCCCGACGGCTGCTGGCACGGAGCAGCGTTGGTGAGGCGCGCGCTCCCCAGCGCAGCGCGCCTCGCCCCCTGTCCAGCGAGCGTGCACGGCCACTCTACGCCGGCTTGCGGATGGTCGCTGTGAAATCGCTCACACTTTGCTCCGTCGCGAGCATGGCCCGGTCCGCGGGCGAGAAAGGCTTTGACGCGCGCCGTGTCCGTGCGCTTGTCGTGGTTGACGTAGTGCACCGAGACATTGCGACAGAAATCGCCGGCACAGTAGCGCTCCTGGAGGCGGTCGAAGTATTACCCTACGTCTTTCACAATGCCTGAGTGGCGTGCAGTTGGCCAAGCGTCATTGGACCCGACTCTGTGGCGGGCCTCGAGCTGTCGATCGTGATGGGAGCCGGCGGTAGTGCCCGGCGACATCCTTCGAGCAATCTACCGAAGTCGCTCGGCACGGTGGAGCCGCAGGCCTCCCAAGCGCGGTATCCATAGCGGCAGCCCCGCGGGCAGTGCGGTCCACAACGTTTTGGCGCTGATGGTGAACGCCTCCCTCGCGCCGAGTTGAGACTGTCCCGGTGATGACAGTGGAGCGGTTGTGCGACGCGCTCGCAACCGATCAGCAAGAGGCGATGCGTGGCGCGGCTGCAGGGGCACGAGATGAGCCTTGACTTCGAGGGTCTGGTCGTCCCAATGAGCAGCAATCGCGAGCCGGCCTTGACTCCGCCGCAACCGCGTCGCAACTGACGGCCCTTAGATCCATGACTGTGTGGGATAGCCGCCGGCCGGGTCGCCCTGGCGCCTCCAGGCGTTCTTACTTTCGTACGCCTCGGATGTTACTGAGTCTGCGCCCCACTCGCGGTTTCGGGGCCGTTCATTCACCAGCTTGAGGGGATCGACACGAATGAAACAAATTCTCGGCGTGCCAGCTGTCGCGCTAGCGCTGGCGGTGGGTCTATTACCCGGGCCGAGCGCCGCCGCCAAGGAACCCGGGAACGGGACGGCGCCTGTGATTCAAGCCGCGAAGCGGGGGATCCCTGGCCACTACATCGTGGTGCTCAAGCAGGGAACCGATCCGCGGTCAGTGGCAGCTGTTGCTGCCGTCAATCCGCGTCATGTGTACACGTCGGCGTTGACCGGGTTCGCCGCGGGCCTGAACCAGGGCCAGCTTTCGGCCCTGCAGCACAACCCGCACGTGGACTACATCGAGCAAGACGCTGAAGTCCACAGCGTCAGCAGCCAATCCAACGTCACCTGGGGGCTCGACCGCATCGACCAAGCCAGCCTGCCGCTGAGCGGAAGCTTCGCCTATACGGCTACCGGCGCCGGGGTGAAGGCTTACATCATCGACACTGGCATCCGGTTCAGCCACAGCGAATTCGGAGGGCGCGCGCAACCTGGCTACGACGCCGTGAACGGCGGGACCGCCGACGACTGCAACGGCCACGGGACACACGTGGCGGGCACGGTCGGCGGAGCCACATACGGGGTTGCCAAAGGCGTGTCGCTCATCGCAGTGCGGGTACTCGATTGCGGCGGTAGTGGCAACTGGTCGGGCGTTATCGCCGGAATCAACTGGGTCACAAGTAACCACACGGACGGCGCGCCAGCAGTCGCAAACATGAGCCTCGGAGGTGGCGCCAGCTCCGCGGTCGACACGGCCGTGAGAAGCATGATCAGTGACGGGGTAGCCACCGCGGTCGCGGCGGGCAACGGAAATACCGGCGGCGTCGGACAGGACGCATGCAGATACTCACCTGCGCGCGTGGCGGAGGCGATGACGATCGGGGCCACCGACCAGACGGACGCCAGGACCACCTGGTCGAACTACGGCAACTGCGTCGATTGGTTTGCGCCGGGCCGCAGCATCACCTCGGCCTGGTACACAGCCGACACCGCCACAAACACCATCAGCGGCACGTCCATGGCCACGCCGCACACCACTGGCGTTGCTGCGCTGTACCTGGAGAAGAATTCGTCGGCGACGGCGCAGCAGGTGCGTGACGCCCTCTATTCCGCCACGACAAAGGGCGTAGTCAAGTCGGCGAAGACTACCAACAACCATCTGCTGTTCACCGGCTATTAGGCCGACGCGCGCCGCGTCAGGCCAAACACCTGAGCGGCCGGCCACTATTACCATGTCGCGCCGGGCGCCGGCCTGTCGATGGGCGCGCCCGGCGCGGTAGACACTGTCGCGCCGAGTCCTCGGGCGAACGTTCGCGGGCGGGTGCGCTCACCTCGACCAGATCCGCGACGTCACGCCCAGCACCGCGGATGGCTGCGAGGATTGCCTGAAGATCGGCGACACCTGGGTGCATCTCAGGCTATGCCTGATCTGCGGTCACGTCGGCTGCTGCGACAACTCAAAGAACAAGCACGCCACGCGCCGCTTTCATGCCACCAGTCACCCGATCATCCGTTCCTTCGAGCCCGGCGAGGACTGGCGATGGTGTTACGTGGACGAGGTCGTGCTCGACTGAGATGGTGTTCTGTCTCAGTCGCCGGTTTGCGCAGCGGCCGGCGAGAGAGTCGGGCCGTCTCTCTGGCCGCGCACGCAAGCGCGGCAACCCGGCCGCGGTGCGGATCGGCCACCGCGCCGAGGCGGTCGATCAGTCGAAATATTCATCTTCAGGCTCCCCCCGTTTCAATGCTTGTCAGGTCGCCCAACCTGGGTTGCGGGACGGCCTCGTTGAGATTCGGATCCCTGCCTCTTGTCCCGAGCTCCACTCGAGTCCGCCTGCGACGGTCGTGCGCTTTTTCGCATCCCGCGGGAGCAAAAGGCAGCCGCATCAGCCCAGCGAGGGATTGTCAGGTTGGCGCGTCACGCCTCTGCCGGAGCGGCGGCAGTGATCGGTATGCCCGTGGTGGCAGGTGGGTTGCGCAGTGCGAGCAGTGCAAGCACAGTCCGGATCACACCCCATCCGAGGGCAACCGCCCCACTGGCCAGCAGCAGATAGCCGAGGTCCGGGAACACGAGTACCGCACCTTGCAGCGGCGTACTGAGAACCGGAGGCAGGGCTACCAGGACTGCCAGTCCCCAACCTATATTGAGCACCGCGGATAGCACCAGATGCCGTCCCATTCCCCAGTAGCCGCGCGGGCGCGCCGCTGCAGCAGCGTTGTGGCGGGCCGTGCTGCCGGCGGTTGACGTCCGATCAGGAGGCTGGTCACACCGGCGGCGATCGACTTGATGCGGGCCGCCCCGAAGTACGCGTCGGCGGCGCTGTTGGCATTGGCTAGCAGGGCGATGCCCCAGCCGTCTTCCGGTACCAGAATCAGATCGGAGTGTACGTCCGGGCCGTCTCCATAGGTCGACACGGTCGGGATGCCATTGGTGTCGCCGATTTCCCAGCCAAAGCCGTAGAACCGGTCGCGGCTACCCATCCGTACGGCAGGCTGATGCACCATGTCCATGCCCCCTGCCGAGAGGACTGTTCCTTCACCGTAGCGCCCGCCATCGAGCTGGGCGATCAGATAGTGGGCCAGGTCCTCGGCGGACGAGATGACATAGGTTGATGGCGCAGTCCCGCGGAAATACGGCATCTCGGCGGCGATGGGAACGCCGAACCAGAACTGGTGGCCACTCACCATCCCGTGTGCCCGCCCATCCAGCGGGGACGTGAACGAATCCCGCATCTGCAGCGCCGCCAGCACGTGCTGCTGAATGTACGCTTCCCAGTTCTGCCCAGTGACCGCCTGGATGACGAGCCCCAGCGCGGCGTAATCGATGTTGTTGTACTCATAGTTCGCGCCGACCGGGTGCTCGAGCGCGACCTGCGCCAGAGTACGTACATTACGCTCCAGAGCACCGTCGTCGGTGTCTGGATGGGCCAGGATTGCCTCCCCGGCCGCGCGTGGGATACCAGTGGTATGGGTGAGCAGGTGACGCACCGTGATCTGGCTCGAGGCGTCCGGGTCCGCCACGAGGAACCAGGGCAGGTAGCGCTGCACGGGCGCGTCGAGGTCAACGCGTCCTTGCTCGACGAGCTGCATGATGCCGACAGCGGTGAAGGACTTGGTCACCGAGACGATGGGAAAGGGTGTCCGGGCAGTCACTGGCCGCCCACTTGCGTCGGCGGTACCGAAGCCTTTGACGTGCACGATCCGGTCGCCATGCACGATCGCGAGCGCGGCACCTGGCACATGCGCTGCCCGCATTTCGGACTCCACGTAGGCATTGATGGCGCCGAGATTCGGCTCACCCGGATCAGACTGAAGAGCTCCGGCGGCGTGCCCGGGCTGCTGCGTGATATGCAGCGAACCCAGCACGACCAGACCAGCAAGCAGGGGTCCGATCACTCCGGCCGTCGCAGCTGCCCAGGCACGACCGCGTGGCTGCGGCCGCCCCAGCCGTGCGGAACCCGCAAGGAGGACCACTAGCAAGGCCGCGGCAGCCCAGACGCCCGCGCGTAACCAGGCGAACGGCTCCGCGAAATCGTCGGCGACAATGCCGCCGATGTACCGCCCGGCTGCGTTGTTGGCGGCATGGAAGGCAGCAGTGAGCAAGACGCTACCGCCCGTGCCGTTGTACAGCCAGGTGAGCAGGATGGCTGCCACGAGCGTACTCACGAAGTCCGGCGCGCGGAACTCGCCAACCAGGAATAGCGGCAGGTGCCAGACGGCGACAACCGCGCCCAGCAGCAGGCTTGGCGCCAGTGCCGACCGACCGGCCTGCAGCCGGGGTAGGGCGAAGCCGCGCCAGCCGGGCTCCTCCCACGCGCCGCCGAAGCCGGGTACCAGCAGCAGCATTGCGAACATTGGCAGCATGGCGGGCCAGGCGCCGAGTTGGGCAGCGCTGGGTGGTGGCGCACCCAGGGTGACGGTCACCCCTAGCGCGACCAGGCTGAGCGCCAGGGGCAACAGCAGCGCGACCGCATACCAGCGTGGAGCGACACGCCAATGCACCATCTGACTCAGGATTGCCCGCAGCCCCGGCCTGCCGTCTGTAAGACCGCCGACGATCAGCGCGGCGATGAAAGGGCCGAAGGGGAAGATGTGGAAAGGAAAGTCGGGGACAAAAGCCAGCGGGATGGCCGCTGACCACGAGAGAGCGAAGGCCAACACGAAGAATGTCGGCAGCGGGTGACGGCGTAACAGGTCCAGACCTGCCCTCGAGGCCTGTCGGACGATTCCGCGGCGCGCGGAAAGAGTGGTCATGATGAGTCTCCTCGAGTGTGAATGGGTCATGGCGCCAGGCGCTGGCCCCTGCGGGCGGTCTCCACTACCCGCCGAACGGCATCGTTTGTCACCGCGGCGTGACTGGTCTGGAGGGTTCCGTGCCTCGCACCCTCGACGAGCAGGTGCTGACTATTGCTGGACAGGCCGGCTAAATCGTCCTGCAGATGGCGCCAGTCGCGCTCGAACTGTGGTACCGACGCCGGCGGAAGGCCCAGGTCGCTGTGATCGCTGGCGGTGAGCACGACCAGCGGTCGATCACCCAGGTCAGGCGTTGCGCGCACCTGAGCGTCTCGATCCGGGGCGCTCATCTCCGCCACGTAGACATCTATGAAGCCCGCGTTCCTGTACGCCTGCTCCGCGGCGCACGCGAGCGCCGGATGGCCGCAGTCCGCGGGAACCGCGAACAAACCTGCCAGGCGAGCGACGCCCAGCCGTCCTGCCGCGCGGTAGGCGAGTGCCGTTACCGCGTCTGGCTGCGCTTTGGCCTTGTACTCGGGCGGGGCGTACGCCCACATGTCGGGGTGCGAGGAGTCCACCAGGACCATGCCGACCACTTCGTCGGCGTATAGGCCGGCGTACATCCGCGCGTACAGGCCGCCGAACGACTGACCGACCAGGACGTACGGGCCCGGCACACCGGCGTTGGCCAGCAGCACATGCAGCTCGCGAGCGATCCGGATCGAGTCGCGCGGCTCGGGCCCGCTGGCGCTCCAGCCAATCCCACCGCGGTCGTACGAGCAGACACGTGTGGTGCGGGCTACTTCGGGTTGAACAATGTCCCAATCCGCGCCGCGGTTGGCCAGACCCGCTTGCAGGATGACGGTCGGGCTGCCCTGCCCGGTGCGATGGACGTGCAACTGGTAGCCACTCACATCAACCAGGCGCCCGTGTGGCGGGAAGGCGCGCCGCTCGATCTCCGTAGCAATCCCCTGGTACGTGGCGCCAGTCACAGCGACCAGGCCGAAGAGGACGGCTATGCCGCGCAGGCCGCGGACGGCCCAACTGCGCAGGCTGCGCGACCGAGGCTTGATTTCTCGTCGTGCCGCCCGCGTGAACGCCAGCGACGCGGCAGTGGGTTGAGCCGGGTGCCCGGTCGTGGTCTGAGTCACCCAGTTCTCCTTGTCGGTGAGATGACTCAGCCACTCTCGGTCGTGGCCAGGTGGAGTGGCATCAACCGAGGGTTTGACATGCGGGTTGACTCGCTCGCGGTTCGCTGGCGCGGCCGGCGCCGGGCAATCGAGGCGCCCTCGGGCGAGAGTGGGCGCTGCTGCGCCTTGTGGAGGAGGCGGTGTGATCTGATCCGGTGGCATTGGATGAGGCTGTAGGGCCTGAACTCGGGCGGCGGTTTCAAGTCCGGCCGCTCGATCGAGGTGCTCCTGGGCGCATGCGCAGGAGCGCCACCAGGCCACGAGCTTCCGCCGGCGGGATCAGCGCGGCCAGGTAGTTCCCACTCAGCGAGGACGCGATTCACCGGCCGTAGCCGCCTGACCACGAGCGCCCGTGGATCGGGTGGATCATGGCTGTTCCTGAGAGCCTTAGCGGAATGGGGCGCGCCTAACATCGGACTACTTCGGGGCGCGTCGCGGTAATGGGCCGTCCGCTTTCTGTGCCGTAGCGACTGTGTGCGGATGCCACAGACCCGACAGCATGGCGGTAGCTGCCGAATTCGAGGAGCGTCGTGCCCGCCAGGAACAGCGCCATGCCGATCGGTCCGATGGGGGCGGGATGGCTGATCGCGAAGACCAGCGTGCCCAGCGCGAGCAGCGCCACCGCCGGGCGCGGAGAGCCGCTGCGGGCCAGCCCCACAGCGACCGGCAGCGCCGCGACGAGCCACGCGATCGAGGCCGCGCCGCCCAGAACTGAGAACGTCGCGCCGCCGACGATCGGGTCGAGGGCAACCGCTTCCAGCACGCCATCGACGACCACCTGCTGGTCGGCTGGCAGGCCGCTGGCGTAGCGGACGACATACCCCACGGCAATACCGGCGACAGCGTCAAACGCGGAGTAGGCAATCAGGAAAGCACCGATGCCGACGCGGCTGAGGGTCACCAATGGCCCGCGTAAGCCATCAGCCAGCACCACGACGGCCAGGGCCAGGAAGCCGAGCAGGATGGGCTGGACCAGGTGCAGGGTGATCCACCAGTCCACCCGACCTTGCGCGACGAGCGCCTGGAAGATGGTCGCGGAGGGATTCGCCGGGTCTGGCCCCGGGTGGGTGGCATTGAGCAGGCCGAGCGACAGTGGTGCACCGAGCAGTACGGTCGGCGCAGTGGGGAAGGAAGAGCGGTTGCCATGATCTGGATCTCCTCAAACTTGAAAGACCAGGCGAATCCCGCAAGGCGCTCCGCCCGGCCATTCAAGATGGGCTAGAGCTCCTCCCGGCCAAAGCGCCAGATCGCCGTGGCAATGAAGCCGACCGACAAGGCAGTGGTCAGGATGAGCGCCGCGGATGACGGGAGCGGTTGGCCAAGGCCCACGATTGGGGCTACAGCAGTCAGGGTGTGTGGCAGGTACTCGGCAAACGCCGGCGGGATGAACCTGCCAAGCAGCTGCTGGCCGAACAGGAGCGCCAGCGGATGCCAATTGCGGCGCCGCGGGAGCTGACGAAGCCGCCGATCATCACGGTCAGAGCCAGATAGAAGAAGGTGTGAAGCGCCACAACCCCCAGGCCCGCGATGAATGGGAGGAGCGCGGGAAACAGGTGCGCCGCGGCAGCGGTCTGGCTGCACGCCACTGCGCCCTGGAGGAGTGCGATCGCGGTCGTCACGACGCCGAGCGACAGGGCGATCAGCTTGGCGGTGATGAAAGCGCTGCGCGAGAGGGGCTTCGAGAGCACCCATGCCGCGGTGCCGGATTGCTTCTCGCCGATGATCGCACCCTGGCCCAGCACGGCCACGCCGATCGCGGTGGCTTGAGCCACCAGCATGAAGAAGACTTGCAGGCCTGTAGTGAGCAGAGCCTCAGCGGACACCTGGAGCTCTGGCTCGGTCGCCGGCCCGACCCACAGGATCAGGGCGATGATGCCGTTGATGACGGCGAGCCAGATGGCGCTCTGGACCAGCCAGAAGCGGCTGCCCCACCAGGCGCGCAGCTCCTTACGCAAGAGGTTGGCGAGCCCGCTCGTCCAGCCAGCTGGCTGGATAGGGCGGAGCGGCAAAGCATTAGCGCTCATGAGAGTGGGTGTCTCCTTCGACGATCTGCATGAACACGTCTTCGAGGTCCGCCTTGTCGCGGCCGAATGCCTGCGCGCTCACTCCGCCATCGGCGGTGACGAGCTGCAGCAGCTGTGCGTCGGCGGCTGTTTCGTCGGTCACTCGCACCTGGAATCGAGTGATGCCGTTCCGCGACAGCACATCCACACCGCCGACCCACGCTTGGGCCGCCAGGCGCGAGCGCGCGGCGTCAACATCGCCCCGCAGCTCAATCGTGTAGCTGATGGCGCCGGTGCCGCGAAGGAGCTGCTCGATCAGCGCCTGAGCGACAAGCTGGCCGTGGTTCAGGATGGCGACGGTGTCGCTCACCCGTTGGACATCGCTCAGGATATGCGTCGAATAGAAGATGGTGGTGTACTTGCGCAGGCGCTCCATTACCACCAGTACGTCGCGCCGACCCATTGGGTCGAGTGAGGCGGCTGGCTCGTCCAGGATCAGCAAGTCGGGATAGTTCACCTGCGCCTGGGCGATCCCGAGCCGCTGACGTTCGCCGCCGGAGAAGCCCTTGATGGGCCGATCGGCCTTGTCCTCGAGACCCACCAGCTCGAGCGTCTCCTGGATGCGGGCTTCGATCGCGTCCCGCGGACCTGCGTAGAAAAAGCCGGCGACGAAGCGCAGGGTTTCACGGGCGCTCAGATCTTCGTAGTAGCGCGGATCCTGAGCTAGATAGCCAATTCTCCGCCGAATGGCGACGCTGTCGTGTGCGATGTCCTGATCGAAGACGCGGGCGGTGCCAGAGGTGGGGCGAGTAAGGCCGAGCAGGACCTCTTGCCAGCGCCGTTCGGCCGAGGAAGCCGAAGATGGAATGCTTCGGCACCTTGAGGTCGAGTGAGCGGAGGGCCTGCACGCCCTTGTATGCCTTGGTGAGATCGTGGGTCTCGATCACGAATGAATCCCTTGGCATTTCGTTGGTCCTTCGAGCGCGCGCGCCCGGACACAAGCTTGTTGATCAGCGGTAAGCAGGCAGCGTCCGCCCATGTTCAGTGCGATCAGCCGCAAACGTGCGGAGCCTGGCGAGCAGTCGGCTACGCCAGTCGGTCCCGCTGCTGGAACTGGGGGCGATTGATCGGGCCAGGGCGTCGGCCGCGGCTTCGCGGCGCAGCTCTTCCTGCCGCAGCAGGGCGAGTGTGTTCAGCGGTTCAGCGTGGGTCAGCATGGGAGAGCACTCATGGTGATGGCCGGATTGGTCGCGACTGGTTGGAGATCGGCGCGCTGGTCGTCGCTGCCGAAGACGCCCGCCTGGAGGCGGCTGCGCAGAATCAGAAGCCGCGAATACTGCCGGGTCGAGAACGGGTAGGGTACGCTTGCACACGGCCGCCGGCCGAAGCCATAGGGCTGGTCGTGGTCACCGGCGCCGAGGCCGTCAAGCGTCCCGGTGGAGGTGCTGTCCAGGGATTGCGACAGGGGCTGCATGGGGGTTCTCCTGGTGATTGGTCCGCCCCGCGGCCTCCAGGTCGCGTGCCGTCCGCTGTCACTGTCGAGCGAGACGGGGTGGAGCCGCGTCAGCCTAGGGGCTGATTCAGCCGGTTGAAACGAGGCTCAACCCGAGCATCAACCCTGGATCAGTCTTCTGGTTGACGCCACTCACCGCGCCTTAAGTCAGCCTGGCGTGCGTATGGCGGAGGGACAGCCGCAGGCGTACGCGATGGGTTGGGTGACCCGCACCTATAACGACATCCCTGTGATTCGCCACGACGGCGACACGGACAATTCGCATGCGGAAATCATTCTCATACCTGATGGCCAGTGGGGAGTGGTGCTGCTCGCCAATGGCAGCCACTTCGCGCTCACGGCGCGGTTTGAACAGCTCGCCTCGGGCGTCATTAGCCTGCTGGTCGGGCGCCAGCCCCGGGACTACAACCGCCCCAATGGCGTGTTGCTGGGCATCTATCTCGCCCTGGTGACCATCCCGGCGGCGCAGGTGGTTTGGGCGACGTGGGCCGTCGCCAGGCAAGGCCGCAAGGGACGAAGTGCTTCTCGGCCGCGCGAGGGGTGGCGCGTGCTGGTGCTGGGTGGTGGGCTCCCGCTTGCTGCAAATCTGGCCATCACATCTGCCTTGCTGCTAGCGCTGCCGAGCCTGTTCGGCGGACCGCTCGAGGAAGCAGCCCGTATGAATCCGGACGTGGGGCTAGCGCTCGTGGCGAGCTGCCTGGCCTCGCTGGCCTGGACCGTTCACACAGCGCTCGTGTTCATGATGCTCCGCGCGCCCGCCTCGCGGACCAGCCATTCCGGAGCGGCACACAAGATCGGAGTCTTGCCATGAGGCACCCGTCCGCACAGCGCACCGGGCGCATGCATGACGAGACTCGACGACCGTCTTGCTCGGGACACGCCGCGGTTCGATTGCACCGCGTCTTCCATGTCCTCGCCATCGTGTTGGGGGCAGGGCTTGCCCTGGCCACCGTGGGCGCCGTTTATCAGGCACTCGCCACCGAGCGTGATCGTAAAGCCTATCCGCCGCCCGGCCGTCTGGTGGACGTTGGCGGCTATCGGCCTCACCTGCAGGCACTGGGGGCGGACCGCGGCGGGCCCACCGTCGTCCTCGACGGGGGCCACATGCCCTCGCCGTACTGGGGTTTGATCCAGCCGGAGCTCGCACGCTTCACCGAGGTGGTCGCATATGACCACGCGGGATTGGGCTGGAGTGAGCCGGGCCCGCAACCCCGCGATGCCCGTCAGCTTGCCGCTGAGCTGCACGCGCTCCTGCACAACGCCGGCGTACTAGGCCCGTACGTACTGGTCGGCCACTCGGATGGCGGTCTTACGGCCCGCATGTTCGCCGAGTTGTATGCCGACGAAGTGGCTGGCATGGCCCTGCTGGACGCGGCGCACGAGGACCTGTTCCAGCTCGCTGGCGGTGCTCAGACTGACCGAACGCAGCGGGTAGTCTATGGTCTGGCCCCCGCACTGGCGCGCGTGGGGCTCTTCCGCCTGCTGATTCCGGGTTGGCTCATGGGATTCGAGGGCCTCCCGTCTCGGCCAAGGGCAGAGTTGACGGCCCTGGCCAACCAGCCGGGCCAACTGGAGATCATCCGCGACGAGTGGCAGCTGATGGAAGCCACACACGCCGAGGTACGCGGGACGCGGGACCTCGGCACGAAACCGTTGGCGGTGCTGAGCGCGACCCAGTGGGAACAGACCAGCATCCCAGGCTGGGCACGCCTGCAGGACGCATTGGCTGAGCTATCCGCCAACAGCGAGCACACTACCATCGGCGGCACGCATGGCTTCCCTGCCGACCCCGCTTACACATCCCAGGTGGTGGAGACGGTGCGCCGAGTCGTCGAGGCCGCGCGCACGGGCCAACCGCTCGCCCGAGCAAACGCGAACTAGGCCTGCCGCGAGCACGCGCATGACAGGAGGAGCACTGGTATGTCAAGGGTCACAATGGCGGCGCGTCACAGCGGCACGCGCAAGCGGCGTCGCCTCCGCCGCTGGGTCGAAGGCGGGACGAAAGGCCTGGGCATGCTGGTCGGGGCATGCGCCGCGGTCGGAGCGACCTATCAGGCTGTCGCGACGGCCCGCGACCGCGCTGCCTATCCACCACCGGGTCGGCTTATCGACGTGGGCGGATACCGGCTCCACCTCCACGTCATAGATGAAGGCCACACAGGACCCACCGTCCTGCTGGAGGCCGGCATGGATTCGTTCTCCACCAACTGGTACTGGGTCCAAGCGGCTCTCGCAAAGTCCCTGCGGGTGGTTTCCTACGATCGTGCCGGGCTGGGATGGAGCGACGCCGGCCCGCGGCCCCGAGACGCCCACGGTAGCGCTCGAGAGCTGCACGCCGCGCTCGAGCGAGCGGAAGTCACGGGGCCCTACGTGGTCGCCGGCCACTCGTACGGCGGGCTCGTGGCGCGAGCATTTGCGGATCTCTATCCGGACGACGTCGTCGGAATGGTGCTGGTCGATGCGTCGCACCCTGACCAGTGGGCGCACATACCAGCATCGCTGGGCGGCCGTTTGCCGGCCGCCTCGAATCGACTCTTGTCCCTCCTGG
>WNGF01010605.1_pt1 | contig 13735 bp, 15 predicted proteins | sample 5400641 | NCBI WGS metagenome assembly WNGF01 (sample SAMN13153371, study PRJNA577476) | soil metagenome | isolation source: 80 cm soil or saprolite under grassland replicate 2 | place: USA:California | collected 2016-06-15
ACAAGCGTTTCGAAACGTGGCTCACCGCGTAGGGGATCGAGATACGGATCGACTTTGATGAGGAGGCTATAGGCAGCGGCGTGATCGCGAGCATTTTTTTCCAGCCAATCGAGTGCCTGATCCTTTTCTCCAAGCGCTAGGTGAATCACGGCAAACGCGTACGCGGGGACATACCGCGTCTTAGCCGCTTCCGCAAGCCGAGCCAATATCTGTCGCGCTTCATTCTGTCGCCCGATTTTCGCTTCGGCATGGGCTAGAAACGCGAGCACGACCGGGTCGTCGCTCACTTCGAATGCTCTGTGATATTCGGCAATTGCTTGAGCGGTCGCGCCTTTCAATTCCAGCGCCAATCCCAGAAACCGGTGAGCCCAATAAAATTCCGGATCCGTTTCGATGGTGTTCCGCAATTGCTCGATCGCTTCATCGTATCGCCTTGCCACCATATAAACGCCGCCGAGCTCGGCCTGAAACATCGGCGAGACCGGATCAAGCTCGACGGCTCGTTTCATTTCCGCGATTGCACGGTCGAACTGCCCAGTCATTAAAAGATTGGTCCTGGCATACCACTGGTGAGCTGTGGCGTAATTCGGATTCAACTCAATAGCGCGCTCAAACTCTTTCGTCGATGCGGCGAACTCGAAATAGTGAAAGAGGGTGTAGCCGAGGGACGCGTGCGCTTCGGCGAGCATTTCGTCAAGCTCCAGCGCCCTCTGTGCGGCAGCTCGTGCGCGCGGTAGGCAATCTTGTGGCGATCCTGCGGAATACGCGGGCATCACAGAGTAAGCGTCGGCTACGCCTACGTAGGCCAGCGCGTAGTTCGGGTCCTTCTCCGTCGCTAGTTGGAAGTAAGCGAGCGCTTTCTTAAGATTTTCCCCGGTGCGTCTGTTCCAAAGATAACGGCCTTTCAGGTAGAGTTGATGCGCTTCCGTGTTTTGCGTCGGCTGCGCTGCGATTGCGTCCCGCTCGGGGGCGGTGAGCCTCGCCTGCAGTGCGTCAGCAATCTTCGCAGCGATCTCGCTTTCCACGGCAAAGATGTCGGTCAGCTTGCGATCAAACTTATCCGCCCAAAGATGTGAATCATTCTGCGCATTGATCAGCTGAACATTGACCCGCACATGATCGGCTGCCTTCTGCACAGTGCCTTCCAGAATGTTCGCGACGCCGAGTTGCTTCGCGATCTCAAGCAAGTTCTCAGGCTTGTGCAGGTAACGTTGCGTCGAAGTGCGCGAGATTACTTTCAGATCAGCGATCTTTGACAATCGCGTGAGAATTTCCTCTTGAATGCCGTCGGCAAAGTAGACGTTGTCGGAATCGTGACTCAGGTTCTCAAATGGCAGCACGGCAATACTTTTTTCCGGGGTTGCCGTTGAAGTGATTGCGCCCGTTGGCGAGCGCTTGGCCAGAAAGATGAGAAGGCCAGTCACGACAGCGACGATCATCAGAAGTACTGCGCCGACCATCCCCCATCTCCGAGCTGTCGGTCTTTCGCTGGATCGAGAAATTGCCGCCGCCGCTTTGCTTGCGCCTGCTGCCTGTTTGAACTTCTCGGGCACCTCCGGATTGCCGAGTTCCTCGGTATAGAGATTGACCACGCGAACGCGGACGCCGTGCTTCACCTCGCATTCTCCCAGATCGTGCAGATGCGGCTGCCAATGTTCGTATTGCTCCAAATCTTCAGCGACATGTTTCGACAACAGGATGTGTCCTGCATCCCCGCAATCCATCACGCGCTGCGCCACGTTGATCCCCGCGCCGGCGACATTCGCCCGCTCGTTCACATCGACCACACCGCTGACGGGGCCGCTGTGCACGCCCATTCTCAATTGGAGACTGGGAAGCGTTTTCAAAGCGCGGCTGATTTCCAGCGCACATTCAACCGGCGCCTCGGGAGTATTGTAAAAGACTAGCGCCATTCCGTCGCCAGTGGGGATTTTTATCAACCGCTCGGCCGCTTCCGCACCGCGGAATTGGTCCGTGCCGCGGACCACCTGATTGAGCGTGTCGAGCAACGCTCGCTGCTCGTTAATCAGCAGCTTGGAGTAACCAACGATGTCGGTGAACAAGACATGCGCGATCTCGAGCTGAATTTCCTTTTTAACCTCAGCGGACATCTTGTGACGCGACCTGAACCGCCAGTTTAACCCAATAAAATCCGCTTTGCGCCGCTTAAGTGCAGCGGCGTACTCTACGTTGATGCAGATGACCTGAAAAGCACGTTATCATCCAGGTCGCTCACATACACCTGCAAAATTTCAAATCGACAGCACTTGAAGTTCGATACCCAACTTGGCGCCGCGGGGATCGCCGCTAATGCTTAACCCAAAAGAATGCTGTGTGCGCGCCCACCTCGCGGGCGCTGGCGTGCGCGCGTGTATCCTTTGCCCGTGCTGCGTAGAGAGACTGAGCCTCCGGCAGGGTGGATAGGAATCCCTGTGTGTGTTTCCATCACGGGTGGCTCGCGAGCCACTGCTCCAGGGGGACCCACTTCGAATCATCGGAGGCACTCGGCAAGCTCTTGGTCTTGGCAACTTCGACGGCGCTCAACTGCTTTGTAATCAAAGGCGGCGAAATCGTGTGGGGGATCAGGTGCAACTGGTGCGTGGCCGTGCCCGTCCCGAGCCCGAGACGGTCCCAAACGTCGAAGAGTGACCCAACCATCAACAACAACAAAGCAAAGGAGGGACTTATGCCGCTGAGATATTTTCGCGCGCAAAGCGCAAGGCCCGCGCCATCCAGACCAGCTCGTTTAGGAATTTGTCCACGCGTCCCGCGTAAGCTGGATCGGTAATTTTGCCAGAAGCGGGATCGAAGAGCCTCCCCGCGGTGCCGAAATAAACGTCGGAGAAAATCGTGACCAAGCCCAGCTCGCGCAGCACCGGCACCAAACTCTGGATCATGCGCGCGCCGCCGAATGGACCGGCGGACACGCCGCAAACACCGACGGCTTTATGGATGTACTCCTTCAGGTTTGTATCGAGCACATGTTTCAACAGACCTGGGAAACTATGATTGTATTCCGGGACCACGAGGATCAGTCCATCGGCTCGCGCCACGGTGGCCGAGAAGTGACTGTCCTTAAGCGCTTCGCCAGCGTCATTCATCGCCATAGGAATTTTTCTGATGTCGATCAATTCGGTTTCGATATCATTGCGTTTTGATACTTCGCCAAAAACGAAATTAGCGGCGGGTTCAGTCAATCGGCCTTGGCGCGGTGTGCCGATAACGACCGGAAGAAAAACAGGCCTGGTGAGTTCTTGCGTTGCCATGCTTCGATTTGTCGCAGGAATCCCGGCAAGCTTACAAGCGCAATTGTAGCTGGTGTGTTGTTGGCGGCTGCCCGGTCGCTGTCAACGGTTTATCGTGAAGAACGAAGCCAATTAAACGAAGTGGCGGGCCTCGGCTCCATGAACTACGCTCCCAGCATGCCCACTGACGACCTGCTTAAGCGCATAACGATTGATCCGCGCATCTGCCATGGGAAACCGTGTATCCGCGGACTACGTTACCCGGTCGCGATGTTGCTGGAGCTAATGAGCAGCGGAATGAGCCACGAGGAGATTCTGGCTGACTACGAAGATCTCGAGCGCGAGGATCTTCTTGCCGCACTGGCGTACGCGGCGCGGGTGAGCGATGCCAAACGGGTCGCACTCGCTCAATGAAGTTCCTGGTGGACGCGCAACTGCCGCGACGGCTAGCGCGCCTACTGACAGCGACAGGTCACGACGCGATTCACACGCTTGATCTTCCTCGACGCAACTTGACTCCGGATCATGATCTTCGCGGGATGTGCCTACGCGAAGGCCGCATCCTGGTCAGCAAAGATGCGGAGTTTGCACACTCATTTCTTCTTGGGCGTGAGCCTCCGCGGCTATTGCTGGTCTCGACCGGCAACATCACAAACGAGGAACTTCAAGCATTGTTTGCTGCAAACCACGCCGGTATCATCAAGGCGTTCGACTCCTGCGCATTCATCGAGCTCGATCGAGGGGGCATGACGATCCGGGCCTGAGTTTCAATGATTGTTAACAGATCCCGAACCGGGATTACCGATCCTGGCTACAGTACGCGCCCGATAGATTTGGCCACCAGTGGTGCGTGCGCACACGCGGGCCCTGCCCGATAGCGCATCATCACCTGTCGATCTCGCACCGCAATCTCCGTGTAGCTGACCGTGGCTGCATCCGGCCGGTGCATGCAAATCGAGAACGGCCCGCATGCGGGCGCATGAGAACGATGCAACTGCCGCAGCCATCTCAGGCTGTAGCCAGCGGCGTTGACGCCGGCTCGTTCACGTGGCGGAGATGATTCGCGTTTGCAGGGGTCACCGCCCCCGGCTACAAACGATATGCATATCTTTGCGCGTTCGCGTTCTGCACGGCCCTCGTTAAAGCCGGACGAAAACCAATGTTGTCGTTGCCATTCGTGATCGCGCAGCGTCAATCGTTCGAGATTCCAACGCCACTCGATTAGGCGCGTCTCGGCTCGGGAAACGGCAATCAAGCGAAAAGGCCGCAGCTTTCGAAGCGGCAACTTCTTAACCGCAGTAGTGATTTCATCAGCTGTAGATTTTCCAGCCAGTTGCCTGACAACTAATCCTCGGCTGAGCGTGTCGTTCTTCGGCTCGCGCTCGATGCGATGCCAGTTAATTAATGCGAGGCAAACACCAGCGTCATTAGCCGCAATCCAGGTGCCGCCGGTCGGCTCGCGTGGAAAAACTGCGCGATGGCTCTCCACTTCGACAATCGCTGGCGCAAGAGCGAAGAAGCGGGCTCGTTTTTCGTCCCGATTCATCGCGAGATAAAATCCGTGCTTATTAGGGAGAAACGAAACGGTGCACATTTAATCCGCTAGGGGAAACGATAGCGCAGCGGCTGAATATTGCCGCCAATTACGCCAGAGCGTCGCGAGTGAAGAAGGCGCATGACCGTTCGCCCTGTTTATCGCGCCAATTGCGAAGACCAATCTCCATTGCTGAAACAGCGTCCTATACGCCGAAAAGAGTGAGTTTCGTGGATCGTAGATACTGGTCGCCTCTGACGTAGCGCCGTTGAGTTCCACGATCTCGAAATTGCGCCCTTGTCTGAAAGCCTCTTCATTTTCGTAGCGCATATCGTATCGCCCGATGAAAAAGCCCGGGAGTTTGCGCGAAATCTGATCGATCACCCGCTCCAGTGCCTCTGTTTGAAGGTGTACACCATCGCGAAAAATGCAGCCCTGCGCGTGATTCCCAGTCTCGACAAGCTTAACGGCTTCGCCCGGGGCTAGAATCTCATCCCGGCGCATGGCAAAGCGCCGAAGATAAGTCGATGCCATCAACGACGCGCGCGAATCATCTTGGATCAGGACTTCTACCGTGCGAATTCCATCTCCAATGATTTCAGGGAAAATCTTCTCCGCGATCGCAAAAATCTGTCCGTGCGACTCCCTTGGGAAGCGATAATAAAAGACACCGGCTTCGTGGGGTCCGGCAACGTAGCGTTGAACCATCACGGGCGCACTGACCTGTTCCAGATATTCCAATGCCGCTCGCATCGATCGGATTATCTTCACGCCATTGCCACGCTGGCCGACGTCTGGTTTTAAAATAAACGGCAATGTGATTCCATGTCGCCGGCAGAGCCGATGCAGCGAAAGCAATCTGTCGCTGGTTGTTCGCCCATCCAGCAAAAATGCCTCGGCTACGAATTCCGGACTGGTACGGCGGAGTTCATTCAGAATCTCAAACTTTGATTCGCCAATGAATCCGCCAGTTCCTATCGCGGGATTTGCTGCAGTTGGCACACTGAGACCGCGGTATCGAATTGCCAGCCACGCGTAATAAATGCCTACAGGCACGTAAAACAGCCACGCCGGCCAAAACTCCCACTGCATCCAGCGACGAATGCATGCCGGCAGCTGTAGCCGGGATCGGTGATCCCGGTTGATCTCAATGGGGAGGCCGCCTGCATGACCGGAGTCACCGACTCCGGCTACAGCTGCGCAGCGCAACCGTCGAAAAGCAAAGAGCGTTGCGGCAAGAACTAGCCCGATAAAAAATATAGCGGCAATCTTGCTCTGGACGAAAGACAACCAAATCAGCGCCTGCCATCCGAGCAGCTTTGTGATGGCGAAGATTCCTCCGATCCATAAGAGCGCGGCGAAAGCTGTGACGATAGCAAATCGAGTAACCGGCATTGAGAGTAGTCCAGCCGCCAGATAGGTCGGCAAACGCGTGCCTGGGACGAACCGGCTGGCGAGCAACTTGAGCGAAGCGTGATCGTTGAATCTCGTCTGACACCACTCGATTGCTTCCGCGTCGGCAAATCGCGCAATCCAGCGGCTTTTTAAGATGGGCTTGCCGAAACAACGCGCGAGGGAGTAGAGGCCCAGGTCGCCGAGCCAAATGCCAGCAAAGCACGCTGCAAAGCCGAGTTGCCAATTGATCGGTCCGCCAAAAAGCGACAAGGCCGACGAAATTGTTGCCGCGTCTTCCGAAATAAAACTAAGCAAAATGATTGCGGTCGAAGCGAGGAGCGCCTGCGCAATCATATATGAAATTCACGCCGCTTTTGGTTGCTCGGCGTGATATTGCAGGGTTGACGGTGCGACGCCGAATCCGGCGGGGACTGGCACCTCAAGCATGCCGCACATAACCGCGATCAATGCGTAGTGATGGATCGCGTGCGCGACGGCGTACATCAATTCGCGACCAACTGTCGATCCGATCGACGGAGCGGCATCAAGCTCATAGTTCACCTTGCATCGCACATTGATCGGGCAATCCAAATATGGCGTTGAGATTGATGCGAAGCCGCGCAGGATTCGTTGAGTTTCAGCTAGCGCGAAGTTGCGATCGTTCTCGATTCGCGGATTTCGGTCCCGATGATCGTAATTGATCTCATCGGCATCCAATCCTTGCAGCAAGCTTTGGAAGTGGTCCAGGCAATGCCGGTAATGCCCACCTACTGTAGAACCGAACACGGTCGGCAGTTTGCGCGTGTATTCTCCATCTCTCAGCGAATTCAGAAGCGATTCGCCCTGGTGCAAAACTTCAGCGATGGCATCCTGCAAAGGAGATCGTTTCACAGGTAAGCTCCAATGATGGGAACGCGCCGGCGTTGCAAGAACAGCAACACGACGCTGCATGCGGCCACTGCGAGGGCGAGACCAAAGAGCAATCCGCCATCGTCCATCACCACGATGCCGAGCACCGTGAGATGGGTGAAGATCGCCCCGAGCATCACGGCGAGGGCGAGAGCGGCCCCCAGCCAAGTGGTCGCCGGAATGAGAATCAAAATCGCTGCGATCAGTTCTGCGACGCCCGAGCCGATGCGGCCCCACGGTTCAAGTCCGACTTTGCTGAAGATGTAAACTGACTCGGGCGCGGCGGTGAACTTGAAAAAAAGTGTTTGAAGCAGAATGATCGCGGCCGCAATGCGGCAAATCCAAGCGATGATGGTCGATGTTTTGCTGGGTTGATTCATAGAAATGACGATTGAGTTGCCGATTAGTCGCGAGTGCTGTGCATTTCCTTACAGCGATCCTATGCGTCGTTAGGGCTTCGCTGCCCCGACCAGCCGTTGCGGTTTTGATGGGCTTATTGCCGCAACGCTTGCTTCAGACGCTCTTTCGCCTCCGCTGGAAGCTTTGCGTCCGATAGTTCGCCGATCTTGTCCGGAAATTCACGCGCGGTGGTGCGCATGTATTTGAGCTGTTTTGCGTAGCGCTCGCAAAATGAGCACATGAGATAATGGATTCGCAGCTTGATTCGCGTCGTCAGCGGAAGTTCTTTGTCCATGCCCAACGACAAGATGCGAGTGACTTCTGGACACGTGGGCGTAAACCTGCAAATGAGGAGCACTAGCTGCAGCTGAAGCCAGCTCCGATGTTCCTGGAGAATGGAGTCATCGTCCGGTGGGCGCGGGTTCGGTGTCCATTCTGGAACTGGCTTTAGCTTGTTAACGGTGCACCCCCGGGTTTTCGAACCAGTTCATGGCGAGACATTCACGGAGGGCCATGCGCGCGCGATGAAGCATCACCCATAGATTGCTATCCGAAATAGAAAGCGTTGCGCAGATTTCCTTGCTCTCGACTTCGTCCATTTCGCGCATCATGAACACAGTGGCGACACGCTCGGGCAGCTTTGCCAAGCAATCGCGCATCGTTTTCCAAAACTCGTCCCGGTGCATTACTTCGTCGGCTTCCGGTTTCCATTCCTTCGGGCCGTTCATATGCACCCAATATCCCTCAGGTACGAATTTGTCCGCGCATTCGTCCGCGAGAAATTCGAGATCCGTGAACGAGGTTTCGCGTCCACGTTTCCGGTAGTAGTCGCAGATTTTGTGCTTCAGGATTCCGCAAAGCCAACTGCGCACTGTCGATCCCCCGCGAAAACGGTCGATCGTCCGCACCGCGGCAAGGAACGTCTCCTGAACCAGGTCCTGTGCGATGTCGGGCTTGCGTACACGCTCGAGGGCGTAGCGATAGAGAACGTCCCCATGCTCATCGACCCAGCGCGACGGATCGCTCGCAGCGGTCGCGGTCACCTCCGGCTGGACATCTGGCTTGCTAACTCCACCAGCATTAGCCCCGGGCTGAAATGGCATGCCGGCGAATTAACCGAATGCCGTCGAATTGTGAAGAGAAATGTAAGGAGCGCTTCACCTCTACGACCAATGACAGAAATGAGACGAATCACTTTGCTGACTGTTGCCGTATTATTGTTGTTCCCCATTGCAGCGAAGCCGGAGCTGCCCGTGAAAAAAGTGCTCACGCTCGACGCTGCAAAGAAAATCGCGGCCGCGGCGGAGGCCGAAGCAAAAAAGCGTGGCGCGACGGTCGTAATCGTCGTCGTGGACGATGGCGGACATTTGCTGTTGCTCGAGCGATTGGACGACACTCAGGTTGCCAGCGTGGAGGTTGGAATCGGTAAGGCGCGCACCGCAGCAATTTTCCGACGACCGAGCAAAGTATTTGAAGATCAAGTCCGCGACGGTCGCGTAGCTGCTTTGGCTTTGCCCGGAGCGACGCCTTTGCAAGGTGGCATTCCGATCATGTTCGAAAACAAAGTCATCGGCGCAATCGGCGTCAGTGGCAACACGCCGCAGGAAGATGAGGATATCGCCAAGGTTGGAGCCGCAAGCGCAGCTAGTGCGATCGCAAACTAGAGCTGTAACCGCCGCCCTGCGGGCGGCGCTCTCCCCGCGTGATTTACGACATTCCGGATTCGCTTCGCACCCGCCTTCGCGCAGCTCCGGCGAGGCAAGCAGCGAAGCGGCTACAGGCGTTGTTCCTGCAATGATTACCCGGTTTTTCAGCGCGCCGAAACTCTGGCCTGCGCATGAGCAGCATGTTCGCCGTGTCGGCTGGATCGAGTTGTTCTACGACCTGGTCTTCGCCGCCGCGATCAGCCAACTGGGCACTCCATTCGAAGCCGATTATTCATTTCAAGGTTTCGCGCGTTATGCGTTTTTGCTGGCGTTGGTTTTTCTGGCGTGGCTTGGCTACACGCGGTTCGCGACGCAGTTTGCAATCGACGATCTGCTCGAGCGCGCTTTCATTGTCGCGCAGGTGTTTCTGGTCGCGGTGATGGCCGCAAACGCCACAGGGCCACTTAGCAGCCGGGACGCTGCCGGCTTCGGTGCCGCTTACGGCGGAGTTCGCGCCATTCTCGCTTTGCAGTACCTGCGTGTTGCTCGATTACCGGCCACAAGGTCTGTTGTTAATCGGCGCATCGTCGGTTTAGCTGCGGCAGCGATCATTTGGACGGCTTCGGCGTTGCTGCCGACACCCCAGCGTTATACCGCGTGGGCATTCGCTCTTTTGATCGACATCGTGAACTCATGGCCGCCAGCGCGCAGCACTCATCTGCTGCCACCGGGCGCCGCCCATTTTCCAGAGAGATTCGGACTGCTGACCATCATTTTGTTAGGCGAATTTGTGGCGTCAGTGATGCGTGGCATTGAAAGTCAGATAGGCTGGAGTTTTCTGGCTGCCTCCGCCGCGGTGCTCAGTCTGGCGCTAGGGTTTGCGATTTGGTCAGGCTACTCAGATGGAGCAGCCGGCTGGGAAGTCCGGCAGGTGAGATCGACTAGAGATGTGATCCAACTCCGCGTCTGGATCGCGCTTCACTTTCTGCTCTTCTTGGGAATCGGCGTTCTCGGAGTCGGCGCGCGTCGCGGCATCGCGTTGCCGCCGGGCGGCCATTTCGACGTGACCGAGCAATCGCTCATCTGCCTCGCAACGGCCGGCATCGTACTTGTGATCATGGGAATCGCGGCAACGTCCGAGCGCCATGCCCGTTCGCGCCGGCAATGGGTGTGGCTATCGCAAGCTGGAATTGCGCTCGTTGCTCTGGCTCTCGCGCCGCTGAGTTCGCGCTGAGATTTTGGAGTGCGCGGACATGTCCGCGCTTTGAAAGCGGCAACATGTCGCCGCACTCCAAAAACCGGCATCAACGATGCCGGCTACAGTTTGTCATTTGGGAAAATGTAATCAGCGGCCTTGCGCGGATTATCCCGCGCCAGATGAATTCGCTGCGCCGGAAAATAGATCGTCTCAAATGCGCGCTGCGCTTCCTGCAGCGGCAAACCTTCCTGGCCCCGGGCCATTGCCCGACGCAGAGCGGTTGCGAATGAGCAGTCGATCCAAACCTTCAGGTCGAAGTGATCGCGATACATCGGTTTAAACAAGAAAATTCCTTCCAGCAGGATGATGTCGATGTTGCGAAACGCGTAACGATGCTTGCGGAAAGTTGTCGCGGTCTCCTCCGTGAAATCCGATTCCACATTGACGTTGCGTGTACCTCGCAGTGGTAAGATCACACGTTCGAACATCTCATCGAATCGAATTGCGCTTTCGTAGAAGTGCTTTGCCAAATCTTGCTGGTGAAAGCGGACATGCGGGAGATTCAGCCAGCCATCAGCGGTGATCGCTGCCAGTTTGATGCCGCGCTTCTGCAGCGACTCAGCGATGCGCGTGGTAACGAAGCCCTTTCCAGATGCGTCGGTCCCGCTGATGCCAACAAGCAAGGCGTGCTGCGGCGAAAGCGCTTTTCGCTTCTCGATGATCGCAGAAATCACCGAACCATCTTCGAGCATGAGGTGCAGCTGAGGTCGGTTATCAAGGCCGGTTCTGATCTGCGCGCGGCAAAGCCGCTGCCGAACCGGGCGATGCTTCGCGGTATGTCAACGCGACGGCGTTCATACAGTAGCGCAATCCAGTTGGCGGCGGTCCGTCATTGAAGACATGCCCAAGATGTGAGCCGCACCGTGCGCACGAAATTTCCACTCCGAAGATCGCCGAGAACGAGCTGCTTTCGTGAATCGCTTCTTTGCGGATCGGCTGCCAGAAACTCGGCCAGCCGGTGCCCGAATTGAATTTCGTCTCCGCGCTGTAAAGCGGATTGCCGCACGCTGAGCAAACGTAAATGCCGTTGCCGTGATCGAGCGCGTTACCGCTCAGGGACGGCGGCTCCGTGCCCGCTCGGCGCATGACGTAGAACTGCTGCGGTGACAATATGACCAGCCATTCTTTGTTCGTGAGATCGACTTTCTGGTCGAGCGGAATAGCGTCCAGCTTCGCCCGTATTTGCGCTGCATCGGCATTGCTGGGATGCGCGCGAGAGCATGCGGAAAGTGCGATGCAAATACTCACGCCTAACAAAAATTGGATCGTTCGTTCCATTTCGTAAAAGCAACTACGGTTTCAACCAGCCACCTGTCGCTTGGATCGGCGGAGCGGTCTCGCCCGATTTAACCCAAGCGGCAAGGGCGGTCGCCTTATCGGTCTCAGCATTGCTCGAAAGGAAAACCGTTCCCGTCCAAAGGTTGCCCTGATTCGTCATCTCACTCTTCGCCAACTGCAATACGACGAAATCGTGACGCAATTTGCGTCCGCTGTTTTCGCCGCGTTTCACGTCCGATTCGAGATCGTTTCCGAGCAGTGCGACGTTCAACGCCAAAGGCCGCGCCTGCATGGTGTCCGGAGCGAAAGTGGCGCTGACCTTCCCATCGTCGCCTACTGACACACGCAACACGCCAACTTTGGTGGACGTGATCGGCATCGCATTGCCGCCAAACCAGCCGCGCCATTCTTTGCCGTTGACGACAAAACTAGGAGTGTAAACCGAATCGCCGCCCCAAGCCGCGGCATAACGCTGTTGTCTCGACGTGAATTCCGGTTTGGCAAAGCGATCGCGCCAGCCGAGATGATCCCAGTAATCAACGTGGAAGGCGACGGGAACCGCCTTTTTCCAGAGGTCTGAACTCGATTTGAGTGCGCTCAGCCATCTCTCGGCCGGCGGACAACTGCTACACCCTTCCGAAGTGAAGAGTTCGATGAGCGAGCTTTGCGTGTCGCCGCTCTCAAATGTTGTAGCCGGGGACGGTGATGCCGGCAGCGCAACATTCTCGACTAGAAGAAGCGCAACGCTGAAACCAACCCAGATTGCTTTCATTGTTCTCGATCTTGCGCCGGCCGGGATCAACGATCCCGGCTACAACGGCTCAGGCAACCGCGGTCATTACTTTTTCGTCTGATCGCTCAGCGCCCATCCGCTCCAGCAAATGATCGCCCACGCGCAGCGCATTGGCGATGATAGTGAGCCCGGGATTCACGGCGCCGCTCGAACAGAAGAAACTTGCATCGACAACATAGAGATTGTCGAGCTCGTGCGCTTTGCAGTTCCGATCTAGTGCGCTCGTTTTTGGATCGTCTCCAAAACGGACCGTGCCGTTTTGGTGCGCAACTCCGGCAAGCGGAATCCGCTGACCGAGGAACAGATTGCGAGCGAAAAGACCCTCGTGACACTCGTGCCCGTGGACGGGGCATTTCGTTTGCTGTTGCATGAGGCTCTCAAGTTTTTTAATCAGACGCTTGTGGCCTTCCTCATTGTTCGGCCTGTATTGTAAAACGATCTCGCCGTCGCGATTGATTGTGACCCGATTGTTCGGGTCGGGCAGGTCTTCGGACGTGAGCCAGAAATCGAGTGAATGCTTGCCCATCAGATCCAGCGTCCATTTCGGCGCAACCTTTGGAGCGCCGGCTTTCAGCGTGTCGCCGTCGAGCTTACCAACAAATGAGATGTGGCCCATCGGGAATTCCCATTCCGGTGAGCTGAAATAAAAATCATTCACTGAAAGTGTTTTTTGAAACACGGTGGGGTTCGGGCATTTCGACAACGCCATCAAGACGGAATTGACGTGCCCCATGTAATGGCGGCCTACAACATCCGAGCCATTCGCCAGACCATTTGGATGCCTATCATTAGCGGAACGCAGGAGGAGCGCGGCTGAATTGATCGCACCCCCGGAAACGACGACGATTTTTCCGGAATAACTTTGTTTCGTCCCGTTCCGTTCAACGTGAACATCAGTCACTTCGCGGCCGGATGCGCTGGTTTCGAGCCGGGTCACTTTCGTGTCGGTGAGCAGCGTTACGTTTGGATGTTGCAGCGCAGGCAGGACGCAGCAGATATGCGCGTCGGCCTTGGCGTTCACCAAACACGGGAAGCCGTCGCAGGTATTGCAACGAATGCAGGTGCTCTTCCACGGATTTTTTTCATCAAGCATGATCCCGAGCGGCGTGTGAAGTGGTTTTAGCCCAAGCCGTGCGAAGTCGTCGCTCAACTGCTGAATACGCGGCTCGTGGCTGACAGCTGGGAACGGATATCCACCGGTGCGGCGCGGTTCAGTCGGATCTTCTCCACCATGCCCGTGCACATGATAGATGCGTTCAGCCTGGGCGTAATACGGCT
>WNGF01007055.1_pt1 | contig 13733 bp, 9 predicted proteins | sample 5400641 | NCBI WGS metagenome assembly WNGF01 (sample SAMN13153371, study PRJNA577476) | soil metagenome | isolation source: 80 cm soil or saprolite under grassland replicate 2 | place: USA:California | collected 2016-06-15
TACGACGTGTCTGTGCACCACCACTGGGTAGGCAGCGTGTTCCACGGGATCGAGCAGGCGAGCATCCCGTTCATGGTCGTGGCGACGGTCGCGCTCTGGCTGCTCGCGCGCCCCGGGGGCGACCGGAAGTGGAAGCTTGCGGCCGGAAGCGGGCTGGGAGCGGCGGGGGTCGCGCTCGTCGTCAACGTGGTGCTCCATTCTGCCTGGGACCGTCCGAGGCCGTACGAGGCTCATCGGATCAGCCATCCCTGGTCGAGCTCGACCGACGCCTCCTTCCCGAGCGACCACGCCAGCGCCTCGCTCGCGATCGCGTTCGCCGTGCTCGCTTTCGACTCGCTCGCCGGCGCGCTGCTCCTGGCGGCCGCCGTACTGGTCACGGTAGGCCGAGTCTTCATCGGCGCGCACTACCCGAGCGACGTGGGAGCGAGCCTGCTCGTCGCCGCGGCCTCCGCCTTCGTGGTCGTGCGCTTCGGGCGGCCGGTGGTCGCCTTTCTCGTGCGCGTCATCGAGCGAGTCACCGACCCCGTGCTGGCGTTGCTGTGGCGACGGCGCTCCCCGGCCGCCTGACCTGCTTTTAACAGACTGTCACTTGCCGGGAGGCGGCTGAGCCGCGCGGCCCTTTCGAGCTTGTAACAGTCTGTTGCTTGGCTGGGGGCGGGGCTACGGCAGGCGGCCGTGACGGGCTGCGGCCTCGCGCAGCCGCGCGGCGAGGTCCGGCGTGAGCTGCCCCCGCCGCAGGCGCCAGCGCCAGTTCCCGCCGACCCGGCCGGGTCGGTTCATGCGCGCCTCGCTGCCGAGGCCGAGCACGTCCTGCGCCGGGATGACCGCCAGCGCAGCGCGCGACGCGAGCGCGATCTCGATCAGCCCCCAGTGCGGCTCCGCGGGATCGATCCCGGTGGCCTCGCGCTCGCGCCGTCTCAGGCTCCTGAACCAGCCGACGGCGGTGTCGGTGTCGTGCGTGCTCGTGTAGACGACGAGGTTCTCACGGTGGTTCCGCGGCGCGTGCGGGTTGTCGCGCCGGCCGCCGAAGGCCCAGTGCAGGACGGCCATGCCGGGCAGGCCGAGCCGGTCGCGCAGCCGGTACACGGCGGGCGTGATCAGCCCGAGATCCTCGGCGATCACCGGCAGGTCGCCGAGGGCGTGCCGGACGGCGAGGAAGAGCTCGCTGCCGGGCCCGGGCCGCCACCTGCCGTGCTTCGCCGTCTTGTGCCGCTCGGGGATCGCCCAGTAGGAGACGAAGCCGCGGAAGTGGTCGATGCGGACGACGTCGACGAGCTCGAGTGCGCGCCGGAAGCGCTCGATCCACCAGCGATGGCCGGTGGCGCGGTGCGCCGGCCAGTCGTAGAGCGGATTGCCCCAGCGCTGACCGAACGCGCTGAGCGCGTCGGGCGGCGCACCCGCGACCTCGCCGTGCTCGAATAGCTCCGGCCAGGCGGCGACGTCGGCGCCGCCGTCCGACACGTAGATCGGGACGTCGCCGATCAGGCGGATGCCGCGCTCGCCGGCATACGCCCGCAGCGCGCCCCACTCGCGCTCGAAGCGCACCTGGTCGGCGAGCGCGCCGGGGCCCGCGAAGCGCGCCCACTCGCCGCTCCAGAACGGGTGGCGTGCGACGAAGCTCTCGAGCTCGTCGCGCGAGACCTTTGCCTTCGGCTCGGCGAGGAGCCCCGGCCAGGCCGCGAACGCGGACGCCGCCCGGTACGGCGAGCCGAACTCGTCCGGCGGGCCGAGCGGAAGCACCTGCCACCACGACTGTCCTGCCGCCTCCAGCCAGTCGACGAAGCGGTACGCGTCGGCGCCGAGCCGGCCGCCCGGCAACGACGTCGGATGCAGGAAGATCCCCGAAGATCGCGGCAGCTGCACGGCGCCGCAGCCTACTGGCGTTTCGGTTTGCCGTTTCGTCGAAACTTCCCAACGACGTGCCTCTGCCGAAGACGAAGGAGCCGCCGGCGCGGATCCAGATCCAGCGAGTGGCGCCGCAGGTCGACTGCGGTCGCTATGCCGTCAAGCGGACGGTGGGCGACCGCGTCGGGGTGACCGCCCGCATCTTCCGCGACGGGCACGAGATCCTCGGCGCGGCCGTGCGCTACAAGCCGCCGGGCGCGGCGCGCTGGCAGGAAGAGCCGCTGGAGGCGCTCGGCAACGACGAGTGGGCCGGGTCGTTCGGAGTCGACCGCTGCGGCACGTGGTGCTATCGCGTGGAGGCCTGGGTCGACCGTGTCGCCTCCTTCCAGGACGAGCTGCGGCGCAAGGTCGAGGCCGGCCAGGAAGATCTCTCCGGCGAGCTGTCGGAGGGCGCGGTGCTGCTCGGCCGGGCGAGCCTCACCGTCGAGCAGGCGCTCGCCGTCCCGGCGGGCGACCGCTCGGAGACGGCCGCCTCACGCACCTACGAGCTCGACGTCGACCGCGAGCTCGCGCGCTTCGGCTCCTGGTACGAGCTCTTCCCCCGCTCCTGGGGCGGCTTCGAAGGCGTGCGCTCGATTCTGCCGGCGCTCGCCGACCTCGGGTTCGACGTCGTCTACCTGCCGCCCGTCCATCCGATCGGGCACACGAATCGCAAGGGGCGCAACAACACGCTCGGCGCAGGCCCCGACGATCCCGGCAGCCCGTGGGCGATCGGCTCCGAGGAGGGCGGTCACGACGCGATCCATCCCGAGCTCGGCAGCCTCGAGGAGTTCGAGCGGCTCGTCGCCGAGGCGAAGGAGCAGGGGATCGAGATCGCGCTCGACTTCGCGATCCAGTGCTCGCCCGACCATCCCTGGCTGAAGCAGCACCCGGAGTGGTTCAACCGGCGCCCCGACGGGACGCTGAAGTTCGCCGAGAACCCGCCGAAGCGCTATCAGGACATCTACAACGTCAACTTCGACTCGGAGGACTGGAAGGGTCTGTGGGAGGCGTTGCGCGACGTCGTGCTGACGTGGGTCGAGCGCGGCGTCACCGTCTTCCGCGTCGACAACCCGCACACGAAGCCGGTCCCCTTCTGGGAGTGGCTGATCGACGAGGTACGCGGGCAGCATCCCGAGGTGATCTTCCTCGCCGAGGCGTTCACGCGGCCCGCCATGATGACGACCCTCGGCAAGGCGGGCTTCGCGCAGAGCTACACCTACTTCACGTGGAAGAACACGCGCTGGGAGCTGCTCGAGTTCCTGGCGCAGCTGCTCGAGTGGTCGCCGGTCTACCGGCCCAACGCGTTCGTGAACACGCCGGACATCCTGCACGAGTACCTCGTCCACGGCGGCCGGCCCGCGTTCGAGGCGCGGCTCGTGCTGGCGGCCACGCTGTCGCCGTCCTACGGCATCTACTCCGGCTTCGAGCACTGCGAGAACGTGCCGGTACGCGAGGGAAGCGAGGAGTACCTGAACTCGGAGAAGTACGAGGTGAAGCGGCGCAGGCTCGACGGGCCGCTGCTGCCGCTCATTGCGACGCTGAACCGCGCGCGACGGGAGAATCCCGCGCTGCAGTACCTCGACAACATCACGTTCCTCGAGACGGAGAACGAGCAGCTGTTCGGCTATTTGAAGCGCACCGGCGACAACGCAGTGGTCGTCGTCGTCAACCTCGACCCCGCGGCGACGCAGGAGGGCGCCTGCGTGCTGCCGGTCTCGACGGGCCTGCCGCCCGCGTACCGCGTCCGGGATCTCCTTGCCGACGAGGAGTTCACCTGGCACATCGGTCGCAACTACGTGCGGCTCACTCCAGGCCAGAGCCATGTCCTGAGGATCGGCGGATGACCTACGCGGCCATGGCCCCACGCGGCACGGCCCGCGACCTGGTCGCGAGCCTCGGCTGGAGGGGCCGTGTCTGAGCAGTGGTTCGAGCGGGACCCGCTGTGGTTCAAGCGGGCGATCTTCTACGAGATCCACATACGCGGCTTCTTCGACGGGAACGATGACGGCGCGGGCGACTTCCGCGGCTTGATGGAGAAGCTCGACTTCCTGCAGTGGCTCGGCGTCGACTGCATCTGGCTGCTCCCGATGTACGCGTCGCCGCTGCGAGACGGCGGCTACGACATCGCGGACTTCTTCGCGATCCACCCTGACTACGGGACGGTCGACGACTTCAAGGAGTTCGTCGAGCAGTCGCACCAGCGCGGCATCCGCGTCATCGCCGATCTCGTCATGAACCACACCTCGTCGGACCACCCGTGGTTCCAGGAGTCGCGCACCGATCCGGCGGGGCCGCGCGGCGACTGGTACGTCTGGTCCGACACGGACGAGCTCTACCGCGACGCGCGCGTCATCTTCGTCGACAGCGAGCCGTCGAACTGGACGTTCGATCCCGTGCGCGGGCAGTACTACTGGCACCGCTTCTTCCACCATCAGCCGGATCTCAACTACGAGAATCCGGAGGTGCAGGAGGCGATGCTCAACGTCCTGCGCTTCTGGCTCGACCTCGGCATCGACGGCTTCCGGCTCGATGCGGTGCCGTACCTCTACGAGCGCGACGGGACGAACTGCGAGAACCTGCCGGAGACACACGAGTATCTGAAGCGCGTCCGGGCGGAGATCGACGCGCGCTACCCCGACCGCGTGCTCCTGGCCGAGGCGAACCAGTGGCCGGAGGACGTCGTCGCGTACTTCGGCAACAGCGATGGGGACGAGTGCCACATGGCGTTCCACTTCCCGGTGATGCCGCGGATGTTCATGGCGGTGCGCCGCGAGGACGCGACGCCGATGTACGAGATCCTCGAGCGCACACCGTCGATCCCGCACAACGCGCAGTGGGGACTCTTCCTGCGCAACCACGACGAGCTGACGCTCGAGATGGTCACCGACGAGGAGCGTGACTACATGTACACCGAGTACGCGAAGGACCCGAGGATGAAGATCAACCTCGGCATCCGCCGCCGGCTCGCGCCGCTGCTCGACAACGGTCGCGACGAGATCGAGCTCATGCACGCGATCCTCTTCTCGCTTCCCGGCTCGCCGGTCGTCTACTACGGCGACGAGATCGGGATGGGCGACAACGTCTACCTCGGCGACCGCGACGGCGTCCGGACGCCGATGCAGTGGACGGGCGACCGCAACGCCGGCTTCTCCCGCGCCGACTGGGCCCAGCTCTACCTGCAGCCGCTGATGGACCCCGTCTACGGCTACCAGGCAGTGAACATAGAGGCGCAGCTGCGGACCCCGACCTCGTACCTGCGCTGGCTGCACCGCTTCATCGCGCTGCGCAAGGAGCATCCCGTCTTCGGCCTCGGGACGTACCAGCCGCTGCGCTCCGACAACTCGCGGATCTTTGCGCATATCCGACGCTGGGAAGAGGACATCGTGCTCTGCGTTCACAATGTCGCTCGCTCGGCGCAGGCGGTGCAGCTCGACCTCTCCGAGTACGTGGGCCTGGTCCCGGAGGAGATGTTCGGGCGCACGAGCTTCCCGGCGATCGGAGACCTGCCGTACCTGCTGACGTTCGCGCCGCGCGGCTTCTTCTGGTTCCAGCTGAGGCAGCCGCGATGAGTTTCGACGAGCGCTCGCTGATCGAGCACGTCACGCAGCAGCGCTGGTACGGGGCGAAGTCGCGAGCGGTGGCCCATTCCCAGGTCCTCGACTCGGTCGTGCTGCGCACGGCCGAGCCGCAGTTCGCGCTCGCCCTCGTCGAGATGCGCTACGAGACGGGAGCCCACGACATCTACCAGCTGCTCTACGCGCTGCGCGAGGGCGAGCTCGAGCTGGACGGGCTGGCCGATCCGGCGCTCCCACGGGAGCTCGTGAGCGCGATGCGCTCCGGCCTGACGCTGCAGGGTGCGGAGGGGATCGCCGAGTTCCGCCCGATCGAGGGCTTCGCCGGCCTCGGCCGCGAGCTGATCGAGGCGCGCTCCGTCGGCGCCGAGCAGTCGAACACGTCGATCGTGTTCGACGAGGAGCTGATCCTCAAGGTCTTCCGCCGCCTCGAGCCCGGCATCAACCCCGAGCTCGAGATGCTGCGGTTCCTGACCGAGCACGGCTACCCGAACATCGCCGCGCTAGGCGGCTGGTATGCGTACTCCGGGGGGCCGCTCGGAGCAACCCTCGGCATCCTGCAGGAGTTCGTGCGCGGCGGCCTCGACGGCTGGGAGCTCGCGCTGGACGAGATCGGCAGGGCGCCGGAGCGGTTCCTCGCACGGCTGGGCCGTCTCGGCGAGGTGACGGGCCGGATGCACACCGCCCTGGCCTCCGATCCGAACGAGCCGGCGTTCTGCTCCGAGACGCCGAGCGTGGAGTCGCTCGGGCTGCTGACCGCGACGGTCGACGAGGAGATCGAGCGTGTCTTCCTCGACCTGCCGGACGACGACGAGCGGCTGGCGCCGATTGTCGGCCGCGGCGAGGAGGTGCGGGAGCACCTGCGCCTGCTCACACATGCCGGTGCGACTGGAAAGATCATCCGCGTCCACGGCGACTACCACCTCGGCCAGACCATGTGGGTCGACGACGACTGGGTGATCCTCGACTTCGAGGGCGAGCCGGCGCGCTCGCTCACAGAGCGGCGCCGCAAGCGCTCGGCGCTCCGCGACGTGGCGGGGATGCTGCGCTCCTTCGCGTACGCCGCGAGCGCCGCCTCGCTCCAGCACGAGACGGAGGCTCCGGAGGGGTGGGAGGAGCAGGCGCGCGCGCGGTTCCTCGACGGCTACATGGAGACGGTCGATCCCTCGCTCCTGCCCGCCGGCCAGCCCGCGATCGACCGGCTGCTCGCCGTCTTCGAGCTCGAGAAGGCCGTCTACGAGCTTCGCTACGAGCTCGACAATCGCCCCGAGTGGGTTGGCATACCGGTCGCGGGGATACAGCGACTCATAGAACAGGCCACCGCGACGCCTTGATCGAGCTCGGAGCGAACCCGCACGGCATCCTCGGCGCCCACGAGGCGGACGGCGGCGTCGTCGTGCGCGCCTACCGTCCGGAGGCGCAGGCCGTGCGCGTGCAGCCGGCGCAACCCGAGGCGAAGTCCGTCGAGGCGGAGCTGAAGGACCCGGCCGGGCTCTGGGAGGCGATGCTGCCGAAGGCGAAGCTGCCGCTCGAGTACGAGCTCGAGATCGAGTATCCGGACGGGAACACGTTCACGCTGCGCGATCCCTACGCGTTCCTGCCCACGCTCGGCGACCTCGACCTGCACCTGGCGATGGAGGGGCGCCACGAGCAGCTCTACGAGAAGCTCGGCGCCCACGTGCGCGAGATCGACGGCGTCGTCGGCACCGCGTTCGCCGTGTGGGCCCCGAACGCGCGCGCGGTCTCGGTCGTCGGCGACTTCAACTCGTGGGACGGCCGCCTGCATCCGATGCGGTCCCTCGGCTCGTCCGGCATCTGGGAGCTGTTCGTCCCCGGCGTCGAGCAGGGGACGAAGTACAAGTTCGAGATCCGCACGCAGGACGGGCGGCTGCGCATCAAGGCCGACCCGCTGGCGTTCGCGGCGGAGCGACCGCCCAACAACGCGTCGATCGTCTGGCAGACGAAGCACGACTGGGCGGACGCGGAGTGGCTCGAGCGGCGACATGCGTCCGACCCGCTCGCCGAGCCCGTGTCGATCTACGAGGTGCACCTCGGCTCGTGGCGGCGCAACGGCGTCGAGGGCAACCGGCCCCTCTCCTATCTCGAGCTCGCGGACGAGCTCGGCGACTACGCCGCGGATCTCGGCTTCACGCATGTCGAGCTGCTGCCGGTGATGGAGCATCCGTTCTCGGGCTCCTGGGGCTACCAGGTCACCGGCTACTTCGCGCCGACGTCCCGCTTCGGCACCCCCGACGACTTCCGCTGCTTCGTCGACCGGCTGCACCGACGCGGCGTCGGCGTGATCCTCGACTGGGTGCCGGCGCACTTCCCGCGCGACGACTGGGCGCTCGCCACGTTCGACGGCACGCACCTCTACGAGCACGCCGACCCGCGGCGGGGCGCCCACCCGGACTGGGGGACGCTCGTGTTCAACCTCGGGCGTGCCGAAGTGAAGAACTTCCTGCTCTCGAACGGCCTCTACTGGCTGCGGGAGCATCACGCCGACGGGATCCGCGTCGACGCCGTCGCCTCGATGCTTTACCTCGACTACTCGCGCAAGGACGGCGAGTGGGTGCCGAACCAGTTCGGCGGTCGCGAGGACCTCGACGCCGTGCAGTTCCTGAAGGAGCTGAACGAGGCGCTCTACGCGCGCGAGCCGGGCGTGATCTCCGCGGCGGAGGAGTCGACCGCGTGGCCGGGCGTGTCGCGGCCGACCTACCTCGGCGGCCTCGGCTTCGGCTTCAAGTGGAACATGGGCTGGATGCACGACACGCTGCTGTACTTCCAGAAGGACCCCGTCTACCGCCGCTACCACCACCACACGCTGACGTTCTCGCTGATGTACGCGTTCAGCGAGAACTTCATCCTGCCGCTCTCGCACGACGAGGTCGTGCACGGCAAGCGGTCGCTGCTCGACAAGATGCCGGGCGACCGCTGGCAGAAGTTCGCCAACCTGCGTGCGCTCTACGCGTACATGTGGGCGCATCCCGGCAAGAAGCTGCTCTTCATGGGCGGCGAGCTCGGCGAGTGGGAGGAGTGGAACGCCGAGGGGTCGCTCCACTGGAACCTGCTCGAATACGCAGAGCACCAGGGCGTGCACGCGCTCGTCCGCGACCTCAACCGGATCTACCGGGAGACGCCCTCGCTGTGGCAGGTCGACTTCGATCCCTCCGGCTTCCGCTGGCTCGAGCCGAACGACGCGTCCAGCAACGTGCTCGCGTTCGCGCGCCTCGACGCCGACGGCGAGCGTCCGCTCGTCTGCGTGCTCAACCTCTCGCCGCTGCCCCGGTACGACTACCGCGTCGGCATGCCGGTGTGCTGCCGCTGGCGCGAGGCCGTGAACACCGACTCGGCCTTCTACGGCGGCTCGGGCGTCGGGAACCTCGGCGGGGTCGAGGCCGAGGCCGTCCCGTGGCACGACCAGCCGTTCTCGGCGCTGCTCGCGCTGCCGCCGCTCGCCGCGGTGTGGCTCGTGCCCGAGTAGTCAGGTGGCGAGGCGTGGCGTCGCCACCTGGCGAGGCCTGGCGTCGCCATCCGTAAGAGCCTCCGCGCCTAACCCGCGGCGCGCTGCTCGAAGCGCAGTGTGACGAGCGACCCGGCGCGGAGGACGTGGCGCTGCATGAGCGAGCGGGCCGACTCGGCGTCGCCGCGCTCGATCGCGTCGAGGACGGCCTCGTGCTCGGCGACGTTCTCCTTGAGCAGGTTCGTGCTCTCGCTCAGGACGATGCGGCTGAGGTCGCGCGGGAAGCTCCGGTGCAGGTGGGCCAGCGTCGCGGCGAGCACCTCGTTGCCCGCCGCCTCCTGGATCACCTGGTGGAACTCGTCGTTCGCGCGGCCCCAGGCCGAGATGTCGGTCTCGGACAGCCGGCGCCGGCCGTTTCGCGTGCGCCGGGTCATGCGCCGGAGCGCCTCGCGGAACTGCGCCTGCGCCTGGTGCAGCCGCTCGAGCTGCTCCTGCCGGATGCGCAGCGCGGCGACCTCCGCGGCGAGCGCCTCGAGCTCGGCGCGTACCTGGTAGGCGTCGCGGATCTCGCGCGGCGAGAGGCCGCGGACGAGGGCTCCCCGGTGGGGGCGCAGCTCGACGATGCCGCTCGCCTGGAGCTTGCGGAGCGCCTCGCGCACGGGCGTTCGGCTGACGCCGAACTCCTCCGCAAGCGCCTCCTGGCGGAGGCGCGTCCCGGACGGGAGCTCGCCGTTGAGGACGCGTGCCTGCAGCTGCGCCGCGAGCTTGTCGACGAGGGCGCGGCGTTCCTCGGTCGCCCCTCCAGGAGCTTGGCCCATGGGCCGACAGTACCATCTACTGTATCCATTTGACTAGAGAGTGGATCCAAGTCTAGAGTTTCGTCTTCGTTCTCTCCTCGGAGTCCTGGCCCTCTCACGGAAGGACGTATGCGATGACTCGCATCCGCATCCGAGCCGCCCTCCTCACCGCGGCGGCGCTCGGGCTGCTTGCCCTCGCCGCCTCTGCCGGCGCTGCGACCCGCGGCGGCTCGGCGCCTGCGGTGCGCAACGGCGGCACGCTCGTCGTCGGTCTCACGGCCGGCGAGCCCGACGTACTCGACCCGAGCCTCGCCCGCACCTTCTCGGGTCGTGAGGTCTTCCTGACCTTCTGCGAGAAGCTCTACGACCTCAACGCCAAGGCTCAGATCGTCCCGCAGCTCGCCGCAGCGATGCCGAGCATCTCGAAGGACAAGCTGACCGTGACGATCCGGCTGCGCACAGGGATCAAGTTCAACGACGGCACGGCCTTCAACGCCGCGGCAGTCGTGAAGACGCTCCAGCGCCACCAGACGCTGAAGGGCTCGACCCGCGCGAGCGAGATCTCGCCGATCGACGGCGTCACCGCACGCGGGGCGTCCACGGTCGTCATTCATCTCAAGACGCCGTACTCGCCGCTCACCGCGCAGTTCGCCGACCGCTCCGGGATGATCATGTCCCCGGCACAGCTCGACAAGCTCGGCGACAAGTTCGCGACGAACCCGATCTGCGTCGGCCCGTTCATGTACGACAACCGGGTGGCCGGCGACAGCATCACGGTCGTGAAGTCACCGTTCTACTACGGCAAGAAGAACGTCCACCTCTCGAAGATCGTCTTCAAGGTGGAGAACGACGCCGCCGCCGCGGCCGCAGCGCTCAAGGCCGGCGACCTGCAGGCGCTGGACGGGACCGACTCCACCCAGCTACAGGCCATCGTGCACACCCCGACGCTGCACGTGATCAAGCAGACCTCGCTCGGCTACCAGGGCATCACGCTCAACATCGGGAACAAGAACGGCCTGCTCAAGGGCTACTCGAACACCGGCACCGCGATCGCGTCGAGCGCCAACCTGCGTAAGGCGTTCGAGATGGCGATCAACCGCAAGCAGTTCAACAAGGTCGTCTTCGGAGGCACGGTGTTGCCCGGCTGCACCCCGATCTCGCCCTCCAGCGCCTGGTACGACCCGACCGTCAAGTGCATGGGCTACAACCCGACGCAGGCGCGCAAGCTCGTGCAGTCGGCGGGGATCTCAAACCCGACGGTGCACCTGATGGTGCCGGTGGGAACGGTTGCGCTCCGCGCGGCGCAGTTCCTGCAGGCTCAGGAGGAGGCGGTGGGGATTCACCTCGTCATCGACACCACCGACTTCGTCACCTCGCTCAGCAAGGCCGATGCCGGAACGTACGAGACGTTCCAGATCGGCTGGTCGGGCCGCGTCGATCCCGACGGCAACATCTACCAGTTCGTCTCGACGACCGGCTCGCAGAACGACAGCGGCTACTCGAACCCGCGTCTCGACCTGATCCTCAACAACGCGCGCAAGGCGTCGACGGAGAAGGCGCGCAAGACGCTCTACCGCGCGGCACAGAAGATCATCCTCAACGACCGTCCCCTCATCTACCTCTATCACGGCGTCACGCGCGCCAGCCTGCAGAAGCGTGTCGTAGGCGTGAAGCTGTATCCGGACACCCTCCTCCGCGTGGCGTTCGCGGGCTACAAGTAGCCCGAGCGGGCCGCGGGCTTCGACCGACGATGGGCGGCTTCCTGCTACGCAAGTCGGGAGCCGCCCTCGTCGTGCTCGTGCTGGCGAGCATGCTCGTGTTCGTCGGCGTCCGTGCGATCCCCGGCGATCCTGCGACCGCGCTCGGTGCCGAGAACCGCGACCCCGACGTCATCGCGGCCGTCCGCCACAAGTACCTGCTCGACCGGCCGCTGTCCGTGCAGTACGTGCATTGGGTGTGGCTCGCGGTGCATGGAGATCTCGGCGTCGACCAGCGCCAGCTCTCCGTCGCGCACACCATCGTCACGCGCATCCCGATCACCCTCGAGCTGGCCGTGCTCTCGCTGCTCGTCGCGACGCTCGTGGGGATTCCGGCGGGGGTGATCGCCGCCGTCCGGCGCGGCAAGCCCGAGGACTACGCGGCGACGGCGGCGGCGCTGATCGGCCTCAGCGTGCCGCACTTCTGGCTCGGGCTGCTCTTCATCATCTGGTTCGCCGTCGACCTGCACTGGCTGCCGGCGAGCGGCTACGTGACGATGCACCACCCGGTCGCGAACCTGAAGCACATGGTCATGCCGGCGATCGTGCTCGGCACCGGCTTCGCGGCCGTGCTGATGCGGCAGATGCGCTCGTCGATGCTGGGCTCGCTCGGGGCCGACTACGTGCGGACCGCCCGTGCCAAGGGACTCAGCGAATGGCAGGTGGTCGGGCGCCACGCCTTCCGGAACAGCCTGATCACCATCACGACCCTGCTCGGCCTCCAGCTCGGCGCCTTGATCTCCGGCGCGGTGATCACCGAGACGATCTTCGGCATTGCCGGCTTCGGGCGCCTGACGATCGACTCCATCAACCAGCGCGACTACACGCTCATCCAGGGAGTGGTGCTGGTCGCTGCGACCGGCTACGTCGTCGTCAACCTCTTCGTCGACGTCGTGTACTCGCTCCTCAACCCGCGCATCCGCGTCTCGTGAGCGCCGTCGACACCCTCGCGCTGACGAGTCCGCGTGCGCGCCGCCGCCGGCTGTTGCGCAAGCGCTTCCTGCGACGTCCGATGGCCGTCGCCGGGTTGTTCGTGGTGCTCGTGTTCGTCGTGGCGGCGATCTTCGCGCCGCTGCTCGCCCCCTACGGCGCCGGCGCGACCGACTTCGGCGCGACGCTCGCGCATCCGTCCGGCAAGCACCTGCTGGGCACCGACGCGCTCGGTCGCGACGTGCTCTCGAGGATCCTGTGGGGCGCCCGCGCGTCGATGCAGGCGGGCTTCTTCGCGACGATGCTCGCGCTGGTGATCGCCGTGCCGATCGGGATGGTCGCCGGCTACTACCGCGGCTGGGTCGACACCGTCGTCGCGCGCGTGACCGACGTCCTGCTGGCCTTCCCGTTCCTCATCCTCGCGGTCGGCCTCGCCGCGATCCTCGGGCCGTCGCTCCTCAACGCCACGCTCGCGCTCGGGATCGGCGCCGTGCCGCCGCTGATCCGCATCGCCCGGGGAGAGACGCTCGCGCTGCGGGAGGAGGACTACGTTCCCGCGGCGATCGCCAACGGCGCCGGCGACGCAACGATCATCTTCCGGCACATCCTCCCGAACATGACGAACACGCTGATCGTGCAGGCCACCGTGACGATCCCCGGGGCGATCGTCGGCGAGGCGGTCCTCTCCTTTCTCGGTCTCGGCGTGCAGCTGCCGACGCCGTCGTGGGGGACGATGCTCCAGGACGCGCAGTCCTACCTCTCGCAGGCGCCGCGCCTCGCGGTCTTTCCCGGCCTGGCGATCGTGCTCGCCGCGCTCGCGTTCAACGTGCTGGGCGACGGGCTGCGCGACATTCTCGATCCGCGGACGACGCGCTGATGGCGCAGCCGCTGCTCGAGGTAGCGGACCTCTCTGTCCGCTTCGACACCGACGACGGAACCGTGCACGCGGTCGACCGGCTGTCCTTCACGCTCGGCCAGGGCGAGGTGCTCGGCATCGTCGGCGAGTCGGGCTGCGGCAAGAGCGTCACGTGCATGTCGCTCGTCCGCCTGCTGCCCGAGACCGCGGTCATCGGCGGCCAGGCCGTGTTCGAGGGTCGCGATTTGCTCGCCATGGCGCCGCGCGAGCTCCGGCGCGTGCGCGGCCGCGCGATCTCCTTCGTCTTCCAGGAGCCGATGACCTCGCTCAATCCGGTCTTCACCGTCGGCCGCCAGATCAGCGAGGTCCTGCAGCGCCATCTCGATCTCTCACGGACGGCTGCCCGCGCACGCGCGCTGGAGCTGCTCCGCCTCGTGCGGATCCCGGCGCCGGAGCGGCGCCTCGACGAGT
>WNGF01009180.1_pt1 | contig 13733 bp, 14 predicted proteins | sample 5400641 | NCBI WGS metagenome assembly WNGF01 (sample SAMN13153371, study PRJNA577476) | soil metagenome | isolation source: 80 cm soil or saprolite under grassland replicate 2 | place: USA:California | collected 2016-06-15
GTCATCCGGCAGCTGCCAGCGTGGCTCGAGGACTACAACCGCGTCGCTCCTCACTCGGCTCTCGGTTCCCTTTCTCCAAAGGAGTTCCGTGCCCAGCAATCACACAACCACGGTGTCTAGAAAATCGGGGAGCAGACCAAGAACTCAAATCCCACCTCTGGAACTGTGCCGAGATCCTGCGCGGCAGTGCCGTCGATCGCACGGACTGGAAGGCGTACATCCTACCGCTGCTTTTCTTCAAGCGGATCTGCGACGTCTGGGACGAGGAGATAGCCGAGGCTGCCAAGCTCTACGGTGACGTCGATCCGGTCGACTTCCCCGAGGTCCACCGCTTCAACGTCTCCGAGGGCTGCCACTGGCGTGATGGTCGGGCCACACCGGCCAACGTCGGCGCCGCACTCTCGCACGCCATGCGCGAGATCGAGCGAGCCAATCCGGACACTCTCTACCGGGTCTTCGGAGCCGCCGACTGGGGCAACCGCGAGATGCTCACGGATGAGATTCTGAAGGACCTCATCGAAGGGCTCTCGGGGGTCTACCTCGGCAATACGGCCGTCACCTCGGACATTCTCGGTGACGCCTACGAATACTTGATTGGCAAGTTCGCCGACATCACCAAGCGAAAGAAGGCCGGCGAGTTCTACACCCCCCGTAGCGTCGTGCGGATGATGGTCGACCTCCTAGACCCGAAGGAGGGAGAAAGTGTCTACGACCCTGCCTGCGGCACCGGTGGCATGCTGCTCGGCGCGATCGAGCACGTCCAGGGTGCTGGAGGCGACCCCCGAACCTTCTTCGGCAAGATTTACGGCCAGGAGAAAAACCTCACTACCTCGTCCATCGCCCGCATGAACCTAGTCCTCCACGGCATCGAGGACTTCCAGATTGTGCGCGAAGACACGCTCCGCAGCCCGGCCTTCACCGATTCGAGCACCGGTGGGCTTGCCACCTTCGATTGCGTGATCGCCAATCCACCTTTCTCGCTCAAGGAGTGGGGGCGCGAGGTGTGGGAAGCCGATCCCTGGGGGCGTGCCGCGTTTGGGCTGCCCCCCGAAAGCTATGGCGACTACGCCTGGGTCCAGCACATGGTGGCCTCGATGGCAATGGCCACGGGCCGTATGGCGGTCCTGCTCCCGCAGGGCGCGCTCTTCCGCAAGGCTGCAAGAAGGCCGAATCCGGCAGGCACTGCTTGACCAGGATCTCATCGAGGCCGTGGTGGGACTCGCCCCGAACATCTTCTACGGTACCGGGCTCGCTCCCGCCATCGTGGTTCTACGCCGCAAGAAGTCCGCCGCGCGGAAAGGAAGGATCCTCATCGTCGACGCCTCCAGTCTCTTCCGCAAGGGTCGGGCCCAGAACTACCTCGACCCTGAGCACGCAGAGCAGATCGTCGCCTGGGTACGCGCGTTCGAGAATGTGGAGGACCGCGCTAAGGTGGCCACACTGGACGAGATCAAGGCCGAGGACTGGACGCTAAACATCTCGCGCTATGTTCTTCCCCCTATCGGTGAGGAGATCCGGCCGTTGCCTGAGGCCGTCGCCGCCTTCAAGCAGGCGCTCGCCGAAGCACGCGCCGCCGAGGACCGCCTCCGTGAAGCCCTGACGGAGGGAGGCTGGCTCTCATGAGGAAGGCCCCGGAACACCTGAGCCAGCAGGAGCTCGAGAGCTACCTCTGGGGAGCGGCCAAGCTGCTTCGGGGCCTGATCGACGCCGGCGACTACAAGCAGTACGTGCGAGCAGATGGGGTCAGGCGTGGCCGGGCGGCAACCGAGCGTTCAGGATTCTCTCGATCGGTAAACCCTTCCTCTTTAAGCTCCACAGCCCCGAGAACTTCGTCGTGGGCGGAGGCTTCCTCGCGCACGCCTCGCTGCTGCCTTGCTCCCTTGCCTGGGAGGCTTTCGGTCCGAAGAACGGAGCACCGTCGCTGGACAAAATGCGCCAGCGAGTTGAGAAGTACAGGCGAGCCACACCGGACCCAAGAGATGACTACACGGTCGGTTGCATCATTCTGCAGAGCCCTTTCTTTTTCGACGAGTCCGAGTGGATTCCGGTTCCGTCCGACTTCAGCCCGAACATCGTTCAGGGAAAGAGCTATGACGCCGACACATCCTCCGGCCGGGCTCTCTGGGAGGCGGTGCGACTCCGCATGCATGCTGTCCAGGTTGGCGAGCTCGCCGAGCCGCAGGCGGCAATGTTCGGTGAGCCAGTTCTCATTCGACCGCGCCTCGGCCAGGGCACGTTCCGCGTCCTGATCACGGACACCTACGAACGCCGATGCGCGGTCACCCAGGAGAAAGCGCTCCCTGTACTCGAGGCCGCCCACATCCGGGCTGTCGCGCACGGCGGCGCGCACAGGATCGACAACGGCCTGCTCCTGCGGTCGGACATCCACCGCCTCTTCGACAGCGGCTACGTGACCGTGACTCCGGAACACCGCTGCCGCGTCAGCCGCAAGCTACGGGAAGACTTCGAGAACGGCGAGCCGTACTTCCCGCTCGACGGCCGCGAGATCTGGCTGCCATCGGAGACGACCTCCCGTCCCCGCCGCGAATTCTTGGAATGGCACGCCGATACGGTGTTCAAGGGCTGAAAATGTAGGGGGCGGAGCCAACGCTCAGATCATGCATTCCTTTGAACTTCCGCGTCGAAATACCGGCGAGATCGCCACAGAAGTCGCCCAACACCTCTTGACCCTCCCCGGCGCCAGCATCGACCTAACCCTAGAAATCCAAGCCACCATTTCCGAGGGCGCTCTCGACACCACCATCCGCACCGTAACCGAGAACTGCCGGACCCTGAAGTTCAAAGACACCGCGTTTGGGGAGGGGTGAGTGCCGTGACACATCTCCTGACCAACAGGAACCTTTGGAGAGAGATTCAGGCGAAAACGAAGGCGGCACGCCGTATTCACGCAGCAATCGCATACCTCGGTACGACTGCCTCTTCCCCGCTTCACCTAAGCAAGGGTGACACGCTGGTCGTCGATATGAGCCTTCGGACCGTTAGGGCAGGTGCGACCAATCCGTCAGAAGTCAGAAAGCTGATCAAGAAAGGCGTTCGGGTCTACACGCGGCCCAGCCTCCATGCGAAGGTCATCGTGGCAGATAGGTTCCTGATCGTCAGCTCCGCCAACGCCTCGGTCTCGTCCCTGACGCGCCTCGACGAGGCTGGCTGCATGACGTCGGACCGAGTCGCAGTTGAGCGAGCGCGCGAGTTTGTCGAGTCGGTCGCCCTGGAGCCCGTACTACCTAACTATCTCCGTAAGTGCCTCGCCGATTACCGGCCGCCGCGGTTTCCAGCAGCGCAAGAAGGAGACACGAGCGGCAAGAAGAGAGGTGGCACTCGGCGATCCCAGCAGGCGGATTTGTGGTTCGTCGCGGGCCTTGTGCGCAGGGAGATCCCTGAGCGCGAACAACGGTACGTCACGAAGGCAGAGGCACGAGCTGGAAAGCGGAGGAAGGTGGCCTCATCTTCTGTCGATGAAATTCATTACGCGTCCAAGCCAAAATGGGTGGACAACATCCGAATCGGTGACTTGATCGTCGATTGTGTACGGGAGGGGGCCGGATCCGTCGTGTCTTCACCGGCTCGGTTTCTAGGCCTGGAGAGCCATCCGCGAGGCCGCGGAAAGCGCCGGTACCTCGTCATGGTCGAAAGGCTACGCGGCTCCCAGGAGGTCTCCTTCACTCAATTCCGCCGACAAATCAAAGGGTCACTGCCCGCCGGCCAGAAGGCATTCCGCCGCACCAGGGCAATCGTCGATGTTCCGACCGCTGACGCCATCCGATCAATCTGGACCCCTTCTGGAGCGGTAAGCCAGAAGAACAAGCGACGATCGCCGTAGACGAGGACAATGTCGGGGAAGCGGGTCGAAGTGGGGTCTGTCCTGAAATCAGGGCTTATTCGTTGGCCCTATCGGGCCGGTCCGTCTAGACGGGCCCGCTAACCGCCACTGCCAGGCCTCGAAGTCGACTTCCTTCGCGCCAAGCGTTCGCAGCCCCGCGAGTGGGATTGTCCGCGCGGTTGGGCGCTCTTCGTTCAGTGTCCGGCCCAGTAAGACGAAGGATTTCCAGCGTCCCTGAGTCAGGCTTGAATAGAGGATTTAATTCCCAGTCCCGAGGTGCAGTCCCCTGCTAATGGACCAGTTTCGACCGGCGGGAGCCGAACCCCGATCTTCACGGGCTAAGGCCCCCGCCCCGGGCGCCACCACTCCAGATCCAGATGAACCCGGTGTACCCCCCTCTCCGAAGCGATCTGCCTCGCGGCCTGTTGGTAGAGCTGGCTGACCTCGGGGGTCAGGTGCTTGATCCCGGGCCACCGAGGCAGGCTTGTTTGACCGTTCCCGAGCACGCCCGCCGCCACCTGGCTGTCCAGTGGGATCTCCAGCCATGGTTCGAGCCGGCCAAGCCTGTTTTCGAGAGAGAGGTACGAATGGTAGAGACAGTCCCTGAGAAAGAGGTTAATCGCCTTTCTGGCGGTGCCCCAGTGGCGTGCCCGCTCGGGCAATCTGCGTTTCAAAACCTCGGTCGCCGCATCTAGGGATCGTTGAAACCCGCTTTCGCTCTTTGTTGAAAACCGGCTCAACTTGATTGATTTCAGGAAACGGCGGGCCTCGGTAACGACGCCGGGGCTACCTTGATTTCGCAACGCGGACGGCCCGACGGCCACTTCCGCCACCCGGTCTTGCAAGAGCTGTAATGCCCGAGAACTCAACCTGGATCTCAACTTGCCTGCTCGCTGCACGCTCACAATGGTCGCCTTGGGGTGCCGCCGCGTAGGCGCCCGATGGCAGACAAGCCCGCTCGATGCCACTGACGAACCATTGAATTCGAGAGGACCTCGCGGTGCTCGTCTGCGTAATCGAGAAACCAGGGCAGGAGACCATCCCAAGCCTTGACGTCTCCGGGCGGATGCAGCGACCAGCCGAGCTCGGCGAGTGTCCAATTCATCTTCGCGGAGTTGCGAGCCATCGAAGTGGTCATCCAGTTGGGCTCGTCGTCCGCCCCGCCACGGGTCACGGGTACGAGGTGGTCAACGGTTGCTCCAATTTCCCAGAAGGCGGAATGGGTCACGTCGGTCTTCCAGTTCGGGTGGAAGGGAAACTCGGCCGGCAACGCCATCGAGATGACCCGCAACACGGGAGGGAAGACGAGTCGGTCGCCGCTGTAGCGATCGATGAAGCCATCGCGAACGAAGACTCGCGTCGCCTGAGTCGGTCCGTAGGCTCGCTTGCTGATCGCGTCAGGCGCGAAGGGGTAATCGCTGGCAAGGTGGTCACGGGCGGGCTGAGCGTTGCCTGCCGCGAGCAGCCTGCATACCTCCGCGATGACGTCCGACTTTCCGGCCATATCGCCTTATCCCGCCTTCCGGAACAGGTCGAAGCGCTCGGCAAGGAATTCGCGATTCGGCCGAAGGGCCTCTCTGCGGGGCACGTGAATCCGTGAACCCTGAAAGCCCTGGAGGCCATGCCGAAGAACCGGTCCGTCCTCCTCAGTGAGAACGTCCTCGCGGATCTGAACCGTTAGGTCGGGTTGGATTCCAAGAACATAACCGTCGAACGCGGCGTGGTGCAGCCCGCACAGGGCAAGCCCGTTTGGCACGATCGGCTCCCCTTTCGGGTGCGTGTCCGGCAGGATGTGAGCCGCTTCGAGGAGCTCGCTGTGCCTCAGGCGGCACACCGCGCAGCGCTCCTCGTAAGCGTGCAGAACGCGGGTGCGGAACCCTGCCTGGTGGAGCCGATGCTGGACGATTCGCCCGGCATAGCGGCGAGGGACGGCAACAGCTTCGTCGCAAGCCGGTGGAACGCCAACCAATTGCGAAGCGTCCACCTCGACAAGGAACGAGAGGCTTGTTGGGTCATCGCCGACTACGTATACCGGCCAGACCGGGAGGTACTCGCCGGGGACAATGCCGTGGAGGTAGACGAGGGGCACGTGTTGCTTCATGGCCAGTCGCAGTCCGACATTGTCGCGGTGGGACGGGTCCGTCCCTCGATACCGATACCGCAGAAGGCCGTCGTAATCGATCACATCGTCGTAGGGCCGATCGCGTCCTTCGACGGCTGGCACCGTCGTGATTGAGAGGGGCATGTCGGGAAGGACAGCGGGCTTGAAGATGCCCTGTGGACCGAGTAGTGGCACACGATTGCTCTCAAACTGGAAGCCCTCGGCCAGGATCGCTCGCGGCAGGACGTCGCCGTGAAGCTCCGCTTTGGTCTTCAGAAAAGCAAACGCTGCAACACGAACCCGTGCGTCGAGTCCGACGCCGTCGTCTTTCCAGTTGCTCACCCGAGGTACCTGGCGGCAAGCTTAAGGCTATACCGCTAGATCACCTGGAGTGAAATGGCGTCGGTCCCGAAATCCTGTTTTACCCTTGCCCTTCTTTTGTTCTGACCTTCTCGAAGTCAGGGCACCGCGGTCAAGTCCAGGCTGACGGAGGCGCTTCCCTGGGTTGCGCTGACGTATTCCGATTTGAACTGGGCCTGGCTGGTCGAACGAGCCAAGGTCCGCGACGTTCAGAACAGACTTGGATACGTGGTCGACCTGGCGCGGCAATTGGCCGAGCAGGGCCCGAACCGGAGCTTCGCAGACACACTTCGAGGGGAAGAGCAGCGGCTGGAGCGGTCGAGGCTCGCCGAAGAGGGCACTCTCTGCCAGGACTCAATGACCCAGGTTGAGCGGCGATGGTTGCGAGAGAACCGTCCCGAGAGTGCGGCGCACTGGAATCTCCTCACGAATCTCAGAACCCGTGATCTGCCGTATGCCGCATAAGATTCCCGAGCCGTGGCGCGCGTTCCTGGTTGAGCTCGACGGGCAGCTCGATCGCGAGGTGAGTCTCCATTGCAACGGGGGTTTCGTGGTCGCGACGTGCTATGGCCTGGAGCGCCCGACGGGTGACGTCGACTTCCTCGCAATCGTTCCCTCTGAAGCCCTAAACGCTGTCCTGTCTCTTGCTGGTAAGGGTTCGCCGCTGCATCGGAAGCACAGGCTCTACCTCGATCATTTCGGGATGATCGACTACCCCGACAAGCCGACGGGATACTTTGCCGAGACTAGCTCTTGATCTTCTTACCGAGATTCTCGATCGCTTCGCCAACCTTGCGGGTGGCTTTTCCAATCTGTTCCTGAGCCTCACCTTCTGCCCGCTCGTCGGCACCTTCAGATTCGAGGTTCTCGTTACCCGTCAGTGTGCCGGCCGCTTCCTTGATGCGGCCTTTGACGTTCTCTTTCTTGCCTTCCAGTTCGTCTCGGTTCATAAATCTCCTCACCTTTTCGTGAAATGGCGACTGTCGTTTCTGTGTCTCGGCGAGTCTCAGACCGAGAGGAGGCGATCGAAGAAAGAGCGGTAGCGCTGCAGGGCGACCCGCAGGTCCTCGGTCGAGACGTCCTCGCCCTGGTCCCACTGACCCTCCAGCCTGCTTCTCTCCTGCGAAAAGCTCTCCGCCAGGCGCTGCAAGAGGGGCGCAGCCTCGGCAGCAGAGCCGCCGGAAGGTCCCTTGCCCCGGGGCTCTTCGACGTATTCCCGGCTCGCGGCTGGTCCCGGGCCGCCCTTAATTTCCGGGACCGGTCCAGCCCCCGCGAGGTCCGCCGTCGTCAGCGCCTTGTCCTTACTCAGGGTGTCCTTGCTCAAATCATTCATCGCGCTACCTCCACTAATTGCGGCGTTTCGAGCAGCTCCTCGAAAAGCTCGCGGTAAGAGACGACTGCGATTCTGAGATCCTCGGTGGTCGCCTTCCCTTGCTCGCTCCGAGCGGCGATTTCGCGCGCGGACCGGTAGTTGGAGACCACGCGGGGATGATCGACCGAGATGTCGGCGGCGCGCTGCTCGAAATCCCCCACGGGATAGCCCCGTGCCTGCATCAGTTCTTTCACAAGGCGGCTGGCCTCCACCAGGGCGGCTTTCGGGTCATCCACGAAGCGGGCTTGCGTCGCGGCCCACTCCTTTCCAAACCGCGTCTGCTCGTCGGGCGAAAGCGGACGGATGGTGAATTTCTCGACCCGCTTCCTGCGCGCTTCGAGCTCGTCCTCGGCCTTGCGCCGGTCGCCGATCTGCTCAACCGTCCGCTCGTATTCCGGTCCGAACCGCGCCCGCAGCTTCTTCGTCCGCATCTTCCGGACGGCGACCCAGGCCAGGATCGCCACCGCAACAATCGCCATCGCGACAACGACAAGAAATACCGTGCTCTGATTCATAAGACACCCCCAATCTGCCTTTCCACCCTGATGACTGGCAAATAGCGTTCCGGCGCCGAAAACGAAGCTGACATCGCCGCCAGGACAAAGCTCGCGAGCGCTCTGACTCGGCAGCCGTCGAGGTCTCCCCCCGGAGATCGAGCATGTGCGCTTGCCAGGCGCAGGTCCAATCGTTTCTTCCGACAGATTCCTGGGGGTGAGTTGGGGTCAGGTTACATGAAGACGTGAGCTATCGGGGTCGTTCTTGCATTGTTGTACTTTCGGGGTCGGTCCCGAAATCCTGTTTTACCGTTGCCCTTCTTTTGTTTCTGATCTTCTCGAAGTCAGGGCACCGCGGCCAGGGCCTCCCCCGGCCGGCGGGTACGGGTTCGGCGGCCCCGAGAAGAGCCCGGGCCTCCTCGAGCGGCGCGTCGTCTCGGATCGAATCGAGGGGAAAACGCGCGAAGCGCGCTGGGGCTAACGTCGCCTCCGTTCGCTCAAGACGTGCGCCAGCGGCGTTGGCCTCAGATGCTAGAGTCTCTGGCGAATCATGCCGCCGGCTAACGGCCATCTTCTGAATGCGTCACGCCAAGCGGCCTACGCCGGTATGTCCATGGTGCGTGTCTATGACCTTTCGCCCCGTCAGGTTCTCTACCGTTTCATCGACGTCACTCGTTGCCCGGGTCCCAGGGTGGGCGCGGACGGGCCGTGGTGGTTCGAGTTCGAGGCCTTCCAGCAGATTAAGCACTTCGCTCTGCGCAATGGCTATTCTCTCGACTACTCGGCACGCCTGCACGCGGCGATCCTCTTCGAGTGGAGCGAAGTGACGGGCGTCGTCAGAGCTCAGCTTCTCCAGCCTCTGCAGGCCTGGAAGGGTCGTGGCAGACAGGTAGAGAGCACGGGGCGAGACGTCCGTGATCTCCCGAAGATGACTCCAATGCAGGGTTTACTCGAGGTCTACCAGCTCTTTCTGCCAGGCATCGGCGGCCAGGGCTCCCTGTTCTCCATGACCATGCAGTTTCTGGAATACATGCCTGCCTAGAGAGGTGTCAGGGCTTCCACCTCTCGGCGGGTACGGGCTCGGCGGCCCCGAGAAGCGCCCGGGCCTCCTCGAGCGGCGCGTCATCTCGGATCGAATCGAGGGGAAAGCGCGCGAAGCGTGCGGCGGCGTATCGTCGCTTCCGTTCGCTGCGGATCTGCGCCGGCGCGCACCGGTGAGCGGCTCGGCCGGATGCGGGTTCCGTCGCTACCGCTCACTCTGGACCTGCGCCAGTAGGCGCATCGGCTCGCGGCTCGCCCGGATGCGGGCTCGACCGCAAGCCTGGTGCCTCGATCGCTCTCGCTCCCGCAGCGCGAGCCTCCTCCCACTGGGAGACTTCTCGCGCTGCGAACGGGGGCTAAGAGGGATCTTCGACCGCTCGCCTGATCCCGCTGCTCTCTCTCGCTCCCGCAGCATGAGGCTCCTCCCCTGCCGTCGCCGCCGTTCACTCAGGATCTGCTGACGAAGTTTTTGGGGTCAATCGTGCATTCCTGTATTATTTCAACCCCTCGACGCCAAAGTGCTTCCGGAACAGCTCTTCTGAGAGCTTGGCGCCCTCCTCTGTCAGCCACACCGACTTCGCCTTGCCCTTGGGATCGGAGATGTAGCCCTTCTCGAAAAGATGATCGGTGAGCTCCCAGGGGAAGCTCTTCCAGGCTCGGGGGCCCGCTCCTTTCTCTGTCCCGGTATTGAGGTACATCAAAGCCAGCGCCATCTCGGCGGCCTTGTCCTTGTCGTAGGCCATAGGTTCCTCCAAGATCCTGGGTCCATTATCACGTTCGCCAGAAAGCGGGCCGGCGCCTGGCATGCGCAACCGCGACCACATCGATTGATCGAAGGCTTCACTCGATAGACGACGCTGAATGGGAGTCGGCGGAGCAGGAACCCTCGGATGTCTTCTACTGCTTCGCGATGGAGTTCAACAGCAAAGCGCCTACCTCCGCGGACGCCGTCGGAGCGGATGTGTCAATCAGGCCGGACTGATTGTGGCGACCTAGCCCGCCAATGGTCTGTGTCAATCTCCATATCGACGCGGACCGTCTGATTCGACACAACCGTAAATGGTTGCGGCTTTGCGCTTACGTGCCTGCGCGCCCGCCTCTGGGCGACGAGGACGTAGTCGCCTGCCGGCAGCACAGCACGATAATCTCCGTTCCCGTCCGCGGTAATACGGGCGACTTCTTTCTGGCTCTTCCGGCTCAAGATGAGCAGTGGATAGTCAGCATAGCTTGCCGTTGTGACCGCCGACGCATCTTCGTTGCCAGGCTCGAACGCCTTGTGCGAAAGAATCTTCAGATGTCCTTCCATGACGCCTGACGGCAAAGCATCGGTCGATGTAGAGCTACAGGCGAGCGGCAGAAGGATGCAGCCGGCAATCAGGCTCTTGAGGAACACGGATTGCTTCGTGGAGCATCCAGGCGGGGCAGATTTTCAGCTGCCCCGCCTGGAAAGCCACTGCTATTGCTACGGAAGTGACAGGCGCCAGGCACTGCGGCCATGCGTGGCCGCGTACAGGACGCGTGCACCCCGGTCGATCGTCAGCCCGTAGACCGCCACGATCGGCAGACCGGCGCCGGACGGCAGCCATTGCGTGCCGCCGAACTTCCGCACGAAGACGCCGAAGTCGGTCGAGACGTAGACGTCACCAGTCGGCCAGTCCACGGCGATATCCGTCAGCGGCTGATCGCCTAGATTCGTGGCGAGGTCGCCGGACCACGTCGCTGCGTGGGTCGCCGGGTTGTAGGTGACCTCGAAGACGTGCCCGGCGGCCGTTCCCGCGGCCGCCGCGTATGCGTTGTAGCCCGAGTACGACAGGAACGCGTGGTTCGGGTTCGTTGCGTCGACGTCGATGCCGCTCACGAACCGCGTCGGCTGTGAGGACGTATCGATGCGGTGGAAGGCGACGTTGTTCGCATTCACCGCGTTTGCGTTGGAGGTGACGAAGACACGGCCGCGCCGCGTGCCGACCCAGAGCGTTCCGGTGTCGCTGGGAGCCCGCTCGGTCGCGACGACATATCCGCCGGAAAGCTTGTCGTTGCCCCAGAACTTTCCGTCGCCGAGCGCCCTCTGCTTGCCGGGTTGCAAGCGCACCCAGTCCCCGCACGTGACGTTGGGCGGGAAGTCGCCGCTCAGCTCGTTGCAGTGCAGGTCGAGCGTCGCCTGGTTGCCGCCGTTGTCGGTCGTTCGCCAAACGAAGTCGAGTCCGGCAAACATCGTCCCACTCACCGTCGGGTCGAAAATCATCGGGATGTAGAACGACTGTGGCTCCACCTCGAACAACGGGTCACCGATCCAGTCCCACCAAGGTTCACTGGCGCCGTGGAAGTTCACGTCGGGAGACGCTTCGAAGTAGTTGTGGAAACGGATGTTCGGGTTGAACGCGCTGGTACCCGACTGGCCGCCGTCGCCGAACACCGACACGGACCAGCTGCCGTTATTGAAGAAATGCGTGCCGTTGTCCTGCGTGCCGCCCAGCAGGTCATTGAGCGGGTTCGCAGGATTGAGCGAGAGGCTCTGGTACTGGAGCGTCTCCAGCCCGCTGTTCAGCGTCGCGATCGAGGTCGGGATCTTCAGCAGCCACATGTGGCAGTCGGTCAGGTCGGCGCCGGTCAGTCCGCGGGTGTCGCACTGGATCGCGGCGTTCGTGAACGCCCCGTCCAGACGCCAGATGCCACCGTCATCGCCGTTAAAGAGAATGTTCGGGTTGAACGGCGTCGCCGCCATTGCGTGCTGGTCAGGGTGCCGGCTCACTCCATGAGTATCGACGGTCATGTCCGTGAAGTTGACGCCCGCGTCCTCGGAGCGCTGGATCGCTCGGCCGTTCGACGGCGCGTGTGCAGTGAAGATTTCGTCGTACTGCATCGCGCCGCCGATATAGACGATGTCCGGGTGGCCCGGCGGCGAATAGACCGGCATGTCGTACGTGCACTGACTGGTGCAATAGTTGTACGACGAGAAGCCGGACGTGCCCTTCGTCGAGCTCGACAGCAGTGTCCAGCCCACGTTGCTTGTTCCGTTCAAGAGATTCGATGCAGCGACGTTGGCGTTGTCGACCCGCCAGAAGGTGGCCGGCGCGCTGCTTGAGTCGCCGACGTAGATACGCAAGTTGGCGCCGTTCGGCGCGAGCGAGAACTCCGTCCGCGAGAAGGACGACTGCGCGACAGTGCCGCCGCCCGCCGACGCGAAGATCTGGTGAAAGTTGGTGTCGCCGTCCAGAGCCTGCGAGCGCCGGAAGACGCCATAGTCAAAGAACGAGGCGTGGACCTGCGTCTCGTTCCCGGGGCGGTACAGTTCGATGTGCGAACAGCCGCCGCGGAAGAAGTCGCCGCCGTTCGCGCTGCCGGGATTGACTACGTCCTGGGTCAGGATTACCGCCGGCGAGAAGGATGCTCCCCCGTTCGCCGACTCGTAGAGACCAACCTGCGCCGATCCTGGGGGCGCGAAGCGGCCGCCGTTGACCGAGGACGAACCGTGGCGTGCCACGTCGGTGCCGATGAAGATGTGGCTGGGGTTGGCCGGGTCGATCGCAATCGCGCCGATCGAACGATCCGTCGCAACCGGACATGCCAGCGAAGCGGGATTCGAAGCGCAGGGCGCATTTGCCAGCGTGCTGCCGGAAACGAGCGACCACGACGCGCCGCCATCGGTCGATTTGTAGAGGCCGACACCGGCTTCCGAGTCGCTGGAGCCGTTCGGCTCCCCGGTTCCCACATAGAGCGTCGCCCCCGTCGGGTCGTTCAGATCGAAGACAATTGACCCGATGGCGTTCGACGGAGTCGCGCGACCCGAGAAGATCGTGGGCGAGGTGCCCGCGGTCGACTCGTTGGCGACGAGGCTCGAGGCAGGTACCCCGTTTGGTCCAAGCGGTTGCCAGGCCGCGGCCGACGCCAGCTGAGCGGCCAGCGGCGAGGCGCCGGTCTTCGCCGCAGACAGGATGGCGCTCGCTGAGGCTCGGGCATCGCGCCGCTGATGAGGGTCAATCCACATCGACGGGTATGCCCGGTTGTCATACGCCTCCTGCGCGAGTCCGTCGATCGGGGACCCCTCGCCGCTCGAGTTAGCGCGGCCGAGGAGCGTCTTGAGATGGTTGGCGAAGGCCTTGTTGCGAATAGACCTCTCTCCAAGCTTCGCTTCGCCCTTCCCAGCTGCTTTGCCCGGTAACGACGGGCTAGACTTATTCGCTGCGACGAGGGCCACGGCCACCGCCGCGGAACTCAGCGCAACCGCAGTTGCGATGCGCAGATATGATCGAACGGAATTTGAACGAGTGAACCAGCGAGTAGCTTTCATAGACAAAACCCCTTCCTTGATCCGGAAGACTTCTTCCGCTAATTCGAAAAAGTCAAGCATTTTCTTTCCGGTTTTTTGGGACGAATTGGGGTTAACGCTTCTCTAAAGCGGCTGTAGCTTGTCAAGCCTCCTGGTTCGATAGGGTCTTTGGTCGTCGGGGCGGCTGGCGACAAGTCGAGCAAGAGGAGTTCAGGCTTCTCTTCGTGGTCGCTTTGCGCCACACGATGTTTTTGGAA
>WNGF01007056.1_pt1 | contig 13732 bp, 13 predicted proteins | sample 5400641 | NCBI WGS metagenome assembly WNGF01 (sample SAMN13153371, study PRJNA577476) | soil metagenome | isolation source: 80 cm soil or saprolite under grassland replicate 2 | place: USA:California | collected 2016-06-15
TCAGCCGAGCGCACGCGCGCTCTCAACGGCTGGCTCGAGTTCTACAATCGACGCCGACCACACGGCAGCCTCAACCGCCAACCGCCCCTCGAGCGCTTACGAGCACTCAGGAACAACGTGGCTGGGTCTTACACCTAGCACTCGCCGGCACTCGGCTCGGGGGACGCGCCCACCGGCGCGCCCCCGAGCCAGCCGCCGCGCTGCGGACCGCGTCGCCGCGAGCGACGGTGGCAAGCGAGGGCCTCCTCTCCCGAGGATCTGCCTGAGCTCCCGGAGGACTGCAGGGCGCAACAGCTACGTCCAGAGCGGCCGAGACCAGGTAGCCGTCGAAGGGCCGGAAATGGTGGAACCTCCAGGCATGCCGAGACCGGTCGAGGTGACCCCGACGTACTCGTAGTGGAGGTGTCCCGGCCCCCTCATTTCGTCCAGCCGGGTGTGGTGTCGACTGAGTTGGGGTCGACGAGGGTCTATGTCTTGTCGTTGGAGGTCTTCGGCCGCCACCGTGGCCGCGCGGATTTGTTGGAGCCACGCGACTTCGCGCGACCACCCGTGACCGCCGCGACACCTGATCAACGCTCTTAAGTTAAGGGGTACGCGGTTCGAATCCGCGCGTCAGCTTCTCTCGGAGCCATCGGGGTTCGCGGCTCACTCGGTCATCCCGAACGAAAGTCCCTCGGGGCACATCCCGGGTTGTGACGATCAGGGCCTTTTGCTCACGCCGCCGCTTTGGCACGCTCGAGCGCGTCCGCCACGCCCTTGCGCATCGGCGCCCCCGCCCCGACCTCGAGGACGAACGGGACGCCTCGAACCGTGACCGTGACCGTCTTGCCGACCGCCAGGCGATTCACCTCGATCGAGTCGACCTCGCTGACAGGCACCGCGCTCACGAGCTCCTGGACCTTCATTCCGATCCCGAGCCCGACCGGCGCCGTCACCTTGAGCGACAAAAGACGACGCGCGGTGACCGCCAGCGCCATCGGGCTCGCGAGCTCGAAGCCGGACTGCTGTGCAGCGTCGATGTTCTGCTTCTGCTTCTTGCGCCCGATGGCGCCGCCGATGAGTCCCGCGGCGGCCCCGCCGCCGTAGGAAGCGCCCGCCTGGGTCCACCCTCGGGGGCGGGCCACGATCGCGGCCAGTACTTCCTCGCCGTGCTCCTATCAGCCATCAGCGGCTGAAGGAGCGGCTCGAGAACGGGGTGGCCTGAAACCGGCTTCCCTCTAGTAGCCGCCTGCGGTGTCCTCCGCCGGCCTGGAAAGCCAAACCCGGAACAGACGCGTCAGGGCCGGCATGACCAGCCACGTCAGCGCGCCGACCATCAAGACGCTCAGGACGAGCGTCCGCAGCCCGAGCGGCCAGGAGGCCATTCTGGGACCGAGCACCGCCAGGATCAGGGTGATCACGGTGTAGGCGCCACCCCAGGTCAGGAGCGCCAGCTTGTAGCGCGAAGCACCCCCACGTCGCGGTCGCGCGGGCTCATCCGATTCGGTGGAGGCCGCCAGGTGTCGCTCCCGCCGGAGCCGGAGCTCGTCGAAGACCAGCCGATCGCGTGTCTCGAACTGCGTGAACCCCGGGTACGTGCCGCGTCGCGCGATCAGGTCGGAGCTTCTCTCGAATGTGTGCTGATCCAGGCTCATGTCCGTCCTTTCGTTGGTCAGCACCAGCGTGTCCGCTCCCGGGGCAGCCGGAAAGGGCGGGCACCGCACGCTTGCGTGGCGGCGAGCCGCCAACTTGAGGCCGGGTTAACCCGGCTAGGCCTGGTCCGGTCCCCGAGCCGCTAGGTGAAGGCCCCCGTCCGGGCGAGGCCTTCACATTCCAGCGAGCTGGTTAGGCGGTGGCAGCCTGAGGGTCGCTGCGAACCACCACGGTGTCGACGATGGGGATGATCTCGTCCACCGGCAGATCGGCCCGCTTCGCATGTTCGCGAATCGCCTCCGGACTGCTCGCCTCGTAGATGCAGACCGTCCCGACCGATCCGCCGCCCTCTTCGAGGACATAGCTCCTGATCCAACGGATGTCGTCCGACATCTCGTTGTCTCCAATCTGCTTCGAGCGCTCCGCAGCCGCGCCCAGGTCCTCGGGCGAACGCCAGCCGCTCCGCCGCAAGATCGCGTACATCTCCATCGTGTACCTCCGTCTCCCGACCCCGGCATGGGGTCGTTCTGGGCTTCTAGTCCTGCGAGCTCAGCGCACGTTACGCAGCCACTGCGCTCATTTGGGTCCGTCGAACATAGCCGCGATCCGTGCGGGCGGCTCACAGGGCTGGGGCGGTTAAGCGCCGCCGCTTAGCCGATTCGCAACTATCCCGCACCATGCACGGCCACCCGCCGCTGCGGCGCAACCGCGACTTCATCCTCCTTTGGACCGGCCAGCTCGTCTCCACGGTCGGCTCCGAAGTCAGCGCGCTCGCCTTCCCACTGCTCGTCCTCGCGCTCACACATTCCCCGGCGAAGGCCGGAATCGTCGGGTTCGCGCAGACGCTGCCGAACCTTTTCCTCTATCTGCCTGCAGGCGCTCTTGTCGACAGGTGGGACCGAAAGAGGATCATGCTCGTCTCCGATGCGATTCGTGCGGTCGCGCTCGGAAGCGTCGCCGTCGCGCTTGCCGCGCACAGCCTGAGCTTCGCCCAGATCATCGGAGTCGCGTTCGTGGAGGGATGTCTCAGCGTGTTCTTTCGCGTGGCCGAGTCGGCTGCGCTGCCCCAGGTCGTCCCCAAGGAGCAGCTCCCGGATGCGATTGCGCAGAACCAGGCTCGTCAGCAGGGCGCAGGCGTCGTCAGTCAGCCCCTCGCCGGAGCGCTGTTTTCCATCGGCCGTCTGGTGCCGTTTGTGTTCGACGCGGTCTCTTACGCGGCCTCGTTCGTCTCCCTCCTCTTCATCCGTCCCGCCTTCCAGGAGCAACGAGAACGGAGCGGTGTGCGACTGAGAGACGAGATTGCGGAAGGCGTCCGCTGGCTCTTGCAGGAACGCTTCCTGCGCACGACGATCACGTTGTCCGCCGGCACGAACTTCGCCCACAGCGCGTTCGCTCTGGTGCTGATCGTCCGGGCGCAGGAGCTCGGCGCCTCACCGACGCTGATCGGAGTCATGTTCGCTCTGTTTGCCGGCGGTGCCGTCGTCGGCTCCCTCGCAGCGCCGTGGATTCAACGGCACATCGCGCCGCGGGTGGTCCTGATCGGCTCGATCTGGCTTTGGGCCGCCGCCACGGCCGTCCTCGTGTTCGTCCCCAACACGCTCGCCCTCGGCGCACTGGCGGGTGTGCAAGCACTCGTCGGACCGCCGTGGAACGTGATCGTCGGGAGCTATCGCTACGCGCTCGTCCCGGACCGGCTGCTCGGGCGCGTCCAGAGCGCGGGGTCGCTCGTCTCGTGGGGCACAATCCCGCTCGGCGCTCTGGCGGGAGGCTTCCTGATCGAGGGGCTCGGCACTCGCCCGACGTTCCTCGTTCTCGCCGGGGTGTTCTTCGTCGTCGCAGCCGGCGCGACCTCGGCGCGTGTCATCCGTGAGGCACCCCGCGTCGAGTCGCTGCTCGGTACCGGCTCGCACTCTGACCACGTGGCTTAGGCTGGCGCCGCCTGGACCGTGAGATCGCTCGGCGACAAGGTTGTCTCCTACGACGCACCCTCGACCGAGGAGATCGCTGCCCGCACAGGTCTCTCGCCGGCGGAGATCATCCGGTTCGACGGCAACACGTCACCGCGGCTGCTTCCCTCGACGCGTGCCGAGGCGCTGACGGAGGAACTGGCGCGCATCCACACGTATCCGCACGGCGGCTATCCGCGGCTGAGCGAGGCGATCGCGAGCTACGCAGGTGTTGCGCCCGACAACGTGGTCCTCGGCGCCGGAGCGGACGACCTCATACTGCTCCTCACTCGCTCCTTCGCCGGCCGGGGCGATCGGGTGGCGATCGCAAATGAGCCGACGTACCCGCTCTTCAAGATCGCCGTCTGGGTCGCAGGTGCCGAGGTGGGCGACGACGACCCGGCTCTGACGATCTGCTGCCGGCCGAACAATCCGACGGGCGAGCTCGGCACGCTGCCGGACGCGCGGCCGCTCGTCGTCGACGAGGCGTACTTCGAGTACTCGGGCGTGACAGCGGTCGACCAGATCGAGGACGGGGTCGTTGTGATCCGGACGTTCTCGAAGGTGTTCGGGCTCGCCGGTGCGCGTGTCGGCTATGCGCTCGCCGGTCGCGATGTCGCCGCGGAGCTCAACCGTCGCCAGCATCCCGCGCCGATCTCGACACTCTCCGCCGCGCTCGCACTCGCGGCGCTGGAATCGCCGCCGGATGTCAGGCCGATCCTCGAGGAGCGCGAGCGGTTTGCGGAGCGGCTGCGCGAACTCGGCCTGGCGCCGCTGCCGTCTCAGGCGAACTTCCTCTACGTCCCGGTCAGCGACGCTGAGGTCGTCTCCGACGGGCTGGTGGAGCAGGGTCTGCTGGTCCGTCCGGTCAAAGGCGGAATCAGGATCACGATTCGGGACCAAACGGACGACGATCGCCTGTTAGACGCCCTGGCAGCCGGCTAGCTTTCTCCGTAGATCGCGTCCCCGCTCTCGGGGTCGAAGAAGTGGAGCCGGTCGGTGTCGACGAGGAGCTCGACGCGTCCCTGCTCGGCCGCCTTCGTGTCCCGGTCGAGCCGCGCCACCCAGGACGTCCCCTGATCCATCGCCATGCCCCGAGACACCTCGACCGCCTCTTCGCCCACGGCGGCCTTTACGTCCTCGCTCTCGACCGCCTCACCCCCGACGCCGAAATGGATGAAGACCTCGGAGCCCATGTCCTCGCGGATGTCAACGACCGCCGACAGTCGCCGTCCGTCGGGCGCGCCCCCGGCGAGCTCCGCATCCTCGAGGTCCTCGGGCCGCACGCCGACGATCACGCGCTTGCCGACGAAGCTCTTCAGCGCGGGGCGTGAGCTCAGGACCCGCTCGCCGATCATGAGCTGTTTGATCCCGAACTTCGCAGCCAGGCCGCCGTTGGTGGGAATGAGGGAGCCCCGGATCAGGTTCATCGCCGGGGAGCCGATGAACTCGGCGACGAAGAGGTTGCGCGGCCGGTCGTAGAGATCCTGCGGCCTCGCGACCTGCTGGAGCAAGCCGTCACGCATGAGCGCCACGCGGTCGCCGAGCGTCATCGCCTCGACCTGGTCGTGCGTGACATAAATCGTCGTCACGTCGAGCTCGCGCTGAATGCGGGCGATCTCGGCCCGCATCTCCACACGCAGCTTCGCGTCGAGGTTCGAGAGCGGCTCGTCCATCAGAAAGGCGCGCGGCTCGCGAACGATCGCCCGGCCCATCGCTACGCGCTGGCGCTGCCCGCCGGACAGCGTCCGCGGCTTCTTCGGCAGCACCCCGCCGAGGCCGAGCGTCTGGGCCGCGCTCTTCACTCGGTCTCGTCGAGGCTCCCGCTTCATTCCCCGCAGCTTGAGCCCGAAGGCCATGTTCTCGAACGCGCTCATGTGCGGATAGAGCGCGTAGTTCTGGAAGATCATCGCGATGTCGCGGTCCTTCGGCGGGAGCTTGTTCACGACCTCGCCGCCGATCAGCACACGGCCTTCGGTGATCGGCTCGAGGCCGGCCACCATCCGGAGCGCGCTCGTTTTGCCGCAGCCGCTCGGCCCGACGAGGACGACGAACTCGCCGTCCTCGATCTCGAGGTCGAGCTCCGAGACCGCCCGGGTCCCGTCCCCGTAGACCTTGGTCAGTTTCTCGAGCGTGATCTCGGCCATGGTTTGCAGCCGGAAACTTTAAGGGTAAGTAAGCAAGAGGTGGAGGCACTTGCCGCCGCACGGCCTCGGGCGAGGCGTTGGGCGAATGTTTTCGAGCGCCCGGGCGTCTTCGCGTCCTTCCTGATCGCACCAGCGGTCATCTTCGTCACGGCGCTCGTGGGCGGGCCGCTCGTCCTGGCGATCCTGCTCAGCTTCACGAACGCGACTTCCGGTCAGCTCCACGGCAAATGGGTCGGGCTGGAGAACTTCCGGAACGAGTGGAGCAATCCCTCGTTCCAGCACGCCGTCTGGCACACGTTCCTCTTCACCGTGATCTCTCAGGCGATCGTGCTGATCGCCGCCGGGCTGCTCGCGCACGCGCTGATGAAGAACTTCCCCGGCAAGTGGATCCTCCGCTTCCTGATCCTCCTGCCGTGGGCCGCGCCGCTCGCGCTCAGCCTGATGGCGTGGAAGTGGATGTTCGACACGAGCTACTCGATCATCAACTGGACGCTCGTCAACCTCAATCTCGCCGACAAGGTCGACCCACCACAATGGCTCGCCCAGCCGAAGTTGGCGATGGGCTCGGTGATCGCGGTGCACGCCTGGCGACTCATTCCGTTCGCCGTCGTGATCTTCCTCGCTGGCCTCGCGTCGATACCGAAGGAAGTCGATGACGCGGCCGCGATCGACGGAGCGACCGGCTTCCGCAAGTTCTGGTCGGTGACTCTGCCGCTGCAGTTGCCGATCGCGACCGTCGCGCTGCTGTTCGGCATAGTCTTCACGGCGACGGACATGGCCGTCGTCTACATCCTCACGGGTGGTGGGCCGCCGCCGTCGTTCAACACGGAGATGGTCACGACCTGGGCCTACAAGACCGGGATCGAGTCCGGTTCGCTCGGTCCGGGCGCCGCGATCTCGCTCTTCCTCTTACCGGTGCTTGCGCTCGTCACCATCGGGATGCTGCTGTTCGCGCGGAAGACCGAGGTGTCCTAGTGCCCCTCCCAGCAATACTTGTCGGCTTCTGGCCCGCGATCACGCGGCGCCAGAGTCCACCCTCGCTCTTACCAAGGCTTCCAGCCTTGGCTGCGAGCGAGTGCGGCCTCTGGCTTGGTGCTCGCGACCCAGAAACTCGACAGCATCACTGGAAGGGGCACTGACGTGGAGGCGTTCGGACGCGCACTGCGAGAGAAGGGCCTCTCCTACTTGATCGTCGGGCCGTTCGCGATCCTGCTCGCGTTCCCGTTCTACGTGATGGTCATCACGGCGTTCAAGGACCAGACCGAGTTCTACAACCCGGATATCACGCCGTACTGGTTCGGCAAGGACAGCCCGACCTGGCACAACGCCTCGTTCCTCTTCCACAACACGGACTACCCGAAGTGGCTCGCGAACACGGCGATCGTCGGCCTCTGCGTCGTTGGGATCACGCTCGTACTTGCGCTCCCGGCCGGCTACGCGCTGGCACGGCTCGCGGGCCGCGTCGGCCAGGGCCTCGGCGTCGGGATCTTCCTCACCTACCTCGTCCCCCCGACGCTGCTCTTCATCCCGTTCTTCTGGGTCATCAACCAGGTGCACCTCCAGAACTCGATCTGGTCGCTCGTGCTTGTCTACCCGTCGTTCACGGTGCCGTTTTCGACGTGGCTGCTGATGGGGTTCTTCAAGACGATTCCGCAGGAGCTCGAGGACGCCGCCCTCGTGGACGGCGCCTCGCGCGTGAAGACGCTCACCCGCATCATCTTCCCCATCTCGATCCCAGGGATCTTGACTGTCGTAATCTTCTCGTTCTCGCTCGTCGTGAACGAGTTCGTGTACGCCTTCACCTTCATCTCGCCGTCGGAGCACAAGATGCTCTCGCCCGGCGTCTACACGGATCTGATCCGGGGCGACCTGCCGGAGTGGGGCACGATCATGGTCGCCGCGCTGATCCCGAGCATCCCGCTCGCGCTCCTCTACAACACGTTTCTCGATCGCTTCATCGCGGGATTTACCGGTGGGGCCTTCCGCTGAATGCGGCCGCACCGGCAAAAGCCGGCACGGCCTTTGGTCGGCGTCGCAAGCGGCCGCCTTAGCGCGGAGAAAGGAGGGTCAATGTCAAGTTCAGACGATCCGGCCCGAAGAGAAGGGAGGTACGACCGCCGTGAGCTGATCCGCAAGGCGGGTGCCGGTGCGGTCTCCGTCGGCGTCGCGGGCTCGGGTCTCGGTCAGGCGTTCTACGGCCCGCTCAGATTCAAGGGCCGCTGGCTCAAAGGCGATCTGTCGCTGATCACATGGGTGCATTTCGTTCCCGCCTTCGACACGTGGTTCGACAAGACGTGGGCCGTGCAATGGGGGCAGAAGAACGACGTCGACGTCAAGATCGATCACATCCTCAACACGCTGCTGACTGCCCGTTCAACAGCGGAGGTGGCCGCGAAGAGCGGACACGACATCTTCTTCAATCTGTCGCCCCAGGCGCAGTTCGAGGACGACGTGATCAGCCACAACGAGATCGTCCAGGAGGTTCAGCGCAAGGTCGGGAAGATCGGGCGCATCGCGCACAAGGCGACCTACAACCCGAAGACGAAGAAGTACTTCGCCTTCTCGGACAACTACGTGCCGGACCCAGTCATCTGGAGGCACGACATCTGGAACGCGATTGGGCTGTCCCCGAACAACTGGGACAACGTGCGCAAGGCGGCGCCGAAGCTGAAGGCGGCCGGCCATCCGATCGGTATCGGCCAGTCGGCAAACGACGTCGACTCGAACATGGCGCTGATGTCCTTCCTGATGTGCTTCGGTTCGTTCATCCAGGACGAGAAGCATCGCGTCACGATCAAGAGCAAGCGCACGGTCGAGGCCTTGAAGTTCATGGCCGACATCTACCAGCGGGGCGAGACCGACGAGATCTTCGGCTGGGATCCCTCCGGCAACAACAACTTCATCTACTCGGGCAAGGGCTCGATGATCTTCAACGCGATCTCCGCGACGCGGACGCCCGAAGACCGAGGCCTACCGTTCGCCAACGACCTCTGGATCTGGCCGATCCCGAAGGGCCCGCACGGCCGCATGGCCTACGAGCACGTCATGGGCTGCTGGTGGATCTGGAAGTTCGCGAAGAACAAGGCGGCCGCGAAGAAGTTCCTCGCGGACCTCGAGATCAACTATCGCGACGCCTTCATGGCGTCGAAGTTCTACAACTTCCCCAGCTTCCCGGGAGCGATGTCGTTCAGCAGGATCCGCAAGGCGGTCGCAAGCGACAAGCATCGGCCGCTCGGCAAGTACGGAATCCTGACGACGATCGCCCAGAAGTACACGACCAACCCTGGGCATCCCGGCTACGCCAACGCAGCGTTCGGCGAGATGTTCAACAAATCCATCATTCCGAAAATGTTCGCCGAGGTCTCGCAGAAGAAGATGACCCCGCAGGAGGCGGTCAACGCGGCCGACCGCGAGCTCAAGCAGATCTACGCCAAGTGGCGGAAGCTCAAGAAGATCTAGACCCGCTCTCGAGCGGCGGGCGTCGATTGCGCCGCCCGCCGCTTGTCGTGTGAAATAGGAGCCATGCCGTCTGATCCGCACCGCTGGAGAGTGCTCGCGGTCGTGGGCGTGGCCTTCTTCATGACCATCCTCGACGTCTCGATCGTGAACGTCGCGCTGCCCTCGATCGGGCGGGCGCTCGAATTCTCGCGCGAGAACCTCCAGTGGGTCGTCACGGCTTACGCGATCGCGTTCGGCGGTTTTCTGATGCTTGGCGGCCGTGCCGCGGATCTGCTCGGACGCCGGCGCGTCTTCATTGTGGGGGTGGCGCTCTTCACGATCGCCTCCCTCGTCTGCGGGCTCGCAGAGTCCGAGGGAACGCTGATCGCGGCGCGGGCGGTTCAGGGGCTCGGTGGGGCGATCATCTCGCCGGCTGCACTCTCGATCGTGACGACGAGCTTCGAGGAGGGCGCCGAGCGGAACAAGGCGCTCGGCATCTGGGGCGCACTCGGTGGTAGCGGCGCCGCAGTCGGGGTCCTGGCCGGCGGCGTCCTCACGAAGTACCTCGGGTGGGAATGGATCTTCTTCGTCAACGTGCCCGTGGGAGCGGCGGTGCTCGCGCTGACGACCAGGATCGTCCACGAGAGCCGGCGCGAGACAGCGCGGCGCCGCTACGACCCGCTCGGCGCCGTCACGGTCACGGCCGGCCTGGTCCTGCTCGTGTATGCGCTATCGAAGGCGCCGGACGTCGGCTGGGCGACGGCGCGCACGATCCTGTTCTTCATCGCGGCGGCGGCACTGCTCGGTGCGTTCCTGGTGATCGAGCGCACGGTCGAGCAACCGCTGATGCCGTTCCGGATCTTTCGCGTCCGGACCGTCGCGGGGGCGAACGTAGTCGCTGCCCTGCTCGGGGTGGTGCTCTTTGCGAACTTCTTCCTCCTGACGCTCTACGTCCAGAACGTCCTGCACTACTCGGCCTTGAAGACTGGAATCACCTTTGTCGCGACGGCGGGTACCGCAGTCCTCTCCGCAGGCGTCGCGCAGGCGCTCGCGACGAAGTTCGGGCCGAAGCCGGTGATGGCGCTCGGGCTGTCGTTGATGACGGGCGGGATGCTGTGGTACTCGCAGATCCCGGTCGACGGGAGCTATGCATCCGACCTGCTGCCCGGCTACATCATGGTCGGAGTCGGGATCGCGTTCTCGTTCGTTCCGGTCCAGATTGCTGCGCTCGCGGGTGTGGCGGAGCGCGAGGCGGGGCTGGCGTCCGGGCTGATCAACACGTCTCAACAGATCGGCGGTGGGCTGGGGGTGGCGATCGCCTCCACCATCTTCACGAGCCATTTCAATTCGCTCGTGCGCGAGGGGAAGCCGATGCCCGTTGCCCTGACCGGCGGCTACCAGTGGGCGTTCTGGGGCCTGGCGGCGTTCGGAGTGCTGGCCATCGTGGCGGCGCTCGTGCTGATCCGGCAGAAGGAGCTCGCCGAAGTCCCAGCCGTGGCGCCTGTCGGCGGCTGAGCTCGGCCCCGGCGCCGGCGAGCCGGCGGCGCTAGGAGATGTTGGCCTCCAGGGCTTCCGGCACCGTGTCGTAAACGGCGAAGTGGCGGTCGAGCCCCGAGATCTGCAGCGCGCGCCGCGTCTCGAGCCTCGGCGCCGCGAGCAGGAAGCCACGGCCGTTCTCCAGCTTCGTCCGGGCTTCGATGAGCACGCCGAGTGCGGTCGAGTCCATGAACTCGACCTCACCGAGGTCGACGACCACACGCTTTGGGGAATCCGAGCACGCCTCGAGCAACGTGTCGCGGACCTCATGCGCGTTGTAGAGGTCGAGCTCCCCGCCCAGGCGCACGATCGAGGCGTCTCCGACCTTCTCGACCGCGAGCACTGGATCCCTCCTCAGCCCGCTGTTGTCGCCTCCCGGCGGGTTTTCCCGGTCGGACAAGCGCCCTCCTCGTTTGCTGGACGAGCGCCGCAGGCGGGGTCTGAGCGGTCGGCGCGCCTCGATTAGACCACCTGCGCGGCCTGCCGCGCAACCACCCCCGGTTGACGCCGCTGCGCCGGGCAAGCGATCTTTCACGGATGGAGGTGGCCGCTGTTGCCCGCCGTGCGCGGACGGAGAACTTTCCCGTCGCGTCGCTGCTCTTCCCCCGCAGGCTGCGGCCGCACCTCCGCGCCATCTACGGCTTCGCCCGCCTCGTCGACATCCTCGGGGACGAAATTGAGGTCGACCGCCTCGCCGCGCTCGACGAGCTGGAGCGCGAGCTCGACGCCTGCTACACCGGCGAGGCCACCTGGCCGGTGATGCGCGTGCTCCAGCCGACGATCCGCGAGTTCTCGCTCTCCCGCGAGCCGTTCCTGCGCCTGATCGAGGCGAACCGGATGGATCAGCGCGTCTCCGAGTACGAGACGTGGGACGACCTGCGCGAATACTGTCGCCATTCGGCCGACCCGGTCGGGCGGCTCGTCCTCGGGCTCCTGCGCAGAGACGGGGAGCCAGAGCTGCTCACGGCGAGCGACGACGTCTGCACGGGGCTTCAGCTCGTCAACTTCCTCCAAGACGTGCCGCGTGACCTGGAGCTCGGCCGCGTCTATCTGCCTGTTGAGGACCGGCGCCGCTTCGGCGTGAGCGAGCTCGACCGTCCGAGTCCCGAGCTGCTCGAGCTCCTGCGCTTCGAGGCCGCGCGGGCGCGCGGCCTGCTCCTCGCGGGCCGGCTGCTGCGGGCGCGAATCGGGGGACGCATCGGCCGGGGCGTCGGCCTCTTCGCACGCGGTGGGCTCGCGGCGCTGGACGCCCTCGAGACGGCGCATTGGGACGTCTTCACGCAGCGCCCGCGGCCTTCACGCACCCGACTCGCACGTGCCGCCCTGTCGCGATGAAAGCCGAGCAGGCATACACGGAGGTCGAGCGTCTCACTCGCCGCCGGGCGCGCAACTTCGCGTACGGGATCATGGTGCTCCCGCGCGAGAAACGACGGGCGATCGCGGCGATCTACGCCTTCGCGCGCCGCGTCGACGACATCGCCGACGGCGAGCTGCCGAGCGGACAGAAGCAGAGCGAGCTGAATGCGCTCCGAGCCGCGCTGCACGAGCCGCCGGGAGAAGACCCGATGCTCGTCGCACTCGCCGACGCCCGCGGGCGCTTCCCCATCCCGGCCGAGTCCCTGAGCGCGCTGGTCGACGGGGGTCTCCAGGACCTCGAGCAGACGCGGTACGTCACCTTCGAGGAGCTCTGCGGTTACTGCACCAAGGTCGCCGGTGCGGTGGGCGTCTGCTGCGTCGCCGTGTACGGCTCGGACGACGTCGAGCGCGCAGAGACGCTCGGCATCGCGCTGCAGCTCATCAACATCATCCGCGACGTCCGGGAGGACTGGGAGCTGGGCCGCGTGTACCTCCCGCAGGACGAGCTGGCCTCCTTCGGTGTGACGGAGGACGACATCGCCGCCGGCCACGCGACGGACGCGTGGCGCGCGCTGATGACCTTCCAGGCGGAACGCGCGCGCGTGTACCTCCAGGACGGTCTCGGCCTGCTCCAATCGCTGGACGGTCGCAGTGCGGTCTGCGTCTCGACCTTCGCCGGCATCTACCGCGCGACGCTGGAGCGGATCGAAGCGCGCGGCTTCGACGTCTTCGGCGGCCCGCCGCACCTGTCCGCGCTGACGAAACTCCGCATCGTGGGTCAGGGTCTCTGGTGAGGGCTGTTGTCGTCGGCGGCGGCCTCGCGGGGTGCGCAGCCGCGCTCGAGCTTTTGCACGCTGGTCACCAGGTGACGCTGCTGGAAGCGAGACCGACCCTGGGCGGAGCAGTGCAGACGCTGCCGGAGCGAGAGGGCGATCCCCCTCCCCCTCCCGACAACGGCCAGCACATCGCGCTCGGCTGCTTCACGGAGTACCTCCGCTTCCTGGACGAGATCGGCCAGTCCGGGTGCCTGCGCCGGTCACCGCTCTCCTTACCGGTGATCGACGAGTCCGGCAGGACGGCGTTCATTCGTCCGAGCCTCTTCGCCCTGTTGCGGTACACGCACCTCCCGCTCGGGAGCCGCCTCCACCTCCTCCGCACGCTCGTGCGACTGCGCCGAGTCGACGCGCAGGCATGCGACTCTCAGACGTTCGCCGTGTTCCTGATGTTCCGCATGGGCGAGACGGAGCGGGCGGTCAAGTCCTTCTGGGACGTCTTCATTCGCCCCGCGCTGAACCTGCGCTGCGACGAGGCGAGCGCCGCCCTCGGCGTGATGACCGTTCAGACAGCCCTGCTCAGCGGACGGCGGGCAAGCGATCTCGTCTTGCCGGCGGCGCCGCTCGGAGACATGCACGGCGCTGCCGCGGGCCGCGAGCTCGAGTCCCTCGGTGCACAGGTGAAGACGAATGTCCGCGTGGTCGAGTTGATTCCCGGCGCAGCCGTCCTCGCCGACGGTGACCGAATCCCAGGCGACGCCTTCATCGTTGCCGTCCCGCCCGAAGAGAGCGCACGTCTCCTCGACGAGCCCGACCCGGAGCTGGGGAAATCGCCGATCGTCAGTGTTCATCTGCTGTTCGACCGGCCGCTCCTGCCCTTTCCGCTTGCTGCGCTGCTCGGGAG
>WNGF01007057.1_pt1 | contig 13730 bp, 5 predicted proteins | sample 5400641 | NCBI WGS metagenome assembly WNGF01 (sample SAMN13153371, study PRJNA577476) | soil metagenome | isolation source: 80 cm soil or saprolite under grassland replicate 2 | place: USA:California | collected 2016-06-15
CTTGCCGGCCAGGCAAGTCTGAAATCTGAAACAGATAAACTGAAATCTGCAATACCTTCCGGTAATTCTTTAAGTACGAGCTTAAGCAGTGCTTCTTTAGTGCAAAATGTTCCCAATCCCTTTACAAATGCAACAACCATTAAATATACGTTGCCATCAAAATTTACTTCTGCACAAATAATCATTACAGATAAGAACGGAAAGCAATTAAAGCAACTAAATATTTCTGACAACGGAAATGGGACATTGCATGTGGATGCGTCAACACTTTCATCAGGAACTTATCATTACTCATTGGTTATAGACGGAAAAATAATCACCACAAAACAAATGATGGTAATTAAGTAAGGGAATTGTTGAATGGTTGAATTGTTGAACGGGTGCCGCGGCAAAAGCGGGGTAAGTGCTAAACTTTATTATTCACTAAAAAAATTATTATGAAAACGAAACTTCTATTTATTGTTTATTGGATAACACTTACCTGTTACGCTATTGACAGTAATGCACAGGCTAATCAAAAGCTATCCAATCTTATAACTCCAACCGCAGTTAATCAAAGTTTGCTGCCGGGTACAAATAATACAATTAATTTAGGCAACAGCAGCTTGCGATGGAAAAACCTTTATCTCGAAAATGCCTTGTATTTAAAGGCCAGTATTACTGTTCATGCACCCGGTGAAGGCAATTTTTTTGCCGGCACCAATGCAGGAATTTTTGTTACAGGTAATAGTAACACAGGCACAGGTTCATTTGCGCTTTTCCATGTAACTTCAGGTTCCCGCAACACAGCCAATGGATATTCTTCACTGTTTTCTAATACAACCGGATTCTACAATGTTGCCAGTGGATATGCTTCACTCAATTCTAATACTACCGGATATGCCAACACAGCCAATGGCTACCAATCTTTATTTTATAACACAAGCGGTGTTTATAATACAGCCAGCGGACACAGATCACTGTATTCTAATATAACCGGACACTGGAACACAGCAAGCGGGGCGAATGCTCTATACTCTAACACAGAGGGGTCTCAGAACACAGCAAGCGGAGACGGTTCTCTGGGTCGTAATACAACAGGATCTGGCAACACAGCAAGTGGGTATGCTTCACTTTATTTTAATACAATCGGTGATTATAACACAGCTTGCGGCTATCATGCATTATCCTCTAATACAACAGGTCATCATAACACAGCAGTTGGATACCATGCTGATATAGCACGGGGGGATTTCAGTAATGCAACTGCTATTGGTTATAGTGCACTGGTTAATGCCTCTAACAGAGTACATATTGGTAATATTGCCGTTACTTCTATCGGGGGATACGTGGGCTGGTCGATTTTTTCAGATGGCCGGTATAAAAGAGATATCAAAGAAAACGTACAAGGTCTTGCATTTATTAACAGTCTTAGACCAATAACTTACACTGTTAATGTGCAAGGGTTGAATGAATATTATAATAAAGGAAGAAAACAGGTTGAAGATAATGCAATTGCAGATAATGAGGATGAGGCAGTGAATGCAGAGATGAAAAAAGCAGAAGAAGCCGCAAGTAAAATTGTGTACAATGGTTTTATTGCACAGGAAGTAGAAGAGGCTGCAAAGAAATTGAATTTTGAATTTAGCGGAGTGGATAAACCACAAAGCAAAGATGGAGTGTACGGTTTACGGTATGATAATTTTGTCGTGCCTATTGTAAAAGCAGTGCAGGAGCTTTCACGGCAAAATGATCAGTTGAAGAAGCAGAATAAAGAACTTAAGGCAAGACTTGATAAGATAGAAGCAATGCTATTGAAACCCCACAGTGATAATGCAGAACTTGGCATAACCGCGAAGCTTGAACAAAATATTCCCAATCCTTTCAACAATACGACTATTATTCACTACTTTCTGCCTATAAATAAAGGTAATGCCTATATAAACTTCTACTCATCAAACGGAGCACTACTCAAATCAGTAAAGCTTGCTGGAATTGGTAAAGGAACAATCAATATCAAAGCAAATGAATTGCCATCAGGAGTGTATAAATACGTATTGCTGGTAGATGGTAAAGTAGTTGATAGTAAACAAATGATACAAGCGGAATGATAGCAGGACAACACGCCTGGTTTATCAACCTGTTACTTGTACAAAATCAAACCTGGGCGTGTTATACATCAGTAACGTTAGCGGTATGCGCTTTCCTAATACAGTTTGACAGTCAATGCGTACCCCCCGATGAACTGTCACGCAGATGTATATGACTAAAACACGAAAAGTGAAGGAGATCCCATTATACCTACTTACCTAAGTAATTATTCTTATCGGATATAACAGCTTGGTTGCACTGACTCAGCTATTTTTCTGCTAACAGTCATAGGCAGCTAATCTTTATTCATTCCTGTAAGTAACTTCTGCCTTGGTACGATTACCGATAGCGTCTTGTAATGATACTTTGTAAATACCATGAGTGCATCTGTTTAACCCACTGCAATCCGTGTCGGTATGATAAAGCGTACCGCTGAAGAACTTTTACACATGTATACGCTGTCACTTATTTGATGTACGGGTAAAATAGTTTTGTTTAACGAGGAGGTAGGTAAGAATGCTGTGGTAGAAAGGAGCAGCAAAAATAAAATAATAGGTTCGGTGATGCATAAACCTACTCACTATTTTTTGAATTTACAACCAACATGCATGTGTTACGTTCGTATACTTTCTGACACGATGAAGCACCTGAGACTTTATACTCCCCGCCACAATTGTGTCAGCTACTTGATTAAAATGGTTGCCTGTGACGCGAGAATTTCGAAAAAAGGATACCGCCCCATCGGATCTGATCATGAGAAAGATAAATCTCCCATGACGGAGAAAAAACAGGGCGGTATAAAGTTAAAGGTAAGGGAATTTTTTTGAGATTACGAAGCAAAAAGTACTTGTGCAGAGAAGGTCATTCCTTGGGAACAGCATCATAAGCAGCCTTAACACTGCCGGACATGCGGGAAGCTGTTAGAATATTTTGAATGTTTGATCAGGTTAAGAAGCTGAATCGCAATTTAGGATAATGATAAAGGATCTCAGGGTGAAGGTCACACATATCCTGTTTCATACCAATTTGAAATATTTACATCTCTTATTTCCAACTCTTCGTCGCAAATCTTTTAAATTGCTGTTTCTTATATTAGCTTGAACAAGAAATCCTGCATGAAGTTTTGTAGAGTAGCTTATGAAAATCAAATTTTCTTTTCTCGCAGTGTTCCTTCTTTTCTGGTTGCCACATGCGAATGCGCAAAAGGAAACCAAAGGTTTTCTTAAAGGGCGCGTTGCAGACACAACAACACATCAGGTGTTGAAGCAATCAACTTCAGCATTCTCAATGCAAATGACTCTTCTCTTTTCACTTATGACTTAACTGATGATAAAGGCCCTGTTCGCATTTAAAAATATTCCTTTGGACAATTATATTGTACAAATTGCTTTCACTGGATATCACGAGCAACTCTTTACTCCATTTAACAAAAGATAGTGCTGTGCTTGATGCAGGAACAATTTACATGCAATCGCTTTCTAATGATCTAAACTTCCTGGCGTAGATGTAGACAAGAACGGCAGCATCAATGCACACGGTGAAACCGTGCAACGTACTGATAAACGGAAAACGTTTTTTTGGTGATGATCCTAAAATGGCTACACAAAATCCTCCTTCTGATGTTGTGGATAAGATACAAGTATATGAGAGTCACGCAACTAAGAACCATCCTGTACAAATCAGTATGCCAAGCAATAACAGCACAATCTTACCTTGCCAGCTAAATGCGTCAGGCAAATATTGCGTTCGCATCTTCTCGCCAAACATGTAGATGTCCAATACCATAACAATGGTAAATAGGATCACCCCAATGGATAACTGACGAAGAGTCAAGGTCCCTAAGACGTTCACAGTGTGAGGGTCAGCAAAAAGCTTTGCAACTGCAAAAGCACCGCCATTAACTGCAAACAGAAGAGTATACCGTCTATGCTTTCCATCCTCGTATGCCTTGAAGCTCTCCGGAATTTTCTTCTCTTCAGAGACAAGTTCTTTATTGTTCGTCATCGCTATAGATTTTGGTTATGTTTCTAAGATACACCTAATTCTGTAGGAGCATCGAGCATAAAACCGGGGAGGGGGAAGAAACTGTGTTACCATCGTCCGGGCAAAATATACTTCAAAAACCAAAAGCACAGACGCAAAAATTTTTCTCCTTTACCATAATAAACCCTTTCGCTTGACAGTTAATACGTAAAACCCGTACACCTATGCGCTTAATCTATACTTTTATTTCTCAATAAAATTTTTTCCTAACCTCTAAACCTTAAACTTATGAAACGAATATCAACAAGAACTCATGTGCTTCTTCAAATCGCGCTTGCTATGTGTGTCGCCACTTATATAGGTCTTACAAACGATTTGTTTCTTCTATCCGGGATATTTTCTATCGCTTCGATTGTTTTTAGTTATGCCACTGTTTTTTCTCACGTGCCGAGAGGACAAAGAAGGACAAAGCTCATTTTACTTACCGTTTGTTCAGTTGTATGCACTGTAATGTTCACTTTATTGTGCATGATATAGTCAGCATCGGAATAGAAGAGTGTGATTGCTTCTCATTGCAGTTTCATCTTTCACTTGCGCAGTTAAAAAGCAGTTAGCTAAACCGCTTGTATGTTTCAATAGAGGCCGTTAAAACATTACTGACATCAACAGTCAAATTCGGAAAGCTAAGCCGGTATTGCCTTCAAAATGATTAATACCGCTATTGTTTATGCACTTCGGTATAATCAATCTTTACCTCGATCCTGCTACCTGGGCATTGGCTGCGCAGCAGCTTGATTTGCCTGAACACTGTAGCCCATAGTTTACACAAGGCTATTTTATTCGTATGCTACAGACAAACTCGATGCTCTTGAAATAAGCTTCAAGATAACGTTTCACGACTTCGAGGTCCCTACATTTTACAAGTAGTGAGTCATGTCTGGTGACACACCACAGTCCTTGGTTCTTTAACTGAAAGTAAATATTATCAATAAAAATTTCAGACTCCATCTTTTGCAACTTAATCGCAAATTCATTATGGGCACCTTTACCGGATTGGGCAACAGCATCTTTTTTGAATCTCTCTATATATGTCACAACATTTGGAAATAAAGTACTGAGTGCCTTCTTCTTTGGAGACCAAAAACAAGGGCTGGAAAAAGAAAGTTCCATCATCATTCTCTTTGCATCGTCACGAGTGGCTATTTTCAAATGTTCCTGAATATAGCCATACAGTTTACCTTGAGCAGTAATATTCCTGAATAATTCAAAATCCTCTGTTTGTCGCAACGTTGAATCTTTACTCATTAAATGGGCGAGAATGGAAAATTGACTGTTCGCAAGATCGATTTCAACCAAATTATTATCCACTTTTATGATATCCAATAGAAGACTGCTGACTGAAGTTAAATTATGGTCGAGTCGATTGTTTGTGGCATTGCGGTTAGCATAGAAATATTTATGGGTGAGCGTTTCAATTACATATCCGTACACAAGCCTGATATTATGCTTTTTCCATGCGATGAATTTTTCAAGATCATCTATGTAAAAGACGTTGTCATCCTGAATAAGACTGGCATTGAGTTCCTGTGCAATGTGCAATGCTTTAGTAATGGTTGATCCTCCTTCGAAGCCAGTTATGTGATTTATTACTTTTGGAAGATAATGAGCCGTAATTTGTTCGTTAACCTTGAATGTGCTGGAATTAAGGGAAGCTATGTAATGTTCAGTTGCAGCAAACATTTTTTCTTTATGGATAAACAGTTGGCCCAAATCATTCCTCACAATAGATTTTTTAAACGTTTGGCCGGCTATCTTAAGTTCACTGCCATTAGTATCATCCTGTTTTTCTTCAAAGACGGTACTTGTCCAATTATTAGTAAGCAAGTTCTGGCATATTCTATATGATTTTCCTGTTATACCCTGCTGATAGGTTTCAATAACTTCACCATCTGCGTTCACAGAAGTTTTAGGCTCAATTATGTTTTCATTCACAAGTATACTTAACCACCTGTCATATCTACCATCATTAAACACCTTACGCAAATATTTTTGAGGAAGGGCTTTATAGGTGGCGGTTGTATTCCCCCGTAACGTTGCTTCTTTAAGTATGAGTTTTATTAGCTTGTATGCTTTTCCTTTTTGTATTTTGTTCAAGGGTAACAAATCAATCTTTTCCTTTACTGCTGATGGAATAAGGGTAGTTCTTGTTCTTTTGACCATTCTAAAAATATTTCCTGTGTTTATGAGATACTTCAGTATCATTCTTAAAAAATTATATTACCTCTATAATAATACATATCACGGCAAAAGGGAGAAAAGTATTAAAAGCAGATTAAATTTTTTAGCGTATTCGAAACTTGGGAGCATGTAAATTATACGAGTAGCTGAGCCTCTTTCTTAAAGAACCTGTGATGAAGAAGAAAAAAATGATGTTACATATATGGTACACTTCTATACTCTCGATAAGAGATGCTAAGGAGTATAGAATAAGATACTCTTGTTGTAAATACGTTCAATGCTCACCATATAATCACTGACTGCTCCTTCACAATAATACTGAAGCCTTCCTCTTCACTTTTATTTTAACAGGCTGCTCACCCTCTTCAACAAACTGTAAAAGATAAGAAAAGGATAAAGCGTTTGTTGAAGAAGTATACAAATGATGCGAAGCAACAAAACTTACTACTATATCATGCAGATCCATATTCCCCCTCCCCATGATAGTGCAGATGATCTCATCCACCATTAGTAACAACACTACAGAAGAAGATGATTATCAGTTCAGCCTATCTTGAAGAAACATAAATAACTGGATTATTCAGTACACAAATCATCCAATAAGGAACAAACAAATGAAAACGTTATAAGCCCTCCCAAACATTAATATAAGAAGGGCAGCTTATTATAATAAACCATAAACCGGGGAGGAGGGAGGCGTATGATAACCGTCAAGAGCTATTACAAGCTATCGGATATCTCATACACAAGATAAGTATGCGTTGCCAGTAAAGGATTTATTTTACATCCTACACGCAATAGCGGGTAAGTGTAATGAAATTATCTTCCCCTCTGCATGAAATATTTCAGCCAAAGAATCCCAATGTTTTTGCCCCCTCCCTTGTTTAGTAAAATCAATTCAACAAGAAGAAATAAGTGAAGCAACAGTGACTTATGATAAGCAGGACGACAGCCAGGGTCATTTCTAAAAGCATAGCTACAAGAAAATGTTGTTTCAGCTTACTTGAAGCGCTGAATTGAAGATAATATGGGGGGAGGGGGTAAAGGAATAAGGCTCATTGCAACGGCAACAAGGCAATGGAAAATCGCCGTAGATACAATACTCGGCGCAATGGGCCGACCACTATATTTCAGCTTTTATAGTTTATCAACTTCTTGCTATTTATGCACATACAGGACAGACATAAATTTCAATTAATATATTTGGCTATGATAAAGTCGTCCAAGCCATCAACACTGCGCAAGCCTTTATTAAGTTGGTATTATTTTGAATTTTAAACCTGGGGAAAATTAAACATTTAACACAATAATGAAACTATGCGGAAACTATTCTCTTTATCAATTGTTCTCCTTGTTTCCTCCTATGTGTTTAGTCAGGGAACACGATTATTACGCCAGCCAGACATAAGTGACAAAAAAATTGTTTTTGCCTATGCTAATGACCTTTGGGTTGTTGATAGATCCGGTGGAACTGCGCAACGTCTCACCAGTTTCCCTGGTTCAGAGTCAAATCCAAAATTTTCTCCGGACGGAACTATGATCGCTTTCAGTGCCCAATACCAGGGGAATACGGATGTATACGTTGTTCCGACTGTCGGTGGTGAGCCAAAACGTCTTACTTGGCATCCCGGTCCAGACATAGTGTGTGGATGGAGTCCTGATGGAAAAGTTGTCTTTACTTCCAGTCGCGAAAGTGTTCCAAACGGAAACACCAAAATCTGGCAGATCGGATTGAATGATGGTTTGCCACAAAGTTTGCCTATGCCGCGAGCATTTCGCGGAGAATATTCTGCTGATGGAAAATATTTTGCTTATGAGTTTAATTTACGCTGGGATGATGAATGGAGAAATTATCGTGGAGGCCAAAACCAGCCGATTTGGATGCTTGACCTGCAAAATTATTCACTCAAGAAGTTACCGTGGCAAAATAGTCATGATATGCAGCCTGTATGGTTAGACAAAAAGATTTACTTTCTATCGGATCGAGACTCTGCGATGAATCTCTATAGCTTCGATACACAGACCGAAGTACTTGAACAGGTAACCTTCTTTTCTGAATTCGACATTAAGTATCTCTCGTCTGGAGGTAACGCCCTTATTTTCGAATATTACGGCGACCTCTACACACTTGATCCTTCGACAAAAAAATATAGTAAACTTAATATAGAAGTAAAAGGAGATTTTCCCTGGCTTCAACCGCAGTGGGTAAATGCGTCTGACTGGCTAAGAAATGGGTCTCTATCTCCGAGCGGGAAGCGGGCGTTGTTTGAAGCACGTGGAGAAATTATCACTGTACCACTGAAAAAGGGCGATCCGCGAAACCTTACTAACTCGTCCGGTTCCCGGGATCATGATCCCATATGGTCGCCTGACGGCAAAAGCATTGCATGGTTTTCGGACGAAAGTGGCGAATACAGCCTGATGATTTCTGGACAAGATGGGTTAAGCAAACCCCGGGAAATAAAAATTTCGTCATCAACTTTTTATTATTCACCTGTATGGTCGCCCGATTCAAAATTTATTGCTTACACCGATCATTTGCAACAACTGTGGATGATGGATGTTAGCTCCGGAAAAACTACCCTTGTTGATAAAGACACGTATCTTCATCCTGAACGCACCATAAATCCTGTTTGGTCGCCCGATTCAAAATGGATTGCTTATACCAAACGGTTACCCAGTCAATACCATGTAATCATGGCATATTCTCTTGATCAGGCAAAACCGCTGCAGCTTACCGACGGATTGTCTGATGCAGTTTCTCCTGCATGGGATGCGAGCGGAAAGTACATCTATTTCCTTGCGAGCACAAATTTCGCACTTCGTTCCGGCTGGCTGGATCTAAGCTCTCTTGAGCGACCACTTCGCAGGTCAGTCTACATTATGGTGTTGAGGAAAGGAGAGCCTTCGCCCTTACTTCCAGAAAGTGACGAAGAAAAGCCTGAACAAAAGGAAGAAACAAAAAAAGACACACTAACTGAAAAAGTATCCGATAAAACTAAAGACAAGAAAAAAGGTGAATCTGAAAAACCGAAAATACTTGTGCAGATAAACCTTGATGGATTAAGTCAACGTATTCTTTCCTTGGATATGCCGGCGCGTGAGTACAGTGAGTTGAAAGCTGGAAGCGAGGGTGAAATTTTCCTGAGTGAGGCAGTACAAAACCAAGATGGGGAAACGCTCCACAAATACACACTGAAAGACCGTAAGTCAGAAAAGTTCTTATCACCCGTTCATTACTTCAGCCTTTCACAAGATGGCAAAAAATTGCTGTATAAATCAGGACAGCAATGGGGTATAGTGGATGCTTCAGGGAAACCGAATATTGGCGATGGGAGTTTGAATGTAACTTCCTTGCAAATAAAAGTCAATCCGCAACAGGAATGGAAGCAAATATTTCGGGAAGCATGGCGGTTTGAGCGGGATTATCTTTATGTAAAAAATATTCACGGGGCTGATTGGAATAAGGTTTACGAAATGTATGCTCCCCTTGTTGAACATGTTGCTCACCGCAGCGACTTAACTTATTTGCTTGACATTTTGGGAGGTGAAGTTTCTATTGGTCATTCTTTTACGGGAGGTGGGGATAATCCTAAAATTAATCCAGTTAAAATAGGACTATTGGGAGCCGATTTTGAAATATCTAATAACCGTTACCGCATCAAAAAAATTTACAATGGTGAAAATTGGAATCCCGAACTGCGGGCACCACTTAGCACCCCGGGTGTTGATGTTAACGAAGGTGATTATATTATCGCTGTAGATGGCGTTGAACTCAAAGTTCCAACAAACCCTTATAGTCTTTTTGAAAATAAGGCAAATAAGCAGGTGACACTTCGTGTCAGCAAAAATACAGACACCACAAATTCAAGACAAGTTATTGTAGTTCCAGTTGAAAATGAATCGGCTCTGCGCACTTTTGCTTGGGTCGAAAGTAATCGCAGAAAAGTAGATCAGCTAAGCAACAGTCAGATAGCGTATGTATGGCTTCCTAACACGGCTGGAAACGGATACGAATATTTTAACCGCTATTACTTCGCACAACAAGATAAAGCCGGAGTAATTCTTGATGAACGTTTTAACGGGGGCGGATATATTGCAGATTATTTTGTAGATATTCTAAACCGGAAGCTTCGCGGTTATTTTAATAACGTTGCAGGTGAACGCAAACCATGGACGGAGCCTCTTACAGGAATCTTCGGGCCAAAGGTGATGATCATTAATGAAATGGCTGGTTCAGGTGGCGACATGCTTCCTTATATGTTTAGAGAAATGAATATTGGACCACTTGTTGGATCAAAAACATGGGGAGGACTTGTTGGGATTTGGGATACCCCCGATTTAATAGATGGCGGATATATCACTGCTCCACGCGGAGGCTTCTTTGATCTTAAGGGTAAGTGGGATGTTGAAAATGTTGGTATTACTCCAGATATTCCAGTCGAGATGGCACCGAAAGATGTTATCGAAGGACACGATCCCCAACTGGAGAAAGCAGTTGAAGAAGCGTTAAAGCTTCTTAGAGACAATCCGGTAAAACTTTTAAATGAACCCGCTCCTCCGGTACGAGTATTTAGACCAAAAAGAAATTCAATTAAATAAAAGCTTTGTTTTGACTATTACCTTCCCTTCCACATATCAGCCATATAACTAAAACATACATGAAAGCGAGCCGATATTGTTAATCGTATTCAAGTGGAGAGGAGAAAAACCAGACGTAAGGAATAGGACAGATGCAGCAGCTTTTAAAGATTACTCAGCATGAAACAAATTTGTCTTCTTATCATATTATTAATTTCTTCTGAGGTTTTTTCGCAGGCAAGTACAACCTATGAAATTTACGCACAGAATTTGCAAGACCATTTGGGAAAGCACCTGTATCGGAAATTGCACTTAATGAAAAATCAACAGACAGTGTCAGCATATGTATTCCCCTGACTTTTGATCCAGAGGATATGTAAGGCAAATGCAAAGAATGAAAACGTTAGTAAAACCTGAACTAATCATACCAGGACATAGTGCTGAAGTAATGGACAGGTTTTCAAAAGTGGCGGAGGGTGTCGTGAGAATAAAGATGAGTAAAGCGAAAAGTATATACAGAAATGCCGATTTTTATTCCTGTTTAATTTTTCTGAGAGTTTTAAAGCTTGTCTATTGAACCTATGTACAGCTATTAGAAAAAACTTTGAACTGTGAGTAAACATAATAAAATCTTTTTCTTTAGCTTCACTTCCCTCACCATCTACACACACTTTCTCGATCCTTTGAACGTTAAGCTAAAATTTTTCTCCTGAAAAGTAATATATGAAGTAATATTAGTTTAGCCATAACATGGCTATCGCATATACAGGAAACTAATCCTTTTTTTCCTGAAATATATTTAAATCCAGCTTCAGTAAGCCATGTAATGGCTTTAGCCAACATATAAGCTTCCGGAATTCTCTGTTCTTAATTAGTGTTTTGATAAAATATCGATTAGCCATAAAATGGCTGTTGCAAAATTTATCACTCAATATTTTGTTCCTGAAATAAATATTGGAGGAAATACCCTATTAGCCATAAAATGGCTGTTGCAAAATATATCACTCAAATATTTTGTTCCTGAAATAAATATTAGAGGAAATACCCTATTAGCCATAAAATGGCTGTTGCAAAACATATCACTCAAATATTTTGTTCCTGAAATAACCATATGGAGAAATACCCTATTAGCCATGATATGGCTGTTGCAATACCAGCTTTTATTTTCTTTTTTAAATTATACTTAATCAAATTGCTTTAGCCAGGAACTGGCTAACCTTGTTTTTTTATTTTTTATATTTTAGATAAGAAATAAATTATTCCGCAGATGATAGAGGGTATTTAACTGATGCCTGTTTACAGGCATTACTAAAATGATAGCATATCATTTATAATAAATAGTATATTACAGACACAGTTACCCCCTCAGCTTTTTTTTCAGCTTCAAAATTGTTATTTCAGGACTTATAATCTGACAGTGCTTCACATATATTGTGAGACCCAGAGTTTCTTCATTTATACCCCCAGAAACTCAATCAGATCTTTCGTCTTTGAAATTTTTTTGCTCTATCGGGGACACCTTACCGCTATTTATCTCTGTTATTACAAGAGCGCAGCTACTACCCGACTTCTGGCCAGCTAACTACCTATAGGCCCTCACTGGCGTTCAAGGTCTAAATCGCAAACGATTGACCAGGGAGCGAAAGAATTATTCTTATATAAATATCATCGAAGTGCATAAAAAAGTATTAAAAGCATAATAAAACTTTAGACTGGGTAGAATTATTTTATGTGCGTCGTGAATCATACAACGGCTTTAATTTAAAAGAGTACAGTTATATGGAAGAAAATCATTCCTTATCCGGCATTAACCTCACACTTCACTCTTTCCTTCTATAAATATTTAAAAACATGGTGTATAAATACTGCATCAAGTGCGATCAACTTAACACTCCCCCTCCCGGTTACCTGATAACATTATCTCCCGTACCTCAAACTTTAAATTCACAAGCAGAATTCTTCACCATACATGTGTATTTGTTGAAAAGCCAGTATACATAAATAAATAATTGGCTACTGATAGATTAGTTTAAAGACTGTAAATACCGGGGAGGGGGAAACATAATATAACACACAAAAGTGCCTTTGAAAAATGATGCTACATATATGGGAGATTTAATACTAATTCCTACTTGAGTTATAGTATCTGGAATAATCTCAAGCCTAAAAAAAATACTAAGGAAGATGTATATAATAAAGAACTTGAGGCATATTGAAGAGCATAGGGCGTAAATAATAAGCGAAGAGACACTTCTGAAAAGAAAACATTGAGAATAACAGATGCCGGAGATACATCTGGGTACATTTATATGGAAGAGAACCAGTTCATTATCTTCGATTACGTCACCCTTTAATCTTTTTCAGTGTTTAATATTTAAAATATAAGTGCTCATATACTACAAAGCAAGTTGTAATTACTCAGCTTCCCCCCACCCAGTTACCCCGATAAACAATATTTCATCTAATTCACATTTATCGCGATTAGCAAAGTTGTTCATTGCATATCTGTCTTTATTAAAAAGAAGAATTAACTGTAATACTATTGCACATGAGAAGCTTTACTGATTTATCAGTTTATAAGATGTGAAGTCACAGGGGGTATACAACACACATGCTTCCTGTGATTAATTACTGTTGATTAAATGACTTGTGGCTTCAATTACAAGCTATCAGGATATGGAGGATAAGTACAGTTATTTTTCAGGAAGGCACTCTACAATTGGAAATTTCGGTGAAAGTATACCACCGTTTCGGTGCAAAGTATACCACCTGTGTTGAGGTGTAAAAGCGATGATAAAATTAGTTGTTATTTCTTTTACGTAATGATTCTCCTTTCAATTCTATTTTATGTGCATTTG
>WNGF01008296.1_pt1 | contig 13729 bp, 11 predicted proteins | sample 5400641 | NCBI WGS metagenome assembly WNGF01 (sample SAMN13153371, study PRJNA577476) | soil metagenome | isolation source: 80 cm soil or saprolite under grassland replicate 2 | place: USA:California | collected 2016-06-15
GTCCCGAGGTTCAGGAGCGGCCGGCCCTTGCCGGGCGCCTTCCGCGCCGCGTCGGTCCAGAGGGAGACGTCGTCCGCCCAGACGCGGTTGCGCGCGAACGTCACCGCGACGAGGACCAGCGCGGCGAGCGCGCCCGCGGCGGCGGTGCGGCGCCCCACCGCCCCGGGAGCGGAGAGCCGCCGCGCGACGAACGCGACGCCGACCGCGATCGCGACGAAGAGGCCCACCGACGGTAGGTACACGCGGTGCTCGTTGATGACGTCGACGATCGGGATGACGCTCGACTCGACGGAGAGCGCGAGGAACCACCAGGCGATCCCGAGCGCCGCGAGGCGCGCCGCGGGGTCGAGCGGCCGCCGGGCGCTCGCGCGGGTGCGGGCGTGGAGGAACGCCGTCAGCCCCGCGAGCGCGGCGAGCACGACGAGCGCGGAGAGCACCTCCGGCGCGAGGAACGAGCGGTGGATCGGGTACTCGTGGTCGAGGCTCTGGCCGACGGGGAGGAGCACGAGCGACAGGTAGGACACGATGACCGCGAGCTCGGTCGCGAGATAGTCGAGGCGCCCGAGATCGGTCTGCACCCGCGTGACCGCGTCGACGCTCGCGGGCGCGCCTGCGAGCCACGTCACCGGGACGATCGCCGCGGTGGCGAGGATCGGGACGAGCGCGAGGAGGTCCCGGCGCGCCGGCTCGAGGAGCGAGAGCTCGACGAGCGCGATCGCGAACGGCAGCGTGAACGCGATCTCCTTCGTCCGCATGGCGAGGAGGCTCGCGACGAGCACGGCGGCGTACGTCGCGGCGGCCGCCGCCCGGCTCCGCGCCGGCCCGGCGAGCCGCCCGTGCAGGTACAGCACGACCGCGGCGAGATAGAAGAGGGTGGCGAGAGACGTCATCCGCTGGACGACGTACGTCACCGCCTGCGTCTGGATCGGGTGCGCGACGAACAGCGCGGCCGCGACGAAGCCGATGGCCCGCGCGTGCGGCGCGAGGGTCGAGGCGGCGAGCCGGGGCGCGCGGAACGCGAGGACGACGAGGGCGAACACGAGCGCCGCGTTCGCGAGGTGCACCGCGACGTTCACGGCGTGGTAGCCGGCAGGAGAGAGCCCGCCCGCGCGGTAGTTGAGGGCGAAGGTCAGATACGCCACCCAGCGGTGGCGGAAGGCGAGGAGCCCGCTCCAGCTCGCGATCGCGCCGAGGTCGCGGATCGCGAGGTTGTCGCGGACGTGGCGGAGGTCGTCGAAGACGAACCCGCCGCCGCAGGCGTTCGCATAGGCGGCGAGCCCGAGGACGAAGACCGCGGCGAGCGGCAGGAGCGGGGAGACGGCGACCGGGCACGTCGCAGCGGCGGGCGTCCCGCGCGGTTCCGCCGGAGCGGCCTCATCGCGGCTCACGGAAGGTCCATATCGCACGGCCGAAAGAAAGACAGCGCCCCCCGGTCCGGGGGGCGCTGCGGACGGCCTGATGCACGCTAGAAGACGTTCGCGTCCTTCGGGATGACCTGGCCCCAGCCCTGACCGGCGAGGAACGTGCCGAAGGCCTGCGAGCCCGCGGAGCACGCTGCCGCCACGCCGGCAGGGGAGGCGACGGCGGCGCCGCCGCTGTCGAGGGTCGCCTGAGGTTCGTGGCGCTGTACTGGCCTCCGCTGTTCTCGCCCTGCTTCAGGGCCTCCTCGGCCTTGAACACCGCGCCCACGTTCTCCTTCAGCTCGCTCCCCTTCGCGCGGAGCTGGTAGCGGAGGAAGTTCGGGATCGCGATCGCGGCGAGGATGCCGATGATCGCCACGACGATCATGAGCTCGATGAGGGTGAAGCCCTTGGCCTTCTTCATTGTGCCTCCAGATGAGCGGCGTCCGCCGCGTTCGCCTTCCCGGTGAAGCATGGGCGATGCCAGCCGAGGCGATGCCGCAAGCGCGCGACATCCGGACCGACGCGGTCACCTCGTCGCTGACGCACGAGGGCAGCCGGGTAGCCGGCGCTGACGTTTTTCGTCATCCGGTCCCACGGCCGCGGGACGCTCGCCCGGCTTTGACAACCACTCGATCCGTCCGGATGATGTGGCCCGATGATCCTGCGCACCGAGGGCATCTCGAAGGTGTTCGAGGTGGGGTTCCGGAGGCGTCGCGTCCACGCCGTCCAGGACCTCACGCTCTCCGTCTCCGAAGGCGAGATCTTCGGCTTCGTCGGCCCGAACGGCGCCGGCAAGACGACGACCATCAAGATGCTGATGGGGCTCATCTTCCCGACGAGCGGCACGGCGCACATCTTCGACGCGCCGATCCCGACCGCCGCGGCGAAGCGGCGCATCGGCTATCTGCCCGAGCACCCCGCCTATCACGAGTTCCTCACCGGGGCCGAGGCGCTCCGCCTGTTCGCGGAGCTCGCGGGCGTCCCCCGTCACGAGCGGCGCCGGCGCTGCGACGAGCTGCTCGAGCTCGTCGGGCTCTCCGCCGCGGCCGACCGCCAGATCAAGAAGTACTCGAAGGGCATGCAGCAGCGGCTCGGGATCGCGCAGGCGCTCGTGGGCGATCCGGCGTTCGTGGTGCTCGACGAGCCGATGAGCGGCCTCGATCCCGTCGGCCGCAAGGAGATGCGCGACCTCATCCTCGAGCTGAAGCGCCGCGGGAAGACGGTCTTCTTCTCGACGCACATCCTCCCCGACGTCGAGACGCTCTGCGATCGCGTGGGCGTGATCATCGGCGGGAAGCTGCGCGACGTCGGCACGCTCGCGGACCTCCTCTCCGCGCGGGTTCGCAGCGTCGAGGCGACGTTCTCCGGCCCCGCCGCGCAGGGGCCCTTCGCCGGCGCCGTCCCGATCGCGCTCGAGGGCGGCCGCGCGACCTGGGCGTTCTCCGACGAGGCGAGCGCCGACGAGGCGGTCCGCGCGGTCGTCGCCGCGGGCGGCCGGGTCGCCGCACTCGCCGCCCACCGCGAGACGCTCGAGGACTTCTTCCTCCGCCGGCTCGAGCTCCCGCCGGACCCCGCCGCGGCCGCTCCCGTCCGGCGCGCGGGCTAGCCGACGTGGACCCGGCCGTCCTAACCGTGATCGGCGCGTGGGTGATCGTCGCCGGCGCGACGGTCGGGAGCTTCCTCAACGTCGTGATCGCGCGGGTCCCGGCGGGCGAGTCGATCGTCTCGCCGCGCTCGCGCTGCCCCGGGTGCGCGGCGCCGATCGCCTGGTACGACAACGTCCCGGTGGTCTCGTGGCTCGTGCTGCGCGGTCGGTGTCGCCGCTGCGGCGCCCGGATCTCGCCGCGCTACCTCCTGGTCGAGCTCCTCGGCGCGGCCGCGGCGTGGCTCGCCTGGCAGCGCCACGGGCTCGGCCTCGCCGCGCTCGCCGAGCTCGCGTTCGTGGACGTCCTCATCGCCCTCGCGTTCATCGATCTCGCCACCTGGCTCCTGCCGAACGTCCTCACCCGGCCGCTCGTCGTCGCGGGGCTCGCGGCCGCCGCGCTCGGCGCCGCGCGCGCCCCGAGCCTCCGCTCCTCGCTCCTCGGCGCCGCCCTCGGGTACGGCGCCTTCGCCGCGGTCGCGTGGGTGGGCAAGCTCCTCGCGAAGCGGGAGGCGATGGGGACGGGCGACGTCTGGCTCCTCGCGGGGATGGGGGCCTGGCTCGGGGCGGGCGCGCTCGTCCCGGTCGTCCTGCTCGCCTCGGTGCAGGGGAGCCTGTATGGGCTCCTCCTCGTCGTGCTCGGGCGAGCGCAGCCCGGCCCGCAGCCCGCCCCCGACGCGAGCCCGCAGCCGGCCCCCGACGCGAGCCCGCAGCCCGCGCACGACGCGAGCGCGGAGGCGACCCCTCGCCCAGAGGTCGCGAGCGACGAGGACTGGGTGCCTCCCCGCTACGCGGTCCCGTTCGGCCCCTTCCTCGTCGCCGGCGCGCTGGAGTGGCTGTACCTCTCGGCGTGGCTCGGGGCCCGGCTCCCGGGGCTCGACGTGTTCGGGTGAGGCCCATGGTGCGCGCCCGCGAGCTCCGGCTCGTGATCCTCCTCGACGTCGCGGCGATGGGCGCCGTCGTCACCGCGCTCCTGCTCGGGCTCGGGCTGCCGTTCGCGGTGCGCGGCGGCGGCCTCGGGGCGGGCCAGCTCGTGGCGCTCGCCGTGCTCGCGCCGGCGGCCGGCGCGGCGCTCGGGGGCGTCCTGCTCGCGCGCTCGCTCGGGCGGCCCGTCGACCGGATCCTGAGCGCGGCGGACGCGCTCGGGGGCGCCGCGGGCGAGCTGCCCCTCCTCGCGCCGCCGGGCGACGCGTCCGGACGCGGCCTGTCGCGCATCGCGGTCGCGTTCGAGCGGATCGCGGCCGCGCTCACGGACGAGCGCGCCCGGCTCGCCGGGAAGGTCTTCGAGCTCGAGCGAGCCAACGCGGAGCTCGTCCGCGCGCGGGAGTCGCTCCTGCGCGCGGATCGGCTCGCCACGGTCGGCCGCCTCGCGTCCGGGATCGCCCACGAGGTGGGCAACCCGCTCGGCGCGATCACCGGGTACGTCGAGCTCGCGCGCGAGCGGCTGCGCCCGTGCGACCGCGCGCCCGCCCTCGAGCAGGCGGACGACTTCCTCGCCCGCATCGGCGCCGAGGCGGAGCGCATCGACGCGATCGTCCGCGATCTCCTCGACTTCGCCCGCCCGCCCGCCGCCGGGCCGGGCGACGTCGAGCTCGGAGCGGCGATCCACGCGGCGGTGCGCCTCGCCCGCGTGCAGGCGCGCTTCCGGGACGTCGACGTCGAGGTGGAGCTCGGCGGCGCGGCGCGGCGGGTCGTCGGCGACGAGCGCCGGCTCGCCCAGGTCTTCCTGAACCTCGTCCTCAACGCCGCGGACGCGATGGACGGGCGCGGGCGCGTGCACATCACCGGCCGGACGTCCGGGCGCGGCGCGCCGCGCGTCGTCGTCGACGTCGCCGACACCGGGCCCGGCATCGCCCCCGAGCACCTGTCGCGCGTGTTCGACCCGTTCTTCACGACGAAGCCGCCGGGGAAGGGCACGGGCCTCGGGCTCGCGGTCTGCCACGGCATCGTCGAGTCCTTCGGCGGGACCATCACCGCGTCGAACCTCGACGGCGGGGGCGCGGCCTTTCACGTCGAGCTCCCGTGCTCGTCCGAGGACCCGGCGTGACCTTTCGCCGGAGTCGGGGGACCTTCGTGTCGGCGGCCGCGCTCCTCGCGGTGCTCGCCGTCGCGGCGTGGGCGAGGCTCGCCGACGTCGGGAGCGTGCTCCGCAGCGGCGAGGTCGTGCCGCTCGACGGCGACTGCGCCTACCACCACCGCCGCATCCTGTACGCGGTGGAGCACTTCCCGTCGCTGCCCACCGTCGACCCCACGATGAACTGGCCGTACGGGGGAGTCTGCCCGTGGGCCGACGGGTTCGATCTCCTCGGGGCGGCGCTGGCGCGGACCGCCGGCGGGCTCCGGTCGCCCGAGCGGGCGGAGCTCGCGGCGGCGCTCCTGCCGGTGCTCCTCGGGCTGCTCGCGGTCTTCGCCGCCATGGAGCTCGCGCGGCTCGTCGCACGGCGCGGGCCGGCCGCTGGCCGCCGCGCCACCGGCGCGTCGATCGCCGCCGGCCTCGTCGCGGCGCTCCTCCCGCAGGCGGTCGCCTCGTCGCGCTTCGGCCGCACGGACCACCACGTGGCGGAGGCCCTCTCCATGCTCCTCCTCGCCGGGTGGGCGCTGCGGCGGCCGCGCTCCGGCAGCCCGGCGGCGCGCGCCCTCGCGTGGGAGGCCGCCGGCGCCGCCACGGCGGCGTTCGCGTGCTGGATGTTCACCGGCGGCGCTCTCTACGTCGGGCTCGCCGCGGCGATCGTCCTCGTGGCCGTGCTGCGGGAGCCGCGCCCCGGCTGGCTCGGGTCCGGTGCGCCGGGCCTGCTCGCGGGCGCTGCGGCGGCGGCGCTGCTCTCGGCCCCGGCGATCCGCGCGCACGGGAGGCTCGTCTCGTTCCAGCTCCCGTCGCTGCTCCAGCCGCTGCTCGTCGCGCTCGCGGGCGCAGCGCTCGCAGTCGCGGTCCTCGTCGCGCGCAGGCTGCCGCGCGCCCGCGTCGCGGTCCGCGTCGTCGCGATGGTCGCGGGCGTCGCCGCCCTGGCGCTCGCGTGCGCGGTCGCGTGCCCCGGAGCGGCCCGAGAGCTCGCCTCGGGGCTGCAGGGCTGGCTCCTGCGCCGCGACCCGTGGCTCGCGTCCGTCGAGGAGTTCCGGCCGCCGTGGGCCGGCGGGCGTGGGTTCGTGGGCGGGCTCACGTTCCTGCTCGGCGCGCCCGGAATCGCCGCCCCCGCGGTGGTGCTCGTCGGCGGGGCATGGGCGGTCCGGCGCACCGGGGCGCGGGGGCTCGCGTTCGCGGCCCTGTCCGTAGCGACGCTCGCGCTGACGCTCCTGCAGGTCCGCTTCGGCCGCGTGTTCGCGTTCTTCCTCGCCGTGAACACCGCCCTCGTGCTCGAGGCGGGCGCGTGGCTCGCGCTCCGCTCCGCGCGGCGGCCGCGCGCGCTGGCGCTCGCGACGGGCGCGGCCGGGCTCCTCGTCGTGGCCGCCGACCCGCGGCTGCTCGCGATGACCCGCCAGCCCGAGCCGAGGCCGCTCCCGGCGGAGGCCGCCGCGGGGCTGGCCCTGCGGCGTCCGGCGCCCGCCGCACCGGAGGACGCGCCCGGCGTGATCGCGCACTGGGGCCACGGGCACACGATCGCGCTGCTGTCGCAGCGCCCGGTCGTCGTGAACGGATTCGGGACGTACCTCGACGAGCCGGCGTTCTGGGACGTCGCCGGGCTCGCCTCGATGGAGCCCGCCGCCTTCGACGCCTGGATGGCGCGGCGGAGGGTCGGCTATCTCGTGTACGGCGCCGCCTACGTGGGGCCCGGCGCCTTCGCCGCATCGCCCCGCGGGTTCCTCCTCGCGCCGGACCGGATGCGGGCGTTGCCGATGTCGCCCGTCGTGATCGCGGGGTCGGGCGTGCCGGAGGCGGGCGTCCCTCACCTCCCGCACCTCATGCCGATCTTCGCGAGCGAGCAGATCACGCCGGGGCTCGCCTTCGCGCTCCCCGCCCTCTGGGGCTACGAGCGCGTCGCCGGCGCGCGGCTCGTGGGGACGAGCGCACCCGGCGCGCGCGTCGTCGTCGAGCTCCCGTTCGTGGAGCGGCGGCGCCCCCACGTCTACCGGGCCTGGGCGGACGCCGGAGCGGACGGGCGCTGGCAGGCGATCGTGCCGCTCCCCACCGGACTCGCCCGAACGTCGCTCCGGTCCTCCGACCTCGCGGCGGTGCGCGCGGGGGCGGGCGTGGCGCTGCGCCTCTCGATCCCGGAGGACGCGGTCCGGCACGGCGCGACGATCTCCGTCCCTCCGCTCCCGGGACCCGCTCGGAATTGAGCGTGCGCAGCGGCGTGCTACAGTCCGGCGGTGTCACTGCACAGCGTGCTCGTCGTCGACGACGACGCGTCGATGCGCCACCTCCTCTCGACCATCCTCGCGGATGGGGGCTACGACCCGCGGGCGGTCTCGTCCGGCGAGGACGCGCTCCGGGAGCTCGCCGCGCGCGACTTCGACCTCGTCCTGACCGACGTGCGCATGCCGGGGATGGGCGGGCTCGAGCTGCTGCGGCGGGTCCAGGCGAGCCATCCCGAGCTGATGGTCATCGTGATGAGCGCCTACGGCGCCCACGACGCGGCCATCGAGGCGATGAAGGCCGGCGCCTACGACTACCTCTCGAAGCCGTTCAAGCGGGACGAGGTGGTGCTCGTCCTGCGCAAGGCCGAGGAGCGCGAGCGGCTCGCCCGCGAGAACCGCCGGCTGCGGACCGAGCTCGCCGGCGAGTACGGCTTAGCGAACCTCGTCGGCGTCTCCGAGCCGATGCAGGAGGTGCTGCGGCAGCTCCGCAAGCTCGCCCCGCAGAAGACGACGGTCCTCGTGCAGGGCGAGTCAGGGACGGGCAAGGAGCTCGTCGCGCGGGCGCTCCACGACCTGTCGCCTCGGGCGCCGCTGCCGTTCGTCGCCGTGAACTGCGGCGCGATCCCCTCCGAGCTCATCGAGTCGGAGCTGTTCGGGCACGTCCGCGGCGCCTTCACCGACGCCTCGCGCACGAAGAAGGGGCTCGTCGTGGAGGCGGACGGCGGGACCCTCTTCCTCGACGAGGTCGGGGAGCTGCCGCTGCACCTTCAAGTAAAGCTCCTGCGCTTCCTCCAGGACGAGGAGGTCCGGCCGCTCGGGGACGTGCGCGCGCGGAAGGTGGACGTGCGGGTGGTCGCCGCGACCGCGCGCGACCTCCGGCGCGCCGTCGCGGCGGGGCAGTTCCGGGAGGATCTGCTCTACCGGCTCGATGTCGTCGCCGTGCGGCTCCCGCCGCTGCGCGAGCGGGGCGCCGACGTCGAGGCGCTCGCCGCGCACTTCCTCGCCCGCCACGCGCGGCTCCGGCCGGAGCTGTCGGGCGTGCGGCTCTCCGACGACGCGCGCGAGGCGCTCCTCGCGCACCGCTGGCCGGGCAACGTGCGCGAGCTCGAGCACGCCCTCGAGCGCGCCGTGGTGCTCGCGGACGGCCCCGTCATCCGCGAGGAGGACCTGCCGGAGACCGTCCGCGCGCCTGCGGCCCCGGCCCCGGCCGCCGCGGCGGAGGGCGGCGATGGGATCTTGTCCGTGAAGCGTGGGACACGCGCGCTCGAGGAGCGCCTGATCCGCGCCGCCCTCGAGAAAACGGGCGGAAACCGCACGCGCGCGGCCGAGCTGCTCGAGCTCTCGTACCGGGCGCTGCTCTACAAGATCAAGGACTACGGGATCTCGTGAACGCTCACGAACGCATCAAGACGCATCACTTCGATACAGCTACGCATCACTCGCCTACAAAGGCCGATATCATCCCGGCGCCCTTTCTTGATCCGATCGGTCGCGATCGCTTAGCGTGTTCCCGCATGCCTGCCCGTACACGCGCCAAGGAAGCAGCCCCCGCGCTCGCCCAGCGCGCGGCGGCCCGGAACAACGTGCAGCGCCTCCGCGAGGAGCAGCTGCTCACGAAGGCGGAGCTGGCCCGCAAGGCCGGCATCTCGCCGCTCACCGTCTCCCGGATCGAGAACGGCCTCGATTGCCGCGTCGACACGAAGCGCAAGATCATCATCGCCCTCGGCCTCACGCCCTCCGATCGCCGGAAGGTGTTCGGCTCGGCGCGCGGCCGCGCACGGAGCCTGTGAGGGAGCCATGGCGAAGAGCAAGACCGCCGTCGGACTCGACATCGGCTCCTCGAGCGTGAAGCTCGTGCAGCTGAAGGAGAAGAAGGGCGGCTACCAGCTGCTCGCCTTCGGCTCGTCGCCGCTGCCGCCCGAGGCGATCGTGGACGGCGCCCTCATGAACTCCGCCGCCATCGTCCAGGCGATCCAGGAGCTCTTCGCGCAGCACAAGGTGAAGGCGAGGGACGTCGCGATCGGCGTCCGCGGCCACTCCGTCATCATCAAGAAGATCTCGCTGCCGCGCATGTCGCAGGAGGAGCTCGACGAGTCCATCCAGTGGGAGGCGGAGCAGTACATCCCCTTCGACGTGAAGGACGTGAACATCGACACGCAGATCCTGACGCCCGAGGCGGACGCCGCCGGGCAGATGGACGTCCTGCTCGTCGCGGCGAAGAAGGACATGATCAACGACTACACCTCGGTCTGCGCCGAGGCGGGCCTCACCGCGACGGTCGTGGACGTCGACGCCTTCGCGGTCCAGAACGCGTTCGAGGCCAACTACGACGGGAACCCGAGCGACACGGTCGTGCTCGTGAACGTCGGGGCCGCGGTCTCCAACATCAACGTGATCTCGCGCGGGGTCACCACCTTCACCCGCGACATCACGATGGGCGGCAACGCCTTCACCGAGGAGATCCAGAAGCAGCTCAACATCTCCTACGACGAGGCCGAGGCGCTCAAGGTCGGCGGCCAGGGCGAGTCGGACGCGGTCGTCCCGCAGGAGGTGGAGCGCGTGATCCAGGGCGTCGCCGAGCAGCTCGGCGGCGAGATCCAGCGCTCGCTCGACTTCTACGCGTCCACCGCCGCGGACGGCAAGATCACCCGCGCGCTCCTCTCCGGCGGCACCGCCCGGATCCCGGCGCTCTTCAAGACGGTCGAGGCCCGCGCCGGGGTGCCGGTCGAGATCCTGAACCCGTTCAAGAACATCGAGATCGACAACAAGCGGTTCGATCCCGCCGTCATCCTCGCCGCGGCGCCCTCGGCGGCCGTCGGCGTCGGCCTCGCGCTCCGTCGCCCCGGAGACAAGTGAGCCATGATCCGCATCAACCTACTGCCGGTACGGGTCTCGAAGAAGAGGGCGGCTGGCAAGCAGCAGCTCGTCCTGTTCGCCGTGCTCCTCGCCGGCGGCTACGTGGGCAACTTCCTCTGGGCCGAGGCGCGCGCGTCGGATCTGAAGACCCGTGAGCAGAAGCTCGCGAAGACGCGCGACGAGATCGCCCAGCTCGACCGGATCATCGGCGAGGTGAAGAACATCAAGGACCAGCAGGCCGCGCTCCGCGAGAAGCTCGACATCCTCGCGGAGCTCAAGGCCGGGCGCGTCGGGCCGGTGCGCGTCATGGACGCGCTCGCGACGCTCACGCCCAAGCGGCTCTGGATCTCGAAGATCGAGGAGAAGGCCGGCTCCGCCACCATCACCGGGCAGGCCGTGACCATCGACGACGTCTCGGCGTTCATGACGGCGCTGAAGGGGAACCCGCACTTCGGCACGATCGAGCTCTCGCGGACGTCCTCGACCACCGTGAACAAGCTCGACATCGTCGACTTCACCCTGACCGCGGCGATCCTCTACGCGCCGAAGAAGCCTGCGCCCGGCGATCCGGCCGCGGCGCCGAGGTGAGCCCATGGAGAAGCTCATCGAACGGATCGTGAAGGCGCCGCTCGGCGCGAAGGTCGGGGTGGTGGCGGGGCTCATCGTCGCCGTCACGGTCCTCAACTACTTCGTCGTCGGGATGAACGTCGGGGGCTCGATCTCCGCGACCGAGGACAAGATCCGCAGGACGAAGCAGCAGCAGGCGGCGCTCGACAAGGAGTACATCGAGAAGACCTCCATCGCGAACAACCTCAACCAGTTCCGTCGCGAGAAGGAGCTGCTCGAGCAGCAGCTCAACGAGGCGCTCGCCGAGCTCCCCGAGGACAAGAAGATCGAGGACCTGCTGCAGCTCTTCCAGGATCGCGCGATCAAGGCGGGGCTCAAGATCGGCAGCATCGAGCCCAAGGCGCCGATGACCGAGCGGTTCTACGCGAAGATCCCGATCCCGATGACGGTGACCGGCAACTACCACGAGATCGCGACCTTCTTCGACTCGCTCGGCCGCATGCGCCGGATCGTGAACGTCTCGGAGGTCAACCTCGACACGCCGAGGGACGTGAACGGGAAGATGATCCTGAACGGCAGGTTCCTCGTGACCGCCTTCATGTTCGTCGATCCCGCGAAGCCCGCGGCCGCTTCACCGGGCGCCGCCGCCCGCCCCGCCGGAGGCGCCCGATGATCGCCCGCCTCCTCCCGCTCGCGCTCGCCGCCGCCCTCGCCGCCTGCGGGTCGAAGCCCGCGCCGCGGCCGGCCGCGCCCGCGGCCTCGCCCGTCGTCGCCGCGCCAGCGCAGCCGGTGCAGGCCGGCCCCGCCGAGCCGAAGAAGGCCGCCGAGCCGGAGTGGGCGTACTCCTCCGCCGGCAAGCGCGACCCTTTCCGCAGCTTCCTGTCCGAGATCGAGCGCGGGCAGGGCAGCCTCGCCACCCGCTGCGCCACCCCGCTCGGCCGCTTCGAGCTCGAGCAGCTGAAGCTCGTCGCCGTCGTGACCGGGCTCGAGGATCCCGTCGCGATGGTCGAGGCGCCCACCGGAGTCGGCTACTCGGTGCGTCGCGGCGCCTGCATCGGGAAGAACGGCGGCCTCGTCGCCGCCGTCCGCTCGGGCGAGGTGGTGGTGACGGAGTGGGCGGTGCGTGCCGACGGCACCCGCGATCGGACCCAGACCGTGATCCGCCTCCCCAAGGAAGCGGCGCTGAATCTCGAGGAGTAGCCCCATGAGAACGAACCTCAAGCCCCTCGCAGGAATCGTCCTCTGGGGCGCGCTCGCGGTCTCGGCGCCTCGCGCGGCCGAGCCGAACGTGATCCGCGCCATCGACGTCGCCGAGCGGGAGGGCGCGGTCGAGCTCTCCATCCAGGGCACGCGCGCACCGTCGTACACCGTCTTCAAGCTCCAGGATCCGCCCCGGCTCGTCGTCGACCTCGCGGGCGCCGACGTCTCCCAGGTCGCCTCGCCCGTCGAGGTCGGCAAGGCGGGCGTCATCGCCGTCTCGACCGCGCAGTACAAGGACGAGCGGAGCGCCGTCGGCCGCGTCATCATCGCGCTCGAGGGTGCGCGCCGGTACGAGGTGACCCCGCGCGGCGACGCCGTCGTCGTGAAGGTGCTCGGCGAGGGCGCCGCGGACTCGACTTCGACTCCGACGGCGAGCCCGACGTCCGCTCACCCTGAGCGTAGCGCCGCCGCAGGCGGCGCGGAGTCGAAGGGGACCGCGGCCCCGACTTCGGCGGCGGCCAAGTCCGAGAAGGTGGTCGTCGCCGAGGAGATGCGGTTCGACGCCGCCCCCGAGCCTTCCGCTCATCCTGAGCGTAGCGTCGCCGCAGGCGACGCGAAGTCGAAGGACGCCGACGACCACGTCGTCTCGCGGCGCGTCGACGACGTGAAGGTGTCGACGCCGGCGCGCGCGCTCACGGCCGTCCGCTCCGCGAAGGGCCGCATCCTCCTCCTGGCGGACGGGGACGTCGGCCGGATCGAGGTGATCGAGCTGCGCGACCCCGCCCGGCTCGCGCTCGACCTGCACGGCGTCACCCGGGCCCCGGCGAAGGCGGCGAAGGGAAACGGCGGGTTCACGCAGGTCCGCTTCGGCAAGTCCGACGACAAGGTCCGCGTCGTCCTCGACACCGCGGGCGCGCTCCCGGCGTACGAGGTGAAGCGCATGAAGCGCGGCCTCGTCATCTCGAGCGGGGGGTCGCTCCCTCCGGCACAGACTCACGCGTCGGCGCCTGCCCCTGCGCCTGCGCTCGCCACGGTCGCCGCGAAGGCCGCGCCCGCCGAGGCCCCCGCCGCGCCGCAGCCCGCCGCCCGCCAGAAGATCGCCGACCTCCGCTTCGCGCAGCAGGGCGGCTTCGCCCGCATCGAGATCTCGGGCAAGGCGCGCCACGTCGTGTCGCGCCCGGACGAGCGCACCGTCGTGCTCTCCCTCTCGGCGGCCGAGCTCCCGAAGAAGCTCGAGCGCTCGCTCGACACGACCGCGTTCCAGGGCCCGGTCATGATGGTCTCGTCCTTCAACCAGCCCGCGAGCGGCGAGGTGAAGATCGTCGCGACGCTGCGTGGCGACGCGACGTATCAGGTGGAGGAGACGAAGGGCGGCCTCGCCTGGACCTTCCAGGCGGTGAAGGGCGCGCCCGAGAAGTCGGCAGAGACGCCGGTCATCCGGATCACCGACGCCCAGTCGGCGGGCCTCTCGCAGGAGGCGCCCGGGTACGCGCTCTCCGGCGCGCCGCAGGCGCGCGGCTACACGGGTCGCCGCATCACCCTCGACTTCCACGACATCGAGGTCCGAAACCTCCTCCGGCTCATCGCGGACGTCTCGAAGAAGAACATCGTCGTCGCCGACGACGTCACCGGGAAGGTGACGGTCTCGCTCCGGAACGTCCCGTGGGACCAGGCGCTCGAGCTCGTCCTCAAGTCGAAGGGGCTCGGCAAGGAGGAGATGGGGAACGTCATCCGCATCGCGAAGTACGAGCAGATCGCGAAGGAGCAG
>WNGF01011186.1_pt1 | contig 13728 bp, 13 predicted proteins | sample 5400641 | NCBI WGS metagenome assembly WNGF01 (sample SAMN13153371, study PRJNA577476) | soil metagenome | isolation source: 80 cm soil or saprolite under grassland replicate 2 | place: USA:California | collected 2016-06-15
CAGGGGGACGTGGGCCTCGCGCCAGCGGCTGGAGCAGATCCTGGCCCTGCCGCTGACCAATCGGGCGGACAGGCTGGTCGGCGTCATCTACGTGTTCCGCCACCCGTCAGCGCAGCGCTTCGAGCCGCGTGACCTGGAGCTGCTCGGCCTGTTCGCTCGCCAGGCCGCCACCGGCATTGATCAGGCGCGCCTGGCGGCGGCGACCATGGCCGAAAAGAGCCGCCTCGAGGCGATGCAGTCCTCCTTCATCTCGGTCGTCAGCCATGAGCTCCAGACGCCAGTCGCCATCATCAAGGCCTACGCCGGGACACTGGCGCGTCCCGACGCCCCCTGGAGCTGCGAGACGGTCACCCGCATCGCCCACACCATCGAGGAGGAGTGCGACCGCCTGTATCGGCTCATCGCGGACCTCCTGGATCTGTCCCGCATTCAGGCCGGGCGGGTGGCGATGTCGATCGGCCCGGTCGACCTGGCCGACCTGGCCGAAAGTGTCGCCGAGCGGAATCGGACGCTCTCGCCGACCCACAACATCACCACCGACTTCCCGCCCGACTTCCCGATCATTCAGGGTGACCTCGAAAAGCTCCGCCAGGCGCTGGCCAACCTGGTCGACAACGCCATCAAGTACTCGCCGCCGGACAGCCCGATCGTCATCGGCGGGCGAGTCGAGCCGGAGCACGTGGTGCTGTCGGTCAGTGACAAGGGGATCGGCATTCCGCCGGACCAGCGCGACCTCGTGTTCGAGCGCTTCCACCGAGCGGACACCCGTCTCAGCCGGACCACCAAGGGGGTGGGCCTGGGCCTCTACATCTGTAAGGTGATCGTCGAGGCACACGGGGGCGAGATCTGGGTCGAGTCGCCTGGTCCTGACCAGGGCAGCACGTTCTTCATCCGGCTGCCCAGGAAATGAAGAAGAAGAGTTAGCGCGCAAGGTAGCGTGCTGTCGACAGCCCTCAAAGACGAGCGGGAACGAGTCGCGCTAGACTGTGGCTGACCCAGCGTTCTGACGAGGAGGGTGGCGTGGAAGCAAAGGAAGCGATCAGAGGGCTCCTCGAGCGGCGGAAATGGCTACGCGGCGGCGAAGGGTAGTCTGGACCGACCAGGCTCGCTGGATGCTCGACGATGCCGTCGCCTATATCGCCCGAGACTCGCCCCCCGCTGCTGAGCGCCTGCTCGTCCTCGCTTTAGACGCAGCGTCCTCCCTTGACTCCTTGAGTGGGCGTGGACGTATCGTTCCTGAATTCGACCAACCGAGTGTGCCCGAGCTTTTCGTGCAGCGATACCGGCTGCTCTATGAAGTAACGCCGGACGAAGTCCATATCTTGGCGTTCCTTCACGGGGCGCGTGACCTGACACGCTGGCGGCCGGAAGGCTGACGGCCTTCAGGCTAACGACGCAGAATGCTGAGGTTCCCGGCGGACGCGGGCGCCTACCGTACTAGCCGCGCTTGAGCGCGGAAACTTTGTGCGTTTGAGTCAAGTTTTAGAGCGGCGACGAGGTGTGCGGTCGCGGTGCGTTGGTCAATGGCAGCCTCCAAGTCGTGGCAGAGTCGGGCGAGCTTTGGGTCCGGTCCCGTTGGGCTGAGGGCGGTCAAGCCCGGGCGGAACAAGCGGTTGTAGCTCGGCGTGGAGAAAAGCGCAGTGCGTAAGCCGTGTGGGGTTACGCGATAACGGTGGGTGCCAGGCAAGCGCTCGATCAAGCCGTGCAGGCGCAAGCGGCGCAGACGGTAGCTGGTCCGCCCCCGGGGTCATGGCGCTGAGGGGAAGCCCCATCAGGGGAGCTAGCCGCTCTCGGAACTCGCGGTTCGTAAACCCATGGGGGAGGAAGGCGAAGAGCACCAGCACGCTGAAGAGGGCTTGCACCCAGGCGTCCGCAAAGCGGAGCGCTGAAGTCCGCTGTGCGCCCACCTGCTGCGGGTCGTTCACCCGCTGGAACCGGTATTCGCCCATCGTGCAGTCGTGGCTGGTTCGTTGGACGTCCAGCAGACGTCGGTTGGCGGAGAACCCGACCTCCCGGAGTGCGGGCAGGTTCCCAGCCGCTTGCCGATGGCGAAGTCTTCGGTGTCGTTGATCGTTGTTTCCATCCGCAGCGCTCGGCCTTTCTTGTGGTACTGCTTGATGCGGGTGTGCTTGTAGTCCACATGCAGACTGGGGACCACCCCATCGGTGATCACCCGGGTTCGAAACCGCCCGAGGGTTCGCTTGCTCACCCGACGGGTAAAGACCAGTTGGACCTGGTCCGGCCGACCCAGGTCCAGGTTCTCGCGAATGACTCCTTCGAAGAAGATCCGTCCCGAGACCGGTCGGTCGAGCACCTGGGTGAGCAAGAAGTCCGCCTGCAGGATGGAGAGGTCACAGCGATAGCCCGCCTGTCGGTCCTCCGCGCTAAAGCGGTGCGGAAGCAGCGCCAGCCACTTTCGGAACCGCCTTGAGGTACATGCGGTCGATCCCCTCGATCTTCAGCATCACGTGCTCACGCAGAATGTCGGCCACGCTCGGTGCTACACTCATCTTGGCTCCGGTTGATCGGGCTGTCCCTCGAGGACACCCGCCGCCTTCGGGCGGCATCATGATCGGTGGCCGGTTCTACCGGACCCCGTTTTGTCCCGTCAACCGGAGCTCTCTTTTTCTGCGATCGCTCGCCACAGATACAACTCGTCGGGGCGGGGCAGAGCCCCGTTACCTCTTCACTCTTAATTCTTTATTTTCTTCATTCTTCATTCCCGCGGGCGGGCCGGCCTGATAGGCCTGGAACAGCCGGCCCCAGGGAGAGCCGTGCAGCCAGGCCTCGAAGACGCGCCGGTCGCGCAGCGGCCAGCGATAGTAGTCGTGATAAATCTCGGAGCCGAGGACGAAGACGTTCACGAGCGGGGTGCGGAAGAAGAGGCGCTGTATGCCGCGCAGCGGCCCGAACCAGAGCAGATCGCCGACCCGGCTGGCGACGTTGTCGCCGACCCTGAAGCCCCAGCTCTCACCGCTGACGTCGGCGCCGACGACCTCGATCGACCTGACGTCGCCGCAGCCCAGGCCGCGCTCGTGAGCCAGCCGGATGTAGCCGATGCTTAGTGGCTCAAACCCCATCAGTCTGGCCGCCACGGCGTCGATTGCCACCTGGTCGCCGGAGGCCAGGATGACGTTCTTGGTCTTCGGCCGCATGGTCCGAGGGCCCGGCCCGTCGCCCGCAGTCGTCCCATCCATGACCGCGAAGATGCCCGAGTGGATCTCCTTCTGGATGGCCAGCAGGTCGACCAGCGTCTCGTGTATCCAGCTATGGGTGTAATGCCGCCTGGTGTTGAGCAGGCCGCCGAAGGCGTTCTTCATCGCCCCGGTCGTGGTGGTGTAGATGTGGCACTTGACGGTCGGGAGGTGGACGATGTTCTTCTGGAAGAAGAAGTCCGGGACGTAGATGCCCTCTGGGTAGATTCGGTCCAGCGCCAGCATGGGTGCCTTTGGCTCGTAACGCACCCAACGCATGTCGCGGGGCTCGAAGTTGTAGCGGACGGGGACGTCGTAGGCTCGAAAGATCGGCACGTAGTGGTTGAGGTCCTCGCCCTTGAACGCGTCCGTGACCACGGTCTTGTTCTGGACGCAGACCAGGTCGGCATAGCCTCGTGCGCGCAGTCCCCTGATGGTGCCCTCGAGCTGCCAGGGTGTGGTGTTGGCGCCAGGGAACGGGAAATGCCAGGAGATGTTGTCCTTGAGAATGGTCGTCGCGCTCGGGTCGAGGTGCTCTCGCGCCCCGGCCAGCTCGAAGAGCCGATCGTAGTCGTCCATGACCGTGTCGGGGCTGGTCCGGAGGACGGCGACCTTCGGGCTCGACATCACATCCACCGGTTGGCGTTGTACGCTCTGTCGTGAACTATGGTTCGAGGTCTACGAGGCCAACACCGGGCTCGAGGCGCTCGACAAGATCCGCCGCGTCATGCCAGACCTCGTCGTCCTCGACGTCATGATGCCGGAGATGGACGGCTTCGAGACGCTCCGTGAGCTGCGCCGCTTCTCGACCGTGCCGGTCATCATGCTGACGGTCAAGGCGGACGAGCGCGACGTGGCGCGCGGCCTGGAGTTAGGGGCCGACGATTACGTTGCCAAGCCGTTCAGCCAGGTGGTCCTGGTGGCTCGGGTCAAAGCGGTACTGCGGCGGGCAGAGCTGCCACCCCCGACGCCCCGCAAGACGATCGTCGTGGACGACCGGCTGAGCATCGACTTCGAGCGTCGCGAGGTCGTGGTCGACGGCCAGCAGGTCCAGCTTCGACCCACCGAGTTCCGACTGCTCTACCACCTGGTGAGCAATCCAGGCGTGGTCCTCAGCCACGAGACCCTGCTGTCGAGGGTGTGGGGCCCGGAGTATCGCGACGCCAGCCACTACCTGCGCCTGTACATCAACTACCTTCGCCAGAAGATCGAGCCTAACCCCGCCAGCCCGACCTACATCCTCACCGAGCGCGGGGTTGGCTACCGGTTCGTCGACTACGCGCGAGAGAAGCGCTGAGCCTTCAACCGCTCCTGGTTACCTAGCGAACCCTGTTGCTTCCGAACTAGCGTCAGATGGACAATGGATGGTGCAGGGCTGCGCAGCCGAAGGCGGGCAATCCGTTCCTTACAGAAACGGATTGCCGAGCACCTGGAGAAGTTGGAGCGGAATCCGAATGCACGCGCGGCTCCGCATTGGCGGCGGGAGATCGAGGCGCGGGTCCGGCACGTTGAAGCGCACGAAAGGAGACTCAGTGGTGGTCGAACCGAGTCTGGTTGACCTCGACCTGCAGAAGGCCCACGCCGTAGTCGAGCGACTGAAGGAGCTTGGTTATCGAGACGAGCCAATCGTCGGACGTCTCAGCGCTGACCTCAGCGACCTCTACGCCGGGGCCACCCGCGTGCAGCGATTGCTCGACGACTTCCTTGGGGTTTCAACGCTCGATCGCGATCGGTTTGGAGAGACGCTCTCGGACTTGTGTGAGGAGATGCGGCACATCGCTCAGCACATCGAGTCCAGTCTGGACGACGTAGAGGGTCTGGCCGAACGGTTCGACGACTAGCGAACTCAGGCGCACGGCTCCCTACCTGCGCCTGTACATCAACTACCTTCGCCGGAAAATCGAGCCCAACCCCGCCAGCCCGACCTGCATCCTCACCGAACGCGGGGTTGTCTACCGCTTCGTCGACTACGCGCGAGAGAAAAACTGAGCACGATCGCGCAGAACCCCAGGCTGGCTGCGCTGATGGCCCGGCCCAGGCGGAAAGAGAGCGGGTCGAAGACGAAATCCACGGTGTGCGGCCCGGGCGGGAGTCGGACCGCCCGGAAGAGGAAGTTGGCCAGGTAGACGGGCGTCTCGACGTCATCCAGACGGGCCTGCCAGCCGCGATGGTAGGTGTCGGTCAGGACCAGGTAGCCGCCAGGCCCGTCGGGCGTGCGGACGCGCACGTGGTCGGTCGAGAGGTCGGTCACCTCGGCGGCGGGCGGGATCACATCTGGGCGTGGGGTCGAGCCTGGCTGAGGCTCCACCAGCGGCAGTCCGTCAAACGGCCCCTCCTCCAGGATGACCTGGCGCCCGGCGTCGAACGGTCGGGCCGCCAGCCGGGGCAGCGCCGATTGCTCGGCCCGTGAGCGGCGGGCGATGGCCTCGGGGACGATGTACGCGCGCGGAAAGGCTGCCTGGTCCTCCAGGACCGCGGCCTGCGTGTCGTGGTAGATGGGGCGCAGCTTGGCGCGATCGGCCCCGAAGATCGACCGCACCGACCCGTCTGGACCGACAAGCCCGATGCCAAAGATCCGGGTCTGGCCGCGCGGGTACAGCTGGCGCACCTCGAGCCAGCTGACGTCGAGCGGCTCGATTGGGATCGCCGCGCGATAGACGCTGGTCCGCGTCGGCAGGCCGGCCGGGTCGATATCGGGGACCGTCCCGGCCGAGGGCGCCTTCGAGTGGCGGACCACCGGCAGCACGTCGGCACGGTCGTAGGCGTTCTCGGCGACGTGCTCGCCAGCGCGAAGCGCTACCGCCCGCCGGCCTCCGTCTCCATCCATCAGCTCCAGCTCGGCGGTCGGCGTCCCCTGCTCGGCCTGTATGCCGTCGATCAGGGTGGCCAGTACGCGCACATCGACGGTCCGGAAGGGCTCGATGGCGAAGGCCTCCAGGCCGGTTCGGTTGTAGGCCGCGCCGTTGAACAGAGCGTTGTACGGGCGGTAGGCGGTCCCATCCACGATCATGATGTCGGTTGGCGGGTCGGGCACGACCACGTAGCGCACGCCCCACAGGTCCAGCAGCACGTCTTGCTGGCGCTCGACGCTTGTGGCGTACTCGTAGTGGCGCTGCGACTGGAGCGAGCTGTAGCCGTCGACTGTCGGAACGTCGGCGTACAGCAGCCGATTCGGCTCGAGGTAGCGCAGCGCCGGGTCGGCCACGACCCTGCCGCCATCCTGGGTAGCCAGGAAGCGCGTCAGGGGGGCCGGCTCGACGAGCTCGGACAGCGGCGCAAGGGGATGAAAGTCATAGCCGAAGACGAGCAAGTCGCCAGCTACCAGGGTGACCAGCAACGTTGCCCAGAGGGAGGTCGGCCGAGGTCGCAGACACCAGCCGACCGCCAGGAGCCCGGCCGCGAGCAACAGCCCTAAGCTCAGCGCCGTCTTCGGCTCGTTCAGGTCGAGCGCGCGAACGAGCTGGTCGTAGACGAGCGGGCCCTTCAGCCAGCCGTGCTCGTGGGGCACGGCGATGTAGCTGTCGTCGACGATCTGGAGCCAGCGGACCGGATCGGCGACCAGTCGAGTGTGAAGGGCCACCACTAGCCAGCTCAGGGCTCCACAGGAGAGCACGGTTAGCAGCCCGACCGCTGCACCGAGCCAGGAGCGGCGCCGAAGCGCCACGAGCCAGTCCGCGCCAAAGGCCGCCAGCCCGCCGGCCGCCAGGACGACCAGGTAGGCGAAGCGTCCTGGCGCGCGGAGCGAGGAGAAGCCCGGCAGGTTCCAGAGCAGCAGATGAACGTTGATGAACGGGCTCTGATCGGCCAGTCCGACCGCGAGCCCGAACAGGCCGAGCAGGATGAAAAACGGGATGAGCCGATGTCGCCCGAACAGCAACCCCAACGGGATGAGGACGAGCGGCGCCATCCCGACGTACAGGAAGCTCTCCCACTGCTGCCACAGCATCACGTAGCGGCCATCCTCCAGCCTGAACAGGTAGGGGAACAGCACCGTGAGCAGGTTCTGCCAGCGCAGCGGCCAGGTCGTGGCCAGGTCGTAGCCCAGGCCCGGTCCTCGATAGGAGGTACGTCCCAGCTCGTACAGCGGCAACCACTGAACGGCCGCACCGGCCAGGCCGATCGCAGTCACGAGCCCTGGCGCCCAGATAAGCAGAAGCGCGCGCTCCCAGCTGAGCCCTGCGACCGGGCCGACGAGCAGGCGGTAGGCGACGAACAAGCCGAGCGCGAGCAGGATCATTGCGATCGGCTGAATGTGCACGCCAAGCGCCGCCACTGCGAATACCAGCCCGGCGCCCACCAGAAGCCGCTGGCGGGCCCAGCCGCGACGCCGAAGCGCCAGCTCGACGAGCAGCAAGATGAGCGGCAGCCAGGCCGCGCTGCGGACCAGGTTCTCGTGCTGGATCTGGGTGACGAAGAAGCTGCCAAAGGCGAACACCAGCGCCCCGACCAATCCGCCCCAGGGTCGGAGGCCGAGGGTCCGCAGAAAGGCGAGCATGAACGAGCCGGCCAGAAAGACATGGAGCGCCCGCAACGCTGTCAACGACGCGGTCGGCGAGAGGAGCGGCAACAGCAGCAGGTTCAGGGGATAGAGCATCCCCATCTCGCCATCCGCGAAGAGCGGGTAGCCGCCGAATATGAGCGGCATCCACAGCGGCAGGCTGCCATGTTTGAGCTGTTCCGCATACCAGCGGCCGAGCGGCGCATAGAACAGGTACGTGTCGCGCTCGTAGAACACCCTCTCGCCGAAGAGCCCGTCCCGGAACAGCACGAGGCAACACAGCGCCAGTACGACGTACGGGACCAGGTGGCGAGTCGCGAGTCGCGAGTCGCGAGTCGGGCGCGACCTGTTCTCGCCAGTAGTTGGGGGTCGGCAGTCGGGAGTCGGGCGCGACGTGTTCTGGTGCACCTGGGGCTGGTTGCCTATGACCGAAACCGGCGTCCGTGACTCGCTAGCCGCGACTTGGGACTTGTCGCACACCTAGCCCGCCGCATGAACCACTCGCGACCCGTGACTCGAGACTCGCGACTCGGCGCGCCGTCCGACGGCGAACACGGACAGGCCCCAGCGAAGGCCCGTCGTGCTGACCAGGGCCGCCTCGAGCGCGAGCAGTTCGGCCAGCAGGCGATTGAGCGGACCCGGCGGCAGCCAGAGGTCGGTGACGCCACCCCCGCCGCCGTTGCGCCGCTCGAGGAATCGTTTGGCTGGGGCGAGTGGAAAGAGCAGGCTGTTGGCGTAGCTCGCGTGCTCCACGACCAGGCCCGAGGCGCGCATCTTAGCGACCAGCTCCTGGCGCGTATAGCGATGGCGCGTGTGCACCGCGTCGTCGTGCGCGCCGCGGATCCAGTCGTACGCCGGCACTCGAATCAACAAGACGCCACCAGGACGGAGCACGCGGTGAAGCTCCTCGAGCGCCACGACGTCGTCCGCGACCGCGAGGTGATACAGCACGTCGAAGCTGGTTACCAGATCGAAGCTGGCCGACCGAATCGGCAACGCGTCGATCGAGCCGCGGACCAGCCGCTCGACGCGACGGCAGCGTGCGAACGTGAGCGCCCGCGGGGATAGGTCCATCCCCGTCACTCGGCCGCGCTCGGCCAGATACCGAGTCATCCCGCCGGAGCCACAGCCCGCGTCGAGTATCTCGAGCCGGCTCGCGGTGTCGCCATTCGGCTCCGGCTGCCGAGGCGGAAACCGGTCGAGGAGGGCGATCGAGATTCGGCGCATTCCGACGTACCACCAGTGGCGCTCCTCCTGGCGGAACATCAGGTCGTACTGCTCGCGCTCCATAGCTCAGTTAGTCTGTTGGTCTAAAGCGGAGGAGCTGGCCGGCTGATAGCCCTCACCCCCCCGCCCCCTCCCCCAAGCTTGGGGGAGGGGGTTGGGGGGCGGGGGCGAACCAATCGGTGCGGACACCTAAACGGCCTACCCCCGGGTAGCGGCAGCCGATAGCTCATTTACCGCGTCTGCCACGCGGTCGACCTGATCGACCGACAGCTCCGGAAAGATCGGCAGCGACAGGATGCGGCTGGCCAGCCGCTCGGTGACTGGCAGGCTGCCTACTCGCAATCCAAGGTCGGCGAACGCGGGCTGCAGGTGAGTGGGGATGGGATAGTGCACGTCCGAACCGATCATCCGCCTGGCCAGGTCGGCCTTCAGCGCGTCGCGATCGTCCGCCTCCACGACGTAGAGGTGATAGACGTGGCACGCCCACGGCCGCTCGGCCGGAGTGGTGACGCCGTGTAGACGCTCGCCATAACGCTGCGCGAGTTGGCGGCGTCGCTCGTTTGCGCGCTCCAGATAGCGCAGCTTGACGCGCAGAATAGCGGCCTGCATCTCGTCTAGCCGCGAGTTGATGCCATGGATCTCGCTCAGATAACGCTCGCGCCAGCCGTAGCTGCGCAGCAGCCGGGCCCGCTGGGCCACCGCGTCGTCGTTGGTGGTGACCATTCCGCCGTCGCCGTAGGCGCCGAGGTTCTTGGTCGGGTAGAAGCTAAAGGCGGCCGCGTCACCCAGGCTGCCCACTCGCCGCCCCTTGTACGAGGCGCCGTGCGCCTGGGCGCAGTCTTCGACTAGCTTGATCCCGCGGGGGCGGACGATGTCCGCGATCGCGTCGACGTCGGCCGGCTGGCCGTACAGATGCACCCCCAGGACCGCGCGAGTGCGGGACGACAGTTTCGACCCGAGCAGGTTCGGATCGAGGTTACGGGTGGCCGGGTCTACGTCGACGAAGACCGGCTGCGCGCCCGTCTCCCGGATCGCCGCGACCGGCGGAACGCCGGCGTTGGCAACGGTGATGACCTCGTCGCCCGGCTCGACGCCGACTGCCTGCAGGCTCAATCGGACCGCGTCGGTGCCGCTGGCCACCCCGATCCCGTGCCGGGCGCCGCAGAAGGCAGCGAAGTCGGCCTCGAACGCGCGGTGCTCCTGACCGTGAATGAACCAGCCACTGTCGAGGACGCGCGCGATAGCAACGTCCAGCTCGGCCTTGTGCGCCAGGTACTGCGGCCGCGCGTCGAAGATGGGAATTGGCCCGCTGCTCATCCCAAGCCCGCTCGGCTTGCGACGCTCGCGTGGGCGGGCTCACCCCAGTACTCGGCACGGTTCTGGCGGTAAAAGGCGATCGTCCGCTCCAATCCCTCGCGCAGGGAGGTCCGCGGCTCCCAGCCGAGCGCTCGCCGGATCTTGTTGAAGTCGGTGTAGACGCTGCCGATGTCGATCGCCTTCTTATCGTCGGGAAACGGCACCAGGCGGTAGCTCGCATGCCCGACCAGCTCGATGAGAAGCTCGAGCAGATCACGCAGGCTAATCGGCTCAGGGCCGCCCAGGTTGAAGACCTGCCCGTTGGCTGCGTCGGACGCGCCGGCCAGCAGGAAAGCCTCGCAAACGTCGTCGACGTACGTGAAGTCTCGCAGCTGCGAGCCATCGCCGAACAGCTGGACCTGCTCGCCATCCAGGACCTGCTTGATAAACCAGCCGATCGCCGTCTGGCGATTGTTCCTGACCAGCATCCGCGGACCGTAGGTGTTGGTCAGTCGCAGTGAGCAGGCACGGACGCCGTACACGTTGTTGTAGAGGAGGTGGTACCACTCGCCAGCCATCTTGTTGATGCCGTTGACGTCGGTCGGGTGAACCACGTGGCGCTCGTCGACCGGCAGGTAGTCCGGCCTGCCGTAGATCTGGCGTGTGCTGGCGAAGACGACCTTGACCGACGGGTTTCGGTGGCGACAGACCTCCAGGAGCGAGAGCTGGGCGCGGCAGTTGATCTCGAGGTCGGTGAACGGATCGCGCATGCTGTCGATGTGGCTAACCTGGCCGGCGAGGTTGAAGATGATGTCCTGACCGGCGACCAATCGCTCCATTGCGAGCGCGTCCCGGACGTCGACGGTGCGGGTCGCGACGCGGTCCTCGATCTCAACGATGTTGAATGGATTGCCGCCCGTCTCAGGGACGAGCGAGTCGACCAGCAAGACCTCGGCCCCCAGGTCGACGAGGCGAGCAGCCAGGTTGGAGCCGATGAATCCCAGCCCCCCCGTGACCATCACGCGCTTGCCCTCGTAGAACTTGCCAGCCCGATACGGCATTCTTCAAGCCTCCCTGGTCTGCTCGGCCCGCCGTCCGCGGCCGATCAGCCGCGGGAAGATCAAGCGCACCCATAATTTTAGGAGGTCGACGCCCACCCGTCCGACGCGCCGGAAGTTGAAGAACTGGGACTGTCCGTAGGCGCGGTGATAGTGATGGACGGGGACCTCGGTGAGCCGAAAGCGGGCCTGCTCGATCTTGGTCATGAGCTCGACGCAGATCACGCCGCTGTCCTGGGTGAGCTCGACCTCGTCGAACACCCGCTTGCGAATCAGCCGAAAATCGCAGTCGACGTCGCGGACGTGCAGATTGAAGGCGGCCCGCACGATCCAGTGGTACAGCTTGCCGATAACGACGCGGTGGAGCGGATCGTGCCGCTGGATCTTGTAGCCCTGGACCATGTCGACGTCGTCGCGCAGCCGCTCGACGAGCAGCTTGAACTCGCGCGGGTCGTATTGAGCATCGCCATCCGTGTAGCAGATCAGCTCTTTGGAGGCGTTGGCAAAGCCGCTTCGGAGGGCGCCCCCGTAGCCGCGGTTGGTAGGGTGGCTGACAACCCGCAGCTTGGGATAACGGGTCCGCAGATCGGCCAGGATCTCGGCGGTATGATCGGGACTGCCGTCATTGACCACGATTACCTCGTAATCGTCGGTCAGCGCGCGGAGCGTCCGGTCTGCCGTGACTACCATGCTGGCGATGGTGCCTGCGTCGTTGTAGGCAGGGAAGAACGCGGTAATGGAGCGGGGCACCAGGCCTCTCCGCGATGGCGGGCTCGGAAGCCGAGCACGAGTCGGGTGGGACTCGACCGCGCGACTCGCAGCTCGTAAGGCGGCAACACAGGATACCAGACGAACCTGAGGCGGGCCAACGAGGCGGGCGCCCATCTGAGCAGGGGTGAAGCATTCGCGCAACACCGCTCCGGAGGTCAGGCCTGGCGGCGCGAACGCTTCGCTCCTATCGGCGTGCGGGCGACCCTTGACAGCCTCGCCCGAGCCGGCGTATCTAACAATACGAGCCCATTCCTCTGATGGCGGCGCTGAATGGCTGGCTACCTGGAATACTACGAAACCCTGGGCATCGGCGAAGGCGCGACGACGGCGCAGGTCCGTAGCGCGTACCGCCGGGCGGCGCGGGCCCACCATCCTGACCTGAATCCCGGCGACGCCGGGGCGGCCGACCGTTTCAAGCGGGTGCGCGAAGCGTACGAAGCACTGAGCGACCCGAATCGACGTGCCATCCATGTCCGCCGGGCGGCGGGCGAGTCACGACCGCCGCAGGGTAGTGGCTCTTACACCGCGGCGTGGGGCAGTAACCGCTGGCCCAGCCCGCCGGGCGCGGCGCGGTTGGGTCCCGACGTGCTCGAGGCGTTGCTCCTGTTGCGCGCGTTTGCCCAGCAGGCCCAGCTAGAACGCCGCGTCCGCACCCTCTTTCGCTTCCTCGAGACCCTTTAAACGCCGTTTAGCGCGTCGGGGCTGCCAGATCGGCCGGGGCATCGCCCTCCCAGCCGATCCACTGCTGGCCATCTGACCAGACCTCCTTCTTCCAGATCGGCACGATCTCTTTGAGGCGGTCGATGGCGTACTGGCACGCCGCAAACGCCTCGCGGCGGTGGGGCGTGGCAACGGCGATCGCCACCGAAGCTTCGCCGATCTGGAGCACCCCGGTCCGATGCAGGATGGCGACTCGCTCCGCGCCAAACTTGATCCGCAGCTCGTCCCCGATCTCGGCCATCTTCTTCTCGGCCATCTCAGGATAGGCCTCATATTCGAGGTGGACCACCTCGCGTCCGCGCGAGTATTTGCGCGCCACGCCCAGAAAGACGCTGACGGCACCGTCGGCGTCAGACCGCACGATTCCGGCCAGCTCCGAGGCATCTAGGGGGTGATCGACGATCTTGAACATCAGGCATGTATTGTCATCCTGAGCGAAGCGAAGGATCCGCACTTCCGTCGCCGGGCACGGATCCTTCGCTTCGCTCAGGATGACAAAGGGAGTCAGGATGACAAAGGGAGTCAGGATGACAAAGGGAGTCAGGATGACAAAAGGACGCCACCGCCTACTGCCTACTGCCTACTGCCTGCTGCCTGCTGCTCACCGCCCGCTCGTTTCAGCGCTTCGTTCATGGAGCCGCTACGGAAGCCCTGCAGGTCCAGCGTGACGTACAAGAAGCCGAGCGACTTCAGGTGGGCGGTGGCCGCTTCGGCGTGACTGGCCAGGAAACCCGGTATCTCTTCGGGAGGCAGCTCGATCCGCGCGATCTGGCCATGGTGGCGGACGCGGAGCTGGCGATACCCGAGGTCGCGCAGGAACTGCTCGGCGCAGTCGATCTGGCGCAGTTTTTCGGGGGTGATCGGCTCGCCGTAGGGCACGCGCGAGGAGAGGCACGCCATGGCCGGCTTGTCCCAGGTTGGCACGTCGAGCAGCCTGGAGATCGCCCGAACGTCCGCCTTGGTC
>WNGF01014572.1_pt1 | contig 13728 bp, 11 predicted proteins | sample 5400641 | NCBI WGS metagenome assembly WNGF01 (sample SAMN13153371, study PRJNA577476) | soil metagenome | isolation source: 80 cm soil or saprolite under grassland replicate 2 | place: USA:California | collected 2016-06-15
CAAGCCCAAGGACATCCCCAAGGCGATCGTCGACAGGGACCTCTGCACGGGCTGCGAGTTCTGCATCGACATCTGCCCGTTCGACTGCATCTACCTGATCGACGACCCCTTCCACGAGACGTTCCACAAGATTGCCGAGGTGGACGCCGGCCCGTGCGTCTCGTGCCGCCTCTGCGAGACCGTTTGCGAGAAGGACGCCATATTCGTTCCCAATCCGATCACCCACGCGAAGAGGTACCTGCCGGTCCTGTGACGGACGATTCCCCGGCCGAAGACGACCTTCCCCGCGGCACGACGATCGCCCGGTTCTTCCTCGTTCCGCTGCTCGTCGTCGTCACAGCCGTCGGGATCTTTCTCGCCTTCTCGCTCCTGACCTTCGAGAAGCGCACGCCGGCGGACTACCTGCAGGAGGTGCGCGGCGGCTCGGCCAACCGGCGCTGGCAGGCGGCCTTCGAGCTTTCCCGGTCGATCGGGACTATCCCGGCTGGCCCGGAGCGCGACAAGCTCGCGGCCGAATCCCTGCGCATCTTTCAGAGCCTCTCCGGCAAGAGGCCCGAGGACGTGCGGGTGCGGCGGTATCTCGTTTTGGTCCTCGGCAAGCTCGGCGATCCGTCGGCGGCGCCCGCGCTGTTGACGGCCGCCCGAGACCCCGACGCCGAGACGCGGCTCTACGCCGTCTGGGCGCTGGGCGCCCTGCACGAGCCGCGCTCTCTCGACGCGGTCCTCGAGGCCTCGCAGTCGGAGGACGGCGACGTACGCAAGATGGCCGCTTACGTGCTGGGCCAGATCGGAGAGAAGCGGGCCGTGCCCCGGCTTCAGGTGCTCGCGGAGGACAGGATCGCCGACGTGCGCTGGAACGCCGCGATCGCGCTGGCACAATTGAACGACGGTTCCGGCCTGCCCGTCTTGCGCTCGATGATCGACCGCGAGGCCCTCGCGCGGCAGGCCGCTCTCTCCTCGGAGCAGGCCGAGACCGCGATGGTGAGCGCGTTGAAGGCCCTGTCGCTCTTGAAAGACGCGGACAGCTTGCCGGCGATCGAGAAGGTTGCCCGCGAGGACCCGAATCTGCGCGTGCGAGAGGCCGCTCGGCGCGCCGCAGAGGCCACCCGAGCCGGGACCTCGTCCGTTCTTGAGCGCCGCGCGCTGGATCTGGTAGGCTGACACCGCTTCATGTCCACGGCCCAAAACAAGGCTCCGGCTCCCGAGCCGGACCTCGACATCGACGGCGTCACGCGGCGTTCGACTCTCAAGTGGCTGACGCTCGCCTGGGTGGGCTTTTCCGCCGCCACGGTGGCGGGCTTGACCGCCACAGCCCGGTTCATGTTCCCCAACGTCCTCTTCGAGCCACCCACGCGGTTCAAGGCGGGCGATCCCTCGACCTATGCCCTGGGGGTCGACGAGCGGTGGAAGGAGCGGTACGGGGTCTGGATCGTGCGCAACACCGACTCGATCTACGCCTTGGTCGCCGTCTGCGTGCACCTGGGCTGCACGCCCAACTGGCTGGCCGCTCAGAACAAGTTCAAGTGTCCCTGCCACGGCTCGGGCTACTACGTTTCCGGCATCAACTTCGAAGGCCCGGCTCCGAGGCCTCTGGAAAGGGCCGAGATCACGATCTCGCCCGAGGACGGGCAAATCGTCGTCGACAAGGCCACGCGCTACCTTTACGAGCGGGGCCAGTGGAGCGACCCAAAGGCTTTCGTCAAGATGGCGTGAACCGGTTTCGAATCGGAGGTCTTTCTTGATCCCTCGGTGGCGGCAGGTCCAGGAGTCGATTGTCGAAAGCCAGTTCTGGAAGTCGATCTTCCGGGTGGGCGTTCCCAACACCAATCGCAAGCGCGTGCTGGCGATGCTGGGCAACGTCGTGCTCCACCTCCACCCCGTCAAGACGCGCAAGTCCGGCGTCAAGATGCGTTACACGTGGTGCGCGGGCGGCGTGACGTTCTTTCTTTTCCTCGTCTTGACGTTCACCGGCCTGCTGCTCATGTTCTATTACCGGCCGACGGTCGAGTACGCGTTCGTGGACATCCTCGACCTGCGCGAGCAGGTTCCGTTCGGGATCATGCGCGAAGTGCACCGCTGGGGCGCCCACGCCATGGTCATCTCGGTCTGGATTCACATGTTCCGAGTCTTCATGACCGGGTCGTACAAGCCACCGCGGGAGTTCAACTGGGTCATCGGCGTCCTCCTGCTCGTGATGACGCTCATGCTCTCCTTCACCGGCTATCTGCTGCCCTGGGATCAGCTCGCCATCTGGGCCATCACGGTCGGTTCGAACATGGCTTCGGCGACGCCCCTGATCGGCATCCAGGGGCCGGGCACGGGGCTGCTCAAGATCGGCGACATCCCGCTCGTCACTTCGACCAACGACGCACGCTTCGGGCTCCTGGGCGGCCGTTTCGTCGGCGCCGGGGCGCTGCTGCGGTTCTACGTCCTTCACTGCGTCGGCATCCCGCTCATCGCGGCGTTCCTGATGGCCGTCCACTTCTGGCGCGTCCGCAAGGACGGTGGCATCTCCGGTCCGGTGTAGCTGAAAAGCGATGCCTCTCGTCAATCTCGCCAAGGGCGTCGTCAACTTTCTGTCGGCGCCGCAGTATCTCGTCACGGCATCGCTCATCCTGCTCGTCGTGGGAATCCACTGGCGGCCGCTCTGGACGAAGAAGGGCGGCGTCTTCCTCTTCGGCGGCCTGACGCTCGCGATCGCCATTTCCTACTTCGATCCGAATTTCAACAAGGTCGCGACGCTGCCGGACAACGTGCCGATCGTCGGGATGATCTTCCTCGTCGGCTTCTTCGTCTGGTGGGCCATGAGCCAGGCCTACGAGAACGACCGGCGGATCGCTGCGGGACAGCCCCCGATCGAAGGCGACGACTCGCAGCAAAAAGTCTTTTCCTGGCCCGACCTCGTCTACGTCGAGCTGATCTGTCTGGTCGTGGTGATGGCGGTGATGATCGTCTGGTCGATCTACCTGAAGGCTCCCCTCGAGGAGCCGGCCAACCCGACCGATTCGCCTAACCCGGCCAAGGCGCCGTGGTACTTCCTGGGCCTCCAGGAAATGCTGGTCTACTTCGATCCCTGGCTGGCGGGCGTCGTGCTGCCTTCCCTCATCATCGTGGGCCTCATGGCGATTCCGTACATCGACACGAATCCCAAAGGGAGCGGGTACTTCACCTTCAAGGAGCGACGCTGGGAGATCACGATCTTCCTCGTGGGCTTCCTTGTGCTCTGGTGCGTCCTGATCGTGCTCGGGACGTTCCTGCGCGGCCCCAACTGGAACTTTTTCGGGCCTTACGAGTTCTGGGACATCAACAAGCTCGTGCCCTTGAACAACATCAACCTCTCCGAGATCGTCTGGATCAAGATCTTCAAGAAGAGCCTGCCGAATTTCTGGCTCTTCCGCGAGTTCGTGGGCCTCGCGCTCGTGGGGTTCTACGTGGCGGTCCTGCCTCTCTTGCTCTCGAAGACGCTGCTGCGGCGCTTCTACGAGAAAATGGGCCCGGCACGGTACTTGATCGGGGTTTCCCTCGCGCTCATCATGCTGTCGCTGCCGATCAAGATGTACCTGCGCTGGATCTTCAACCTGAAGTACATCGTGGCGATCCCCGAGATCGCTTTCAACATCTAGGCGCCCGAGCATGCCGCGCAAGCCGCCCGCCGAACCGATCGATCACCACTACAACATCCCGAAGCTGAACCGCGTCTTCTTCGCCTCGGGGGCGGCCTTGACGCTGATCTTCCTGCTCATGGTCTGGGCCGACTACGACCGGTCCTGGAAGACGATGCAGCGCGCGTTCCTTCGCATCGACGCGCGCAAGACGCGGGAGGCTGCGCTCGCCGCCCGCGAGAAGATTTTTGGCGAGGAGCGCCAGAAGCTGATGGCGGAGCTGGGCGCCGCGCGCCAGGAAGTGCGTGCGCACCGGGCGGCGCTCGAGAAGCTGAACCGGAAGCTTGCGGAGCTCGAGCCGAAGGTCTACGCGGCGGACCAGAACGCTAAGTTCGCCAAGGCGTCGTTCGACGCGGCGCTCTACAAGTACGAGTCCTCGCTGGCCACGCGGCCCAGGGCGGCCCCGGCCGCCAAGAAGGAGCGCGACGCCATCGAGCAGGAGCTCACCGCTGCGAATCTGAAGCTCGCTCAGTTGAAGCAGCAGGAGTCCACCACGATAGCGGAGATCAAGCGGATCACGGCCCGGCGCGACGAGGTTCAGATCTCGATCGAGAAGCTCACAGCGGACTACCGCCTCGCGCGGACGAAGCTCGAGACGCTGAGGCAGGACACACTGTTTGCCCTGCGCAACTCGCCCATTCTCGACATGGTCAATCCGTCCCTGCGCGTCCAGCAGGTGCAGCTCCCGGAGCACTACAACGACGTCAACTTCATGAAGATCCCGAAGGTCGACCGGTGCGAGACCTGCCACATGGCGGCCGAGCGTTCGGGCTTCGAGGACGCGAAGCTGAACACGGTTTTTCGTACGCATCCGCGCCTGTCCCTGATGGTGGGCGGCGAGTCGCCCCATCCGGCCAACACGTTTGGCTGCACTCCGTGCCACGGAGGGCGCGATCGGGCCTCGTCGTTCTGGTCGGCAGGCCATTCCCCTCGGGACGCGCAACAGGAGCGGCGATGGAAAAAGCGATTCGAGTGGGAGTTCGACCGCTTCAACGACACGCCGGTGCTGCCCTCGAAGCACACCGACGCGGGCTGCTATCGCTGCCATTCGGCTGAAACGAACTTTCCCGAAGCTCCGACCCTCGACGCGGGGATGCGGATGGTCGAGACGCTCGGATGCTGGGGTTGCCACCGCATCTCCGGGATCGAGGCGCAGAAGCTGCCGAGGCCGGGCCCGTCGCTGACCAAGCTCGCGGGCAAGGTGTCGAAGGAATGGGCCATCCGCTGGGTGGCCAACCCTCCGGCCTTCCGGGCGTCGACGCGGATGCCGAGCTTTTTCTACCAGGAGAACTACGTCAACGTCTCGGGCTCCCGCGCGCCCACGCCGGCGCAGACCAAGATGAACGAGCAGGGCCGGATCGAGAACAACACGATGATCAACTCGATCGTGGCGTATCTCTACGACAAATCGAAGCCCGCCGAAGTGGCGCCGGTCTCCGGCAAGGGCGATGCCGGCGGCGGCGAGAAGCTGCTGGCCGAGCGCGGCTGCTTCGGCTGCCACATGAGCGACCCGGCGGCCCAGCGCGACCTCGTCGGCACCTATCGGCAGTTCGGTCCGAACCTCGCGGGCATCGGCTCGAAAGCTTCGCGCGACTGGATCTACCGCTGGATCTCGAATCCGAAAGAGTGGAATCCCGAGACCAAGATGCCGAACCTGCGCCTCTCGCACGAAGACGCGCTCGACATCGCGGAGTACCTCGCGACGTTGAAGGCGCCTCCGGAGTTCGAGAAAGCCGGGCTTCCGGCGACGGATCCTCAGACCCTCGAGCGCATCGGCCTCTACTTCGAAATGGCCAACCGGACGCTTTTCGACGCGAAGGCGGACCTTGCGAAGATGGACCAGCACGCCAAGGAGGTCTACGTCGGACGCAACTTGATCGCGCACTATGGCTGCTTCGCGTGCCATGCCATCCCCGGCTTCGAGGACGCCAAGCCCATCGGCACGGAGCTGACCGAGGAGGGTTCCAAGCCCGTCCACCGCCTCGACTTCGGATTCCTGCACCTGCCGCACACCCGCCACGACTGGTTCCGCACGAAGCTGACGAACCCGCGCGTCTTCGATCGCGACCGGGCGCGCGGCTGGGAAGAGAAGTTGAAGATGCCGAACTTCCGCTTCTCGGCGCGAGAGCTCGACTATGTCGTCACGGCGGTCCTCGGGTTCCAGAAGTTGAACGCCTCGGAGGCGGCGGTCAAGAAACTGTCGCCGGCCGAGGAAGCGATCGAGCGGGGGCGGCGCATCGTCAAGGACCACAACTGCCAGGGTTGCCACGTCATCGAGGGCGTGGGCGGATCCATCCGCTCCGTCATGGCCGACGTCTCGCTGGCTCCGCCGATCATCCAGGGCCAGGGCGCCAAGGTGCAAAGCGACTGGTTGTTCGCCTTCTTGAAGGCCCCGAAGACCGGCCAGATCCGCCCCTGGCTCGAGGTCCACATGCCGACCTTCGGCTTCACGGAACGGGAGCTGAACGATCTGACGCGCTACTTCGCGGCGCTCGACCGCGCGAGCTATCCCTTCCTCTCGGCCGACTACGCGACTGACCCGAAGTCCTGGGCCGCCGGCAAGAAGGTCTTCGAGCTCTTGAAATGCGCGCAGTGCCATCCGCGGAGCGTCCAAGACATGAACCGCCCCGGCGTGGACCGCGCCACGCTCGCGCCGAATCTGCAGATGGCCTCCGCGCGCCTGCGGCACGAGTGGATCAACGACTGGATCCGCCGGCCCGACGAGTGGATGCCCGGCACGCGGATGCCGACGAACTTCCCCAAGGGCGACGACGGCAAGCGTACTTCGCCGCTGGCCGCGCTCGTGGACGCTCCGGCCTTTGCCAAGGACCGCGCCGACTTTGCCCGGATCCTGGGCGGGGACGACGGAGTGAAGGCATTTCTCTCGGATCCCGACGCGGTGACGAAGGCCCTGCGCGACTACGTCTGGTCGATCGGAAAGACGGGCGGCTCGGCGCCCGCGCCCGGCGCGGCCGCGGCCGGCAGCCCGTAGCTGTCCTCCGTGCCGCTCGACCTCTCGTACGTCCTCTTCTGGGTCAGCCTCGCCGTCTCGGCCGTGGCCGTCGTCGTCTTTCTGTGGTTGATGCGCGACGGGGACAAGGAGAAGCCGGGGCGCTCCTCCTAGGATCGTGGGGGAGGGGCTTGCTCCTCCCGCGGGCGGCTCACGACGCCAGCAGCTGCCGAATCTTCTCTCGGACCTCGGGATCGCGCCACTGGATCGCGCCCTGCACGCGGTAGAGCACGCGTCCGGCGCGGTTGGTGATGTAGGTCTCCGGGAACTGCGTCGTGCCAAAGCGCTTGGCACTCACGGAGTCCGGGTCTCGGTACATCGGCAGAGCGTTCGGGTGCTTCGCGTTGAAGTCCTCGACGGTCTTCCAGTCTTTGTCCACCGACACGAGGTAGAGGACGATGTCGCTGCGCCCCTTGTACTGTTCCCAGAACTTCGACAGCTCCGGGATCTCGTCCACGCACGGCGGGCACCAGGTCGCCCAGAAGTGGATGACGACGAGGCGGCCCTTCTCCTTCGAGAGGTCCACTTTCTTGCCCGCTCGATCGAAGATCGGAAGCTCCGCCGCCGTCGACAGGGAGGCGAGCGAGCCGCTCGGCGATTCGGGCGGAACGAGCGAACGATAGAACACCGCGCCCACGACCACGACGGCGGTTCCGAACACGAGAGTCAGGATGCTGCGGGTTTTCATGCGGCGGATCGACGCCTCCCGAAGGCACAGGCATCGGCCGCCACGCACTCGCCGCAGCGTGTGAGAGCTGGCTGCGGATGGCAGATGCCGAAGATCCCGATACGGCACAGAGCATAGTCGAAGCGCACCGGGTCCACAGGGTCGAAGCGCTTCAGGGCATCGGTGATAGCGCGGGCGGTCTTCCAGTCGGGCGTTCGGCGGCGCGTCAGGCCGAGTCGCCGGGACACCAGGTGAACGTGCGTGTCGGTCGGGATGACGAGGCGGTCTGTCGGAATCGATGGCCACAGCCCGAAGTCGAGCGCGTCGCGGCGCACCATCCAGCGCAGGTACAGGTTCCAGCGCTTGCAGGCGGAGCCCTGCGCCGGGTCCGGGAAGAAAAAGCGAGCGGGGGAGTGCGCGCCCAGGCGGCGGCTTCCGCCGGCCCGCCGGAAGTCGAAGGACGTCAGGCGCGCTACGGCGCGAGAGAGAAGCCCCGCCACGTCGGCATCCTCATCCCGCCATTCGCCCTGGAAGAAGGCGCCGACGGAGCCGGCCTCCCGGCGCGCCTCGGAGATCGCGAAGAGGAGCGCGGCGGCGTCTTCCGGGCCGTGGAACCGGTGGCGGAAGCCCGAGAGTCGTTCCCGCGCGAAGGCGGCGAAGTCGGCAACGCCGTCGAGAGTCTCGGCCGGCCTGGGCCCCAGCGCTTCTAAGATCCGCCGGACGCTCGTCTGGATGGTCTCGACTCGCCCGTACGCGAGGGCCGAGGCGATCCAGCCGGCGACCTCGCGGTCCTCAGGCCGAGGGTAGGGGAAGACGGCGACGATCGGGTCGCTGCCAGCCGTCGCGACGCCGTACGTGCGGTACAGGATCTCGAGCTTCTCGCCGAGCAGGCGATCGCGGGGCGAGAGACTTCTCACGCTGACAAAGAAATACCACAACGCCGATACAATCGCCTCATGCGTGTCCGGCAGCCAGAGCGTGTGCTGCTCGTCGGCATGGCCGACACCGTCGGCCGACAGGCCCTGGCCGAGCGGGCCGACCTCGTGATCTTCGACGACGAACTGACGCCGGGTCAGGCGCGTAACCTCGAGGAGCGCTGGGGCAACGGTGTGCGCGTGCTCGACCGGCCCGGCCTGATCCTCAACGTCTTCGCCACGCACGCGCGCTCTCGAGAGGCGCGCACGCAGGTGGAGCTCGCTCAGCTGCAATACCTGCTGCCGCGCCTGGCCGGCCGGTACCGCCACCTCTCAGGCCTCGGCGGCTCGATCGGCGTGCGCGGCGGCGCGGGCGAGCAGAAGCTCGAGCTCGACCGGCGCAAGATCCGCGACCGCATCGCGCGACTGCGTCGCGACCTGACGAAGATCGACACGGCACGCGAGGTGCGCCGGCGTGGGCGCAAGCGGGTTTTTCAAGTCGCCATCGCGGGCTACACCAACGCCGGCAAAACGACGCTCTTCAACCGACTGACCTGCGAGTCGGCCTACACGGCCGACCGCCTGTTCGCCACGCTCGACGCGCGCGCCGCTCGCGGCGCCTCAGCGGATCTGACCGGAGTCGTCTTCCTCGATACAGTCGGTTTCGTGCGCAAGCTGCCCACTTCGCTCGTGGCGTCGTTCCGCTCGACGCTCGCCGAGATCCGCGACGCCGATCTCGTCTTGCACATGCTCGATGCTTCCTCGCCGCGTGTCGAAGAGGAACGGCGCGTCGCGCAAGACGTGCTCGAGGAGCTGGGCGTTGCCCCGGAGCGGATCATGCCCGTCTGGAACAAGATCGACGTGAGGGGAGCGGCACGGCCCCGAGACGGACTGTGCGTCTCCGCTTTGACGGGGGCCGGCCTTGCCGAGCTGACTCGAGCGATCCTCCGGCGGGCGCGGCCCGAGCCCGACCGCTTCCGCCTGCGCATCCCGTATGCCGATGGACGGGCCATCGCCGCGGCGCGGGCGGCTTTCCGGGTGCTCGGCGAGGAGGATGCGGGAGACGCCCTCGAGCTCGAGGTGGCGGGGGAGAGCCGAGCTCTCGGCCCTTTTCGTAGCTATCTGGACGCCAAACGAAAAAGCAAAGGGGAGCCTTTCGACTCCCCTCCAGTGCCAGAGCTCCCACGCCGGCACTCTTCCTGACACCAGACAGATCCAAAGGTCGTACCAACATGCAGCGATCACTCCGGACCATACGAGTCAAGGACTTGCGCGACTCTGGCCGTCGCGTGCCGGGCAATCTCAGGCATAATGCATGACAGCGGATCGACAAAAATTGTCGGAGGCCTGTTCTTGATGAGAACTCTGCGGTTAGGAGCGGCCTTTCTGGCCGCAGTCGCCCTCTCGGCCGGCTGCGGCGGGAAGCACGAGGCAGCCTCCCACGAGACGGAGGCGGCCACGCCGAAACAGCCCCCTCCGACGCCCGATACGACTCCAGTCGTCGTGTTGCGCACGCCTGCAGGCATCGCTCTGAAGGCCGGCGAGCCGACGGCCGCGCCCACACCGGCGCCGAAGTGATCCAGCCTTCAGCTCGCAGAAGAGACCGTCATGCTATCCTGCGCGCCCGCGTGGGGCTGTAGCTCAGTTTGGGAGAGCGCCTGAATGGCATTCAGGAGGTCGACGGTTCGATCCCGTTCAGCTCCACCAATTGATTCACCCTCTCTTTCAAGCAGTGCTCTGACCGAGGCGAAGCTGTGCCTGGATCGAACCGTCGACCTCCGTCGGGGGGTTGGGGGCAGAGCCCCCTGCTAGTGGAGTTCGACGCCGTCCAAGCTGCCGAAGGCGGCGACGGACGGTTCGATCCCGTTCAGCTCCACCAACCGTCGCTCGCGTGCCCGGCGAGATCTGCGCCCTGCGGGCGCACCGGCTCGCGGCTCGGCCGGATGCGGCCTCGACCGCGAGCCTGATCCCTCCCGGCCCGCTCGCTCCCGCGGCGCGCGCCTCCTCCCTCGATACGCCTCGGGAGACTTCGCGCGCCGCGAGCCCCAGGCTCATCTCGACGTTCGAGAGTCTTCCTGTTCCATTAGCATCGGAAAAGCTCCGGTTCAGAAAGTTCTCGGCCGCCTGGTCGCGAAGCGACCGCCGCGGCCGAAAGCCGCGTGGACGGTTCGATCCCGTTCAGCTCCACCAACACCGTCGCTCGCGTGCCCGGCGAGATCTGCGCCCTGCGGGCGCACCGGCTCGTGGCTCGGCCGGATGCGGCCTCGACCACGAGCCTGATCCCTCCCGGCCCGCTCGCTCCCGCGGCGCGCGCCTCCTCCCTCCATACGCCTCGGGAGACTTCGCGCGCCGCGAGCCCCAGCCGTGGAGCAGTTTCGGGCGCTACGGCCCGACGTCACGCTGATGGATCTCCTGATACCGGAGATGAGCGGCCTCGACGCCATCACCGCCATCCGCGCGGAATTCCCCGATCGCCCGCGCTTGCTGCAGCGGTACTGATAACGAACTTAGGCGCTGGCCGCGGCCGCGCGCCGGCGTCCGCTCCAGGCCTGAGCGAGGAGGTCGTAGCGATCGAGGTTCATGACCTTGTTCCAGGCAGCCACGAAGTCATGCACGAACTTCTCCTTCCCGTCGTCGCTGGCGTAGACCTCGGACAGCGCCCGGAGCTGAGAATGTGCGCCGAGCACGAGGTCGGCGGCCGTGGCGGTCCACTTGACCTTTCCCGTAGCACGATCGCTTCCTTCGTAGACGTTGTCGGCCGACGCCGACGGCCTCCATGCCGTCCCGTCGTCGAGCAGGTTGACGAAGAAGTCGTTGGTCAGCGTGCCGGGCCGGTCGGTGAAGATGCCGTGCTTCGATTGCCCGTGGTTCGCGTTCAGGGCACGCAGGCCGCCGACCAGAACGTTCATCTCGGGCGCGGTCAGCTTCAAGAGATTGGCTCGATCCAGCAGCCGCGTCTCCGGTGACAGCGGGTCCTTGGCCCGGATGTAATTGCGGAATCCGTCGCCGACCGGCTCGAGCACCTCGAAGGTGTTCACATCCGTCTGCTCCTGCGAGGCATCGGTGCGACCGGGCGCGAACGGGACGGTGACGCTGTGCCCCGCCTTTCGGGCCCCTTCCTCGACGGCGGCGCATCCGCCGAGGACGATCAGGTCGGCCAGCGAGACCTTCTTGCGGCCGGACTGCGACTTGTTGAAGTCCTGCTGGATCTGCTCGAGGACCTTCAGCACCTTCGCCAGTCGGGCCGGTTCGTTGGCCTCCCAATCCTTCTGCGGCGCGAGGCAGATCCGACCTCCGTTGGCGCCGCCGCGCTTGTCCGTGCCGCGGAAGCTCGAGGCCGCGTTCCAGGCGGTCGAAACCAGCTCCGGGATCGACAGGCCCAAGTCGAGGATCTTGCGCTTCAAGGCGGCAATGTCCTGCTCACCGACGAGCTCGTGATCGACGGGCGGGACGGGGTCCTGCCACAGCTGCGGCTCCGGAACCCACGGCCCGAGGTAGCGCGCGCGGGGGCCCATGTCGCGGTGGAGCAGCTTGAACCAGGCGCGGGCGAAAGCGTCGGCGAGCTGGTCCGGATTCTCGTGGAAACGCTTCGCGATCGGTGCGTAGATCGGATCCAGCTTCAGGGAGAGGTCAGTCGTCAGCATCATGGGCGCGTGCCGCTTCTTCGGGTCGTGCGCATCCGGCACGGTGCCTTTGGCCTCGGGATTCTTCGGGGTCCACTGCTTCGCACCGGCGGGGCTCGTCGTCAGCTCCCACTCGTACTTGTACAGGTTCTCCAGGAAGCCGTTGTCCCATTTCGTCGGATTGTTGGTCCAGGCGCCCTCGAGGCCGCTGGTGATCGTATGGGGCCCCTTGCCGCTGCCGTATTTGTTCTTCCAGCCGAGGCCCTGCTCCCCGAGGCCCGCGCCTTCCGGTTCCGGACCGACGTTCTCAACGGCCGGCGCAGCACCATGCGTCTTGCCGAACGAGTGGCCGCCGACGATGAGCGCAACCGTCTCTTCGTCGTTCATCGCCATGCGGCCGAAGGTCTCGCGGATGTCCCTGGCGGCCGCCAGCGGATCCGGGTTGCCGCCGGGCCCTTCGGGATTCACATAGATCAGGCCCATCTGCACGGCGCCGAACGGACGGGCGAGCTCCCGGTCGCCGCTGTAGCGCTCGTCTCCCAGCCAGGTGTCCTCGGGGCCCCAGAAGATGTCCTCGGGCTCCCAGACGTCGGGCCGGCCGAAGCCGAAGCCGAACGTCTTGAACCCCATCGATTCCATGGCCACGTTGCCGGCCAGGATCAGGAGGTCGGCCCAGGAGATCTTCTGGCCGTACTTCTTCTTGAGCGGCCAGAGCAGGCGGCGTGCCTTGTCGAGGTTCGCGTTGTCCGGCCAGCTGTTCAGGGGCGCGAAGCGCTGTTGCCCCTCGCCGCCGCCGCCGCGTCCGTCGGCGATGCGGTACGTGCCCGCGGCATGCCACGTCATGCGGATGAAGAGCGGCCCGTAATGGCCGTAGTCGGCCGGCCACCAGTCCTGCGACGCCGTCATCACCTCGATGAGATCCCGCTTCAGGGCGTCGAGGTCGAGGGACTTGAACTGTTCTGCGTAGTTGAAGTCCTCTTCCATCGGATTGGACAGGTGCGAGTGGTGGTGGAGCACCGAGAGGTCCAGCTGATTCGGCCACCAGTCCTTGTTTGTCCTTGGTCGAGTCCGCTTGGGAGTCGGGGCGGGGATTACAGGGTTCTCGCTTTCGCTGACGCTCGTCGTGTGTTCCTTGTCAGGCATGTCGATCCTTCTCCTTTCCGGAGGTTTTCTTCCGCTGGCTGGTTCCTCTCGACAATCTCATGGCGCGGCGGCGAACTCGCGGTCTTCGGTTGGAGCGAGCTCCCGCCGCTCGATCTTCGTCCTGGAGCCGCAGCTCGGCGCCCTTCCGAATCAGAATCTGTTCGCGACCGGGATCCTTGCGCCCCCGAATGACGACCTGGTAATCGTGGATCTCGAATCCATCCACCTTCGGGAGCTTTCGCATCGCCACCTTCTCCCACGGGATGTCATAGATGCGGCCGGTCTCTTCGTCGATGAAGTGATGGTGCGCGCCGGTGTTCGCGTCGAAGACGACAGAGTCTGGTGAAAGATGCAGATCACGGACGAGCCCCTTCTCTGCAAAGAGATTCAGGGTGTTGTAGACCGTGGCTCGTGAAATCATCGGAAATCGGCTGCGCACGCGCGCCCACACTCTCTCGGCCGACGGATGCTCGTCGGTGAAGAGGATGTACTGCGCGACCGCCACCCTCTGCGCCGAGGGCTGAATGCCGCGTTCTCTGAGCAACTCGACGACGTCCGGACGCATAGTGTGCTATAGATTGCGTCCTGGTTTAGACTTTGTCAAGCTTTTGTTGAGGTCGGGACTCCGCGATGAGCCGCTCGGGAGCGGCGGGATGGGAGAAGTGTGGAAGGCGAGTCATCGCCTGCTCGCGCGGCCGGCGGGGATCAA
>WNGF01007060.1_pt1 | contig 13727 bp, 11 predicted proteins | sample 5400641 | NCBI WGS metagenome assembly WNGF01 (sample SAMN13153371, study PRJNA577476) | soil metagenome | isolation source: 80 cm soil or saprolite under grassland replicate 2 | place: USA:California | collected 2016-06-15
GGCGGTCACTGGTTTATTGGCGACACGCCGTGGTCGTCGATGCGGCGGCTCGATCTCGCCACCGGCCGCCGTGGCGAGGCGCTGCCGGCGAAAGCCCCGACCGAGGTCACTTGGGGCGGAGCGACATGGGAGATCGAGATCGTCACGAACGCGGAGCAGAACGAGCCCGCGTGCGACCGTCTCCGCGTCAACGATCCCGCCACCGGCCGGGCGCGATGGAGCGTCGATCTTCCGTTCAGCGTGACCCATACCCTGCGCGATGGCACCCGCTTCTACGTCTTCGGCGGCTCCGACGAGACGCATCGCTTCATCGCGCAAATGAACTGGCTCAGCGGCGCGATCGAGCGGATGTGGTCCGGCGTGCCGATGCTGCTCGATTCGATGTACGTGAAGGGAGATCTCCTCATCGGCGTCGGGCTGAGCGAGGGGGTCGTGGCGATGCGGAGGTAGGAAAACGGCGAGTAAACTCCGTGGCCACTATGCGATCGATCGTCGTCCTTCTTCTCTTCGCCGCAACCGCCATCGCCGACGATGTCCTCGGCCCGGCCGAGTACATGAAGATCATGGAGGCCTCCAAGCTCCACTATAAGATCGGCACCGAGCCCGCGAAGACACCGGTTGCGATGATGAACTGCGCGCGGCGCGACGAGACGACGCGCTTGGTCGTCGAGAAGAACAGAAAGAAGCTCATCGACTGGACGATCGCGCCGGAAGCGAAGAAGCTGCTCGAAGAAGGGGAGGTGCTCTACAAGGCGAACAACTACGCTGGCGCGGCGGAGAAGTACAAGGCGGCGCTGGCCGCCGACCCGCAGGCGGTGAGCGGCTACTACTTCCTCGGCGACACGCTGCTGTTCGGCAAGAACGACGCCGCCGCGGCGCTCGAGCAGTACCAGAAGGGAATCGCCCTCGATCCGACGATGCCGTCCGGCCACTTCTTCGCCTCGTCGGCGCTCGTCCGCCTCGGACGCCACGACGAGGCGCGCGAGGAGATCATCAAGGCGCTGACGTACCACCCGGCGTACGAGTCGGTGTGGAAGATCGCCGACAAGAGCGAGCAGCGCTGGAACATCAAGCCGGTGGCCCGCTTCAAGTTCGAGCCGCCGGCCGGCTACCTCGGCGTGAGAAACGGCGACAGCATCGACGTCTCCATCGGCGCAAACGGCGAATGGCTCGGTTACGCGATCTGCAAGGCGGTGTGGGCGAACGAAGCGCGGTTCCGCAAGCAGCACGTCGAGGGCGGATGGTCGGTCGAGGAGGAGAACGCCTGCATCGCCAACCAGTTGATGGGGCGATACAACATGACCGAGGCGGCGCTCGATAAGAGAGGGAGACCGAAGCCGACGAACGAACAGATCGTCGCGGCGATGCCGCCGCTGGAGCAGCACCTCTGGGAGGTCGCGAAGGCACAACTGCTCGACGGCTACATCCTCTTCGAAGTGATGGGGCAGCATTGCCCGCTGGCGATCAGCACCCTGAGCGACGACGCCATCAAACAGGTCGACGCTTACATTCGAAGGTACGTCATCGTCGCGCGGCAGTAGTCACCTGCCGCGCCGCCCGCCGTCCCGAGGCGATGGCGCCGGCGACGGTTCCGGACTGCTTCTCCTCGCAGGCCTCGCCGGCGAAGAAGATCGTCTGCTCAACCGGCGCGGACAGCTTCTTCCGCGCGCCCATCCCGCCGACGAGCGTGTAGCTGTAGGCGCCGCGCGAGAAGGGATCGTTGCGCCAGTCGTGAGTCCACCAGGCGTCGAGGAGATCGTCAACGCGGGCGCGCGGCACGGCGAACATCTTCGACAGCGAGCCGAGGGCGCGGTCGGCGCGCCGCGGCTCGTCGAGGTCGAGCAGGTGCGCCGCGGGCGGGCCTCCGGTCCAGGCGGTGAGGAGCGGCACGGTGGCGGGGGCGTGCGTCCACCACGTCGGGAAGTCGGGCCCCGAGGCGTGGACGAAGTTGAGCTCGTCGTTCCAGAAGCGCTCGCGAAAGAGGAAGACGATCTTGCAGACGTTTCCCATCTCCAGCTTCTCGAGGGCGGCGGAAAGGCCGCGCGGCCGGCGGTCCCAGGCGATCGCATCGGAGCGGAGGACGCCGAGCGGCAGCGTGACGACGGCGGCGCGGGCGCGGAGCGACGTCTCGCTGCCGACGCGCGTCCGCGCGATCACCTCGACGTCGCCGCGGCGCCAGGCAATGCGCGTGACGATCGTCGAGGTGCGGAGCTCGACCGACCCCGGCGCGAAGCCGGCGCGGATCGCGTTCAGCAGCGAGTCGTAGCCGGTGACGACACGGAATTGGGCGTGGTCATCGTTGCCTTCGCCGAGGGAATGGCTGCCGACTTTCTCGAGGTCGGCGGCGTGGTAGCCCTCGACGAAGCGCGCCACGAGCTTGCGGTCGCGCGGCGCGATGCGCGCGACGCGGAGGAGCTCTGACAGGGGACGATCTCGCCGCGTCCGCGCCGCGCGTCCGAGGATCGATTCGATGTGCTGCCAGAAATTGTCATGCCGCCGGAGCTTGCCGCGCTCGCTCCACCAGTGCGCGTCGGGAAGGCGGTCGACCAGCACGGCCGTGCCGGGGAGGAGGCGGAAGACCTCGCCAGCGTGGCCGTGGACGAGCTCCGCGCCGAGCTCGATCGGCATCGCCACCGCCGGCTCGTGCAGCGTGTGAACGCGTCCGCCGAGGCGAGGGCGCGCTTCGAGAAGGAGAACGGCCAGGCCGGCGGAGGAGAGATCGCGCGCCGCCGCGAGGCCCGCCGCGCCGCCGCCGATGACGATGACGTCGTGTTGCTCCATAGGTAGGGAAAGTGACTCGCCGAGACTCTCCTAATCAAGCAACAATCATCCCATCCGTGGCTCTTGGTAAGGAGGATCCCCCATGAAGAGATCCGTCATCTGGATTTTTCTCGTCCTGCTTGCGGTCATCCCGCAGGTCGCGCTGGCGTCGGATCACGCCGACCCGGTCGTCCTCGCCGATCCGAACGCGAACATCACCGGCTTGTTCTTCTTCCCCAAGGGCGACCAGATGATCGCGATCCTCAACGTCCGCCGCTCGCTGACCGCGGCGCCGCCGTATGACTTCGAGCCATACGAGTACATCATCAACATGGATCTGCACAGCAAGGTCACGCTCGACGACGCGGCGAACAACGCCCGCTACGGCGGCACGGTCGTCAATCCCGGCGGCATCAGCCCCGACGTGCAGATCAAGATCCAGTTGAACAACGACACCACGCTGAAGTCGAAGGTAATCACGGGCCTGAAGAACCCCGAGAGCATCCGCATCTACACGGGCGTGCGCGACGATCCGTTCATCTTCCCGCGCTTCTTCAAGAAGAACGTGATCTCGATGGTGCTGAGCATCCCGAATTCGTGCTTCCCGCCGGGACAGCAGGACTGGCTGCTGTGGGGCGAGTCGACGGTGAGAGGCGTGCACAGCGACCACGTCGGGCGTTCCAACCGCACGCAGCTCGTCCGCTACGCCTCGATCGGCAAGAACAAGTTCGTCAACGACCTCCCGCCCAACGAGCACGTCCCCGCGATCATGAAGCTGATGAAGAAGCGCGACGACTTCGCCACCTGCCTCAAGAAGTACAAAGAGACGTCGATGATCTATCCCGTCTACGAGCAGAACTTCCAGATGCGGAAGTACGACCCGGTGCCCGACGTGATGGTCTACACGACGCGCAATCCTCCCGGCTTCCCGAACGGCCGCCGCCTCGAGGACGACGTCGCCCACATCACCTGCGAGATCGGCGACTGCGTGCTGCAGGAGCTGTCGTTCATCGAGGGCGGCTTCCCTCGGGCGACGAAGAACGACAAGGATTTCCTCGCCGACTTTCCCTACCTCGCGGAGCCGTGGCCGAGCTCGCCGGAGATGCCGGCGGTGACGAAGAGCATCTGGCCGACGGTGATCATGTACGCGCTGCTCTTCTTCCTCATCTTCACGATCCTTCCGCTCTGGCTGGGCTACCTCTGGGGCCGCAAGCGCGGCCGGCGCTCCTACGCATGAGGCCACTGGCGATCTTGGCTGCAGCGCTGCTGTTCGCGGCGGCGCTGCAGGCGCACGATTTCTGGATCGAGCCGTCGACGTTCCACCCCGAGGCGGGGATGACGGTGTCGGTGGGGTTGCGCGTGGGGCAGAACTTCGTCGGAGATCCAGTGCCCCGCTACGGAGCGTATATAGAGCGGTTCGTGGTGAAGCAGGGGAGAACCGAGGAGCCGATCGACGGGATGAACGCGACAGATCCGGCGGGATGGTTCACCGCCAACGGGCGCGCGGCCGCGGTAATCGCGTACGCGAGCAAGCCGTCGTTCGTCGAGCTGCCGGCGGCGAAGTTCGAGGACTATCTGCGCCAGCAGGGGCTGGAGCGGATCGTGGCTGCGCGCGCGCGGCGCGGCGAGCGCGCCAAGCCGGGACGGGAGATCTTCTCGCGCTGCGCGAAGGCGATCCTGACCGGCGCGCGCGCGTCGATCGCGGTGACGCAGCCGCTCGGGCTGCGCTACGAGATCGTGCCGCGCAGCGATCCGACGTTCGGCGGCGCACCGTTCCGCGGCCGCGTGGTCTACCAGCGGACGGCGGCGCCTGGGATGCTGGTCGAGGCTGTGTACCTGAAGCAGCCCTCGATCCGGATGTCGACGCGGAGCGACGCCGCGGGGAACTTCTCGTTCGCGCTGCCGCGCGCGGGCGTGTGGCTGATCAAGTCGGTGCAGATGATCGACGCGCCGCGCGGCTCCAACGCGGAGTGGGAGAGTCTCTGGGCGTCGCTGACGTTCGACGCGCCGCCGGCGGAGGGGCGGCCGTGAGGCGACTGCTGCTCCTGTCGTTGCTCCTCGCCTCGGCCGCGCGAGCCCACGAGATCGGGACGACGCAGGTGCGCCTCTCGATCCAGCGCGCCGGCGCGTGGAACGCCTCGATCACGACGGCGCCGATGTCGCTGCTGAACAAGCTCGAAGTCGCCGCCGGGTTGCCGCGCAGCGGCGCGCTCGACGCCGGCGCGTTGCGCGCGAAGCTCGCGCCGCTTCTGCCGCGGGTCGCCGGCGCAATCGACTTGCGCTTCGACGGTGTGGCGTCGCCGGCCACGGTTTCGATCGCCGCGCTGGAGGTGCCGGCGGACGTCAGCCGGCCCGCGTTCGTCGTGCTGAATGCCTCGGGCGCCGTGCCGCCGAACGGGCGCACGTTCACATGGGGCTTCGGCCTCACGTACAGCACGTACGCGCTGACGTTCAGCGATGACGGCGGCGCGCCGGCGACGATTTGGATCGAAGGAAGCGACCCCTCGCGCGTGCTGCCGCTCGCGCGAAGCGTGCCGCCGCCGACGCGCGCGCACGTGATCGAGCAGTACCTCGCGCTCGGCTTCCAGCACATCCTGCCGAAGGGACTCGACCACATCCTCTTCATCCTCGGTATTTTTCTGCTGACGACGCGGCTGCGGCCGATCCTCGCGCAGGTCACGGCCTTCACGATCGCGCACTCGATCACGCTCGGACTGACGATGTACGGGGTCGTCTCGCTGCCGTCGCGCATCGTCGAGCCGCTGATCGCCGTGTCGATCGCCTACGTGGCCATCGAGAACGTCGTCACCACGGAGCTGAAGCCGTGGCGCCCCGCGGTCGTCTTCGCCTTCGGCCTGCTGCACGGGATGGGCTTCGCCGGCGTGCTGCGCGAGCTGAAGCTGCCGCGCGGCGAGCTCGTCCCGGCCCTGGTCAGCTTCAACGTCGGCATCGAGCTCGCGCAGCTCGCCGTCGTCGCGACGGCCTACCTGCTCGTGGCGGTGTGGTTCCGGCAGCGCACGTGGTACCGGCCGCGCTTCGTCGTCCCGGCGTCGATGCTCATCGCCGCGACGGGGGTGTTCTGGACGCTGCAGCGGATTCTGACTGGATGAACTTGCGGATCGCCGCAAACGTCGGATCGCCCGGCACCCCGATCGATTCGATGCTGCTCAACGCGAGGAGCGCTTCATGCCACCGATCCTCGAGCAGGGGGCGCGCTTCGTCCGCGGCCTGCCTGGAACGACGTCGAAGAGGCGGCTCGTTTCATCGCCCGAGACTCCGCGTGGTCCACCTTACTCGCCAGACCACCGCGCGATCCGTTGCTCGATCTCCTCATCGGAGATGAAGTCGCCGCGCTCCGATGCCTCGAGTCCGCGATCGATCTTTTGCTGAACGTAGATGTGGTACTGGATGTCTTCGTACGATGCCTCATCGGGCAGCGTGTCGAGCAACCGGCGAACCTCTTCTTTGGGAACTCTTCTGGCCATCGACTTTCATTCTAGCCCCGCAGTCGTTGCCCAGGCTCCCGCGGTCGTCCTTGAGCGTTCCTCCGTCTTCAGGAATCAGGTCGTAATCCCCAAGGAAGTGCGCGAAAGAATCGACCTGCGTGGGTCAGGAAATGCAAGTCGTGGCGAAGGGAGGCGTGATCACGGTCGTGCCGGAGGCGCCGCTCGTCGCTGCGAGGCTTCGTGAAAGGGATTCGGACCGACAAGCTGCGCGAGAAAAAGGACCGGCGGTGATCGCGTCAATCCGTTAGCCGCTTCACCTTCGCCGTGGCCGGATCGTTGCGGTCCTTCCGCCAGGGCACATGGTTCACGTGGAAGACGTGGTCGCCGTTGTAGGAGGCCACCGCGGCGTCGAACCGGATCGTGCCGATGCGGCGCCAGTTCGTGATCTTGCGGCGCTTGAGGAAGTCGGGGCCGTGCGATTCGCCGGTGTCGGAGGTCTCGATGTGGAACGTCAGGCTCCGCCGCGGCGTGTCGTTGATCTGGGCCATGATCTCGTCGCGGAAATCGAGGTTCTGGCCGGGGATCACCGGCTGGTCGGGGGAGACGAGGAACTGCATGAACTCCGGCGCGCGCGTCGGCTCGCCGGCGGGCTTGCCGAGCTCCGCGATCTCGTACACCTGCCTCTGCGTCGTCTGCTTGTCCGTCAGGGCCAGCACGATTCCGGTCACCAGGAACGCCGGGACGCCCCAGCCGCGCCGGGCGGCGGTGACGTTCGGGGCGTTGCGCAGCACCGCTTCGTTGATGTTCTGGCTGTGGGCGCCGCCGATGTCCTCCTGGGTGATGAAGCTCGCGCTCGGCAGCGGCCGCGGATCGGCGGGATCGATCGTCGGATAGATGCGGCCGACCATCGACAGCGACCGCGTGTGGCCGCGGCGCGTCTCCATGGCGCTCACCGAGTAGCGGGCGATGATCAGGCCGCGGCTCCCTTTGCCGAAATAGCCGCTGTAGGGCGTCTCTTCCGTGATCTCCCACACGCCCGTCATGCAGATCCCGCTCGGGTGCACGAGGCGTCGATACCCTTTGCGGTCGGGGCCCCATCGCAGGACGGCGTCGGACCGCACCACGCGCCGCGCCGCGGAGAGGAACTGCCACGGTTTTCCCCACGGCAGCGCGCCGCGCAGCAGGCTCCCCAGCGTGACCGGAAAGATCTCGTACGGCCGCGTGTACGGGTTCGCGAAGACCGCGTCGCGAACCTCGGCGAAGCGAGAGGCGCCTGGCGCTTTCAGGTCGTCGTCGGCGATGCCTTCGATTCCAAACGAGTTGTCGCTCATGGCACACCCGCGCGCGGCAGGAGCACGCCGAGCAGCCCGGCCGCCAGCCCGAGGTGAGCGACGTAGACGCGGATCCAGAAAACGATGTTGTTCAGCCAATGCGGGTTGTACGGCTGCAGGAGAATCGCGGAGAGGGAGACGACGAGGACGATCGTCAGAACGACGATTCCCCTCGTCGCCGCCTTCCACGCCACGATGCCGGTGACGATGCCGAGCCCGCCGACGATCAACCAAAACACGATGACCAGAGGGACGTCCGGATTGGGATCTCTGAACACTCCGAACGCCGAGATCACGATGCCAATGAGGAACAAGATTCTCACCGCGAGCGCGAAGATGCTCTCGTCCTGACCGTTCATGTCTTCCCTCCCGCGGCTTCATGGATCACGTCGGCGGCCTTCTCTCCGATCGTGTAGATGGAGCTGACGATGAAGAAGCCGGGGATCTTCGGGAACACCGAGGCGTCGACGATGCGCAGCCCCTTCGTGCCGTGCACCTGGAACTTCGAGTCGACCACGCCGCCGGAGTTTGGTGAGCCGATCGGACACGTGCACGAGGCGTGGTGCCCCCAGGAGCGGTGCTTGACGAATTCGGCGATCTGGTCGTCGGTCTTCACGTCCTCGCCGGGGAGCTCCTCCTCGGCGATGAGCTTCTTCTTCCGCATTTCCGCGGTCAGCCCGCGCACGAACTTGATCCCTTCGACGACGGACTTGAGATCGTCGCCGGCCGTGTCGTTCCCCTCGGTGAAGTAGCAGAAGTCGATCTCGGGCGTGTCGCGCGGGTCGGCCGATTTCAGCCGTACCGAGCCGGCGCAGTTCTGCGTGTGCGCTTTCAGGATCGCCCAGGTGAGATAGTTCAGCTTCTCGGCGAAAATCTTCGAATAGCCGGGGAAGTAGCCGCGGAAGTAGCCGAGAAGCGCGAAGATGAAGAGGTCGGGGAGCGGGCGCTCCGGCAGCGAGCGTTTGATGACCGCGGCCACGGCGCCGTTCGTCGTGTAGACGCCGTCGCGTTTCGTCTTCCATTCGTTGTACTGCGGATCGCCGGGCGCGAATTTCGCGTCCTTGAGGACCCACCACTCCTTGAAGTTCATCCGGTTGACGACGCCGACCTCGTAGCGGTCCTGCAGGTTCAGCCCGACGCCCTGCAGGTCGATGCGGCAGTCGATGCCGAAGGTCTGCAGGTGCTCTTTCGGGCCGATGCCGGAGAGCATGAGGAGCTGCGGCGAGTTGTATGCGCCGCCGGCCAGGATGACCTCCCGCGTTGCCCGCGCCTCGCGCTTCTCACCGGGGTCGGTGCTCGGCTTGTAGGAGGCGCGGTAGAGTTTCGCCCCCTTGAGGTACTCCACGCCGACGGCTTTGTTGTTCTCGTCGAAGAGCACCCGCGTAGCCAGCGCGTCGAGCTCGACGAAGAGCTTGTCGGGGTGCTTCTGCATGACGTCGAGCACGCGCTCGCGCGAGCCGTTGCGGGCGTGGTTGTTCGTCGAAAGGGGCGGGTAGCGGATGCCGGTCGAGTCGCCCTGCACCAGGCGCCAGTCGTTCGGGTCGCCCTTGCCGAGGATCGTCCAGCGGAGGCGCTCGGCCAGGGGCGTGCCGATGGTCTCTTCGCAGGCGGCGATCGTGTTGATGAGGAACTTGTCGATGTCCTCGTCCTCGACCGCCGCCTTCGGAATGGCCACCTCGGTGTTGAGCCAGCCGCGGAAGCCGTGCCGCGTCGGATTGATGCGGGTCAGGTTGTACAGCCAGCGCCAGACCTGCCGATGGTGGCAGTTCTCGAGGCGCTGGAAGTACTTGCGCATGTTCGTGGCCGCCCACGTGCTATCCCCGGTGAGCTCCTCGATGAAGTTCCAGTCGTTGTTGTGGGGATAGATCATGATCATGGCGTTGTGCGCCGTGCAGCCCCCCAGCGTGCCGGCGCGCGGGTAGAGGATGCCGTCGACGACTTTGCCTTCGAAGTCCTTGTAGTACTTCTTGTCCATCGCGGCGAGCTTCGGGTCCCGGTAGTGCTTGACCCAGAAGTCCCACTTCATCGCTTGGTTTTCGGAGGAGATGGCGTGAAAGACCGGGACGTCGTAGTCGTCAGGAAGGCGGTTCGTGTTCGGGTCGATGGCGTCGCCGCCCTGCAGCTTCCGCGGATCGCCGCCTGCCTCGAGCAGCAGCACCGTGTGTCCGTACTCCGCGAGCCGGGCCGCGAGCGTGCCACCGCCCGCGCCCGACCCGATGACGACGTATTCGTAAGTCCTATCGGCCAATGGTGTCCTCCTCAGAACGTTTTGAGGAATGCTATCAGGGCGTTCTTGTCGGCGTCCGTGAGGCCGAGCTCTCCCTCGCTGGCGGGGAGGAAGTCGGTGCCGAAGTAGTGGCCGCGGTTGATGACGAAGTCGGTGCACTTGCTGACGCCGAGCATGTCGGGGACGACCGGCTTGAACGCCGCCTTCACTTGATCGTCCGTCGGGTTTGCCGGCAGCGAGTCGAGAGCGTGTTTCATCTTCAGAACGACGGGTACGGTCTTCCCGAACCCGCCCGGTCCGACGTTGAGGTTCGACAGCAGGTTGACCGGAGTCCCCTTCGGGATCGGGCCGAGGCGCAGGCCGCCTTTGTTGAAGACGTTCGGGAACAGCCAGTCGAGAAGGCCGGAGAACGCGCCGACGATCTTCATCGCCCCCGGCGGCAGATAGCCCGGTGCGACGTTGAGGTAGGTGCGCTCGGTGGTCGTGTCGATCCAGCCCGGAGCCATCTTGCCGGACTTCGTCGCAAACATCGCTCCGGACGGGTTCGACAGACGCCGCTCCGGCCAGAGCATCTGGTGAATGCCGTCATCGAACGACTTCATGCGGTCGGCCACGGAGCCGCTCTCCTCGAAGTGGCCGACGCTGTTGTTCTGCAGGAACGGCGCGGTCGACCAGAGGCTGATCAGCGACGCCGGCCGCGTGTAGCCGCGCCCTCCGCCCGGCATCGGGTACGACGACGGTTGGAACGTGTAGGGATCGTGGACCGTGACCGTCCCGACCGCGGGGAGCTCCTTGTACGACTGGGAGGAGAAGTTGTCCCAGATGTCGCCGGCGATGGCGTTCGTCGCCAGCGGGCTGCAGGCGTTCGTCTCCAGCAGCGTCACCGGCACGCGCACCTCGGTCGACAGGAAGTTGTCGTCGAGGAAGTCGGGCTTGTTGACCTCCGCGATCATCGCGTTCTGGAAGTCGGGCGTCTTCGTCCACGCCCAGTAATCGTTCCAGCACTTCAGGTAGTTCGGTCCGATGCAGCCGGGCTTGAAGAAGGTATCGAACGCCTTCTGCGGCAGCTTGCTGGAGTGGCAGCGGGCGCAGCGCTGAGCGAAGACGATCTTTCCCTGCGGGATCATCCCCGCATCGTTCATGTAGCCCGGGCCGCCCGGCGCCTTGGCGAGGTAGTCGGGCTTTGCCGTGACCATGAAGAAGAGCGCCAGGTCCGGCGTCTGGGCCTCGTTCGCGTTCCAGTAGGTGGAGGCCTTTCGACAGTACGCGATCTCGATCGGGCTCGTGACCGGACCGCCCACGAGCGGGATGAAGTGGGTCAGCCAGTCTTCGCTGAACAGGCCGATGTTGAGGTAGACGCGGTTCAGGGCGCCGAGCGCGCCGACCGAGTCGGCGCCGTCCTTCAGCACGTGCGTGGTCAAGGCCGTTTTCGTGGCCGGGTCGTAGTACGCGGTGAGCGGCGTTCCCGCGGGGACGTAGTCGTTGAGCTGCTTGTTGTCCGCGCTGCCGCCCGCGAGCTTCTCCGCCCCCCACTTCCGCCCGATCTCGAGCCGGGCGTGCAGGTTGTAGATGGCGTTCATCGTGCGCGGGTTGTTGATCTCGTCGGAGGAGACGAGGGAGGTGTCGAGCGCGCCCGGACGCGAGGTGTGGAAGAGCTGCCAGACGAAGCTTTTCTGGTCCTGATCGAACATGAAGATCCGCTCGATCCAGAAGTACTGCGCGCCGGGGTTGCTGTTCAGGTTCTCGAACTTCGGGTTCTCCGGGTCGGCCGGCGGGTTGCTCGGGTTCGGCCCGACGTGGCAGAAGCCGCAGGACATGCCGACGCGATACGGCTTCACCAGGTCGGCGCGGTTGTAGTAGCTGGGATCGTTGTAATACTTGACCGGGTCCCACTTCTTCTGGGCGGCTTCATCGAAGGCGGGATTGGGGAACAGCCGCAGCCCCATGATGCCGGTGCCGTAGCCGTAGTACGAGCCGAGGGCCAGCTTGCCCTGGCCGCGGGCGCCGTACTTCACGCCCGGATACTTCTGCTCGTTCTCGAACGGATCGGCCTTGCAGTCGGGAGTGGCGACGCGCTCGTCGAGGAGGAGACCCCACCGGTCCGCCCGCGGCGCGGTGTTCTTCTTGAAGCACGGCTCGTTGACGAGTCCGTACCAACGCCAGCGGTTGTCGCGGGTGTATGGCCCGTAGTTCGAGATCGTCTTCAGGAGGTCGAGGTTGCCGACGCTGGAGCCGTTGAGCTTGTCCCACAGCCGGTCGTTGCCGCCTGTCCAGACGATCCAGTTGTTCCGGCCGATGGCGACGCGCTTGACGGCGTCGGCGGCGCTGATGTTCTTGAGGTAGGGGTCGAGCGCCACGCGCATGGCCTCGGCATCCTTGGTCGCGCCGTAGTCCATGTCGGCGAAGTAGTCCTCGTCGGCTCCCGGCATGCTCTCCGCGGTCCGTCCCGCCAGAAGCGCCTCGTCCTTCTGCGTGTTGGGCTGGGGGATCTTCGCGACGATGTGAGAGTAGACCGCCAGACCTACGATGATGACGATCACGATGATGACGATCCAGATCCAGAGCTTTTTCAAGGTCTGCCTCCTTGTTTAAAACCGACTTTGGACGGAATTCAATATAGGAGTGGCGCGGGGAGACACTTTCCCTACCCGGGTCTGCTTAGAAGACGGGGAATGCGGCGTTGTTGTGAGGAGTGAATGCCAGACGATCTCCTCGACGCCTATTCAGCCGCCGTGACGTCCGCGGCCGCGCGGATCACCCCCTCCGTGGTCAACGTCGAAGTGTTCTCCTCGAAGGGGAAGCGCGGCGGGGGCTCGGGCTTCCTCTTCACGCCCGACGGCTTCGTGCTGACGAACAGCCACGTCGTCAACGGCGCGGCGTCGATCGACGTCACGCTCGCCGAGGGCACGCGCTGCGCCGCCAGCGTGGTCGGGAACGATCCCCACACCGACCTGGCGGTGCTGCGGATCTCCGCGCCGAACCTGACCCCGGCGCACCTCGGCGACTCCGACTCGATCCGCCCCGGCCAGCTCGTGATCGCGGTCGGCAACCCGCTCGGCTTCCAGGCCACGGTGACGGCCGGCGTCGTCAGCGCCCTCGGGCGGACGATGCGCGCGCAGAGCGGGCGCCTGATCGACAGCGTGATCCAGACCGACGCGGCGCTGAATCCCGGCAACTCCGGCGGGCCGCTCGTGAACGCGCGCGGCGAGGTCGTCGGCGTCAATACCGCGGTGATCCTCCCGGCGCAGGGAATCTGCTTCGCCATCGCCATCAACACCGCGAAATTCGTTGCGGCCCGGCTGATCCGCGACGGCCGCATCGTCCGCAGCTACATCGGCGTGGCCGGGCAGTCGGCGCCGCTGCACCGCCGCGTCGTCCGCTTCTACGAGCTTCCCGTCGAGAGCGGCGTCCTCGTGCTCGGCGTCGAAAAAGAGAGCCCGGCCGAGAGCGCGGGCCTGCACGAAGGCGACGTCGTCGTCGCGTACGGCGAGACACCGGTCTCCAGCATCGATGATCTCCACCGCATCCTCACCGAGGAGCAGATCGGGAAGGCGTCGGAGCTGACCGTGATCCGGAGGACCGAGAAGCTCGCCATGCCGGTCGTGCCGGCGGCGGCTGCATGAGTTGATGCATCATCCGGTGTACTCTTTGTATGCATGCGTACCACGATCAATCTCGATGAACGGCTGATCGAAGAGGCCCAGCGGATGACCGGCACGACGGAACGAACGGCGCTGATCCATGAAGGTCTCAAAGCGCTGATCGCGCGGGAAAGCGCCCGCCGGCTGGCACGCCTTGGCCGGAGCGATCGGCGGGCCATCGCACCGCGGAGGCGGAGACCAGCCTGATTCTCGTTGATACATCCATCTGGATCGATCACCTGCGGCGAGGATCACGCTCGGCGAGGCGCTGGAGCGGGAAGAGGTGATCACGCATCCCTTCGTGATCGGCGAGCTTGCATGC
>WNGF01009633.1_pt1 | contig 13725 bp, 11 predicted proteins | sample 5400641 | NCBI WGS metagenome assembly WNGF01 (sample SAMN13153371, study PRJNA577476) | soil metagenome | isolation source: 80 cm soil or saprolite under grassland replicate 2 | place: USA:California | collected 2016-06-15
GGAGCGACGAAGGATCTGCCCTCGTGGGATGGGCGGATCCTCCTCTTCGCTCAGGATGAGCAAGGGGCCGGACCCGTTCCTCTGTTCCTCAGACGGGCTCCTGACGGAGCTCACGGTCCGCCGCTGGCTACCTGTTCTTTACCTGGAGCTCGTTGTTGACGCGGACGACGCCGTCCACCGTGCGGGTGACCCGCTCGGCCTGGATGCGGTCGGACTCGTCGTTGACCTGACCGGCAAGTGTGACGACGCCGTTGGTCGAGTTGACCTCGATGTTCGTCAGCGTCGAGAGCTTGACGTCGGCGGCCAGCTTGGCTTTCACCGCGGTTTTAATGCCCGCATCGTCAATCTGGCGGCCGGGCGACGACGTCGTCTTGCAGCCCGACACGGCAGTCACGAACACCAGGATCGCAAGGGTCCCGAGAAGCCTGCGAAAACGGTTCAGCATGGAATTCCTCCTCTCCGGGCCGCTGGGGCCCGGGACGTCCTGGTTGATAGCACGGGCCATGCCAGGTGCAAGTCCGCGGCGGACTGGGCTCGACATCCCCATAGAATCGGCCGCGCCCGGGGGCTCGGCTTCTGAGAAAGGCTCGGAGAGATGGGTTGCCTCGTTCGTTTGACCGGCGCTCTGTTGCTGCTGCTTGTTATCGCGATTGCCGCGCGCCGGACGCTCGAGCACGCCGCTCCCATCCCGCCGCCGGGCCCGCGAGAGAAGGACACCGTCGTGGATGGGCTGCGGTGGCGCTCGCGAGAAGCCGCGGGGCACGGAGCGGAGACGGTCATCTACCTGCACGGTCTGTTCTCTTCTTCCGCAACCTGGAAGAGAGTGATCGCCTCCGCCGCCGGAGGCCGTCCGGCAATCGCGGTGGACCTGCCCGGCTTCGGCTACTCCGATCGTCCCTGGCCGTACGACTACACGGTGGCAGGACAGGCCCAGGCCTTGCTCCGCTTTCTCGATGTCCGGGGAATCGAGCGCATCGCCTGTGTCGGAAGCTCGCTGGGCGGACCGGTCTGCATGATTGCGGCGGCCGCTCGCCCGCAACTCGTCCGCGCGCTCGTGCTCGTGGACGCGGCCTCGCCCCGGTCGCGCATCCCGTGGAATTTCCAGTTCCTGCGCCTGCCCGGCGTCGGCGACCTCGAGATGGAGCTCTTCACCCGGCCGGTCATGGAAATGGCCCTGCGCTGGCGCCTCTACGCGCATTCTGATCGGGTGACAGCCGAGACCATTGACGACTGGTGGACGCCGATCAAGGTTCCCGGCACCCGCCGGGCCGCTCTCGTCGCGATCCGCTCGAGCCCCCGCGGTTACGAGGACCTGCTCGAGAGGATCCGGACTCCCGCCCTCGTCCTCTGGGGGAAAGAGGACCGACTGCTGCCGCCCGAAGAAGGATTCCGTCTCTCCTCCTCCCTTCGCGACTCCCGCCTGCTCGTCCTGCCCGACATCGGCCACCTCCCCCAGGAAGAAGCCCCCGAAGAATTCAGCCGCGCCGTCAGCCAGTTTCTCGACGGCGTCTCCCGCCGCTGACCCGGGATCGGGGGGAGGAAGCCTCGCGCTCGACCATGAGGACTTCCAACGCCGATCTCCGGGCATCCTCCGAGCTGCCGGCCGCGGCTAGTCGGCAACTCCGTGAACCGGCTGCAACGAATTTTCGAGGATGTAGTTGGCAAGCGCTGTTCCCGCGGCCTGGCCGTCGACGCACGCGGCGCGGAAGTGAATACCGGCAAAGACGCGGGCATCCTGGAGTTCATCAAGAGCCGCGGAGAAGCTCGAAAACGAGCGGACCACCCCGAGCGTCACATTGGAATCCACGGTGAAAGAAGTTCCCTCGCCGAAGTAGCTCGCGAGCACTGTCGCCGCGGCGCCGCTGAATTCCGAATGGCCCGACGGATATTCCGGAAAATTTGGGGTCGCAAACAGCGGTACCCAGGTCGGATCCGCCAACGTGTCGGGGTTGCCGTCGGTATCGGCCAGCGGGATCGCCGTCACGGGCCGCCAGAAGACGTAGTGGTATTTCGCGTCCCAGCAGGCGATGGCGGCATCCGCGATGGCGATATTCACCAAAGCCAGCAGGCGAGCGTTCTCCGACAGCGTGGTGTGGCGCTCGGCGCCCAGGGCGACAGCCACAGTGTCCCAGAAGTAATCTGCGCTGCTCGAATTCCAGAAGAGAGAGGCAAGAGTCTGATCGGCCGTGCGGATCGGGCTCGAGAGGCTGCCCATGGATTTGGTCTCATTGAAATCCGTTGTGTATTGGGCGCTGGTCAATGCCGGGGGACCGGCGGGTCGAAACTGCGACGGTGATTCGATCGCCCAGGGAGTCATGTAAGCGAACTGCGGCGCGGCTCCGGGCAGGAACCCCGGGGGAGTCGGACGCCACTGTCCGACAGCGTTTCCGCCCAGGAAAGGAGGCGGTGGGGGAGCGAAGCCGTCGGTGCTCCTCCAGGTCCAGATCGCGTCCGCGACTGTCTGGCCCCATTCGATCCCTCACGCGATGGATTCACTGTTCTCAACGGCGGGACCGCTCGAGATCGCCGCCAGCGAGGCGGCCAGTTTCACATCGAGGGTGCTCTTCTGGGCCGGGTAGAGCCTCACGAGCGCGGCGTAGGCCGCCTGAACAGCCGCGGCCCGGCGAGAAGCTCCCGGAACGGGCTCGCCTGGGACGCCGTGGACCGAGGCGTAGCGGCGCTCGATGCCGTTGACTGCCTCAAAGACAGAGACCTGGACAATGGCCGCGACCCGGCTCATGACGAGCGGCGAAGTGGCGGGCGGCCCGAGCGCGGCCTGGAACATGATCTTGTTCCAGTCAGTGACCTCGTCAGCCCGTGCGTTCGTCGTCAGACCGACGGCAAAGACAACCAACGCGAGACAGCACCGGATAATCCTCTTCATCCCTTTCCTCCTTCTTTCCGCCCTGGAGCGGCTGTCCTGCCGCCCCTTTTTCCCCTGCTAAGATGGAGTGCCAGGAGTGAGGAAGTCCCAGGAAACCCTAGTGTTCTTCTCCCTTTTTCCTAAGGGGACCTGAGGGCCAATGCCGGTCCGCTTCGGGGATTGCGTCTTCGACCCCGGCACCCGGCAGGTCTTCCGGGCCGGCAAGCAGGTTCGCATCCCGCCGAAAGCTTTTCAGCTTCTCGAAATCCTGATCGGAAGGCGCCCGAACGCCGTGTCGAAGGAGGAACTGCACGAGATCCTGTGGCCCAGCACTTACGTTTCCGACGCAAACCTGCCCAACCTGGTGGCCGAGCTGCGGTCGGAGCTGGGCGACAGCCCTCGCAGCTCCCGCATCATCCGGACCGTGCAGCGGTTCGGCTACGCGTTCGTCGCCACGCCTCTCTCTCCGCGACACGCGGGCTCGCGCGACCACGCCTACCGCCTGATCTGGGGTAACCGCGAGATCGCGCTCAGTGACGGCGAGAACCTGTTCGGACGCGAAGACGACGCCGTGGTGTGGATCGACGACGCCGCTGTTTCGCGCCGGCATTCCCGGATCCTCATCAACGAATCGGGTGCGGTTCTGGAAGACCTGGGCAGCAAGAACGGCACGTATCTTCGAGGCAGGCGGCTTCAGTCTCCGGCGAAACTGGCAGACGGCGACCTGATCGTAATCGGAACGGCGTCCATGATCTTCCGGGTCCTCAACAAGACGGTCTCCACCGCAACCGGAGCCGCCGAGCAAGAGAATAAGGGGGAGGGCCGTGGCTCGCCTCCGGGCGATAGAAGCGGCAACTCGACGACTCGATGAGACTCGAGGCCGGCAAACGGTTGGGCCCTTACGAGGTGCTGGCTCCGCTGGGCGCGGGCGGGATGGGGGAGGTCTGGCGGGCGCGGGACACGCGGCTCTCGCGCGAGGTGGCGGTCAAGGTGCTCCCGGCGGAAGCGGCCTCGGACTCTTCGCGTCTGAAGCGCTTCGAGAAGGAAGCGCGATCAGCCTCGTCTCTCAATCATCCCAACATCGTCACGATTTATGAGATCGGGCAGGCGGATTCCGTCTCCTATATCGCCATGGAGCTGGTGGAAGGGAAGACGCTTCGGGAGCTGCTCGCGGCAGGCTCTCTGCCGATCAGGAAGCTGCTCCAGATCGGGACCCAGATGGCCGAGGGGTTGGCGCGGGCGCACGAGGCGGGGATCGTGCACCGGGACCTGAAGCCCGAGAACGTCATGGTGACGAAAGACGGGCTGGTGAAGATCCTCGACTTCGGCCTGGCGAAGCTGAGGGACTCGGGACCGGGACCGGGAACAGGGGGCGAGACGAATCTGCCGACAGAGACGGCGACGACGCCGGGCGTCGTTATGGGGACGGTCGGCTACATGTCGCCGGAGCAGGCCGGGGGGCAGCTGCTCGACTTCCGCTCCGACCAGTTTTCCTTCGGCTCGGTGCTCTACGAGATGGCGGCGGGGAAGAAAGCATTTGTCCGAGGCACCGCGATTCAGACCCTGGCCGCGATTCTCCAGGAGGAGCCGGAGCCGGTCGCGGCGGTCAACCCGAAGGTCCCTGCGCCGCTGCGCTGGATCATCGAGCGCTGCCTGGCCAAGGAAGCCGGGCAGCGCTACTCGTCGACGCAAGACCTCGCGAAGGATCTCGCCGACCTTCGAGAGCATCTTTCCGAGGCGACGGGGTCCATCGACCTTCCGCAGGCCTCGCGGCGGCGGGGCCTGTGGGCGGTTCTCGCTCTAGCTGTCGTTGCGGCCGGTGCCGTCACCGCAGTCGCCCTGCTCCGCCGCGAGGTCCCGGCCACGCCCTCCTATCAGCGCCTCACGTTTCGCCGCGGAAACGTTTCTGGCGCGAGGTTCTCACCCGACGGTCAGACGATCGCCTACTCGGCCGCCTGGGAGGGCAAGCCGCTGGAAGTCTTCCTTGCGCGACGCGAGAGCACCGACTCGCGTCCACTGGGATTGCCGGGAGCTCACCTGTGGAGCATCTCCTCAGGCGCGGAGATCGCGCTCGGCCTCGGATGGCGGATGGCCACGCCATACCAGGGCGGCGGTACGCTCGCCCGCGTCTCGCTCGCCGGGGGCGAACCACGCCAGCTGCTCGAGCGGGTGGGCTACGCCGACTGGTCGCCCGACGGAAAGAATCTCGCCATCGTGCGACGGCGCCCGGGAAAAGTGGCGTTGGAGTTCCCGATCGGCCGGGCGCTTTATGAGAGCGCTGGGGATTTCTACGGCGTCCGCGTCTCGCCGAGGGGGGACCTGATCGCCTTCATCGAGGACACCCAAGACAACAGAATTGCGGTCGCGGTGATCGACCTGGCCGGGAAAAAACGGATTCTGTCGTCCGGATGGAATCGAGCGCAGGGCATAGCGTGGTCACCAAAGGGCAACGAGGTATGGTTTACCGCGGCCAAGGAAGGCTTGGTCCAGGCCCTCTGGGCTGTGTCAAAGTCGGGCCGCGAGCGCCTTGTGACGCGCGTCCCGGGCCGCTTGACGCTCCGGGACATCTCGCGGGATGGGGAGGTCCTGCTGACGGACGAAGCGGTCCGCCGCGAAATCGTCGGCCTGGCGCCGGGCGAATCGCAGGAGCGCGACCTGACCTGGCTCGGGTTCTCATGGCCGTGCAGCCTTTCGAGCGACGGCCGGACCCTGCTCTTTGTCGAAATGAACGAAAGCGGCAAACCCGCTTCCCTCTATGTGCGGGGCACCGACGGCTCACCGCCCATCCGCCTTGGCGAGGGAGACCAGGGCTCCGCACTGTCGCCCGACGGCCGATGGGTCCTCGCCAAGAGGTCGACTCACGACAGCCACTTCGAGCTGCTCCCGACCGGCGCGGGCGAATCGAGACCATTCCGAGTCGAGGGACTCGCCATCGAAGAGGCGTCCTGGTTTCCCGACGGAAGCCATCTGCTCGTCAGCGGCCAAGCTCCCGGCCACGAGTCTCGGGACTACATCGTCGATTTGACCGGCAAGAACCCGCGGCCTCTCACGCCGGAGGGGGTCTCGGGTTCAAGGATCTCGCCCGACGGCAAGTGGCTCATCAACGCCACAGACCTCCGCGGTGGCACCTGGATTTATCCCGTCGTCGGCGGAGAGCCCCTCCGAGTCCCCGGCGACGCACCCGGGGGAGCCCTGCAGTGGAGTGCCGACGGCAAGTCGGTCTATCTTGGTCGGCGCGGCGGTATGGACAAGCTCGATCTGGCGACCGGTCGGTCGGAGCCGTGGAAGGAGTTCCTTCCGGCGGATCCGACGGGCGTGATCGTCGTTCAGCCCTGGCTCGTCACGCCGGACGGGAAGGCCTATGTCTATACGTACGTCCGCGTCCTCTCGGACCTGTATCTCGTCGACGGACTGAAGTGATCGATGGCGAGTCGACTCCGGTGCAGGGATTGAAGTGACGTTCTCGTGAACGACCTGACCTAACTCGGACCAAACTGTCCCACGGCCGTGACTTCTCCGCGCTCGTCCTGATCGCGGGCCGAGGTCGCCATTTGTCGTGGACCTTCGTGCCTTTCACCGCGCGGCAGAATGAGGCCTGAGGCGTTTCGGCAGGGGGCGATCCAGAGCCACACCGGGGCGTAGAATCCCGTCAGCGGTTCTTCCATGGCAATTCGCTCGGGCGTGCGCCTCGGTCCGTACGAGGTGATCGACCCGCTCGGCGCGGGCGGGATGGGGGAGGTATATCGGGCGCGGGATGCGCGGCTTGGCCGCGAGGTGGCGATCAAGATTCTCCCGGCCGAGCTGGCTTCGGATAGCGACCGTCTGAAGCGTTTTGAGAAGGAGGCGCGATCGGCCTCCTCCCTCAATCACCCCTCGATTGTGACGATCTACGAGATCGGACAGGCGGGCCCGGTCCCCTACATCGCGATGGAGCTGGTGGAGGGAAAGACACTTCGCGAGCTGCTCCTCACCGGCCCCCTTGCGATCAAGAAGCTGTTGCAGGTCGGGGCCCAGGTGGCGGAGGGTCTAGCGCGGGCCCACGAGGCCGGGATCGTGCACCGCGACTTGAAGCCCGAGAACGTGATGGTAACCAAGGACGGGCTCGCCAAGATCTTGGACTTCGGCCTGGCGAAGCTGACGCAGCCGGATTTCGACCCTGCGACGAGTCTGTCCCCGACGGTGACGCGCGGCACTGAGCCCGGCATCATTATGGGGACGGTCGGCTACATGTCGCCCGAGCAGACGTTGGGCAAATCGCTCGACTTCCGGTCCGATCAGTTTTCCTTGGGGTCGGTGCTCTACGAGATGGCGACGGGCCGGCGCGCGTTCGCAGGAGGGAACGCGCCCGAGACGCTGGCGGCGATTATTCGGGAGGAACCGGAGCCGATCGCGAGCCTGAACCCGAAGGTTCCGGCACCGCTGCGCTGGATCATCGAGCGTTGCCTGGCCAAGGAGCCGGCGGAGCGCTACGCGTCGACGGACGATCTGGCGCGGGATCTGGCGAGTGTGCGGGATCACCTCTCCGAGGTCAGTGGCCCGGGCGAAGCGGTTGCGATACCGACGAGACGAAACCGCCTCTTCTGGATGATCGGTGCTGCGTTAGCGGCCCTGCTCGCGGTGATCCTGGCCGTGGGCAATCTCCGACGCCCTCCCCGGCCCTCGTTACCGATCCGCTCCTCTCTGATCCTTCCGGAGAAGGCGGATCTGGAGAATCCGGCTCTGTCGCCCGACGGCCGGCGCCTCGCCTTCACCACCTGGCCGGGCGGTGTTCTCTGGATCCGGGCGCTCGATGCGACTGCGGCGCAGCCGATCTCGGTCGGGGGAGAGGCCCATTTGCCGTTCTGGTCGCCCGACAGCCGCTTTGTGGGTTTCTTCAGTGACGGCAAGTTGAAGAGAATCGATGCCGCCGGAAAGACAATCGAGATCCTCTGCAACGCGGAGCATGGCGACGGCGGAAGCTGGGGACCGGACGGCACCATCGTCTTCGCGCCGTCGGGCAATTCGGCTCTATACAGAATCTCCGCCTCCGGAGGTCAGCCGGTCGCCGTAACGAAGCTGGACTCGTCCCGGCACGAGACTTCGCATCGTTATCCCTCTTTCCTCCCGGACGGCCGGCATTTCCTCTACCTGGCCACGGATCTCGCCTCGGCGCAGGACGATCCCAACTCGATCCGGGTCGCTTCGCTCGATGGGAAGCTCGACAAGGCGATCGTGCCAAAGGCCTCCAATGCAGCCTACACGTCGGGACATCTGCTCTATGCGCGGGCGGGCACACTTTCCGCCCAGCCGTTCGATCTCGGACGGCTCGAAGCGACAGGAGACCCCATCCCGATTGCGACGCAAGTACTGTGGGCGCGAAAGTCTCACTATGAGTACAGCGCAACGGAGCGTCTGCTCGTGTTCGCCCCTAAAGTTCGCAACCTCACGACGATGCTTTGGATGGATCGATTGGGCAAGCCTGGCGGTGCGCTCGGCGAGCGGGGCCTCTTCGTGTACCCTCGTTTGTCCCCGGATGGCCGCAAGGTGGCCGTATCCGTTTACGATCCGGCCAGGAACGTCTCGGACATCTGGATCTACGATGCCGCCACGGGCGTCGGGACGAAGTTCGTCCTGGGGTCATCCACCGCCTTGGCTCCCTCCTCGCCCGTTTGGTCTCCCGAGGGAGATCGGATCGTCTTCAAGTCGTTCAGGGCCGAGCAAACGAGTGGGACCTTGTTCGTCAAGCCGATCAACGGAGCGAGCGAAGAAGTCGTGCTGGAGGCGCACGACTACGACTCTCCGGAGGACTGGTCACCCGACGGCCGTTCCGTTTCCTTCAACTCACACAGGGCTCAAGGAAAGAAAAACGACATGGAGGTCTGGGTCCTGAGCATGGCCGGGGAGCGGAAAGTAACCCCGTTCGCGACCGAGGGTACGGTTCAGTCGGAGAGCCGCTTTTCGCCGGATGGGCGGTGGATCGCGTACTCGTCCGACGAGTCCGGCAGGTTCGAGGTCTACGTGCGTCCCTTCCCCGGCCCCGGAGGGAAATGGCAGGTCTCGACGTCCGGCGGAGACCTGCCGGAATGGAGGCGCGACGGAAAGGAGCTCTTCTATTTGAGCGCCGACGAAAAGATCATGGCCGTTCCCGTGCGCCTGGATCCAGCGTTCCAGGCGGGATCGCCGGCAGCGCTCTTTCCGGTGCCGCACATTTTCACATACCAGGTCTCCGCCGACGGCCAGAGATTCCTCGTCAACACCTACTCGGGCGAGAAGGTTTCGCCGTCTTTCACATTGCTCCTCGACTGGACAGCGCTCCTCAAGCAATAGATGCCGCTCCCGGGCCGCGGGCGCCGGCCACTCAGGGGGCTACAATGAGTGTCAGCGCAGTCATCGCTCGGAGGGATGCCGCCGAGCAAGTACGCGGCAAAGTGCCGACTGGAAAGAGATGAGGCTGACACGACTGTTCGCGATCGGGATGATGGCGACCGTTTTCGCCGCCTCCGCCTCGGCACAGGCGATCAAGGGCAGCGTCGGGAACCTTTACGGCAAGGTCACTGACGAGTCGGGCGCGGCGCTGCCGGGAGTGAGCGTGACGCTTTCGGGCGTAGGCGCTGCGCAGTGGACGACCTCGGGAGGCCAGGGGGATTTCCGATTCCTGAACCTCTCCGCCGGCAGTTACAGCGTCAAGGCGGAACTTTCGGGCTTCGCCACGGTGGAGCTGACGAACGTTGTCGTCTCGATCGGGACCAACGTAGAGGTGGCGATCCCGATGAAGATCGCCTCCGTCGAAATGGCGATCACGGTGACGTCGGAGATGTCACCGCTGGATACCCGACGGGAGCGGCAGGCGACGAGCTTTAACCAGGAGTCGCTGAAGAGCATTCCCTCCTCGCGCGACCCTTGGGGCCTCCTGGCGCAGACCGCGGGCGTTCTGCTCGACAACGTTAAGACCGGGTCACAGTCGAGCGGCTCTCAGAGCGTGTTCATCGGCAAGGGGTCGCCCTTCTCCAACAACGTTTGGAACGTGGACGGTGTGGCCTTCGCAGGTCTTGGAGGCGGCTCCCCTGCCTACTGGGACTTCGACGCGTTCGAGGAGATTCAGATGACCGCGGGCGGTAGCGACCCGTCGATCACGACGCCGGGCGTGACGCTCAACATGGTGACCAAGCGGGGCACCAACGACCCGCACGGATCGGTTCGCGTGTTTGACACGCCGGGTGAGACCGAGGCCTTCAACACCAACGACGAGGCGAAAGAGCAGGGCGTGCGCAGCGGACGGATCGATAACATCAAGGACTATGGCGCTGAGGTGGGCGGCCCGGTGGTCGCCGACAAGGCGTGGCTCTGGGGCTCTTTCGGTCACACGGACATCAACCTCGTCAGGGTGAACGGCAACCTCGCCCGGACACAGCTGGAGAACTACGCGGCGAAATTGAACCTCCAGCCGATCGCGTCGAACTCGATGACCGGCTTCTACTTTCACGGCGACAAGACCCTGCAGGGAAAAGTGGGAGGATTCGCGTCGCAGTTTGCCGACCCGAAAACGAACCAGAACCAGTTCACTCCGTCGCACATCTGGAAGCTCGAGGACTCGCAGGTCGTCGGGCCGAGCTTCATTGCCAACGCCGCCTGGTCCTACTTTGGAGAGTCGATCCGCGTCGTTCCGGTTGGCGGCTCGAACCCGGCCGAGCCCTTCTATCGTTCCGCCGACAGGGCCTACCACAACTCGTTCGATACGGAAGAGGTCACCGGCTCGCAGCACCAGATACAGGGGACAGCCTCGTACTTCTTCGACACCGGGAAGCTGGGCCATGAGATCAAGTTCGGCGGCCATTACATCAACAGCCAGCAGGAGGGCGGGGCTTTCTGGCCGAGCAACGGCGTTTGGGGCGAGGAGGTCGCGATCAGCGGCCACGATCCGAACTATCCCGGCACGGCCCACATCACCCGCGCCGGCAGAGGCGGCGAGACGATCAAGACCGTCGGCGGCTTCATGGGCGACACCATCACGATGAGCAACCTGACGATCAACCTGGGCCTTCGGTACGACGCGTACTACGGCGCCAACCTGCCGAGCAACGTGCCGGCCAACACAGTCTTCCAGAATATCGGGATCATCCTGCCGGCCCTCCAATACCCGGGCGGCGGAGCCGGTTTCCGGACGGAGTCCTGGCAGCCGCGCATAGGGTTGACCTACGCCGTTGGGCCGAGGAGGAAGACAGTCCTGCGCCTGTCTCTCCCAACCGGATCGATGCGAACCTCCGAGCCGCCAAGACGGACGAGATCATCGTGGGGGTCGACCACGAGATCCTGCCGGAGTTCGTGGTCGGGATCTCGTACACCTATCGCCGCCGGTTCGACGTCAACTGGCAGTGTCCGGTCGCGCTCGACAACAGCCCCCGGTGCATCAGCCGGGCGGACTACTCCCTCCTCATCCCCCCGGGAACGCCGGCCTATGACATCAACGGCAACATCGTCGGAACAGGCGGACCCGTCTACGGCATCACGGGCGGTGTCGGTGGAGGAACCGCCCATCCGAACTACAGCTACGGCCTGCTGCTGACCAACCGGGACGACTTCAGCACCAACTACCACAACGCGGAGCTGCAGTTCACAAAGCCCCTGAGCCACGGCTGGATGGCGCACGGTTCATTTGACTACAACAACTGGAAGCAGAAGGTCGCGAATGTAGCCACGGGGTGCATCGACCCGACGAACCAGACTTATCAGCAGTTCTTCGCCGTTACCAATTTTTCCCTCAACGGTAATTCCTGCGCCGGAAACGATATCGCTTACGACTACTTCGGCTCGACTTACATCAACGCGAAGTGGCAGTTCAATGTCAACGGCCTCTACCAGCTCCCGTACAACTTCAACATCGCGGGCAACTTCTGGGGTCGCCAGGGCTACCCGCTGCCGTACTTCGTGGTGGTAGATCCGGGTGACGTCTTCGGGACCCGCCTGCTCGCCGTGGATCGCGCCGACGCCCACCGTCTGAAGAACGTTTACGAGCTCGACCTCGGAATCCAGAAGGTGATCCGGCTCTCTCAGAAGGCGGAAATGACGTTGATGATCGACGTCTTCAACGTGCTCAACTCGGCCACCATCACGGTGAGGGAGACAGACGGCTCGAAACAGTGCGACGACAATGGGCAGAACTGCACGGGCGCGATCGGCACGATCGACGCGGTTCAGAATCCGCGCGTCCTCCGTTTCGGAGTTCGCGTCAGCTTCTAGTCCACCTCGGGCGCAACGGCGGTCATCGTTAGACTGGCCGTTTCACTGGTCGACAAAGAAGCGGTTCACACGGCATTGGACTCGGGCCAGGGGTTGAGCTACTCCGTCGACGTCAACCTACTACTCGACGCGTCGGACCGGTCAAGCCCACACCATCATGCGGCTTTCCATTTCCTCGAGGGCCGGCGATCCGATCCCGAACTCTTCTTCGTCCCCTGGCCGACGTTGATGTTGTATCTGCGTATCGCGACGAATTCGAGCATTTTTGCCGAACCGTTTTCACCGTCGGCGGCGCTCGGCAACGTCGCTGTGCTTCTCGCCTTGCGCCGGGTCCGCGCGTTGTCGGAGCAGGAGGGTTCCTCGACGTGTACCGCGAGGTCGTCGGGAGCTTCCCGATCCGCGGCAACCTCGTCCCCGACGCCCACCTCGCAGGGATCCTCCGGCAACACGGCGTCCGGACGCTGTATACGAACGACGTCGACTTTCGAAAGTTCCACTTCCTGGAAACCCGTGATCCACTGACCTGACCTGAGGACCGTTCTCCCCAATGGGCTGACACACTTCTTCTCCTCGCGCCAGAGCGCAAGGCTCAATTTTATGTGGCCGCGTTGGTCAGGCCCAGCGGCTCGAGATTCGCGAGGATCCGCTCGTCGTAAGTCAGAACGGGAAGACCAGGGAAGACCCTGGCGAACTGCAGGGCCGTCGCCAGGTGGATCGCATCGAGAGTGCGTACCGGCTCCACCGGGAAGGGTTCTCCGGCGCGGATGCGGATGCCCGGCGTGATCTCAAGCAAGTCCCACTGGGCGGTAGTCCGCGCCAGCAGCTCTTTGAGAGAAGTGGAAGCGGCCGATGTCACCCGCTGCTGTCGTTCAGCGCGGAGGATCCCACGATTCGCCTCCAAGGCGGTCAGGTAGGATGTGACAACCTTGTTAGCGGAGCTCATCACCGCTCCGAGTTTGGGCAGGGCCTTTTCCCCCAGCAGCCACCTGAGCACAGCCGACGTCTCCGCATAAACGACCTTCACTCGCCCCGGTCCTCATCGAGGAGCCGCTGAGCGGTGCCGGCGGGAAGACTCACTGGAGATCGCGGGAGCCGTCTCTTCCGAACCGAGGCGGGCTTCAGATCTCCAGCAGCGATCCATTCGGCGAGAAGTGGATGGATGCCTTCGCGAGCAACGTCACCTTGCGGCTTGCCGATCTCGGCGATCACCTCGTCCCGGTCCGTAACCAGGACGCGGACGCCCCGCTTGACCTGGCGCAGGTAGGCGCTCAAGTTGTTCTTCAAGTTCTTGACCCCGACCCGCTCGACGGCCCTCATCAGGTCGCATCGTAGCTACCAGTAGCTACTGTGTCAAGCCGACTTCCATGCAACGCCGCGCTCGTTCGACCCGGGCTTACGAAGACGTCCTGAGTTCGCGTCGCCCACCAGACGCAGCATCTCCTGTCGGCGTGCACGAGGTCGGACACTCTTCCTCACCGGCCCGGGTGTGTAAGATCCGAGCGAATCCATGCTCTTTTCTTCGATGATTGTGGCCGTTTTCCTGATGATCGGCGGCTGGTACTGGTTGACTCAGCCGGTCGCGCCGATACGACGAGCCCATGACGCCGCTCTGGACGCCTCACCGGAGCTGCTCGAGCGGCACATTC
>WNGF01019579.1_pt1 | contig 13725 bp, 16 predicted proteins | sample 5400641 | NCBI WGS metagenome assembly WNGF01 (sample SAMN13153371, study PRJNA577476) | soil metagenome | isolation source: 80 cm soil or saprolite under grassland replicate 2 | place: USA:California | collected 2016-06-15
CCGAGCAGTCCAGTCGGCGATGGCGAAGGCCGGCCTGAGGTCGGCGCTTCGGGTGAACAGGGCCCAGAACGTTGCCGAGCCCTGGGCCCGGACCTGCTGTGTGACCCGGGCGTCCACCTTCGCGGACGACCGTGGCGCGGGCGACGCCGCCGGAGCCGATGCGATGAGCGCCCCCGACGTGAGGACGACAACCGTCAGCACGACGAGCCGCGCGCTGAGGCCCATGCTGCGTTTCTTCATTCATACCCCTTTCTGCCGTGACCCGCGCTGGCGGCCGGGCACTCACACCGGGCGCGGATCGTCTGGACACTCCGAGCTCCAGGGCGGGGCCCGGCGGCCCAGCATCCTAGGCCAGGGGTGGCCAGTTTGGCCAATCCATTTGGGGGAGGGATCGTACGTCGATCGGACTAGGAGAAGGGCCGTCGATCGGACTAGAAGCGGGGATCTTCGGTGTAGTCGCCGAACACCTGGCGAAGAGCGTCCACAATCTCCCCCTCGGTGCAATCCGCCCGGGCACACTCTACCAACAAGGGAATCAGGTTCTCATCGGTACCGGCCGCCTCTCGGAGGGCGCCGAGGGCCGATCCTGCCCTGGCCCCGTCTCGCTCCGCTCGCATCCGGCGGACCTGCGACACCTGCTGGGCCTCGGTCTCCGGCGGAATGACCAGGATATCGATGTCGCCCTGGCCCGCGTCCACGAACTCGTTGACCCCCACTTTGATCAGCCGCCCCTTCTCGTAGAGCTCCTGCTCGCGGAAGGCGGCATCGGCGATCTCGGACTGGAAGTAGCCTCGCTCGATGCCCGAGAGCATCCCCTCGAGCATCGAGCCGCGGCCCATCTCCTTGATCTTGTCGAAGTACGCCTCGGCGGCGGCCTCCATCCGGTCGGTGAGCGCCTCCACGAAGTACGAGCCGCCCAGCGGGTCGATCACGCCGGCCACACCGGTCTCGTGGGCGATGATCTGCTGGGTGCGCAGGGCGATCTCGGCCGCTCGCTCTGTGGGGAGGGCCAGCACCTCGTCCAGCGCGTTGGTGTGCAGGGACTGCGTGCCACCGAGCACCGCCGCCAGGGCCTCGATGGCGGTGCGCACGATGTTGTTCTCCGGCTGCTGGGCGGTCAGCGAGCACCCCGCAGTCTGGGTGTGGAATCGCAGGCGCCAGCTGACCTCCTCCGTGGCCCCGTAGTGGTGGCGCATCCATCGGGCCCAGATGCGCCTGGCCGCTCGATACTTGGCGATCTCCTCGAAGAAGTCGATGTGGGCGTTGAAGAAGAACGACAGGCCCTGGGCGAAGTGGTCGACGTCCAGACCGCGCTGTTGGCCCAGCTCGACGTAGGAGAATCCGTCGGCCAGGGTGAAGGCGAGCTCCTGCTGCGCCGTGGACCCGGCCTCCCGGATGTGGTAACCGGACACGCTGATCGGGTGGAACTTCGGGATCTCCCGGGCGCAGAACTCGATGAGGTCGCCGATCAGCCGGAGGTGAGGCCGGGGAGGGAAGATCCACTCTTTCTGGGCAATGTACTCCTTGAGGATGTCGGTCTGCAGCGTCCCGTCGAGGCGCTTCCATTCAACGCCCTGCTCCTCCGCGGCGGCCAGGAAGAACGCGAACAGAATGACCGCCGGCCCGCTGATGGTCATCGAGGTGGTGATGCCGTCCAGGGGGATTCCGGCGAACAGCTTCTCGAAGTCCGCAAGCGAGTCGGTGGCCACGCCGCACCGCCCGACCTCACCCTCGGATCTGGGGTCGTCCGAGTCCCGACCCATCAGCGTGGGCATGTCGAAAGCCACCGACAGCCCTCCCTGGCCCTGGGCGAGCAGGAACTTGTACCGGGCGTTCGTCTCCTCGGCGCTTCCGAATCCAGCGAACTGACGCATCGTCCACAGCTGGCCCCGGTACATCGTGTGGTAGACGCCACGGGTCATCGGGTAATGCCCCGGGTAGCCCAGGTCTCGTAGATAGTCAAGCTGCTTGACTGAGTCCGGGGTGTACAGAGGCTCGAGGGGCTCCCCGGACAGCGTCTGGAAGTCGACGTCCCGCTCTCCCGCCTTGCGGTAATGGTCCTGCCACCGCTCCAGCTCGTCCGCTCCGTCCTGCGCCGGCCTCTCAGTCATCGCCCTCCCTCACCACGATCCCGGATCCGCCGCTCACCCTGTCCAGCAGTATCGCAGCAGCCCGGTATGGATCGAGCGTCCGAGCGGTCAGCTCGTTCACCAGCCCACCGCCCTCGTCGGAGGCCAGGCTGGTTTCGGCCTGCTCCCTGAGGCGGAAGGCCACCATGCTCTCCACCTCGTCCACCACCCGGCGATTCCGCTTCCGGTCGAGCTCTCCGGAGGACATCTGGTGCTCTCGGTGCTGCTGGATGGCGTCCCACAGGTCGTTGATTCCCTCTTCTGAGAGGGTCGACGTCTTGATGATCGGGGGGCTCCACGACGGCTTCGGACCCATCCGGAGCATGTTCCGAAGGTCGCGGACGGCGTCGTCCGCTCCCTCCTTGTCGGCCTTGTTCACCACGAACACGTCGGCGATCTCCAGGATCCCCGCCTTGGACACCTGAATCGCGTCCCCCCATCCGGGTGAGACCACCACCAACGTGGTATCGGTGGCGGTGGCCACCTCCACCTCGGCCTGCCCGACCCCGACGGTCTCGACAAGTATGAGGTCCTTGCCGGACGCATCCAGGACTCGGAGCGCCTCGGGGGCGGCCAGGGCCATGCCCCCCAGGTGCCCACGAGTAGCCATCGAGCGGATGAATACCCCCGGGTCGGTGGCATGGGCCTGCATCCGGAGCCGATCGCCCAGCAGGGCTCCCCCCGTGAAAGGCGAGGTCGGATCGATGGCGAGCACGGCCACCGTCTGGCCTCGCTCTCGGGCCGTCCGGACGAGCTGCGCGGCCAGGCTCGATTTGCCGACCCCAGGGGATCCGGTCACGCCCACCGTGTGGGCTCGGCCGGTATGGGGATAGATCGCCTCGCTCAAGGAGGGCAGGTCGGGAGAGGCGTCCTCCACCATCGAGATGGCCCGAGCCACTCCTCGCCGGTCCCCCGCCAGCACCCTCTGAGCGATCTCCTTGGTCTGCACGGCGGGACCGCGTCACACGACCGACTTCAGTGCTGCAGCGAGCGCTCGTTCTGGCGGACCCGCTTGGCCATGGCCTCCAGCAAGTACGTGGCCAGGACCGGCTCACGTTTCAGGACGGCCTCCATGTCTGCGGGACCAAGGATCATCACCCGCATGTCGGTGGCTGCGGTCACGGTGGCGGAGCGGCGCGCCCGGTCCAGCAGGGCCAGTTCCCCGAAGAAGTCCCCCGGTCCGAGGATGGAGAGCTTCCTTCCTCCCATGGTGACTCTGGCTTCTCCCCGGGTGATGACATATAGGTCTCGGTCGTATCCCCCCTCCCTGACCAGGATCTTGCCGGACGAGACGTCCACCTCCGTGGCGGCCTGGATGATGGTGCGGAGGCCCTTTCGGGACAGGCTCTCGAACAGGGGGATGGCCTGGAAGTGCCGGATGACCTCGGATGGGATCCCTCGAGCCAATCTGCGTCCTCCTATCGAACCGACAGGAGCCGGTTGAGGCGAGCCAGCTTGCCCGGATGGCGGAGGAGTCCTTTCACCTTGAGCTGGCGCCTGAGGAGCTTCCGGTTCACCTCTCGGCCTCCCTGGCTCCTGGCATCCGGAAGCCCGAACCTGAGGGGGACATCCGACATGCTCACCAGCGTCTCGGAGTCCGCCTCGATCGTGACGTCTGGCCTGCCCACCACTCCATTTCGAATCAGAACGGCGCCCGGCCTCAACCGGATCGACACGGCGACGTCGACATCGGGAGCGACGATCGCGTAGGTGGCCACCCTCGACAGGAGGGCCTCCCGTTCCGGGTGAGCCTTCAGGTTCGCCTCGATCAGTCCTCCCATCATGGCCGCCATCCCGTTGGGTTCCGGATCGAGGTACTTGACGGGGGCGCTCACGGCTTGAGCACCACCTTGGTGGCCTCCCGGCGGTCGAACAGCTCGTACCCTCGGGCCGCCTCCTCCAACGGCAAGGTGTGGGAGATGATCGGCAACGGGTCGATCTTCCCGGCCTGCACCGCGTCCAGCGCCCGATCCCACCACGCGTGGATCGGGCAGATGCCGGCGAAGCGCAGCTGGAGGGCCCGGGTCCAGTACACGCCCAGGGGGATTTCCACCGACTCGACAACGTACATGCCCACCACGCATACGGTCCCACCCCGGCGGACGACCTCCACAGCGCTCTCGAAGGCGGGGACGCTTCCGACAGCCTCGATCACAACGTCGGCCCCTCTTCCCTCGGTCCGTTGACACACCGCCATCTGAGGATTGAGCTCCTTGACGTTGATGGAAACGGCCCCAACGCGCTCGGCCAGCGCCAGCCGATCGGGTTCCACGTCGAGCACAAGCACCTCCTTGGGGCGGTGGAGCCTTGCAGCCTGCGCGCAGAAGAATCCCACCGGCCCCGCCCCGACCACCGCCACCGTGTCGAGCGGCTGGATTCCCGCGATGGCCGCGCCGTAATACCCCGTGGTCAGGATGTCGCCGAGGAACAGCGCGCGCTCGTCTTCCATGCCATCAGGGATCCGCAGCAGGTTGGTGTCCGCGAACGGCACGAGGACTCTCTCGGCTTGCGCGCCCCCCAGCCCGCCACCGAAGGGCCCGGCCCCCAGGTTCCGGAAGTCCTCGCACAGCGACTCCTGGGGTGAACCGGTCGACCTCCCCCCCGGTCTCCTCGACGACGCCCACGGCCTCGTGGCCGATGGTGTCGCCGGTCAACATGGGTGCCTTGCCGTGGAAGAAGTGGAGGTCGGAACCGCAGATGGCCGTGGAGGTCACCCTGACCACGGCGTCGTGGGCATCAGCGATGGCGGGCTCGGGAACCTCTCCCACGCGGACCGACCGGACGTCCTCGTAGATGACCGCCCTCATGGGCCAACCCCGGATTCCCTCCGCCGACCCGACACCGATTCAGCCGGTCTTCTCGTCCACGAACTCGGTGGGGACGCTGCCGGCCAGGTTGACCAGTTCGTTGGCCGCCTTCACGTACCGCACGATCGTTGGCAGGTCGCCCTTCAACTTCAGCTTCCCCTGCATCATGCCCTTGACCGGATCCAGCTCCTTCTTGATGACCTCTTTCCACCTGGTGTACGGCGCCCGGATGATGAACTTGGCTCGTCCGCCCTCGTCGGCGGGGACCCCGTACTTGCCCCTGCGACACTCGCCGTGCCACAGGTCCAGCCAGGCCCAGATCTCATCGGGGACTCCCTTGTCCGGCTCGGACTCGAACACGTACGAGACGTCGCCCTCCCACGTGGCCGCGGCCTCTTTGTACTCTGCGCTGGCGTTGATTCGATCGACGTAGACGTCCAGCCATTCCTTGCTCGGGAAAATAGGCACTCTGGTGGGCCTCCTTTCAGGCTTCCCTCTTTCCGGCCTGCTCGCCCGCAGTAAACCACGCGTTCCGCCCTCCTTCCACCCGAGAGGGTCAGCGGCGGCTGAGGGCGATCATCAGGTAGCCGATCAGATTGAAGGTGGCGTGGGCAGTGACGGACGCCACCAGGCTCTGACGCTTCTCGTACACGATAGCCAGCCCCAGCCCCACCACGATGAGACCGGGCACCAGCAGGAGGAAGGACACGGCGGAGAAGTGCGCGGCCCCGAAGGCCACCGCGGAGATCGCCGCGGCGGGCCAGAGGGCGAAGCGCCGCCGCAATCCCTTGAACAGGTATCCGCGGAAGAACGTCTCCTCCCCGATGGGCGCGGCCAGAACCACGATTGGTGCGAGCACGACGAGCGCCGCTCCCTGCACGCAGGGAAGCACCTGCTCCGGCTCCCGAGGAGCATGACCGAGGATGGCCGTGCCCACCGCTCGGGTGATGGCGATGACGATCCCTCCCGCCACGACCAGGGCCAGGCCCGTGGCGATTCCCCACAGGAGGTCGCCCCCGGGATGGCCGGGCAGGCCCAGCGCGGCCACCCGCCCCCTGTCGACGTAGTGCAACCACGTCACCGTGGCGATGAAGAACCCGAGCTCGCCGGCCAGCGTGCCCAGGACGAAGCGGGTGCTGCACGAGTTGCTTCCCCCGGCGGGGATGCTCAGCACCAGGGTGATCACCAGGGCGATCAGAAACACCGGGATAGCCTCCACCGCCCGCCACGTTGCCTCGGGCAGTCGTCCTGGTCCCGGCCTCGGCGGCGGTCCCGGCCTGGGGACCTCCCCTTCCCCGGACTCGGGATGATCGGGCCGGGGAGGTGGGGGCAGGCTCATCGAAAAAGTGTCCCAGCTTCCAAGGAACGACAAGAACCCGGCTGTATCATCCGGCTCCCTATCATGCGCCTTGTCACCTACGACCGAGGGGGCGCGCGGCGCCTCGGTGCGTGGGTTGGTAAAACCGTTGTCGACCTCCCGGACGCGGTCGGCCACCCCGCGTTTCCCTCCTCCATGGAATCGCTTGTGGCTCGGGCCGGCGGGACGCTGCTGGAAGCCGCTAGGGCCGCCCTCTCCCAGCCCGGCGTGGAGGAGTTCGCGGTGACCGAACCTCGCCTGGTGGCCCCGATCGTCCCCTCGGCCGTGTGGCACGTCCGATCGGCCCCGGAAGCTTCCCGTCCTCGAGACGACGTGGACATCCTCGATTCGGAGATCGAGGTCGCGGCCATTGTGGGCCGTCCGGGCCGCCGCCACGCTGCTCTCGGCAGCGAGAGCATCTTCGGTTACGCGCTGGTGGACTGGTGGCCGGCCGGGCTGGGACCGAGCATCGTCACCACCGACGAGGTGGATCCGGCCGACTCCCGTCTGATGATCACGGTTGATGGTCACCCGTGGATGACGGCTCGGTTGGATCCAAAGAGTATGTCCGGAGCCATCGCCGCGGCGCGGGCGAGGCAGGTAGTGCTGCCCGGTGCGGCCTTTGTGTTCCCTGCGCTCGCCGTGCCCTTCAGCCGATCCCGCCGCCGCGTTCTTCCCACTTCGCCCCGTCCCCTCGCCGAGGTCCCGGGCCGGTGGAGGCCTGCGCGGGAGTCCTTCAACCGGACGTGCGGGCCAGCTGGCGCTCCTTGGCTCGACGGGCGTCCCGCTCCTTCTTCCTGCGTTCGCGGTCCCGAGCCCATCGAACCTTGTTCCGATCCCCTCTGCCCATCCTCGTCCGCCCTCCTCTGCAGCGCCTTTTAGCTCTCTTCAGGCTCGTGCCCGATGGCCAGCTCCGCACTGCGCTTGCACGCCGCGTCGATCGCGTTGAGGAAGGCCGCCCGGACCCCGGCCTGCTCGAGTTGCCGGATGGCCACGATCGTCGTGCCGCCCGGAGACGTCACCATCTCCCGGAGTTCCACTGGATGCTTGCCGGTGTCCCTGAGCATCTTGGCCGATCCCACCATCGTCTGGATGATGAGCTCGGTCGCAACGTCTCGAGACAGCCCCAGCAGGATACACGCCTCGATCATCGCCTCGGCCAGCAGGAAGAAGTATGCGGGGCCGGAGCCGCTGGTGGCGGTGACCGCGTCCTGGTGCTTCTCCGACAGGCGGATCACCCTCCCAACGGAACCGAGGAGCTCCTCGGCCTCAGCCATATGCTCCTCCTCCGCATGGTTCCCAGCGCTGATCACCGACATCGCTTCATCGACCAGCACTGGGACGTTCGACATCACCCGCACCACAGGCGTCCCGTCCGGGACGTACCGCTCGACGAAGGACGTACGAATCCCGGCTGCGAACGTGATCACCAGATGGCTGTGGGTCACGGAACCCCCGATCTGCTCGAGCAGTGCCTCCATGTCCTGAGGCTTCACCGTGAGTACCAGCGACGAGGCCCACGAAACGGCGTCCGGGTTGGAAAGAGTGGTGGCGATCCCCAGCCGGCGGGCCAGATAATCCGCCCGGTCGGGTCGGCGGCACGTCACCATGACTTCTTCTTTGGTGCGGCCCCCGGAACGGATGAGACCGGACACCAGGGCCTCCCCCATGCGCCCTCCGCCCAGGAAGGCCACACGGCGCTGCCCCGGGGCCTTGGGACCGTCCATCAGCCGCCCCGTCGCAGGGCGTTCGACAGGAAGAACCAAATGTTGGCGGGCCGCTCGGCCATCCGCCGGGTGAGGTAGGGGTACCAGGAGTTACCGTACGGAACGTAAACCCGGATCGGATCGCCCCGGCGGACTAGCTCGGCCTGGAGATCCCGCCGGATCCCGTAAAGCATCTGGAACTCGTACCCGCTCGGTCGGATGCGCTCGGTGCGGAGGAACGAACGAGCGCCCTCCAGAAGTCGGGGGTCGTGGGTTGCCACGTGCACGGTCGATCCCGCCGAGAACAGGGTGGCCGCCACTCGGGCGAAGTTGCGGGCCACCTCCCTTCGCGTCCGGTACGCTACGTCGGGCGGCTCCAGGTAGGCTCCCTTGCACACCCTGACGATGGCCTGGGAGCCGGCGAGGCGGGCCGCGTCGGCCACGGTCCGGTTGAGATAGGCCTGCACGCAGATCCCAACGTTCGGATATCGGTCCCGAAGCTCGGCATAGAGATCGATCGTGCGGTCCACGTAGGCCCGAGCCTCCATATCGATCATCACCAGGATCGGCCGCTCGCCATTGGTCGCTGCCTGAAGAACTCGCTCCATGTTTTCCCGGCACAGGTCCCTGGACGAATCCAGCCCAAGCTGGGTGAGCTTCACGGAGATGTTGCAGTCGATGTGCGGGGACTCCCGGATGCTCTTGAGCGCACGGATGTAGGCGTCGGTCGCCTCAGCCGCCTGGGCGGGGAACTCCACGTGCTCGCCGAGATGGTCGAGCATGGCGGCGATGCCCAGCCGGTCTAGGGCCCGGGCGGCCTCCATACCCGCCTCCAAGGTATTGCCGGCAACGAACCGCCCGGCGAACCGACGGCCCAGCCGGCGTTCGGTGATGAGGCGGCGAACCGCGGGACGCTCAGCGACCCACACCGTCGGCGCCCGGAGCACCGTGGTCATGGGATGGCTGACCCGTGGCGCACCAACGGCGGTCCGGGACGGGGGTAGACGACCATGCGGGGAGTATAGGCGTGGCGTTTTCCTGCTTGTTGAAAGGGGGCGGGCCCGCCAACGAGCGTCGAAGGACGAGGTCTCCACACCGTTGCGCGGGAAGGCGCACCGAGCAGCTCTGGCACTCGCACTTCATACGCGTGTTGATACCCAGAGAGCCAGCGGCTGGAAAGGGAGGATGTGGGATCGGTAGGCTTTCCCCCTGTCCGACGAATCGGCCTGTCCTGGCGACCAAGCGGCCGACTCTGGTGACGTACCTGACGTCGGGTACCTCCAACGTCTGCGTCTGAGGGGGACGGCAGGTCGAGCAGGGCGATCCGAAGGGAGATGGGGGGCGAGGTCATCTCGCCCCCTTTCTCATGGCTGGACTCGAGGCTCACCCGCAGGCAATTCGGCCGACCGTCAATGACAACTTCGCTTCCGTCGAGGAACTCACGGCGGGGTAGGGCTTCTTCCAACCGCCTACGAGCCGGTGTGGGAGCGGATGAAGGACAGCATGAGGGCTCGAACCTGGGCCCCCATGGGTCCCTCCACGAGGTCGATCCCGTGGAGATATCCCGGATACAACACGATCCGGTCCCCCGGGCGATGCCGCTCCGCGAAGAGGGTCTGGGCGTCGCCCCCGAACGGCTGGTCTTGCTTAGAGGCGAGAAAAAGAACGGGCACATCGAGCGTCTGGGCGGCGGTGGCCGCATCCAGATCGCCGAACACGGCGGGGGCCGAAACGCTGATGATGACGGAGGCGGACGGGATCTGCTTGCCGGCAACGAGCACGGCCGCTCCCCCCAACGACGCGCCGATCAGCACCACTCGAGTGGCGCCCTGCCTGCGGAGCTCTGCGGCCGCCCCCACGAGGTCGAGATCGGTGTGCTCCTTCACGGGCGCGATGGAAGGTCCGTAGCCTCGGAAGTAGAAGGGCAGGGCCATGTATCCGTGCTGCGCGAGGATACGGGCGAAGGGAACCCACCGGCAGGCCCCGCCATCGCTCTGGTGAGCGAGGATGACGCCGACGTGGCCCGTGCCGAACAGAGCCCCGACCAGCATCTGCCCGTCTGAAGCCGAGAACGTGATCGACCGGATGCTGGGATCTGGCTTGTCGCACCCATCCTGGAACTGTCCAGGGATCGGGGACGGGGATGGGGGAAGCGAGGCCGAGGTCTTGGGAGCCTGCGGAGTTGGCCTCGCGGCCACGCCCGAGCTTCCCGCGCATCCCGTCCCGAAGACCGCCACGCCCAGCGCCAAGAGCGCGACCACCGCGCCGACGTCCCTCTGCTCAATCCAACCGGCTCGCATCTCGTCCCAAGACCGCTCCGGCCCGTGAGTGAAATCCGGGCTCATTCGTCAAAGGAAGGTCACATTCAGCGAAGGACCGTCACCTCCGTCGCCTGACCATGTGTACGGCACACAGGGCAGATCGGGATCGGATCTCACCGGTCGTGACGTGCCCTGTTACCGGCGGGCTCACCGAAAGGCTGCGGGCCCTCATCGAGGCCGAAGAGTCGAGACGCGGAAAGGCCCGAGGGACCGTTGGCTCGTCATCGACCGAAGTCGGTGACCACCTTCCGCCCCTCGGGCCAAGTGCTCCGAGCAACCCTTCACAACTGTCTCGGTCTCCTTATGGTGACCCCTTTCGTTGGGCTTTGGGGCCTCCCGAGCCTCCCCACCCGCACAGCTAGTTGGCCTTCCCAACCGTACGAGCAGGTGCGCCCAGTTGGCCTTACGGCTTTCCCAGGGGGTCCCATTCGGTACCCTGACTCAGCCGATCCGGCTGCTCGGAGCAAGCCGTATCTTACGGATGGCACCCCGGCAGTCAAGGTGACAAAACCCCTGCTCGCCCGCCGTTTCCGCAGGTCAGCAGCCCCGTCCGGCCGCCGATATTCGGAGTGACAAAATCGGAACGAGCCGGTGGTCAGTCCCCAAGTCCACCGGGCGGGGCGGCGGCCGCGGCCCACGTCGCCCAGGCCGGCTGGAACCCTTCCCTGGTCACGCTCATGACCACGCGGTCCACGAACCGGCCATCCTTGTAGGAGCGCTCCGGGAGGCGCGCCTCCTCGACGAAGCCGCATCTCCGGTACAGGGCCAGGGCGCGGTCGTTGTCGGCTAGGGCCCACAGCTCGATGCGGCTGAGATCCATGCGATCGAAAGCGTGGGTGAGCAGCGCCATCGCGGCGTCGCGCCCGTATCCATGGCCCCACGACGCGGGCTCACCGAGATACATGTAGAATGAGCAGATCCTGTCGCGCCGCCGGAACTGGTTCAGGCCGATCCTGCCGACGGGGCGCCCCTCCGCCACGATCGTGAACGGCTGTCCGTTCCTCCGGGCGTCCTCCACATCGTCCTTGACGTCGGCCAGCGAGAATGGCTGCTCGTAGTCCATGTTCCGCCACACCTCTGGGTGGTTCATCCAGCGATGAATCAAGGGATAGTCACTCTCCTCGACGGGTCGCAACTGGACCTTCTTGCCTCGAATCATGCGCCGATCGCCTCGCCGCCGGAGTGGAGCTCCCGGTACACTCCCTCGATCCCCTCGGCCGTCTGATCCCACGAAAACCCGGTGGCGTGACGGATGGCCGCCCTGGACAGGCGCGCCGCCAGCACCGGATCATCGAGCACCTCGAGGATCCGCCGAGCGTACTCGACGGGATCGTGCCCCCTCACCAGGAAGCCAGTGCGGCCATGGCGCACGGAGTATCGAAGCCCGCCCGACGCCGCCGCCACGACCGGCGTCCCACAGGCCTGAGACTCCAGGGCCACCAGACCAAACGACTCCGACCGGGAGGGCATCAACACCAGCTCGGCGGCGGAGTAGAAGTCGGCCAGGCGGGCGTGTGGCTGGGGAGGGAAGAACACCACGCGCTCGCCCACGCCGAGACTGGTGGCCAGCTCCATCAACCGGGCCGGCTCGTCGCCGCCAGAGAGGGAACCGGAGGGACCTCCCACCACGGCCAGGATCGCGTCGCGCGTGACAGCTGGGGCCATCGAGATCGCGGCGGCCAGTGCGCGAATGGCCACTTCCGGCCCCTTGAGTGGCTGCAAACGTCCCACGAACAGCAGGAGCCGTCCATCGGAGAGGTGGAGCCGTGCCTTGGCTTCGGCCCGGTCCCTTGGGGCGAAGATGGCTCTATCCACTCCCGGGGGGACGATCCGGATCCGGTCGGGATCGGCCCCATACTCGTCGACCAGCGCCCGGGCCTCCACCGGCGTGGGGGCCAGGATCCGATCCGCGCCCCGAATCACCTTGCGCTCGCCGCTCAATCGGACCGGCGGCTCGGGACGGTCACCGATACCCATGTGCTCGTTCTTCACCTTGCCCAGGGTGTGGAAGGAGGCCACAGAGGGGGCTCCCCAGATCTCCTTGGCTCGCTCCCCCACCCAGCCTGACAGCCAGTAGTGGCTGTGCACCACGTCATACGGGGAGTGGCGGTGCGGATCGGCGTCGTGCGTCTCCTCCGCCCGGGCCAGCACCCCGGTCAGGAACTCCGGCAGTAGCCCTGGCAGATCCTCCTTGGGAACGGGAGCGCACGGACCGGCCTGGACCTGGATGAGGCGGCTGCCAGGGGCGAACTCCTCGACCTCCGGAGCGCCACTGCCGTGGCAGCGCGTATACACGTCCACCGCGATACCCTGTTCGGCCAGGCGCTTGGCTACCGAAAGGACGTACACGTTCATGCCGCCGGAATCGCCGATGCCTGGCTGATCGCGGGGCGACGTGTGAAGGCTGAGAACGGCGACCCGCTCCAGCTCGCCGTTCCTCTTCGTTCCTATGCTCATGCGTTCTCTACCATGTTCGGCGTCCGATTCCCAGGTGGTGCAGATCGTTCTCGTACAAGCATCGAACCGGGCGGCGACCCCACGCCGAAGCGGCGATCACCGTAGGATCGGGGCGCCACTGCCCCAACAAGAGAAAACCCGCCCCGAGGGGCGGGTCTTCCCGATCCAACCAGCGATCTTGGCGGTCTAGCTGGCCTTCTTCGCCGCAGCCCGTGCGGCCTCCGTCGTGGAGCTGACGGCCTTCCGAACGCTGGTCGTGGCCGCCTTCACCTGGGACCGAGCGGTCTTGCTCTGCTCCAAGGCCCGTTCCGTGTAGCGGGACCGGCGAATGCTCTCGACCAGCTTCTCTCCGCGCTTGGCGAAGTCCTGGTACCGATCTTCGGCCTTCTGCCGCCAGGCCCCGGCGTCGGTGGCCTTGCTGGACAGCTCCTTGGCCTTCTCCACGAAGAACTGCCCGGCGCCTATGTAGGCATACATCGCCGTCCTGGGATCGTACTTCGCCTCGTGTTTGGTCTTTGTTGTCGGCATGTGGGTCACACCTCCTTTCGATGGTTGATGGCGGAGGGGCGAAGGGAAGCCGGGTGAGGGCTTCTGGGAACCAGGGACTTCGCCCCCCCGCCAAGCTTGGATCGCGATCGGCCTGGAGCCCGGCCCGACACCGCCGGCATCTTCTTCGGGGATGCGATGCCAGGCTCCTCTCCTCGAGCGCGCGCGACCTTCCCGGCCCGCCTCGCCTCGTCCCCGCGAAGCCCGGCTGGAGATGCTTCCCCGGATCGGGCGGTCTCATCGCGGAAGGCCTCGTAGATCTGGACCAGGGCCTGCTTCTGCCGCTCGGTGATCGTGGCGTCGGACATCACCGCGGCGACCACATCCGGAGCCCCTTGGCGATGGCCTGCAAGATGTCCGCGCTGGGCTTGCGCAGCCCCCGTTCGATCTGGGAGAGGTAGG
>WNGF01017292.1_pt1 | contig 13721 bp, 13 predicted proteins | sample 5400641 | NCBI WGS metagenome assembly WNGF01 (sample SAMN13153371, study PRJNA577476) | soil metagenome | isolation source: 80 cm soil or saprolite under grassland replicate 2 | place: USA:California | collected 2016-06-15
GGGGCCTTCTCTCTTCTCGTCAGGACCGGATCGCCCCGTCCTCCATGCGGCCGTTCCCGGACAGTCGCTGACGCGCGGTTCGGCGACAATGCGCGCGTGCCCGCCTACACGGTGAACGAGGACGCGGTCCGGCACGCGAAGCGGCTGATCGACGCGCGCCGGTACGTGCTCCGCTCGCGTTGGCAGGACGTGCAGCCGCGGGCACGGGAGCAGAACGCGTTCCTGAAGACGCACTCCTGGGATGAGTACGCCGCCTGGCATCTCGGCCTTACTGAGGGCGTGGCCGAGGAGTCGAAGGCGCGCTACGCGTTCGTCTACGGCGATTTTCGTCGTCTGCACCGGATGGGGCTGATTGCCTGCCACTACCGTGCCGCGGAGTGGCGGCACAAGGAGATCGAGCTCGCAGCACACGAGCTCCTGCAGTACCTCGACCGAAAAAGCACCTGACGACGCCGGCGGCGCCGCGCGCGGCGCCTCTTAGCGGTCACGGCCAGCCCACGCCGGCCGCGGGCGCGTCGACGATGAGCACCTGTCCCGTTCTCGCCCTGAGCACGTCCTGGACTCCCTCAGTCCCGCGCCACTCCGCGGTGAGCATGAACAGCGTCCGACGGTCGGGGCCGCCGAGCATGGTTGCGAAGCACGGGCGGCCGAGATCGATCCGCTCGAACGCTTCGCCGCCCTCGTGGATACGGGCGCAGTCGTTCGCCATGCTTGCGCTCGAGGCCCAGATGCAGCCGTCTGCGTCGAGGCAGATGCCGTCCGGGCCGACCCCGTTCGCCCACACCCGACGGTTCGACAAGGTGCCGTCCTCCGCGATCTCGAAGGCGGTGAGGCGTGCGGCAAAGGACTCGGCGACGACGAGCGTTTTGTTGTCCGGTGTGATAACCATGCCGTTCGGGAAGGCGAGCTCGTTCGCCACCTCCCGGGCCTGGCCGTCTGGGGTGACGAGCGCGATCTTGCCCGGTGCTTGTCCACTGGTGAGCACGTCGTTGAACTGGGCGAAGTCGAAGTTGATGGTGTTGACATAGACGTTGCCGCGCCCGTCGACGGTGATCTCGCTCCAGCCGAGCGGCGAGATGCGGCTGAGGTCGGCGTGCCGGACGCGCGACCCGTCGGCCTCGACCCGGATCAGCTCTGGGCCTGTGATAAGGAGCCGTCCATTTGGAAGCCAGTTCGTCGCCCAACCAAGTCCGTCGGGACCTTCTCCAACGACATCGCTGTTTCCGTCGAGGTCGACGGCGACGATCTGCCTCGTTCCCCAGTTCGAGAACCAGAGACGGCCGTCGTGCCACCGAGGCGACTCGGGCATGGCCAGGCCGTCGAGCAGTACGCGAGGTTGCATGGGCCCTCCTTCGTCCTGTTTACCGATACAGACGCGACAGACGGCGAAGACTCATCGGTCGGCGTTCATCCAGTGCATCGGCGGACGGCTCCAGTTTTCGCTCCGCGAGACTCGACTGCGCACCGAGGCGAAGTGCTCGCCTCTTAATCTCCGAAGCGCTGGAGCGATTCCAAAGTGCAAGCGTTCTGCAAGCATCGGCCTTCCGCAACCATGTCACCGTGTTTCGCTTCAATGCAACGTCTCGGGACCAATCTGGCCTTGAGCCTGCATTCGGCGGAATGCATCGGAACGCGTATACCCAATCGATGCGGCTCATATCCCGGAGGTCGCAGGTTCAAATCCCGCCCCGGCTACTGCGAAGGCGTCGGAAACGGCGCCTTTCGCATGGTTGTGCCCGGTATGGCGGGGATTCAGGCTGGCCGGGTTCGCAGCGCCCTTGACGAGTTGGGGGCGATGAGTCAACCTCGGCGTCATCTTCGCCGTCGTCTATCCAGTCGCGACCATGTCTCGCGCTGCATGGAGCGCGGCGCGAGATCGTCCCGCTGACGTCGTTCGGAACCAATGAGCGCGGGTCGCGTCATCCTCATAGTCCTCGGCAGCATCGGAGTCCTGTTCGGGCTTGCCCTGCTCGCAGGGGGAGGTTTCCTGCTCTGGGCCGACCGCACGCAGCGCGAGGACGGCTACCTGACGACACCGACCGAGCGATTTGCGACACCGACCTACGCTCTCACGCGTACGCGGCTCGAAGTCGATACCGACGGAGCCGGCTGGGTCCTGAACGACAGCTGGTTCGGCAAGGTTCGGATCCGCGGCGAGGGTGCCGGCGGGAAGACGCTCTTCATGGGCATTGGGCCGGAGGCGGCTGTCGCCAAGTACCTGGGTCCCGTCGCCCACGCGAATGTCCAGGACATTGACTTCGATCCCTTCCGAGTTACGTACCTTCCAGTCACGGGAGGCGTGCCCCAAGGGCCGCCGACGGAGCAGCCCTTCTGGGCGGCCTCCGCCTCCGGGGTCGGGACACAGACGCTGACGTGGAACGTGCGCGAGGGCGACTGGTCGGTCGTCCTCATGAACTCCGACGGCTCGCGTGGCGTCGCCGCGGACATCGACGTGGGCGCCAAGATGTCCTTCCTGCTCTGGGTTGCGATCGGGGTACTCCTCGGCGGCGTGCTCGTCACCGGGGGAAGCACCGCATTGATCGTCCTTGCAGCGCGGACGCGCCGGCCACAGCCTTCGCCACCTGTACCTCCTACCGCGGGCGCCGGATCAGGAAATGCGCCGGCACCCGAGCCTTCCGACCGGTCAACAGAAGAGGCCCCGCCTAGCTGAACGCTGTCTCGCTGATGCCCTTGAATCCCGCCGTCGTCGTTGCTTACTCCAGGGACTCGATGCTGCATTCCGACCGGTCAACAGAAGAGGCCCCGCCTAGCTGAACGCTGTCTCGCTGATGCCCTTGAATCCCGCCGTTGTCGTTGCTTACTCCAGGGACTCGATGCTGCAAGCGTTCGCAAGCATCGGGCTTCCGCAGCGATGTCACCGTGTTCCGCCTGAATGCACGGTCGCGGCCGAAAACTGCTCGGAGCCGGCGTTTCGGCGGAATACGGCGGCACGCGTGTACATAACCGAGCCGGCTCATAACCCGGAGGTCGCAGGTTCAAATCCTGCCCCCGCTACTTCGTAAAGCCCGTCACAAGCGGGCCTTTCGACTGACCGGTCCTCGGTCGTACGCTTGCCTTGTGGCGATTCACGAGATCCCGCTCGCCCAGCGGACCGTTCACGGGCACTTCTCGCGCGAGCTCGAGCCGATCCTGACGATCGACTCGGGAGACGCCATCTTCTTTGCCACGCTCGACGCGGGTTGGGGTCGCGGGCCGCCGCCCCCCGAGGTAGGTGAGCGGTGGCAGCTTCGGCCACGCGAATCTGAGCGCGACAGCGAGGGGCGCCCGCTCGGACATGCGCTTGTCGGGCCTGTCGCCGTCCGCGGCGCTCGGCCAGGCGCAGTGCTGGAGGTTCGGATCGACGAGGTTCGCGCCGGGAGCTGGGGCTGGACGTGGGCGGGCGGCTGGTGGAGCGCGCTCGGGGAGCGGCTGCGGCTCCCGGATCTCGACGGGCATCTCCTCGAGTGGGACTTGGACGGCGTGGCAGGCCTCGCGCGCGACCGGAGCGGGCGCGAGGTGGCGTTGCGACCGTTTCTCGGCGTGCTCGGCATGCCGCCGGACGAGCCGGGGATGCATTCGACGATGCCGCCCAGGCCAACCGGCGGCAACATCGACTGCAAGGAACTGGTCGAAGGGTCGACGCTGCTGCTCCCGATCGCCGTCGAGGGGGCGCTCTTTTCAGCCGGCGACGGCCACGCGGCGCAGGGCGACGGCGAGGTCGGGCAGATGGCGATCGAGTGTCCATTCGAGCGAGTACAGCTGACGCTCACCGTCCGCGACGACCTCGCGCTCGTCACCCCCCAGGCCCTGACTCCGACAGCCTGGCTCGCCTTCGGATTCGACGAGGACCTGGATGAGGCCGCCCTTCAGGCGCTCAACAGCATGCTCGATCTCATGGAACGCGAGCTCGAACTCGAGCGAAAGGAGGCGCTCGCACTCGCGAGCGTCGTCGTCGACCTCCGCGTCACCCAGATTGTCAACCGCGTTCGCGGCGTGCACGCGCGCCTTTCGCTTGCGGCGCTCGAGCGGCTCCGCCTCGCGTAGGCTCGGCGTGGCGCACTACCGGCTCGAGGAGATCGCAGACGGCGTGGTCGCTGCGATTGCCATCCCGGACGGCGGCGGCCGAGGAAATGCCGCGATCGTACGGCTAGACCGGCAGACGCTCGTCTTCGACACAGGCATGACGCCGCCGGCGGGTGAGGAGTTGCACGAGGCAGCCGAGCGAATCGGGCCCATCCGGTGGGTCGTCAACAGCCACTGGCACGCCGACCACATCCGTGGCAACCAGGCATTCCCGGACGCGGAGATCGTTGCCACAACCCGCACGAAGGAGTTGATCGAGAGGCGTTCCGCGGAGCAGCTCGCTGAGCACAAGGCGACCGACTTCGACGCGCTGGTCGCGTCGCTCCCCGCTGGACCCGACCCGGGCTACCCGGGGCTCGACAGGTCGTTCGAGGCACGGGCCCAGGGCGTTCGCCATCTGGCCGCGACGATCGCCGAGGTGGAGCTGCGGCCACCGACGCGGACGTTCGAGGATCGTCTGGAGCTCGCCCCCAACTGCGAGCTGATCACCCTCGGGGCCGGCCATACGGAGAGCGACGCGTTCCTCCTCTTGGCGGATCGGCACGTGGCGGTGGTGGGCGACCTGCTATGCGTCGAGATGCATCCCTGGATGGGTCACGGGGACCCGGACTGTTGGATCGAGATCTTGGTCGCGCTCGAACGGCTCGACGTCAATCGGTTCGTGCCCGGCCACGGCGGAGTGGCGACCGTCGAGCACGTGCGCGCGCTGCGCGAGCACCTCCGTGCCTTCCTCGCCGAGCCCGAGAGCATCGAGTCGCTGTATCCAGACTGGGACTTCTGGGGCGACACGGCCGACCGCAACCGCGCCTTCCTCCGCGACCGGGCGCGGTGACTCTTACCCGTCGGTATTCACGCCCGCACTCAACGCCGCACGGTCTCTCTCGACATCGAGCCCGAGCGTAAGCGATAGCGCTCGTGCGTCAAGTACGGCGGACGGCGGTCTTCGGCCGGAATGAGCTGGGGGTACGGGCCGAGTTCAAGGCGACGATCTCGAGGCTGCTACGGCAGGCGCCGGACCTCGGTGAAGCGGTACGCGGTCGTTGATGTTGAGGAGAAAGCCGATCCCTGAGACGGCCCAACCCCATCCTGCCGTCGCCGACGTCGATTGCCCAGCGGGTTGTTCCATCCGCAGCTCGAGGCGACGGTGCCGACGCCTGCGAGTTCCGCACCCTTGGCCGACCTCGCTCGAAGTTGCAGTGTTTACTCGAGCGGTTCGACCTGATAGCCGTCGTCGCCGGCGATGACGCGGACGCCGGCGCCCTTTGCGAGCGGCGCCACGGTCTCGCCGGTGAGGCCGAGGACCGCGGCCTCGTTCGTCGGGCTGTGGCCGACGACCAGGGCGTTGCCGCCGTCGGGCAGGCCGTCGAGGACACGGCGGAGCGCGGCGCCGAGCCGCTCCGAGTCCTCCGCGACGAGCTCAGGGTCGGCCTCGCGCAGCGCGCCGAGCGCGCCGCTTCCCGCCTTCTGGTAGGCGCCGCGCCAGCGGTCCTCGACCTGCGACCGCAGGCCCGGCTCGATCACGACGCCGCCAGGCACGTGCTGGCCGAGCGCGGCGAGGAAGCAAGCGAGCGTCTGAGTCGCGCGCTGGGCCCCGGTCGACACCGCGAGGCGGTAGCCGCCCCGGAGGCGTGCGCCGATCTCCAGCGCCGCCGCCACGCCCTCGGCGGTGAGGACGTCCCCCTGGGCGTCGGTGTGGCGGCGGAGCTCGATCTCCCTGCCCACGTGGGCGACGCTAACAGCGAGCGGTTTCGCTCGCATTCGGCATCTGGCTGAATCGCACGCGGTCTATTCGGCTCACAGCCGCGTGCGGCCGCGCCTGCGCCGGTATCGCTATCGCCGGCCGATCCTCGACCAGGTGATGCCGCCGTCGGTCGTCCGCCAGACGGCGGGAGGGTGCGCGCCGACCTGCACGAGCGCGTCGCCGGTGCGCGCGTCGGTGAAGACCACGTCGTACCAAACGTCATCGTTTCCCATCGGGCGAAGTGGCCGCCACGTCGCGCCGCGGTCGGTCGTGCGGTAGAGCGGGCGGCCCGCGCCATTCGCGGCGAGCAGGGCCGTCTCGTCGGAGGCGGGCGCGAGTCGGGCTGCGTTGACGAGGGACGGTGTACGCAGCGGCTCGAAGGTGACGCCGCCGTCGGTCGAGCGTGAGGCGCCGGCCATCATCCCTGTCGGGCAGACCGCCCAGACGACCTGAGCCGATGACGGCTCGAGGTCGCCGCCGAGGCCGGGGACGCACGGGCCGTCGCCGGTGACAAACGTGTGGCCTCCGTCGGTCGAGCGCGCGAGCACGTCGTGGCGCGGGAAGCGGGTCCCAGCCGGCGTCCCGAGCAGCCAGACGTTGCGGCCGCGGGCCGAGAGATCGACGATGGGGCCGTCCGGGACGAAGGGGAGAGGCGTCCCCCGCCAACGTGGTGCGGACGCCGGCCCGTGAGCGAAGCGGTACCCACTGCAGGTCTGCGTCGTGCAACGGGCGACGACGGCGTAGGCCTTCCCGCCGGCGGTCGTGAACGCGACGACGTCGGGGGAGCGCAGCCTCTGCCACGTCGCGCCGCCGTCGTGGGTGCTCCAGAAGCGGCCCCAGCCGAACGGGACCCAGACGAAGCCGTCGCGCGCGTCGGCGAAGCGCAGCCTGGGATTCGTCCCCTCCGTCGGCAGCCCGCGCGGTGCCGCGACGCGGGTGAAACCGCGACCACCGTCGGCGGTGCGCTCGATCACGTAACACCGGCCGACCGAGCAGGGGACCGTGCCGAGCAGGACAACGTCAGGTCGTCGAGTGCGCTCAGGGAAACGGGCACGAAGCGCGCAGGCAGCGGCCCAGCATGGCGCCCGCCGCCGCCGCAGCCGCCGACGGCGACGACAAGGAGGATGCAGAGCGCCGCTCGTTTCACGCACGCACCGTACGGCGCCGACGTTCGGAGCGTGTTAGCTCGCAGCAAGGGCCTCACGAGATTGAGATCCGATGGGTCGGTTCGCCTCAAAGTGACGGCTCATGGTGGTCGTAGAGAGAGCGTTATGGTCGGGCGATGGTTCGCGCCAAGCTCACGTGCGCAACGGCCCTGGGATTCGCGCTCGCGTTGGCGGCAACCGGCTGCGAGGCCCACTCGCGGGTGGCCAACGCGGTTCACGCGTCGCCGCTCAGCGTCGTCTCGGCGACGACGCCCCGCTTTCCCGTTGCGCGCTTCGAGACCGGTGGCACCTTCCCGCAGGTTCGCGACGGGAAGCTCGCGCTCGGAGCCGTCAACATGGCTCTGCGCGCGGTGGTCGCCTCCGACCAGCGCGCCTTCGAGCCGCGCGCGCGGCGTTACGGCAAGCGGGTCGCGGGCCATCGTCCTCCAGCATGGGGCCGACGGCTGGCTCGGCGTCACGATCCGCGTCCCTTCCGGCACGCGCGTTGCGCTCCCGCAGCTGTTTGGGCAGCGTGCGAAAGCGATGCGCCTGCTCGAGGCGCAGATCAGCGCCGACAAGCGCCTCGACCCAGCCGTCCGGCGGTATCCGGCGGCTGCCCTCGCGACCGCGCAATTCGCGCTGCTGCCGAATGGCCTCGCAGTCGGCGTCGTCGAGAGCTATGGGCGGGACGACGTGCTCGTTCCGTACAGGGCGCTTCGCCCGTATCTGAGCAGGCTCGGCCTCAGGCTCGTCGCGGGCGCCCGCTGGCCCGACTATCGCGCCGACCGCGGACACTTCAGCTACTGCCGGCGGCCCGGCCCGTCGTGGTCCGAGCTGTCAGCGACAGGCGACGTTCCGTGCGCGACCGCGCGAGAAGCCGAACGCGAGGTCTTCTCGCAGCGGTGCTACAGGAGCAATCGCTGCGCCGCGGCCGGGTTCACCTGCCTCGCCTTCTGGGACGGCCGTTACGACCGGCCGTTCGACTACACCCACCACGCGATCTGCCACGACGGCAGGCGCCGGATCGTGATGGACGAGGGATAAGAGCGGGAGCGACGGGACTCGAACCCGCGACCTTCCTGCGCTAAGAGGGCCACTTCATTGACGATTCAATGGCGATCGAGCGGTCGCTAATGGGTCCATATCGCGCCCTGCACGTGAACCCCTGGATCACTGCCTAATGCGGACGGAATTACGGCTAGAGCAGGCATTTCGTCGTCGACCGAACCGGCTCCGACCGGCTCCGACCGGGTGCCGCCCGGCAGAGCCTGTGTGGTAGGTGTGTGGTCGGGGTGGTGCCAACTTCGACAACGATCGCCACGTTGAGCTTCGGAAGAGACGCTGACCCGCGTTCCTGTAGGTGGGCTGATTGCTTCTTCCGCCCGGCGCTCGAGCACGGTGCTCCGGACCGCGGAGCTTCGCTACGTCTTCTTCGGCGACACCCTTGGAGGCGACCCCCACGACCCCGACTGTCGACGCTGACACGGAGCGTAGAATGAGCGCGAGGAGGTCATCTCGAATGTCGACAACGGCGCGCGTGCTCGTCGTCGTCTCGGCTGCCGACCGGATACCGCTTCGGGAGGGCGGTGAGGAGCCGACCGGCACCTACCTGGGAGAGCTGACCGAGCCGACCGACGCCATGCTCGAGGCCGGTTTCGAGCTCAGGTTCGCGACGCCCGGCGGCAAGGTGCCAACGATCGACAAGACCTCCTACAGCCTGATGTACTGGAACCTCTCGCGAGCGAAGCTCAATGCGGCCAAGCGCAGCTACAAGCGTCTGCTCGAACTCGGGCTCGCGAACCCGATCCCGTTGGAGGAGATCGCCCACGACCGAGAGCGGCTCGCTGAGTTCGAGGCCATGTTCGTTCCCGGCGGCCACGCGCCGATGGTCGACTTGCTCCACCGCGATCCCTTCGTCGACGACTCGCTCAACGAGGACTTCGCAGCGCTGGTCCAGTTCTTCCACGAAGCCGGACGGACGACCGGGCTGATCTGCCATGCACCGGCAGCGCTGGCGGCCGCGCCCAGAATCGACGGCCGCTGGATCTACGACTGCTACCGGATGACCTGCATCAAGACAGCGGTCGACCGCATGCTCGAGGACATGCCGCTGGTCAGGCGCTTCCAGGGGCACATCAAGGAATACCCCACCGAGATTCTGGTCGCCGCCGGCGCGAAGATCGAGCAGACGAAGCTTCCCGCAGGGAAGAAGGTGGTGGTGGACCGCGAGCTGATCACCGGCCAGGATCCCTACTCCGCCAAGGCGATGGGCAAGGCGTTCGTCGACAAGGTGTTTCGTGCCGTGCGCGAACCCGCTCCCGCGCAGGCCAACTGATAGGCAACTTCGGACCCGCTCGGGAAGGCCGCTCCTCTATGTGCGGGGGGACGCGGCAAAACGGCGCCGCGGACGTTGACGAGCGGAACAGCGTGGCCGGGCACGACCGCTCAGCGGACCAGGCTTTCGGGGCGTGCCTTCGGCTGCTGTGACGAGCAGGGCCGACTGGTGCTGATCACGGACTCGCGTCGACAGCATCGCGAGGGCGACTCCGACGTCTCGTGCTAGGGAACTCGACTAGCGACTCGACGGCTACCGAGCGGTCGCTAATGGGTCCATATCGTGCCCGGCATCAAGACCCGTGGATCCGCGTCCGTCGGCGAGCAGACTCGACCCCCTCCGGATCATCAGATTGCCACTGGTTACGCCCCTACTCCATAACGCTCCATCGAATTCTGGTCTGGGTGCGGGGACCCTTACGGCGCCGCGAGGCCGTGCAACACGAGGGAACGGACGCCCGCGTAGGCATCGTCGATCTTCGGGTCGCCCCACTCGGCAGCGTGTGCTGGATTGTGGAAGCGGCTCGTTGCGTCGAAGGCGGCGCGCGCCGCCCCCCGCGGGTCGTCCGCGGAGAATTGGCCCTGTGCGACACCGTCCGCGATGATCCGTGCGAGCTGGTCGATGAGCGTGTCGACGTGGGCTTTGACGACCTCGCGGGACTCGGCAGTGAGTTCGATGTAGGTCGCGAAGAGCTCGGGGTCGTCGAGCGCCTTGCGCCGCTTCGTCTGGACGAGGCCGTCGAGCCAGCGCCGGAGGCGGGCAGGAGGAGTCCCTCTTCCGGCCGCGACCGCTTCGAGCGGCTGCGAGATCTCCGAGAGCCAGCGCTCGGTGACCGCGTCGCGAAGCGCCGCCTTGCTCGGAAAGTGGCGGTAGACGCTGCCGTGGCTGACCCCGAGCGCGCGGGCGACGTCGACGACGTTCGCCTTCGCCGGGCCGAAACGGCGGAGGCCCTCCTCCGCCGCTTCCAGGATCCGCTCGGCCGTGAGTGCCTCGGTCGCCATGGGCGCGGGACTCTAGTTCCGCTCGCTGTCGAGAATCGCCATCTGCTCGGCCTGGTAGCGCTCCCCGGCGACCGCCTCGACGGGGAGCGCCGCCTCGATCCGCGCGAGGTCGTCGGGGGGGAGCTCGACCTCGAGTGCGCCGAGTGACTCGGCGAGCCGCTCGCGGGTACGTGCTCCGACGAGCGGGACGACGTCATCGCCGCGCGAGAGCGCCCAAGCGATCGCGATCTGCGCGACGGTCGCGCCCTTCTCGTCTGCCAACGCGCGTAGTGCCTCCACGAGCGCGAGGTTGCGCTCGAGGTTCTCGCCTGTGAAGCGGGGGGCGGAGGCGCGGAAGTCGCGAGGGGCGAGCGCCTCGGCGCGCTCCTTCGACCAGTGCCCGGAGAGGAGCCCGCGGGAGAGGACGCCGTAGGCGGTGACGCCGATCCCGAGCTCGCGGCAGGTGGGGAGGATTTCGTCCTCGATCCCGCGTGAGAGGAGCGAGTACTCGATCTGCAGGTCGGAGATGGGGTGGACGGCGTGCGCGCGACGGACGGTGTCGGCGCCGACCTCGGAGAGGCCGATGTGGCGGACGTAGCCGGCCTGCACCATCTCCGCGATTGCGCCGAAGGTCTCTTCGATCGGGACGTCGGGGAACACCCGGCCCGGCCGGTAGATGTCGACGTAGTCGGTGCCGAGCCGGCGGAGCGTGTAGGCGAGGAAGTTCTTCACGGCCTGTGGGCGCAGGTCGTTGCCGACGATCGAGCCGTCGGGCGCGCGCATGAGCCCGAACTTGACGCTAATGACGGTCTGCTCGCGCTTCCGGCCGCGAAGCGCCTCCCGGATGAGGAGCTCGTTGTGCCCGGCCGCGTAGTAGTCGCCTGTGTCGAGCAAGCTGATCTCGGCGTCGAGCGCCGCTTGAATGGTGGCGATCGACTCTGCCTCGTCGGCGGGGCCGTAGAAGTCGGACATACCCATGCAGCCGAGCCCGAGCGCGGAAACGGTGAGGCCGGTCGTGCCGAGGGAGCGCGTGTCCATAGAGTCGTCCTGCTGGTCGCGTCGCAAGAGAAGCACTATAGGCGAGTGGCTGACAGATTTCAATTGTTGTCACTAACTGACGCACCCCGGGTCGCGACGGTGACACAAGTGAAGCTACGTACGCAGCCGAAGCGGAGGGGCCGTGATCCGACGTTCGGGCCCTGCCTGAGCGCCGAGCAGGTCGCCCTCTTCCCTCAGTGCGTCGAGTGCGGCGTGGCCGCCCGGGAAGGGGAGAACCTAAACCCGGACGGCCGATCAGTTAGTACGCGGACATGTCGCGGGTGGATCTGGGAAGACCGCTGCGCTATCTCGACCGCGACGGAGATCGTCTTCTACCGCTCGTGAGTGCGCTGTCCGAGAGTTCGGCTGGACGTAAACCGGCTTCGCTTCGTGGCGTTTCGAGCGAACGCTGACGGGAGGTCGCAAGCGGCCTTCCCGACCGAGTTCCACCCGAAGCGGGCGAATGGGCGCCACTATCGTCTTCGCGCGGTGGCACCTGCGGCGCCGACCTAGTTCCAGACGCAAGCTCAGGGCTAGCCGGCCCGGATCGAGCGTTGGCTCAGGAGACGCTTCGGCAGCTCGCGTCGAGGCACGGCCACGCTTCCGCGGTGGCGCTCTCAACCGGCGATAGGTCGGAATCCTGTCGCCTAGTTGCCATTCACAACTTCTGTGGCCGTCGAGTTGCAGACGGTCACCAAGCGCAACGTTTCGCTTCGACGCCGATGCAAGCCGGAGGGAGACAGACCTGGTTGTCTCGCCCGAGAGCGCCTGAATCCGCTAGTCCAGACGCGGGCTTTGCCCCCGCCACTTCCTGGTCCGGGAATCGCGGAACACATCAGTGTGGCGAGCGAACGGGCTCACCTCAAAGAATGCGTACGCGACGACCGCCAGGACTGCGATGACAAATGCGAACACAACGACTGTGAAGAGTGTGTTCATTGTCCCTCCCTCCGTTTGAGTGTCAACTGTCACGAATGGGAGGGACACCGTCATCAGTGCCCTCGCGGAAATCGGCCGCCAAAACTACTGATCGCAGCCAAACTCAGAGTCCGTGGATTTGCACGAGTCGAGTGGTGGAGGGTAGCCAAGCGTCTCCCGGTTCTCCGTCTTCGGGGTACCCCCGTGGGGTGGGAAGCGCACGGGGCCCGGATGGGCCGTGGCTACCATGCCAAGTTTTCACGAGAGAGACTCGATTCCGGGGCCCTGAGAAACAGGCTGCGCTAATCCCGCAGCGGGGGTCAGCGAAAACCCGGATGGCAAGAACGGCCTCGCCTGGGACCTTGCGTGACACTACGGAAGGAAGGAGTCGGTCCAATGCGAAAGCTCTCTCTCTGGATCGGTGCCGTCGCGGTGATTGCTGTCTCGATCGGCGCTTTGTCAGCCGGAGCCGTCACGTCGAAGCCCCTCGTGGCGGTGCAGGTCGACGAGTTCCGGGAACACAAGGCGCGCCAAGGGGCAAGGTCAGGTTCGTGGTCACGAACATTGGGAAGGTCCGGCACGAGTTCGTGGTCTTGAAGACGAACAAGCCCGCCGGCAACCTGCTCAAGGGCCATGAGGCAGACGAGTCGGGCGCCGTGGGTGAGATCGGCGGCGTGCCGCCGGGTCAGGCGAGGACGCTCAACCTCACTCTCAAGCGGGGGCACTACGCCCTGATCTGCAACCTGCCGGGGCACTACATGACGGGCCAGTTCGCGGACTTCTACGTTCGATAAACCGTTGCATCGCAGGGGCCCGCTGAAAATGAAAATCGGGGCTATCGAACGCAACCAACGGGTCACGAAAGACGCTGTCGCGGATGAACAGAAAGGCAGGAACCTGTCCGAAACGAGTTAGGAAGGTAGCTCCACGCGCACGTGATCAAAGCGGAGGCGCCCTTTCCCGGCGAGCTTACAGCGATCCTCGCCGAGGGAGCCCGGCACCGGCAGCTCCGCACGGACCTGCCGGCCGAGCAACTCGCGCTCGCACGCGGGCGTGTGCGGTGAAACATGTGTGCGCGTGATGGTCGATCGAACTCGAGATCGTCGTGCTCCGCCACGAGGTCGCCGTACTAGGTCGCCGGCGCGCTCGGCTCGAGCTGAGTCCTCGCGATTACACTGCTTCGCTCGCATCGGCGTCTCGTGATGAGACGCCGGACGTATCCGCGTCGCGTAGGCCGGCCGCCGATCGGGGGCGAGATGCGTGAACTCGTGCTACGCCCCGCGCGCGAGAACCCGCGCTGGGGCTGTCGGCGAATCGCCGGCGAGCTCCGCTGGCTGGGCTCGGCAGTCGGCGTGTCCACCTCGCTCACGCCCAACCTGATCCACGAATACAGCCTGGCGGCATGAGAGCTCCTCGGCGCCGGATCGGCCGAGCTGCAGGCAAGCCTCGATAGGTTTCGCGTGCATGATCGGTTCGCACGA
>WNGF01007066.1_pt1 | contig 13720 bp, 19 predicted proteins | sample 5400641 | NCBI WGS metagenome assembly WNGF01 (sample SAMN13153371, study PRJNA577476) | soil metagenome | isolation source: 80 cm soil or saprolite under grassland replicate 2 | place: USA:California | collected 2016-06-15
TGTAGGTCCATGCCTGAGCCCCCGAGGCTGCATCGAACGCGTACAAACCGTCGTCGGGACGGGGCCGGCCGCCGTCGTCCTCGTACACGACGGAGTAGTAGACGAACCCGGCCGCGTAGGCCAAGTGGCCCTCCGACGTCACCGGGAAGTTGATCAGGTTCTTGCTCCAGAGCACCTTGCCGGTCGCCAAGTCGTAGGCCGCCACGTTGCCGGCTGGTATGCAGTAGCCGCTGCCGAAGTCGGCGAGGTTGTGGTACTGCGCTCTGTTGAACGCATAAAAGCGGTTGTGCTCGGCATCGACGGCGATCTCTCCATCGCTGTCGCCCGCCTGACAGATCCCGTTGAGGTTGCCTGCGCTTCGGTCGGTGAGAGTCCCGACATTGATCAACGTCAGAGCGTCGTCATTGAGGATGACCCTGTCTCCGGTGGCGGCGTACCAATCTCCCACGGGGAAATCATTTTCCGTCGACCACGTGCCGGCCGACGCGCCCGTCTGAAGGTTCAGGATGTGCAGATTGGGGTTGTTCGCGCCGTCGACGTGATCGTGGGGCCCGTCGCCCGTGCCGTGCAGATAGACCCTGCCTGCCGCGCTCACGAGATTCGTGAGCGACAACAGGTGACTGCCGGTGATCGACCAAGTCCACAGTGTTTTCGCCAAAGGGGGCGCGAGCAGGTCCGTCGAGACGAAGCTTCTGCCGGGATCGTGCCCGAAGGTGGACCAATCATCCGAGCCGTTCGTGGGGGGAGGTGTATCGAAGCGGCCCGCATCGTTGGATCCGCCGCCCGCTCCCCCTGGGGCTGCGTCGGCCTTGCTCCCATCGGTGCTGCCGGCCTGCCCCCCCGTGCCGCCCGTGCCGGAAGCGGTCGTCGCCGGGCTCCCACCGCTTCCGGTCGGCGTGGCACCGGACACACCGCTCGTTGTGCCGGTGGGACTTCCGGTGCGCCCACCAGCTCCATTGCTTCCTGACGTATCTCCGATCTCGCCAGAGCACGCTGGCGTTACCACCGTGCAGCACGCCATCGCCGCCCCGACGAAGAAACGTCTACGTGGTTTCATTGCTTTTCTTCTTGGAGGACTTCCACCAGGGCATCGCACGCGCCGCGAATCATGAAGTAGTGTTCCTTACGGGACGCTCCACAGCTCAAAAATTTCGGGGTGTCGATTCGCTTTCGCGTGCACCTGAATTTGTTCAGGGATTTCGAAGTGGCTGGCAGGAAAGTGGAGCGGCGCGAAACAGAGCTCAATTGTCGCTGGATTCGCGCTATTCTATGATTCATCGTGGTCATAGCTGTCACCGTTCCGATGTCGTTAGGAGTGCGGGCCATGCTCGTCATGTGCGGCGTCGCCGTTGGGGCATGCGGTTTCGGCGCGCTCGATGGCCTGCATGGGGGGAGGCAAGGCATCATGGGAACGTGGCGTCCGCGAGGTTGTTTGGAGTCCTGGTAGCTCGAGCCGTTAGGGGGTTGAGCCGATCCGCGCGCCAGGGAGTGACGAGGCAAGGGAACCGCCTCGAGGCGCGCGGTTGCGCCGTGTGTCCGTGGGTTCTGCTGCCCGCGACGGTGATGATGTTGGTGCATGCTGTTGACGGGAACCCACGGACCCCCGCCGCTCGTTGGGGAGACGTCGCTCCGGCTCATTCCGCGCAGGAAGAGTGGCGTCCTCCGAGTTCGCGGGCGACCCTCTGGTTGCACGCAGTGGCATCGCCGTCGCCGACTTCAACGGCGACGGCAAGCAGGATCTCGTCACGCAGAACTACTTACGACGCCGCCACGGCGAGCGTGCTGCTCGGTACGGGCACGGGCGCGTTCGCGATGCCGGCGCCGTTCAGGGTTGGAGGGAACGGACAGGGGACGGTCAACGTCGCGACGGGCGGCTTCGATCGCGACGGCCATCCCGACCTCGCCGTGCTCAACCTCACCGACGTGAGCGTGCTCTTGGGCACCGGCACGGGAAGCTTCCGACCTCAAACCCGAGTCGCCATCCGCAGCGGAGGGTACGTGGTCCGGGCCGTGGCCGTCGCCGACTTCGATCGGCTGCGAGCATGCGTGTCGGAGCTCTGCGAGATTCAACGGGCGGTGGTCACCCTGCGCATGCTCGACGAGCGGCCGGGCGAAGACGTGGCGATGGTGCTCGGAATCTCCAGGGGTCACGTGGCGGTCTTACTCCACCGGGCCAAACGCGCGCTCCGGGCGTGCATGACGTAGGACCGGCGGGGCCGGTTTTCGCTTGGTGGTGAGCGACTGCAGCGCTATGGCATGCTCGCATGCGCGCGATGTCGACGATGCTGGTGGTGGCGGCGTGTCTGTCGGGCACCTCGCGCGCGCGGGCAGCCTCCGACAACGTCACCTACTCGCTCGGCTGGACGCGCCTGGCCGGTGCGGAGAAATGCATCGCCTCGGGGGCGCTCGCCCGAGCAGTCGAGACACGCCTCGGACGTCCGGCGTGGGCTCCCAGTTCGGCACGACCCAGCACCGGCCCCAGCCGGTCCCGTAGCGCCGCCAACTGCGGCTGCGCCGCCCGTTGCTCCTCCGATACCGGCACCGGTCCCGATGGCGAAGCGATCGGAACAACGTCAGAAAGAGCAGAACCGAAAGTGGTTCCAAGGGCTCTACCTCGCGAGCGCGAGCCGGAGTTCTCCGTACGACTGCAAGCACAAGGAGGTGGGGTTGAAAAAGCAGTACCTTTCACGCAAACTACGCCCGTAACCGCCTCCCAAGCTATTCTCGGCCTCGAGGCACTACGTGAACAACTTACGCGGCGAGAACTGAAGGAACGGGCTTCCGGGAGTGCGGAGCTGTCTATTTGGCTCCCTGGAAATGGCTTATGGGAACCAATGTCCTTTTGAGCTTCACGCCTTTAGCGCGCTCTGCGCCGCTGTCTTCTTCGAGAAAGGACGACCGACACGAACGGCAAAGTCCGGCAAATCCTCTAAACCGTCTCGCGGCAATGGGGACTTATCTGGTTCGTAGAGTCACCGAGTTGGCGTTGCTTGGCATCGCATCTGTATCGTGCTCCCCTGGCCCGTCCGAGAACTCGCCCACGCCGTGGCACCCGCCATGGCCGTGTGAGCTCTCGCATCCCGAACTTGGTGCGCGAGGGGGTTGCGCATGCCAGTCGACCGCCCTGGCACCGGACGCGACAATCGTCGATCGATGTACCGTTGAGATGGTGGCGGCTCCGGGCGCGATCTGCTGCGGGATGGAAAACACTTGTTTCTGTGCAGCGCCATCCTGCCAGGTGTACACGGTGGGTAACGTTTGCCGGTGTGACCTGGGCCTCAGCGGCCTGAACCCTGTGGAAATCCAGTCCTGCACGGGCATGGGCACGCGCTGCTGTGGTGATCACTTCGGCAGTTGCTTCTGCGACAATGACCCGCTAGGTGGTCCCACCTGTGAAATTCCGGTACCGACTTGCAGTGAAGCCACCGTGCAGGTGAAGTGTCCGACCGGATACAACCCCGTTGCGGTCTGCCAGTAGGGTGACGGTTCACGGCATGAGGATCTGACCGGTCTCGGTGCAGTGCGTGGAGCAGCGAGTAGATACTCGGCGGGGTTGATACCATGGAGCTTCGCTGTCTCGATCAGCGTGTACAACGTGGAACGTCAGCTCTTCAGTTAAAACCAGGCCAGGAGGAGATCGCGAAACGTTATTCGAATGTGAGGCGTCGACGACTCCGGCGGCGCGCCTCAGTGGGTCGTAAGAGCCTGGCTTTCCGGCCATCTCCGGCTCTGTGGCTAGCGCTACTCCCGGCACCGCCCCCAAGGTTTCGCCGCCGAGTGGTACGGTCGCCGATATGATCAGAGGCGATGCCGAGCAGATTACAGGCCCGGCCAGTTCCTTCGCAGCAATCATTGCGAAACTGCTTTGCCAAGATGCAAACCGACAAGATCGCTGATGATGAGCTAGATACTGGTGGTTACGCGTGATGCTGCGGATCGAAGCCTGTCGGGCGACTGTAGCCGGCCACCGAGATCCGCAGAGATCTGACGCGAAAGATTTGAGGCGGATCCCGGTGCCCGGTAACGGATTCAAGTCTTCGACTTTTTCGAAGGGGACTTCGGCGAAGCGCCCGAGGGCGGGACGGGTTTCTGACGCCAGGAGTCGGCATCGATGTCCATCGTGTGGCAATGCTGACCAGAGCACCGACGCAGGCGGCTCCTGGAAAGACGGTGCTCCACTGCTTGAACGCCAAGTTGGTCGTGATGACGGTGGATTTTCTTTCATGCCTGCGGCTGACGACGTTGTAGAGCAGGTCGGCCGATCGACTGTCGCAGGGGAGGTAGCCAAGTTCGTCGAGTACGAGCAGTTCGGGGGCCCGTGTAGCGCTTGAGCCGTCGCTCGACGGCGGGCAACTCTTGCCTGAGGAGGTCGGCCAAAACGGCGGCGAGGGTAGAGAACCGCACTGTCTTGCCCTGTTGGATAGCGGTGAGGGCAATGTTTTGTGCGAGAGCCGTCTTTCCCACCCCACTCTGGCCTCGGAAGAGGACATTTTCTCCGCGGGCGACGAAGTCGAGGCCGAGCAGAAGTTCGTAGAGGGCTCGGTCGATGACCCGAGGATGATTCCAGTCGAAGGTGTCGAGCGCAGAGATGGGCCCGAGCGTTGCCGCCCGGGTTCGACGAGCGAGGTTTCTGGCATCGCGTTCGCGCACTTCGAGGGCGACGAGTTGTTCGGCGCTCTCGACGGCTCCGAGGCGGCTCTTGGTTGCGTGGGCGAGCCCAGGCGGCGAGCGCCTCGCGCGAAGCGCGGATACCGATTCGCCGCAGGGCTTCGATAATGTCGTCACTCATCGTAGCCGCCGAGATCGTGCGGGACGACGTCGCGGTCTTTCACGTGATCGCCGAAGACGACGGGCACGAGGAACGGCACGACGAAGTGCTTGGCGATATCGAGCCACCAAGGTTGGTCCATTTACTTTGGTGCGAGCTCGATGTCGTCGAACCAGACGTCGAAATTTCCGGTGGAGAGCAACTGAACTTCAACCAAGACACCCGGGTTGGGTTCGCGCGTGCTTGCGCAAATAGCTCCTCGATGTCGGTTGGTGCCGTCAGGTGTTCGACAACGACTTGCGGACGAGACTCTGATGATTGGGTGGTCAAGGCTCCGACCACAAAGAGCACGAACCTATTTCAATGACGGCAGTCGTTTCTGCCGGAGACATATGGGCATGCATTTCGCAGCCTCGTGCCGCCAGCGGGGCATTGGCTTACGCAGAAGCGGCTCTTTCGGGCGCCGCCCAGTTTCCGTCTATCCACCATCCGCCAAAGGAGCATGCAATGAAAGTGAGTCGAGCCTGGATTGCCGCAAGTCCCTTCGTCGTTGTCGCTGCGTGCAGTAACGGCCATTCCGGTCAAGCCCCCACCGAGGTTGGTGAAACCCTCACCAATGACGGTATCTATACCTTTCCGACGCTCGTGCATGCTGGCAGCTGCATGGATGTTGCGGGTGGAAGCACCTCGAACGGCGCGCAGATCCAGGAATGGACCTGCAATGGGACGGGCGCTCAAAAATTCCAGGCTGTGGCCCTCGACAGCACGTATTACAAGCTCGTCAATCCACAGAGCGGCAAGTGTCTCGATATTTATGGTGCTCTGACCGCCGACGGTACGAAGGTCGAGCTCTGGACGTGCAACGGAGGCTCCAACCAAGCATTCCAATTCGTGAGCAGCAACGGGTACTTCAAGATCGTGGGCAAGCAGAGTGGCAAATGTCTCGACGTTGCCGGCGGCAACGCCGCAGACGGGACGAAGGTCCAGCTATGGACATGCAACGGGTCGAACGCGCAAACGTGGAACCCGACGCTGCAAGGCAGCACGACAACGACGACCACCACCTCGAGCTCTTGTTCTTTTGCGGTCACGCAGAACACGTACGAGGGGCCAAACTATTGGGGAACGATGGGCTTCAAGAATACGGGATCTACCAGTGTCTCCGGGTACCAGGTTACCTTCAATGTGCCGAGCGGTGTGCACTGCACCAACGATACCGTGCCCTCCGGCGCCGTCCTAAGCCCGCTCACCGGCAGTGGAACCTCGGCCTATACGACCTCCAATACGTGCACGTTTACCTGGGCGAACAGCTCGCTGGCGGCCGGGGCGACCTTGACGTTCAACTACTCGACGGATTCGAGCAACTTCACCGCGGCGAGCAACATCGTGATCACCGCGTCGAGCTGCAGCACCACGAGCAGCAGTACGACCACGGGTGGGACGACCAATGGGACCGGGTGCGACACGCCCAACCTCGTCTGGAAGAGCGCGAACAAGACGAACTTTACGTCCTATCCCGCCCCCGGTAGCGAGGAGTGCATCCTATACAACGGGTGTTTGTACGAGGGACTCTTCGCGGCGTGCAGCACCCAAAAATCGCTGGATTGGGTCAAGTCGCACAACATCGCATCGGTCTTTCCCGACTTCAGTACGCTGAAGCTTCATGACCTGTGCATCAAGTCGGGAACGACGATGATGGTCGTCATCGTGTTCGATGAGTGCGCCGATTCGGACTGCAGCGGCTGCTGTACGGCGAACAAAGGAAGCGCTTCCGAACTCATCGACCTCGAGAGCTACACCGACGCACGTTTCGGCGTGCCGGACGGCCCGATTCAGTGGGCGGACCTCGGTCCGACTACGACCAGCGGTTGCAACTGACCGGGCTTTGCGTCTAGGAGCCTGATCCGCTGCTTGCACCTCGAGTACTGGGGGATGCGCTTCGAGCGCAGCTCGGTTGCCTAACGCGATGGTGCTCGCTCCCGAATCCGGTACCTGCGAGTGCCATCGCCTGAACCGTTAATCTACCGGCCTCTGACGAGGCACCGGCCAGCCTCATCGCCGACTTCCGGGACCCCGGTAATTCGCATCGTTCCCGTTGCATGAAGGCAACTCGCTCGAGGTGGGGACGATCGCCGAGCTCCTGAAGCGGTGGCTCGTAACCTACTCGACCGGCTCGCCGTCGCATCACCGGAACGAGTGCACGGTCGAGGCGCATTTTCTGAGCACGGACTCCGAGACCGGCCGTCGGGTGAACAAGCTCGCCGACATGCGATTGGTGGACATCTCCTCGGGCGACGTCGAGGTGATGCTTCAGAGCAAGTCGCTGGAAGGCTACTCACCGCAGACGCTGAACCACTTGCGCCGGTTCCTCCTCACGGCGTTCAACCGCGCTCGCGAAGCGAACCGGTACCCGGAGCCCAATCCGGTGGCATCGGTCAAGCGTCGCAAGATTCCCAAGCGAAAGCCAAACTAGGACGCCATCGCAATTCATTTCGGCATCAACACCTTCTCGGACAACGAACAAGGATACGGAACCGACAGTCCGACAATCTTCAATCCCACCGCGCTCGATGCCAGCGCTTGGATGGCGACGCTCCGCGGCGCGGGCTTTCGCCAGGCGATGTTGACGGTGAAGCGTCACGATGGTTTTTGCCTCTGGCCGAGCAAGTGCACCGCGTATTCGGTCGCCGCGAGCCCGTGGCTCATGGGCCGGGGCGATGTCGTTCGTGAGTTCGTCGACGCCGCTCACCAAGCCAACATCCGCGTCGGCCTCGCCCTTTCGCCTTTGGACCGACACGAGCCGACGTACGGCACTCCGGCGTACGTGTCGGTCTTCGAGTGCCAACTGACCGAGCTTCTCACGAACTACGGTGCCGTCGACGAGGTTTGGTTCTGGGCGGACTCGCCTCTCACGTCTGCGCTCGATTGGAAAACCATCCACGACCTCGTGCACCGGCTCCAACCGCATGCGCTCGTCGAAGTCGGCAACGCGGTCACGAGCGAAGGCGCCGACGCTCGAAGCGTGGGGGATGCTCTCGCGCCTCGCCCCGTCGCCGATCAGTCGAGCGTAGAGCCGAGCCCGGACGCCGCGATCCCCTCGCCCGTGTGGTATCCGGCCGAAGCCGTCTACTCGATTCGCCCATCGTGGTTCTGGCACGCCGCTGACGACATGCGGCTCAAGACGCTGAACGAGCTCGTCGACATCTACTACGACTCCGTCGGGAGAAATAGCATTCTTCGTCTGAACGTACCGCCCAACACAGAAGGCCTCCTCGCGAGCCCCGACGTGACCGAAATCGACCAATTCGGCGCCGCGATCCGCGCCATCTACCAGAGCAGCGTCGCGGCGGCGCGACCCGCAGTCGCAGACTCGGTCTTCAATGACATGCCGAGCTACGGTCCCGCGATGGCCGTCGACGGCAAACGCGACACCTTCTGGGCGGCGGGCGAGGGCACGATGAGCGCGCGCCTCGAGATCGATCTCGGTTCGGCGCGATCCTTCAACGTCGTGAGCCTCGAAGAGCCGATCGCGCTCGGCGAAAGGATCACGCAACATCGGGTGGAAGCGAAGTCGAACGGCGTGTGGACGACGATCGCAAGCGGAACGGCCGTCGGCCACCGCAAGCTCCATCGTGTCGGCGCTCTCACGGCGACGAACGTCGCGCTGGTGATCACGCAAGCGCGCGCGGCGCCAGCCATCACCGAGCTCGGCGTCTACGAGTCGCCGTTTCCGTGACGGGTCAGCGTCGCCGAGTCAGCCCATCGCCCGCGCGGGACGCGGCGCGCGCGCGCCACACCCTCTTCTTCCCCGCGTGTCGCCCTCCACAGCCTCCAGCTCCTCCGCTCGCCACCCCCACTCTCCTTCATGAGAGGCTGGTTTCCGGCTTCGATTGCCCTTGGTGCTCCAAGGGATCCAGCGGTAAACGAACACGCTGGACACGACGGCGTGAATCGCAAGAGCTTGTCGTGAACGTTCTCCGCGCTTCAGCTTCGAACATCATTCGGGGCCCGACACCAACTTGAGCGTGGGGTCAGGGTTGCCCACCTGCCCGATCTGTCGCTCAGCAGCATCGAGAAGAGTCCAGAGATCCGCCGTTTCATTTTCACAACGCGCCGCTCGGCTTTCGTCGGCGAAGTATGCGGCGTGGGAGTAACATTCATCGCGCCATGAAGGGCCAGACATCTCGATCACTGCCCGCAGCGGTCGCCTTGGCGGCGATCTTCATTTGTGGCGGATTCGGGCTATTCTTTCTTCGTCGCTGGCGGTTGGGTGTTACCTGTCGCAGTGACCGTCGCTGAAAGGGATGGTCGGCTGTTCATGAGATCCCAACCGAGATATACATCGTAGCCAAGGATCCCACCTGGTAGATGCTCACTCCACGCTATTCGTCGTCGCAGCCTGGGGAAAAGTCCTGCTCGGCCTCGCTGTCGGTTCTTTCAACAAAGCTCTCCAGGCTTTCTTCGACGGCGTCACCAGCCACGAACAACGCAACAACGTCTGGGCAGCGGCGGTTCAAAGCGCCAAGAACGCGTAGCCGAGCGAGATGCCAGTATAGAGCGAGAGTGGGGACGGGTCGTCGCGGTGCACCGTGGCGCAGTGGTCGCCCATGCCGTCGTATTGGCAAACTCCATCACTTCGGTTGAGGAGAAATGCAAGGCCGAGGTAGGGGCGAACGCTGAAGCCCCCTAGGCTTCTGAATTCGTACGAGCCTTCTAGATCGGAACGCCACGCATGCGCCCATGTCTTGCGCGAGCCGGCGCTATCGAACCAAACTTCGCGCCAGGTGTAAGCGCCGACCGAAGCGCCCATGCCCACAGAAAACGCATTCTGACCCGAAGTCAAAATCCGCAGTCGGGGCATCAGTGTGAACTGTGCATCGTTGCGCGCGTCCGCGCCGGCCCCACCTTCCACTGCGAGCCAAGGCACGGGCGAGACCGACGCCGAAAGCCCGTACAGTCCATAGGGCGTCGGTGGGCCAAAGATGTTGGTTGGTTCGAGATGGGCATCCACCGACAAGGCGCGGCGCCAAACCTGCTCCTCTTCGCCGGCGCTTGCCGCTCGCGATCCGAAGAGCACCATGATCAGCGAGGCTGCGGCGAGGACCGGCGCGAAGTGTCTCTTTGTTGCTACACACGTCGTCATGCGCGGCGGTTCAGCAAGCGCTGTGCCGAATCTCGAATGTCGGATGGAGGGCCAGAAGACGTCGCGTGCTCATGAATCGACCAGGAGCCGAGGTGGCCGTCGGCGCCCACGATAATGCGACCGTTGGCCGCGATGGGCGACGTGTGATGGCGGACTTCACCTGGATGTGAGTTCAGCTCGCCCGCGCTGTTGCCGCCCCAGCATTTGACAGTGCCATCGTCGAGAAGCGCGCACGTATGGAACCAACCGGTGACGACGGCCGTGGCGTGCCGCCCCGTTCCGAGCGCGACCGCCGGTAAGTTGTCGCCCATTTCTTCCGGTGACTTGCCTCGGCTGAACTTGTCGCCCGTGAACATGCCGAGCTGCCCCAACGAGTTCTGAGCCCAGCATTTGATCGAGTCGTCGTCGAGCAACGCGCACGCGTGCACGACTCCCGCGTCTTGGTCGACGCTGGCAGAGGGGCATTGGACGTTGGGAGCCGTGCCGCGTCCCACGACGGGGCTCGGGGTAGGCCTCCGCTACCGTATGAGCGACCGGATCTCGGGGGCGATCGGAGGTCTTTGGCTCCCGCCGGCGAGCGAGGGCGGTCAGTTTTCGCTGGGGCTCGCCGCGGCGCGGCTCGGCGCATGCTTCGAAACCGTGCGGGTGCCGCCCTTTGCGCTCGCGCATTGCGGCTACGCAATGCTCGGCGCCCTGCAGGTGAAGAGCGAGGCCGCGCCGGTCTCCGGCGCCGGCACGCATGGCTGGTACGCCGGATCGTTGACGACGGCCGCATCGATTCGATTGGGCGAGAGCGCGGTCGCCGAAGCGGGCGCCGAGGGGGTCGTGCCGCTCACGCGCCCGACGTACATCGCCGATACGTGCCCGGCGGTCGCATTCCAGCAGCCGGCGGCAACGTTGGGCATATTTTTATCCCTCGGCATCCTTTTTCCGTGAACGGATGAGCAGACTCGTGCGTTTTTTTTGAAGGCCGAGGTGCCCTCGCGGCACTGAAAAGAGCAGGCGTATGCCCCTCACCGTCGCAGAAACGATCGGAAAGACGCTAGAGGGCGAAGAAGCGGCTTCGCTCCCGGTTGGCGTCGATCAGGTGTACCGCCGGCACGCCGACTTCGTTTGGGCGTCTTTGCAGCGGTTCGGGCTTCGAGACCGCGACCTCGACGACGCCTTGCAAGAAGTATTCGTCGTGGTCCACCAACGCGTCGCCTCGTTCCGCGGCGACGCGCGAATGACGACTTTGGCTTTATTCCATCTGCCTGCGGGTGGCCCACGCCCAGCGCAGGCGCGGTCACCTGCACCGCGAGCTTTCGATCGATCCAGCTCACGATGCCATCGACGAGGCTCGCACGAGCCCCGAGGACGAGCTCGCGGTGCGGGAGCGTCGTCGGGTGCTCGAGGCCCTTCTCGACGAGCTCGATCTCGAGAAACGAGCTCTGCTCGTGATGTTCGAAATCGACGAGCTGCCCTGCGAAGAAATCGCATCGATCTTGGGGCTGCCGCTCGGCACGGTCTATTCGCGTCTGCACACCGCTCGAAAAGCGTTCGCCAAGGCGGTCGCTCGTTTTCGCGCGCGAGCTCGAGGCGGTGTTCGATGTTGAGACGCCCTTCGCGATTGAAGCACTCGGACGATGCCGACCCGCTGGCGCGCGCGCTTCTCTCGGCCGGGCAACCCACCCGCGCGCTTCCCGAGAGCAGTCGCATGCGCGGCGAGCGCAGGGTGGCCCGGCTCGCATCGGCGCCGATCGTGGGGCTCGGTGTGGGGCTCTTGTCCAAGGCGGCCGCCGCCGGATTCGGGCTTGGCGTCGTGAGTGCGGTCGCGGTCGTGACCGGCGTGCCGGCCGTTCGCGCGCGGATGTTGGTCTGGCGTGAACTCGCTGCGCCGCCTGCCGAGATGGCGTCTGGCCCGGTCGGCCGTCGCGAGCCGGTCGCGGGCTCACCGGCTTCTTCGCCGGACGCCCCCGTGGAACCGCCCGTCGTCGAAGCGGCCGCTGACGCGTTGCCGACGGCATCTCCGGCTACGCAGGTCCCGGCGAAACGCCGGCATCTCGAGCCACCTCCCGAGGCATCGAGCGACGATCTTCCGCCCACGCCGCCGGCCGACGTCCCATCGTCCACGGCCGCCGAAGATCGAAGTGTGTCCGCCGAGCTTTCGATCTTGCTCGAAGCGCGGCGGCAGCTGGCAAGCGACCCCGGCGCGGCGCTCGCCACATTGGGGCGACACTCGGCCTCATTCCCGGGCGGCGCATTGGCCATGGAGCGCGAGGTCCTCATGATCGAGGCGCTCGGCCGCTCGGGCCAGCGCCCCGAAGCAGCGCGCCGCGCTCGCGAGATGCTGGCCCAATCGCCCAACCCATTCTACGCGGGTCGCCTGAAGCAGGTGATTGCCGACGAATGACGAAGGGCCCGGGCCTCTGCCCGGGCCCTCTCGCTCAACCGACCGCCGTCACGACACCCGATCCGACGGTTCTCTTTGCCTCACGCAGCGCGAAGCGCATTCCGGGCTCCAGCCCGATCTTGCGATCGAGCCGAAAACGGATGCGTACCCGCTCGCCTGGATGCGGCCGCCAGGTCGCCGAGCGTCTGAAGGCCCTTCGGCCGGAGATGAAGGTGCTCTTCATGTCCGGCTATACGGATGATGCGGTTCTCCAGCACGGTGTCCTGGATTCCGGTGCCGCCTATCTCCAGAAGCCGCTCACGCCTGGTTCACTCACGCGGAAGGTGCGCGACGTGCTACGAGGAATCGACGAACGATAAGTGCGACGTTGGCGCTGCCTCTGTATGGTGCAAGTATGTTCGCAGCCGGAGAGTTGCTGTGCACTTCCGCCGCAGCTCCGAACATGGTGCGCATCCGCCTCGCTCACGATGATTGTGCCACGCTACGGAAATGATTCGATGGTTTCGAATTACAACACGGGTTGGTCGTCCCAGCCATGAACCTCCTCTAGCAATGTGGACATGACTTGCGCGTGGAGTGTCGCCTAGTTCTTTTCGTTCGCGCCGAAGGCAAACTCGAAGAAGCCCACGGCTTCACGTACCGCTTCGATGTCGGCGGTGCTGATTAACACTACTGCGGCGGACTTTCGCTGCCAGATCGATCGTCGGAGCCGCCATAAGACCACTCAAGCTGACCGGACAGCAGGATTTCTCGCTCCAGCGAAGCAAGGCTGGCGGGGCGTAGCGGCTGATTTCGTATCGCAGCGTGATTCCGACGGCCTCGCCTTAACTTCCGTTGGCTCTGCGCCATTTCTGCCGATCGTGATCTGCCGATGCCAAGACCGCCGCAGTAATGCTAAGCTGGCGCGATGCGAAAGTGCGTCACCGCGGTCCTTCCGCTCGTACTTGCGGTGGGTTGCGGCGACTCCGATGCGCCGCTCGAGAACGAGAGAGACTCGGGGAAGGCTACGAATGCGTGCGGCGGAGACCAACCTCTCGTCTTTTTGGGTCGACCGGCATCGCGAGCCGACGTATGTGGGTTTTGCGGAAGCGGCGCGCTCGTGTGCGCGGCTCCGAACGTCCTCGCCTGCCTTGGAAGCAACGACGGGTCGTGCGGAGATGGAGGCATCAACGCATGCGGGGGCCGTAACCCGCTCATCCTCGACGGCCGAGAGGCCGCACCGGGAGAGAGATGCGGTCCGTGCGGCGACGGGACGACGATCTGCGCGGCGCCCGAGATCCTGGCCTGCATCGGCGGCAGCAGCGGCGACATGTGCCGCGAAACCGACGGCGGGAACGCCGACGCGCGCATTGCCGATAGCACGGGCTCCGAGCCATCGCGCGACGCGTCCGATGCAACCGCCTCCGATTCGGAGCCA
>WNGF01023080.1_pt1 | contig 13720 bp, 8 predicted proteins | sample 5400641 | NCBI WGS metagenome assembly WNGF01 (sample SAMN13153371, study PRJNA577476) | soil metagenome | isolation source: 80 cm soil or saprolite under grassland replicate 2 | place: USA:California | collected 2016-06-15
GTGACGTCGCGGCCGTTCCCGGTCGCATGGGGCTTGGGGTCGTCGGCGAGCCGGCCGGTGATGGTGACGACGTTGAGGTCCATGGCGCCCTCCTTGCTGCGTGCGGGCCCTGGTGACCCGCTGGGTGACCCCGTGGCAGCGCCGGGGTCCCCAGCTCCGGAAAGGCCGCCCGCAGGGCGTCCCAGCGGGACGGGAGTACCGGACCGAGCGCAGCGAGGGAGGAACGGACCGGCCTTGCAGGGGCCGGGGTGGCACTAGACTGAAGGGACCCGGCGGGACGGCAAGAAGACCGCCGGCCGCAGGCCGGCACCGCTCGGCGCGAAGCGCCGCCCCGCCGCGGTTGGCCGTGGGGTCGACGGCCCGGACAGGGGAGGTTGGCTCGTCCGTCCAAGATCTCCTGGTGCGTTGGGGCGAGCCCGCCACTCAAGGAAGGCGATCTTGCAGCCGCTTATGGAGCGCATCGATGGTCCGGTTGGCTCCCCAGGGCTGCCCTTGGAGGTGGGCAGGCGCCGTGGATCGTCGAGTGTCAGCGCCTGCTGGTCGACCGGGGCGTCGGTGAGCCGGTTCGGTGTTGCTGGAAGGCGCGCCACAAGGCACGCACCCAGGTTCCATGCTCGGCCGCAGCGAGGCGCGGTAGTGGCGCAGCGCGCAGTAAGTGATCGTGTTCCAGTCGCCCGCCTCGATGGCAGCGTTGGCAGGCGCCCCAGGCCCCTTGGGAACGATAAGTGGTGATGCCGGCGTCACCGCCAGGTGAGAACCGCTCGATCTCGGCCGCGGCGAACGAGCGCGCCGGGTACTGCCAGGTGGCCCCTGGGAAAGCGCAGAAAGTCGCACACCGCAACCGGCGACGCCGGCCCGTCGCCGGAGGTAGGCTCGGGGAGGTGATCCTCGGGTAGCGCGATGGCCGGGTGGGTGTAGTCGATGCCGACCAGGCGGCCTTCTTCGTAGCGTGACCGTGCGTCCAGCGGGAGCCCCACCACTCCCGGAGATCCACGCCCACCAGTGCGTCTTGGTAATGATCGCACTGGTCTGGGAGGACCCATGCACAGGGGCGCTGGTCGGGTCGTCGGCCTGCTGTGGGCTCGCTCACGGCGGGTGCACCGGCACCCGACCGCGGCGATCTGAACGGGCGCTTGCTCAACGCGAAGGGTAGTGTGAGGCGGAGGAGCCGAACAAGAAGGACCGATCCATGGCCACGCGTCCCGCGTCCGTCGCCAGCAAGTCATCCAGGTCGACCGAGCGGTACCTGCGGGGTGCCGAGGTCGCCGAGCTGCTGCAGGTCTCACCCAAGACCGTGGCTCGCTGGGCCAAGGACGGCAAGCTGCCGTACCTGCGGACCCTTGGTGGTCATCGCCGCTACCCGGAGCCGAGCATCCGGGCGCTGGTGGACCAGCTCACCATGACCGTTCTCCCACCGTCGGCATAGGCCCCGATTGCCTGCGGTCTGGGCGGCGGATCGCGCCGTCCGGTTCCCGGGCCTTGATGGTGCGGCGCAGCGCCCCGGGGCTGGCCGCCCGGGCGCGAGGATCTCCAGATCGTTGGCGCCGCTCCCACACGCCGGCGGGCAGCTGCGGGGTGCATGCCCGTAGGCGGGCGATCATCCCGCGCGACGCGGGCGCCATGGTGACCAGCTCTTCCAGGTCGTCGGCTGCCCAGACCCCCGAGTAGCCCCAGGCCGCCTGCTTGGGCGCCATCGCCATCGTCGGCGAGGTGGCCATGGTGCCTTCTCTGCCGTTCCTCAGCGGTGAGCGTCGCCGCGTCGCCCTGCGTTCACTCCAGTTTCAGGAAGGTCGATAGGGTGATCGGGTGGAGTCTGGGCCAGGGTTTACCATCTGGCCGTCCTGGAGGTTGCCGGGCGAGGATGCGATGCGGACTGAGCGTGGTGATTCGGCCCACGAGCGGGAGGGATGGATCGAGGCGCCCACGACACCCAGGCGAGCAGGGTGATGATGCCCTCCGAGGTCTCGTCGTCGACGCTTGAGGCCGTGCTGGAGCGGATCACCTACGCCAACCAGGAGACTGGCTACACGGTCGCCCGTGTTGCCGTCCGTCGGTTCAGCGACCTGGTGACCGTGGTCGGTCCTCTGCTGGGAGCACAGCCTGGCGAGAGTCTGCGGCTCCAGGGGCGGTGGACCAGCCATTCGCAGTATGGGCGCCAGTTCCAGGTGGACCGCTACACCACGGTGCTGCCTGCCACGATCCAGGGCATCGGTCGCTACCTCGGCTCGGGACTGATCAAGGGCATCGGGCCGAAGCTGGCCGATAGGATCGTTGACCGGTTCGGCATCGAGACGTTGGAGGTGATCGAGGAGCAGGCGGAGCGCCTGGTCGAGGTGCCTGGTCTGGGCCCCAAGAGGACCGCCATGATCGCCGCTGCGTGGCAGGAGCAGAAGGCGATCAAGGAGGTGATGGTCTTCCTCCAAGGCGTCGGGGTGTCGACTTCGCTGGCCGTGCGGATCTACAAGGCCTACCGCGACGCGGCCATCTCGGTGGTGAAGAACCAGCCCTATCGGCTGGCCACCGATGTGTGGGGCGTCGGATTCAAGACCGCCGACACGATCGCGACGAGCCAGGGCATCCCACACGACAGCCCGCAGCGGGTCCGGGCCGGGCTGCAGTTCGCCCTGTCGGAGGCCAGCGAGGAGGGCCACTGCTACCTGCCGGAGGGGGAGCTGGTCGAGCAGGCCGCCAGGCTGCTGGAGGTCGGGCCGGAGCTGGTCGCGCGCTGCCTGGAGGAGCTGGTGGCCTCCGAGGGCGCTGTCAGGGAGACCTTCCAGGGACCGGACGGCGAGGTCCGGGCTGTCTGGCTGGTGGCGTTCCACCGCGCCGAGGTCTCGCTGGCGGCCGGGCTGCGGCGCCTGCTCGACGCCCCGGCCGGCCGGCTGGGGTCGTTCCGGCGGGTCGACTGGGAGGTGGCGCTGCGCTGGCTGAACCGGTGGACGGGCGCGACGCTGGCGCCGGAGCAGGCGGCGGCCGTGCGGCTGGCGCTGACCGAGCGGGTGGCGGTGCTGACGGGCGGTCCGGGTTGTGGCAAGAGCTTCACCGTGCGGTCGGTGGTCGCGCTGGCCCGCGCCAAGCGCGCCAAGGTGGTGCTGGCCGCGCCGACGGGCCGGGCGGCCAAGCGGCTGTCGGAGCTGGCGGGGTTGGAGGCGGCCACGCTGCACCGGCTGCTGCAGCTCCGCCCCGGCGGCGAGGCGGCCTTCGACCGCGACCACCCGCTGGACGCCGACCTGGTGGTCGTCGACGAGGTGTCCATGCTGGATGTGCTGCTGGCCAACAAGCTCGTCAAGGCGGTGGCGCCCGGTGCGCACCTGCTGCTGGTCGGGGACGTGGACCAGCTTCCCAGTGTCGGTCCCGGAGGGGTGCTCCGCGACCTGCTGGGCTCGGGTGCGATCCCCAGTGTGCGGTTGACCAGGATCTTCCGGCAGGCGCAGCACAGCGGCGTGGTCACCAACGCCCACCGCATCAACGCGGGGCGGCTGCCGCTGACCCGGGGCCTGGACGACTTCTTCCTGTTCGCCGAGGACGACCCCGAGCGGGTCGCCGACCTGGTGGTCGACATCGTGGCGACGCGCCTGCCGCGGCGCTTCGGTCTCGACCCGCGGCGTGAGGTGCAGGTGTTGTGCCCCATGCGTCGCGGCCCGGCCGGTGCGGGCGCGCTCAACCAGCGCCTCCAGGAGATGCTCACGCCCGCCCGGGACGGGCTGGCGGAGCGGCGTGCCGGCGGCCGGGTCTTCCGGGTGGGTGACAAGGTGACCCAGATCCGCAACGACTACGACAAGGGCGTGTTCAACGGCGCGGTCGGGGTGGTCACCGCCCTGTCGCTTGAGGACGCGGAGCTGACTGCCTTGATGGACGACGGCGAGGGGATCGTCTACGGCTTCGACGAGCTGGACGAACTGACGCACGCCTACGCCGTCTCCATCCACCGCTCCCAAGGCAGCGAATACCCGTGCGTGGTGGTCCCGCTGGTGACCGGCGCTTGGAACATGCTCGCCCGCAACCTGCTCTACACGGCGGTCACGCGGGCCAGGCAGCTGGTGGTGCTGGTCGGGTCCCGGCGTGCCCTGGCCAAGGCCGTCCGCACCCAGGGCGCTGGCCGCTACACCGCGCTTGGTGATCGGCTCTGCCGCCGTTTGGCCTGGCGACCAGAATCAGGCGAGTGATCGCCAACGGTGCGTCACGGTCGTTGACCTTTTCGGGCACACCAGTCGCCGTGGTCGAGGCGCGTATGTCCAGCCCGACGACCGGAGGTGGTTGTCAGGCCGGGCCTGCGCTTCCCGGCGGGACCGGCGGGCGGTCCTGCGCGTTCATCGCCTGGGCCGCCAGCCTGTTGGCGTGCCGGTTGCGTTCCGTGGGCACGTGCTCGAAGGTTACCTGCTCGAAGGTGGGGATCAGTTGGGTGACCTCGGCCCACAGCGACTGCAGTGCCGGATGCTTGACCCTCCACGTCCCGCGGAGCTGCTGGACCACCAGCTGCGAGTGGGCGTACACCCGCACCCGGCGGGCGCCGAGCGTCCGGGCACGCTCCAGCCCAGCCAGGACGGCCCGGTACTCGGCCATGTTGTTGGTCGCCCAGCCAATGCCCTGTGAGATCTCGGCGACGACTGTGCCGTCGGGTCGGGTGATGACAGCGCCGATGCCAGCCAGCCCGGGATTGCCACGGGCACCGCCATCAACCCAGACGTACACGACCGGCTCGGCGTTCGGAGCGCTTGTTGGCGCCGCCGAGGCCTGCATGGCGGCGTCGGCGGGTTGCCGAGCGGCATCGACGTGGCGCGGCGAGCAGCCGACAGGCGGGCCCGGCTTGTCGGTGGTGCGGTCCGGCTTGGGTTCGGCGGCGACCAACTGCGCGGCCTCAGCCGCGGAATCCTGCAGCGCGGCCACGAAGGCGTGGACCCCGGCCAGGTGCAGGTCGGCGCACGGCCCATGCACCTCGACGGTGCCGTTGCGGGTGGCGAAGACCTGGAGCACCGCGCCGTTCGGCGCCTCGACCTGATGAACGCGCGTGCCGTGAAGCCCGTGAACGGTACGGCTGTGCGCCATCGTCCCTCCTTGGCGGCGGGCGGGCCCGTATGACCCGCCGGATGGCCGCGGTGGAGTGCCGGGGTCCCCGGTGCCGGAAAGGCCGCCCGCAGGGCGTCCCCGGCGGGGACGGGAGTACCGGACCGAGCGGGAGCGAGGGAGGAACGGACCGGCCTTGCAGGGGCCGGGGTGGCACTAGGCTGAAGGGACCCGGCGGGACGCAAGCGATTTGCTACCCTAGGCTGAAGGGACCCGGCGGGACGCAAGCGATTTGCTACCCGCAGCCCAGCACCCCTTGACCCTTAGCGCCGTGCGTTTGCGGGCAGCAGCGTCCCGTGGGCGCCTATTCGGAACTCGCGTGGCGCAGGGCATGGTGGTCGCTGACTAGGCAGCCCCCTGCCTGTGGGTTGGACTCGTCTGGAACGTCACCCGTGCGTCACGGTTGATGCTTCGCATCCGACGGGCGGGTGGTGCAGAGAGCGATTCCCAGCCGAGTTATTGCTGTTGGATCTCTTGCGGGATCCTGGACCGAACGAGGTCGGTCTTCACGGCGACGGCTGGCCGGTGGTCGACGAAGTACAGCCAGACGAGAGCGGTCCCGTCCGGCCGTTCCGTCTCAACCACCGTGTCGACGGTCAACCACTGGCCGTCAACCAGGACCTGCCACAGTGGCTCGATGGAACTGGCAGTGGCTCGATGGAACTGGCAGGCCGATAGTCCTCCGTGTCCTTCGTGCTCATGCTCCTAATGCTACCGTCACGAAGGTGCATACGTATCACCTCCCTTCCCGGGGTGGACGGCGACCCAGCTGACGGTGACCTCGCCGTGCAGCAAGGCACGCACGAAGGTCGGTCGCGTAGTCGTTCAAGCGCCGTCCCGCTCGTGCGGCCGGGCGCGGGCCCCGTGCAACACATCGTCAGCTGTCCCGCCGTGTCGCTTGGCACGACCGCCTGTCCCGTCCACCCAGGCGGTCTCGCGCTCCACGACGCCTTGAGCGATCCGCAGCGCTCCGCCGCAGGCCGGTACGACTGGGCGCGCAACGCCGCTCCCCACCGCTGGCCAGTCTGGGGCTTGCCGATGCCGGGTCGACAAGCCCCTGGCCGGCCGGTCAGTGGTCAGGTCTGCTGTGCGGGCTACGCCCCGGCGGCGCAGGTGGCGGCTTCTGGCCGGTGGCGACGAGGGCTGCGCCGATGATGTCCCGAGCGCGGGACTCCAGCCGCATGCTTTGGGGGAGGCTGGGAGATGGCTGGTCGATCTCGGCGACGCCGAGCGCGACCAGCGGGTCCAGGAACACGGCGGCGACGGCGCGAACGAGCGGTTCGCCGTCGGGCAACCCAAGCCGATCCACCAGCGCGGCGGTGAAGTCGGCAAGGTCGACCTCAGCCTGGTCCCGAAGTTCGAACAGCAGGCGCAGCACCCCAGTGCGGGCGTCCGACAGGCCCTGCACCACCGGAGCAGCGGTGTCGCCGAGCAGGTGCGTCCAAGGTATGCGGGTGCACCAGGCGGCATAGACAAGACCGGCGCGAAGGTCGGGGTCGAGCTGCCGCCAGGGATAGCGCAGGGTGGTTGCCTCAAGGCGCTCGCCACGATCGCGCAAGAGCCCAACCGCCTCGGCCAGGCCGCGCAGCAGTTCGATAGCGGCCAGCTCGCGCGGCGTCGGCTGGGGTGCATCACCCAAGGCGAGCGCGTCGGCGACGAGCTGGGCGTCGGCGGCGACGAGGCGGCCCTGGCGGTCGAGCGCCAGCCCGCCACGGTCGACGGTCAGGCTGACAAAGACCTCAAGGCGAGTCAGCAAATGCCCCTGCGTGGGGTTTTCTGCGCCGGGTTGCTCCACTGCGGTCTCCTCCAGGCGTGAGCGGGGCTGCTCCCGCTCGGGTGCCACCCTGCAAGTGCCGGGGGCCCCGGCTCCGGAAAGGCCGCCGGGCGTCCCAGCGGGACGGGAGTACCGGACCGAGCGGGAGCGAGGGAGGAACGGACCGGCCTTGCAGGGGCCGGGGTGGCACTAGGCTCGTAGGACCCGGCGGAAGGGTAGGCAGACAGGCCACCGGCTGCGGGCCGGCACCGTTCGGCGCGAAGCGCCGCCTGCATACCGGCCCAGGTCGGTGACGGCCATCAGGCACCCGGTGGCTGCCGCTGGGGTGCACGCCGGGCGCGGGGAACCTCGGTAGGCCGTGTGACCCGGTCAGCAGGAAGGGGTGAGCACCACCACGTACTCCCGGCCACCGATGGTCGTGCTCCGGAACGGCCCGTCGCCATGAGTGGCCTGGTGGTGCAGGCCGAGGGCATCGTCGTCCTGCACCGCGGTCTGCGGCTGCATGGCCGCCTGCTGCTCGTCCTGGACGAGCGCGTAGGCCTCCGCGACAAACGCCGTGCCGTTGATCGTGACCATGGCCGACAGCCGGTCGGAGGGCTGGAAGTGCGCCGTCGTCGGGTCGCCGGGGTCCGGCCGCTCACCGTGTTCTCGCCAGGCGCCCTCAGGGATGGTCAGGGTGCCTCCCTGTTGTCCGGGTACCAGCGCAAGCGCTTGCTCGGGTGTCAGGATCGCGCGGGCCAGGCCCCACTCCCCCCGGAAGCCGAACGGCTCCTCCGCGTCAGCGGTCAGGCGATCAAGGTGCGCCTGCCACTGGAAGTAGGCCTCCTCGCTGTCGAAGCCGACGACGTAGCCGGTGCCGCTGCTGTCGGTGTCATTGATGACCAGATACACGGGCCTCGTCGTAAGGCCGGTGTTCCGGTAGGCGGCAAGCGCGGTGTCGAGCTGCCGGAGGGCCATGGGGTCGTTGGCCCGCAGCCAGGCGCGGATGGTCGGCGACTGGGCGATGACCAGTGCGGCGGCCAGCAGCTGCTGTGTGGCGTCTTGGTCGTGTGCGGTGTGGGACATGGGTCTCCTTCGATCAGGCCGTGGTGCAGCCGGTGGCGGTCGGGGTCGGGCGCATGGCAGCTCCTTGCTGCTGTCAGAGGGTCCAGATGGTCGACGCCGCCCAGCGGTGCCGAACGGGGAGATGGGCGGCGCGTGAGGGGTCTTCCGCGGTGACGGGCCGATTCCGCGGGAATCAGCCCCACCGCGGCGGCCGGGGTGGTGCACGGCGGCCAGCGGCTGCCGAGGACGTGGTCGCTACCCGGCCGGGACCAGCGCCTCGGTCGTCGCGGTCGCGTCGTCTGCCGGCTGCCTGGGCGTCGGCGCGCATCGCCGCCTCGATCTCCTGCTGCCGCGCCAGCGCCGCCTGCAGCTTGTCGGCATGCTCGAACGGCCGGCCCAGCAGCAGCTTGCTGTCGGCCGCTCGGGCCCGGTTGGTCGCAGCCGCCGCGCGCAACTGTGCGGCGCGGGCCGGGGCCGTCTCGACGAGTTGCTCCAGGGCGGCCAGGATGCGCCATTGCTGGCTCTGCTGCAGCCAGCTGTTGGGCATCTCGAAGGACGCGCTGTGGCGGTAGCCGGCCGTCGCGGTCACCTCCAGGGCTGCGTCGCGCCACGTCCGCGTCGGGGTGATCGCCAGGCGCAGCCCTGCCCATTGCCCCGGGTACTGGGGGCTGCCCAGTCGCAGCGCGTCTACGGCGGCGGCGGCGATGGCCTTGGCGATCGTGGCGCGCTCGGCGAGCGGTTCGCTGCCGTGGCGGCTGAAGACCGGGTCGTGGCGGGCGGCGTGGTCGGCGACCGCGTCGAGGCCGCGGGCCTGCTCCTCCAGCGTCTCGGCCTGGCCGAGCAGCGTGTTGAGGTCGTCGTTGAGGCGACGCTGTGCGCGGGTGTGGCCGGCGGCGAGGTTGCGTAGCCGGGCGATCTCGGCGGCGACACCGGCCGCCTCCAGCAGCAGCGGCTGGCCGGTCGCCAGGGCCTTGACCTCGGCATACGACAGGGCGGTCGCGTCGATGTCCTCGACCTCGCGGGCGGTGAGCTCGCCGGTGAGGATCTGGGCGATGAAGGCAGCTTTGCGCTCCAGCATTTGCCACATGTAGGAGTCGAAGGAGCCCTGGCTGACGTAGCGGTTGATGCGCACCCGGCGGTTGTGGTTGCCGGGCCGCAGCCCGCGGCCGTGGCGTTGCTCGAGGTCGGCGGGACGGTAGGGTGCGTCGGCGTCGTGGAGGGCGACGCAGCGGTCCTGGATGTTGGTGCCCACCCCGAGCTTGTCGGTGCTGCCCAGCAGGACCGAGACGCGCCCCGCGCGGCAGTCCGCGAACAGGGCAGCCTTGGCCGCGTCGGTCTTGGCCGAGTGGACCCAGCGGATCCGGTCGGCGGGGATGCCAGCGGCGATCAGGCCACGGCGGATCTTGCCGTACACCTGCGTGCCCTTCTTGCGGTTGGGCGTGCCGAGATCGCAGAAGACCACCTGCAGAGCACCCGGGAGCGGGGAGGGGTCACCATCCCTGCCGGGGTAGCGGTTGTCAGCGGTTTGCCGCCAGATGGCGGCGACCTCCTCGATAACGGCGCCGACCTTGCCGGCATCGTCGCTGTGGATGCCGACCAGGCCCAGGTCCAGCGCAGCGGCGCGGCCGTCGTTGCAGATCGCCAGCATGTTGTCGGTGCTGCGGTCCACCCCGCCACCGCGGATCTTGTCGGCCCGAGCGACCAGCGTGGCGACGAAGGCCTGGAGCTCCGCGGAGGCGGGCACCACGAGTGTCTTGAACTCCGCGTCGGGGGTGGCCAGGCCGAGGGTCTGGCGGGTGCGGATGTCGGCGACCTCGCCCAGCAGCATCCGCAGCTCGGGGACGTTGGTGAACTTGGCCGGCCGGCGGTGCAGCCGGAACGACGCGCCGCTGACGTCCACCTCGATCTGGGTGCGGAACTCGATGAACATGCCGGCGAACGCGTCGAAGCTGTCGATGCGCAGCTTGGCCAGCCGGTCCGGCATGAGATAGGTGAGCAGCACGAACAGCTCGGCCAGCGAGTTACTGATGGGCGTGCCGGTGAACAACGCGCCGCAGCGCCCGCCCGGGTTACGTCCGCGCAGCCACCACAGCTTCAGGGCAAGGTCGGTGGCCCGCATGGAGGCCTCGACGTTGAACCCCTCCATCCTGGTGGGGAAGCCGAGCCGTTTGAAATAGTGGGCCTCGTCAACCAGCAGGTAGTCGACGCCCAGCTGCTCGAAGCTCACCCCGTCGTCAGTGCGGTGATCCAGCCGCTCCCGCTGGCGGGCCTCCAGCCGGTCGGCCGCCTTGGCGATCCGCTTGACGGTGCGGCTGGACCGCTCCTCCCCCTCCCCAAGGGCCATGGCCGCCTGCCGGTACAGCTCGATCTGTTCGGCGAGCCAGGCGGCCTCGGTGTCGGGGTGGACCGCCAGCGCGGTGAACGCGGAGTGGGTGATGACCACCGCGTCCCAGTCACCCACCGCACAGCGCGCGGCGAAGCGCTTGCGGTGCTCCCGGTCGACATCCTCGCTGCCGGCCATGAGGATCTTGGCGCTGGGGAACAGCCGCTTGCCTTCCTGGGCGGTCTGCTCGAGCAGGTGGTTGGGGCAGACGATCATGGGCTTGGCGGCCAGGCCGAGGCGGCGCAGCGTGAACGCCGCCATGAACATCGCCGCGGTCTTGCCGCCACCGACCGCAAACCCGCACAGCGCCGCGGGGGTGGCCGCGACCCGGTAGACGATGTCGCGTTGGGCACTGTAGGGAGTGAACCACTCGGCCAGGCCGGGGAAGGTCAGGTGCGAGCCGTCGAAGCGGCGCACGACCACCGCGTTGTAGCGGCGGTTGTAGACACTGACCAGCCGATCGGTCCGCTCAGGGTCCTCCCACAGCCAGGTCCCCAAACGCTCGTTGAGGGTCTGCAGCTTGGCCTCGGCGAGCATCGTCTCGGAGACGTTGCGGACCCGGGTGGTGGTCCCATTGGCAAGCTCGATCTCGTCGTAGATCACTGGGGCGCCACCGTTGCAGGCCAGCTGCACCAGCTCGTAGGCGTTCACGCGGCCGGTGCCCCACTGGGCGGTGGCGGCGCCGCTGCTGGCGGTCCAACGGTCGGCCGTGACCTCCCAGGTGGCGGTCAGCGGCTCGTGGCGGACGGTGACCTGCCCGCCGACGGTCTCGACCAGGAATGCCTGGATGTCGCGGGCCTCGACCCAGGGAGCGCCGAGCTTGACGCGGATCTGCTCTGGGCCAAGGTCGGTGGGCTGCACGGCCTGGAGCGCGGACAGGTTGCCGGCGTAGCGGTCGGGGTCACCGGCGGCGGCGGCGCGGGCGAGATCGAGCTTTTCCCGCACGTCGCCGCTGAGGTACTCGTCGGCGGGGACCCACCGCTGCTCGGCAGGGTCCAGGTAGGCCAGGTCGCCAAGCGCGTCCGGCACCTGGGCGGGGCTGATGGCCAGGAGCCTGGCGATGGTTTCGAGGTCGAGGTGGCCGTGCTCGTCCAGGCACAACGCGACCGCGTCGGCGGCGTCGCGGGCACGCTGGGGCCGCTGGGGGCGGCGGTTGACCCGCTGATGGAAGATCGGTGCCTTGGTGGCCGTGCGCGTGTCGTCGTCGTAGAGCTCGAGCGCTAGGACGGTGACGTAGTCGGGGTCGTCGCGGAACCCGCCCATCGGCGGCCGCCGCCTGCTCCAGGTCGGCAGGCCGGTGTCCTCGTCGGGCGGGCCTTGGACGAGCGTGCAGCGGTTGAGCGGCCCATAGGTGGCGACGTAGCGGTCGTAGCGGCGGTTCAGGGTCGCCCGCAGCGGCGCCAGCACCTGGCCGGTGGCGTCCGGGTCGGCCTCGGCGTCCAGCAGCGCCATCGTTGACCAGGTGGAAGGAGCCGTCCTTGCGGCCCGCCTTGTCGACCAGGACGACGTCGCTGGGGATGGCGGTGGGGTCGCGCCGCGGCGTGTAGGTGTGGCACTGCTGGACGCCGGCGGCCACGATCCGCTCGATGGCGGCGGTCAGTGCGGCCTCCAGGTCGCTGCCGCGGTCGCCGTCAAAGACGACGTCGAGGACCTGGCCGTGATAGGCACCACCGGCGGGCGTCATGCGGCCAAGGACCTGCTCGGGGTGGCTGAGGAAGTAGCCGTTGACGCTGGTGCGCAGCCGCGGCTGGCGGCTGGCGGCAAGCCAGGCCGGTGCCGCCCCACCGGCCGCTGGGCTGCTGCGCCGCCGCAGGACCAGGACGTCGGCGACCACGTCGGTGCCGTACTCGCGGAACGCGGCGGAGGGCAAGCGGACCGCCCCGACCAGGTCGGCGTCCTCGGCCAGCAGCTCACGGGCGCGTGGCTCCTGGCTGTCGAGGGTGAACCGGGAAGTCACCACGGCGACCAGCCCACCCGGATGCACGGCCCGCACCGCTCGCCAGATGAAGTAGTTGTGCAGGCTCAGCTTCTTCGGCGCGGTCGGATCGTAGGGGGTGACGTCGGCGAACGGCACATTGCCGCAGGCCGCCGCGAAGCTGGCCGGGGGCAGGGACACGCGCTCCAGCGGTGCGGTGATGATGCGTGCGTGCGGGTGCAGCCGGCTGGCGATCCGCGCCGACACCGGGTCGCGCTCCACCCCGGTCCAGCTCACCGGCAGGCCCGCGGGAGTGGCGGCGATGAACAGGCCACTGCCACAGCCAGGCTCCAGCACCGCTCCGCCGGCAAAGCCCAACCCGACCAGCACGCGCCAGATGGCGGCGGTGACGGCTGGTGCGGTGTAGAAGCTGGTCGCGGTGGCCTGCTGGGCGGCGGTGCCCTCCTCGGGGGTGAGCAGCTCCCGCAGCCGCGCTCCGAGCTGCTGCCAGGCCGATGTGCGCTCATGCGGGTCGAAGGCCTTGGCCATCGGCCCCCAGCCGGCCCACTGCTCCAGCGCCGCCCGCTGTCCAGGGTGGAGCGGCTGGCCGCCGGGGTCCAGGCGGGCCAGGACTTCCAGCGCCTGGAGGTTGCTGCGGGCCAGGGTGAGCGGGCCGCGACCGCCGGCTCCTGCACGCGGTGCCGGGTTGCGGCTGCCGGGCATGACGCGGGCACCCGCTCCGGTGCCCAGCCGCAGGCCGGACCGTCCACCGTTACGCGGCGGTGGTCCTGCAGGGCGCTGTGAGGTTGGTGGATCAGGCGGGGGCTCGGCGGCCACGGCGTCACCTGGTGATGCTGGGGCCTCGCAAGCCGCTGCTGCGGCAGCGGGAGACGGCGACAGTGCCTCGTCTTGGGGTGTCGCCACTCGAGGCTCGTCGCCGGTCGGCTGCTCCGACGCGGCCGGCTGGGCCGGGCCGGGTGGCTGGTCGGCGGGCTGGGATGCCGCCCAGAGGGGCAGTTGCGGCTCGGCCGGGTCGGGACCTGGGTTGCGATGCGCCATCGGCAGGGCCTCCGGGGAGTCGGGCAGGCTCTGGGTGGCCTGCCGGTTCCCGACTGGGCAGTGCCGGGGGCCCCGGCGCCGGAGGGGCCGCCCGTCAGGGCGTCCCGAACGGGACGGGAGTACCGGACCGAGCGGTGAGCGAGGGAGGAACGGACCGGCCTTGCAGGCGCCGGGGTGGCACTACGCTGGGGAGACGCAGGCAGGCACAAACCCCTCGAACAAGCAGGGGTGGGGGTTGCGGCGGTCAGACGACCGGCACAGCGACCGCCGCGGGTGGCCGTGGACCTGTCGCCCGATTCCGCCGGAATCGGCGGAGCCTGCGCTATGCGTAGCAGTCGCTGGGTGTCAGCGCGACGTGGTCGGCATCAAGGTCGTGGTCGAGGTTGCCGTCGCCGTCCAGATGCTGAGCGACCTCGCCGTCGGCGAGGATCATGTCGGCGCCGCAGATCACGCATGCGGCGGGTTGCTGCGTGCCGAGGTC
>WNGF01008591.1_pt1 | contig 13719 bp, 14 predicted proteins | sample 5400641 | NCBI WGS metagenome assembly WNGF01 (sample SAMN13153371, study PRJNA577476) | soil metagenome | isolation source: 80 cm soil or saprolite under grassland replicate 2 | place: USA:California | collected 2016-06-15
CCTTGGCTCCCATCCCCGCCGCCATCTTCGCCGCGTTGATGCCGACGATGCCGCCGCCGAGAACGACGACCTTCGCGGGAGCTACGCCGGGCACGCCGCCCAGCAAAACGCCTCTGCCGCCGTAAAGCTTCTCCAGATACTTCGCGCCTTCCTGCACCGCCATCCTGCCCGCGACTTCAGACATCGGCGTCAGCAGCGGAAGCTCGCGCGTCGGCAGCTCGACTGTCTCGTAGGCGATGCACGTCGCGCCGCTCGCGAGATGCGCCTCGGTCAGCTTCCTGTCGGCGGCGAAGTGGAAATACGTGAAAATGGTCTGCCCTTTTTTTATGCGCGGCCACTCCGGCGCGATCGGCTCCTTCACCTTCATGATCATCTCCGCCTCGCGCCACACCGTGTCGGCGTCCTTTCCGATCGTTGCGCCGACTGCGCTATACCTCTCGTCGGGGAATCCGCTTCCCTCTCCCGCGCCCTTCTCCATCATCACGCTGTGACCGGCCGCGACGAGCGCTTCAGCACCCGCGGGCACGAGCGCCACGCGATTCTCGTTGGTTTTTATTTCCTTCGGTACGCCGATTTTCATATGGATTCGAATGGTGAGTGAATTGTGAGCGTCATGGAGCCGAGGGGCCTAGCGTCACGACTGTCTGCTGCTCCGGCGCGAACAGTGTCCGGCAGACGTCCGCGACAGTCTCCCGCTCGATTGCATCGATTTTCGCGAGAACCTCGTCGAGCCCGTGATATGGCTCCTGGTAAAGCTCCGAACCGGCCGCCCGGTACATCCTGGACGACGGGGTTTCCAATGACAGGGTAATCTGCCCCCGCGCCTGGTTTTTTCCAGCGGCGAGCTCGTCTTCGGGGAGCCCCTCCTCCGAGACGCGCTTCAGCTCGCCGTTGATTGCGTCGATTGCCGCTGCGGCGCTCTCCGGCGCGGTGCCGACGTAAACGCCGTGCATTCCCGTGTCCGCGTGAAAGCTCTGAAAGGTGTGCACCGCGTAAGCCAGCCCAAGCTCTTCGCGGATCTTCTGAAAAAGCCGGGAGCTCATCCCGCCGCCAAGCAGCGTTCCGACCAGCGTCATCGCGTAGCGGCGCGGGTCGTTGTGCGCCATCGAGCGACTCCCGATGACGACGTGCGTCTGCGCCGTGTCGCGCTCGAAATGCGAGCGCGACGGAGGAAGCACGGGCGGAGGAACACGCTGCATCGCTCCCTTCTCTCCACGGGGAATGTCCAGCCAGCCGGCGTTCGTCAAATGATCGAGCAGGTCGTCATGCTCGATGCTCCCCGCGGCAGCGACGACGATCTGATCGGGATGATACGCGCGATCGTGCAGCGCGCGAAGATCCGTCCGGCCGAGAGACTTCACGCTTTCCCGCGTGCCGAGAATCGAGTAGCCGTAGGGGTGAGCTCCCCACACGAGCTCGTTGTGCAGCTCGAAGACGAGATCGTCGGGAGTATCCTCTACCGTGCAGATCTCCTCGAGGACGACCTTCTTCTCCAGCTCGAGATCGGCCTCCCGAAGGAGTGGACGGAAAATCAGATCGGCGAGAACGTCCGCCGCTTCACGCACGTGCTCGTCGAGCACATGCGCCTGATACGATGTGTGCTCGCGCGAAGTGTACGCGTCGAGCGAGCCGCCCAGTGTCTCGAGCGCGAGGGCCAGATCCTTCGGCGTTCTCGTCGGCGTCCCCTTGAACACCATGTGCTCGAGCATGTGCGAGACGCCCATCTTCTCGGCAGTCTCGTGAACGGAGGCGGCGCGCACCCAAGCCCCCAAAGCAACCGACCGTACTCCCGGCATGTATTCCGAGAGTACGGTCAGTCCATTGGGAAGTACCGTGCGGCGCAGCTCGGTGGCGGCGCCGGAGAGCGAGGCGGTCACTCCGCCGAGCGCCCCCCTCCTTCGTTGCCTTCGCCGCGCGACGCGCGGCTGCGTGGCGGACGGCGCGAGCGGCCACTGCCGCCGCGACCTTCACCGCGCGATTCGTCTTCCGATGCCTCTTCGCCGCCGCTGGCAAATGGCGATCCCGCTTCCTCGCTGCGAGGAGCGGTTGCTTCGCCCTCCGGCTTCGGAGTGAGTGCCTTCATCGAAAGACGGAGACGTCCACGCTCGTCACGCTCGAGAAGCTTGACCTTCACGCGGTCACCTTTCTTCACCACGTCTTCGGTCTTCTCGGTGCGGCCGTGCTTGAGCTCGGAGATGTGAACGAGACCTTCCGTTCCCGGCATGATCTCGACGAATGCGCCGAAAGCAGTCGTGCTCTTCACGGTGCCTTCATATGTGTCGCCGATGATCGGTTCCGCAGTGAGTGCGCGAATCATCTCTCTCGCTCTCTCCATCGCTTCGCCGCCGACGGCTGCAATCGTAACAAGTCCGGTGTCGTCAACGGTCAGCTCGGCGCCCGTCTCGTCCTGAATGCCACGGATCGTCTTGCCCTTCGGGCCGATGAGATCGCCGATTTTCTCGGGGCTGATGTTCATCGTCACGATGCGCGGTGCGTAAGCCGACAGATCGTCGCGCGGCTCGGTGAGCGCCTTCTTCATCTCGCCGAGAATGTGAAGGCGTCCTTCCTTCGCCTGGGCGAGCGCCTCCTTCACAATACCGAGATCCAATCCCTGGATCTTGATGTCCATCTGAATGGAGGTGATGCCCGTCTCTGTTCCGGCGACCTTGAAGTCCATGTCGCCGAGGTGGTCCTCGGTGCCAAGGATGTCGGTGAGGACCGCGTACTTCGTCCCTTCCTTGATGAGACCCATCGCCACGCCGGCAACGGCCGCGTGAACGGGAACGCCGGCGTCGAACAGCGCGAGCGAGCCGCCGCAGACCGATGCCATCGAGGATGAACCGTTCGACTCGAGAACGTCGGACACGATGCGAATCGTGTACGGGAACTCGGTGAACGGCGGCAGCACCGCCTGCAGCGCGCGCTCGGCGAGATTGCCGTGGCCGATCTCGCGGCGGCTGGTGCCGCGCATCGGACGCACTTCACCGGTCGAGAACGGCGGGAAGTTGTAGTGAAGCATGAACGACTTCGTCGTCTCACCGGCTTCATCGATCGAGTCGAGGCGCTGGACATCATTCGCCGTTCCCAGTGTCACGACGACGAGCGCCTGCGTCTGACCGCGCGTGAAGAGCGACGAGCCGTGAGCGCGAGGAAGAACCTGGGTGTCGATCGTGATCGGCCGCACTTCTGTGGTCGACCTGCCGTCGACGCGGCGTCCCGTCTCCAGGACCTGCGAGCGAAGCGCGTGGTATTCGACGTCGCCGACGAGGTTGTGAATGTCCTTCGAGTTATCCGGGAACTCGGTGAGAAGCTGAGAGGCGATGTCCGCCTTCACTTTCTCGATCGCTTCTATGCGCGTGTGCTTCTCGTCCCGATTGAGCGCATCGGAGATTTTCCCCTGCGCAAGCTCGGAGACGCGAGCGTGCACGTGACCCGGGATCTCTCCCTTCGTCCACGTCATCTTCTCGGCGCGGCCCTTCAAGAGCAGCTCTTCCTGAAACGAGATGAGTTCCTTGATGCCGCGATGTCCGACGGTGATCGCCTCGAGCATGTCCGCTTCATTGATCTCGAGCGCGCTTCCCTCGACCATCACGATCGAGTCGGCCGAGCCGGCGATGACGATGTCCATCTCGCTGTACGGCAGCTGCTGGAAAGTGGGATTGAGCAGCCACTTCTCCTGTGCCCGTCCGACGCGAACCGCGGCGATCGGTCCCATGAAGGGAATCTTTGACACGTTCAGCGCGAACGACGCGGCGACGAGCGCCATCACGTCGGCGTCATTTTCCTGGTCGGCGGAGATGACGTAGATGAAAACCTGGACCTCGTTCTTGAAGCCTTCCGGGAAGAGCGGGCGGATCGAGCGATCGATGATTCTCGCCTTGAGAATCTCGGAATCGTGCGGCCGTCCTTCTCTCTTGATGAAGCCGCCGGGAATCTTTCCCGCGGCGTAAGCCTTGTCCTTGTACTCGACGAGGAGCGGGAAGAAGGAGAGCGGGCTCTCGTTCGGGCTTACGGTGACTGAGGCGAGAACCATCGTCTCGCCGTACTGGACGAGCGCTGAGCCCGCCGCCTGTTTCGCCATGCGACCGGTCTCAATGATGAGCTTTCGGCCGGCGAAGTTCTTTTCGATGCGTTGCATGTTTTCGGTGTTGTACTGTAGAACAAAACCGCGCGATCAGCGTTGGTGCTGGGCGCGCGGCGAGATTAGTTCGACTTGTTAATAGCGGAGGCCAAGATCAGCGATGATCTTGCGATACCCTTCAAGATTCGTACGCCTGAGGTAGTCCAGTAGGCGGCGCCTTTTGCCGACCATCTTCAGCAAGCCCTGACGGCTGTGGTGGTCCTTGGCGTGGGTCCGGAAGTGGTCGGTGAGGTAGTTGATCCTCTCCGTGAGAACGGCGACCTGCACTTCGGTAGATCCGCTGTCGGTGTCGTGGGTACGGTATTTCTTTACCGTAGATGCCCTTTCGAATGCCATTGTCTTTTCGCCTGAGCGCGGATGCGCCCGCCCTTGATTGTTCCAATCTCTGTAAGCCTTGAAAACTAGCGGAGTTAGGGGGTTAAGTAAAGGGACTACTTAAGAGGAACTGCACTGAACGCGATGCTCGCTGGGAACGTAAACGTTTTTTGCTGCCAGCTCACATCGCGTTCAGTGCATTTCCGCGCTCCGCACCGTGTTCATCAGCAGCATCGCAATCGTCATCGGCCCGACGCCGCCAGGTACCGGCGTGATCAGCGACGCGACTCCCCGGACACCTTCGAAATCCACGTCGCCGACGAGGCGCGTCCCGTTTTTCGCCGACGCGTCGGGAATCCGGTTCATTCCGACATCCACGACGACGGCGCCCGGCTTGACCATGCCGGCAGTGATGAGCTTCGCCTTCCCGATCGCCACGATAAGGATATCCGCGCGCCGGCTCTCCGCACCGAGGTCGCGCGTCCCGCTGTGACATACGGTCACCGTGCAGTTGGCGCCGTCTCCCGGCTGCATCATGAGAGCGGCCATCGGCTTCCCGACGATGTTGCTGCGTCCGACGATCACGCAATGCTTCCCTTTCGTCTCTACGCCGGCGCGCCTGAACATCTCCTGAACGCCGGCCGGAGTGCATGGCAGAAATCCGCTCCGCTCTCCGGTCAACATTTTCCCGACGTTGATCGGGTGAAAGCAGTCGACGTCCTTGCCGGGATCGATCCGCTCGATGACCGTCTCGGCGTTGATCTGCTTCGGCAGCGGCATCTGAACGAGAATCCCGTGAATGCGCGGATCCGAATTCAGCGCGTCGATGCGGCCCAGCAAATCCCGCTCGGTCGTATCCGCGGTGAGGCGAATCGTCTCGCTGTGCATTCCGGCTTCGGCACACGCCTTTCCTTTTGCGGCGACGTAAACCGCGCTCGCTGGATTGTCGCCGACCAGGATCACTGCGAGGCCGGGCGTGACGCCCCGCGCCTGAAGCGCTTTGACCCGCTCGGCTACTTCGCCCCTGATCTCCTGCGCGATCTTCTTTCCGTCGAGCAGCTCAGCGGGCAAAGTCCACCGCTCGCGTCTCGCGGATCAGCACGACCTTGATCTGTCCCGGGTACTGAAGCTCGGCTTCGATGCGCCGTGCGATTTCCTCCGTCAATGAGGCCATCCGCACGTCGTCGACGTCTTCGGGAGTAACGATGACGCGAACCTCGCGTCCCGCCTGAATCGCGAAGACCTTTTCCACACCCTTGTAGCTCGACGCGATCTTCTCGAGCCCTTCGAGCCGCTTCACGTACGTCTCGAACGCCTCGCGCCGGGCGCCCGGACGCGCACCGGAGATCGCGTCCGCGGCCTGCACGAGCACTGAGACCTCGGTTTCATGCGGCACGTCGTCGTGGTGCGCGGCGATGCAGTTGACGACCAGCGGATCTTCTCCATACCGCGTCGCCATCTCGACACCGAGCTGGACGTGCGTTCCCTCGTGCTCGTGCGTGAGGACTTTCCCAATGTCATGCAGCAGCGCGCCGCGGCGTGCCATCGCCACATCGAGTCCGAGCTCGGCCGCCATGATGCCTGCCAGCCACGCGACTTCCTTGGAGTGATTGAGAATGTTCTGGCCGTAGCTTGTTCTCCATCGCATCCGGCCGATCAGCTTGATCAGCTCCTGATGGAGTCCGTGGACTCCGCTCTCGTACGCGGCCCGCTCACCCGTCTCGATGATTCCCTTGTCGACTTCTTCCTTCGCCTTGTTGACGACTTCTTCGATGCGGCCCGGATGAATTCTTCCGTCGCTCACCAACTTCTCGAGCGCGAGGCGCGCAACCTCTCGCCGCACAGGATCGAAGCAGGAGACGACAACCGTATCCGGCGTGTCATCGATGATCACGTCCACGCCGGTCGCGAGCTCGAACGCGCGGATGTTGCGCCCCTCGCGGCCGATGATGCGTCCCTTCATTTCGTCGTTCGGAAGCGCCACCGCCGAGACCGTCGCCTCGACGCTCTGCTCGGCTGAGATACGCTGAATGGCGAGGGCGATGATCTTCTTCGCCTCGCGCTCTCCATTTCGCTTTGCGGTCTCACGAATCTCGCGGATGCGGTTGGCGGCGTCTGCCTGCGCTTCCTCCTCCATGCGGTGCATCAGCTCCGCTTTCGCGTCGGCAGCGGAGAGTCCGGCCAGCTGCTCGAGGCGGCGGCGCTCTTCTCCGAGCAGGCGCTCGGCCTCGTGCTCGCGATCGACGATCGACTTCTCGCGCTTCACGATGTCCTCGGCGCGGCGATTCACGTCGCGGTCGCGCTGCTCGAGGACGTCGTATTTTCGATTGAGGAGGCCTTCGCGCTCGGTGACGCGCCGCTCCTCCTTTTCTATCTCCTCGCGGCGGGAGCGGGCCTCGCTCTCCCATTCCTCGCGGAGACGGATGAGCTCCTCCTTTCCCGCGAGAACGGCCGTCTTGCGAACACTCTCAGCCTCGCGCTCTGCTTCGGAGGTGATGCGCCGGGCAGTCTCCTCGGCGGTGGACTTGTTCTGGATTTGCCGCGCGAGTTCCCGCCGCGCTCCGAGCCTGAGTCCCAAATACCAAAAAACCGCGGAAGCGAATGCGACTAACGCAATGCCGGCCGCGGCGATCCATGCCGTGTTGGTCATGTGGCATCTATGTAGAGCCCGCGGCAATGGCCACAGGCGGCCCTGATCGCGCCCGAAAGTGGTCGCGTGTCACCGCTAAACTAATTCTTTCTCTTCGCGGGGGGGAGCCAGGGGCGGATCTCGTTGCTCAGGCGCTGCATCGAGCCGGCGAGGCCATACCCCCCTTCCCGGGCCTCGAACAGCTCGCCGGTGATGCTGAGCGCCGCAAGGATGGCCGCCTTGTGTGATTCAACCATATGGCTGCCGGACATGATCTGCCGAATGACCTTGTCCACGTACTCGGCGACAGCTTTCGTCTGCTCCGGGCTGGCATCACTGCGGATCGAGTACTCGTCGCCGAGTATCGATACTTTCACGACGTTCACCGCTTTCTTTGTCGTCATCGCGCGGCCCCCTCATGCTGCTGCCTTAGGAAGCGTACCCGCTCGAGCATCTGACGGGTGCGGTTTCGCGCCGCATTGAGACGCTTGGTGAGAAGGGCGTTGTCGCGCTCGAGCTTCTGAATGCGCTGCGGCGACACGGAGCCCGGCGCGCTGCTCGAGTCGAACTCCTTGACCTTGGCCTCCGCCTGCAGTGCGCGGCGCCGGAAACCGGCGAGCTCGTCACCGAGATGACGCACGAGCTGCTGCAGCTCGGCGAATGCTTTTTCAGGACGTACGCTGTCTGGCACCCAGTTTCTCCTCGAGTGAGCGGACGATCTTCGCCGTGCGCGCTTGGACTTCCTTCTCTTTGAGTGTGCGGTCGGGACTGCGGAAGGTCAATCGCCAGGCGAGACTTCGATTGCCTTCTCCGAGCTCCTTGCCGCGGAACTCGTCGAACAGCACGACGCTTTCGAGCAGCTCGCCGGCCTCGCTTCGGACGACCTCTTCGATTTGGGCCGCACTGACTTTTGCAGGAACGAGCAGGGCGAGGTCCACCTCAACCGGCGGCGTATTTGAAAGCGCACGATAGGTCGGAGCGGTTGCCTTTGCTTCGGTTGCGGCGGAGAGATCTATCTCGATGCCGAAGGCAGGTGCGGCCCAGACCGGCGCGTTCATCGACAACCGTTGTACGGTGCCCACGACGTTCCCGTCTGCTTCGATGCTCCAAAGGGAATCATCATCCAGAATTAACTTTATATCGGTGTTCCCAAACGCTGTTCTGGTAGCCACTTCCGCAATCCATTTAGCGTCCCACTCATCGTAATTGGCATCAGCACTTCCACTGAAATGAAGCGGCGCGCGGTGACCCTGAACGAGTACGCCGGCGTGCAGATTTTCGACGGGAAGCACCGGAGCTTTACCGCCTTCGGGGGCGCGGAAAACTGTCCCAATTTCGAAAAGGCGGATGTTTCGCTGAAGCCGGGCGAGGTTGTACTCGGCGCGTGAGATGAGTGTGTCGATTATCGACGAACGAAGGAAAGGCTCATCCTCGGCTAGCGGGTTCGCCACGCGAACGGACGCGCCCTTTCCCTCCGCGACGAACGGCATCGGCCGCACCTCGAGCAGTCCGAGCGATACGAGCACCTCCCGGACGCGCTTCTCGAGCAGGAAGGCCGATGCGTCCGGCACGTTTCCGCGCCGGAACGCTCGCAGCTCGGCGCCGAAACTGTCATATCCGCGCGTTCGCGCCAGCTCTTCGATGAGATCTATCTCGTCGATCACGTCGGTCCGCCACGGAGGTGACTGCACCGACAGCGCACTCGCGCCGAGCCCGCTTTTGACCTCGAAGCCGAGAATTTTCAGGTTGTCGCGAACTTCGGCGAGCGAAAAGGTCTCGCCTAGCACCTGCGCGACGCGCGCCATGCGGAGCTTCACCGGTTCGCGCCGAATCGGCGCGGGATAGAGGTCGACCGGCTTTCCATCGACGGATCCGCCGGCTACGGCGATAATCATCTTCAGCGCGTATGCGAGGAGGTCGGGTATCGCTTCGACATCGACGCCGCGCTCGAAGCGATAGCTGGCGTCGGTGACGATGCCAATCCGTTTTCGGGAAGCGCGCGTGCGTTTCGGGTTGAAGGCCGCTACCTCCAGGAAGAGATCACGCGTATCGGGAATGACTTCACTGTCGCTTCCGCCCATCACGCCGGCGATGGCCTGAACCCTCGCGTCGTCGGCGATGACGACTGTCTCGTTCGACAGCTTACGGTCGACGCCGTCGAGAGTCCGTATCGGCTCGTTGGGAGCCGCGCGGCGGACCGTGATTGCCTTTCCTTCCAGGCGCGACGCGTCGAAAGCGTGCATCGGCTGACCGAAGCCAAGCAGCATGTAGTTGGTGACGTCGACGACGTTGTTGATCGACCGCACTCCGGCGGCGAGGAGCCGCTGCGCCAGCCAATCGGGACTCGGGCCGATCGCAACGCCGCGCACGACCGCGCCCGCGTAGCGCGGGCACCCGTCGACGTCGTCGATCTTCACGTGGATGCCGCCGGTCTTTCCCTCGCGCCTTCCCGCGCCCACTGCAACGGTCACCGGATTGCCCTTGGCGGCGCCCACGATCGGCGGGTTGCAGTATCGGTGATCGAGCGCGGCCGCGATCTCGCGCGCGAGACCGCGATGCGAGAGCAAATCAGGACGATTCGGAAGCACGTCGATTTCGATGCGGGTGTCGCCGACCGGCATCGCATCGAGGAACTTGGTTCCCGGCTCAGCTTCGATGACGAGCTCGAGAATCCCTTCGTGATCCGCGCCGAGGCCCAGCTCGCGGGCGGAGCACAGCATGCCGTTTGAAAGCTCGCCGCGAATTTTTCTCTTCTCGATCTTCAGTCCGCCGGGGAGCGTCGCGCCGGTGGCGGCGAACGGATAGAGCTTCCCTGCCTTCACGTTCGGCGCGCCGCACACGACGTCGAGAATCTCGCCGCCCCCGGCGTCGACTTTCGTCACCCACAGGTGATCGGAATTCGGATGCGGCGCAGCTTCGACAACGCGCGCGACGACGATCTCCGACAGATCGGTGCGCATTGGCGTCACGGCATCGACCGTCGCGCAGCGGCGGGTGAGAAGATCAGCGAGCGCGTTGGGATCGAGATCGAACTGGACGAAATCCCGCAGCCACTGGTACGACGCGTTCATCGGGAGATCTGCTCGAGGAAGCGCATGTCCGAGTCGTACAGGATGCGGATGTCGGGAATGTCGTAGCGCAGCTTCGCTATGCGGGCCGGTCCCATGCCGAACGCCCAGCCGGTGTATTTCTCGCTGTCGATGCCGGCGGCGGCGAGAACGCGCGGATGGACCATGCCTGAGCCGAGTATCTCCATCCAGCCGGTTCCCTTGCAGCTCGCGCATCCTTTTCCGCCACAGAGCACGCACTCGACGTCCATCTCGGCGGACGGCTCGGTGAACGGAAAGAAGCTCGGACGGAAGCGCGTCTTCGTCGTTCCGAAAAATCGCTGCGCGAAGAACGTCAGCACCGCCTTGAGATCGACGAACGAGATCCCTTCATCGATGCAAAGTCCCTCGATCTGCGCGAACATCGGCGCGTGCGACGCATCGAAGAAATCGCGACGATAGACGTTCCCCGGACTCAGAACGCGGATCGGCGGCTTGTACTTCTGCATCGTCCGCATCTGCACCGGCGAAGTGTGCGTGCGGAGCAGCACGCCTTCGGAGAGGTACAGCGTGTCATGCATGTCCATCGCCGGATGATCGGGCGGAAAGTTGAGGCCGGTGAAGTTGTACCACTCGGTCTCCGCTTCCGGACCCAGCGCGATCGTGAAGCCGAGCTCGCGGAAGATCTCCTCGATCTCCTCGATGACGAGTGTGACCGGATGCTTGGCGCCCCGCCACTGGGCGCGCGCCGGCATCGTCAGGTCGAGGTCTTCGCGGGCATCGTGTCTCGCGCTCGCGAGCTCGCCGCGCTTCGCCTCGATCTTGTCTTCGACCCGCGTCTTGAGCGCGTTCACGAGGGCGCCGGCGTCGCGCCGCTGCTCGACGGGAAGCTGAGGAAGCTCCTTCAGGAGGCCGGTGATGATACCCGCCTTTCTTCCGAGCAGGTGTGTGCGCGCGTTCTCGAGCGCGTCGAGATCCGACACCGCGCTGAGCGCGGCGTCCGCTTCACTCTCGACCTGTTTGGCGCGCTCGGTGAAATCCATCTCGGTCACGACTGAAGAAATAAAGAGGGCTCCGCCTTCGACGTATTATCGGCGAAGGCGGAGCCCTCTGAAAGAGCGGCTGCGGTTATCGCGCGTCGAGCGCCGATCTCGCCTTCTCGGCAAGTGCGTTGAACGCGGAGATGTCGTTCACCGCGATGTCCGACAGCACCTTTCTGTCGATCTCGATGCCGGCCTTCTTGAGGCCGCTGATGAAGACGCTGTACGACATGTCATTCATGCGGGCGGCGGCATTGATGCGCTGGATCCACAGACGGCGGAAGTCGCGCTTCTTGTTCTTGCGATCCCGATACGCGTATTTCCAGCCGCGCTCGACATTCTCCTTGGCCGCCTTCCAAAGCTTGCTGCGGCCGCCGAAGGCGCCGCGAGCGGCCTTCATTACCTGTTTCTTGCGCTTGAGGCGCGTGACGTTCGATCTGACGCGTGGCATTTCCTACTCTCCCTAAGCCTGAAGCAGGCGCTTGATGTTCTTCGCTTCGCCGATCGTCGTGATCGTCGTGCCCTGACGGAGGCGGCGCTTTCTCTTGGATGATTTCTTCGTGAGGATATGGCTCTTGAAAGCCTTCATCCGCTTCACCTTTCCCGAGCCGGTGATCTTGAAGCGCTTTCTCGCACCCTTGTGACTCTTCATCTTCGGCATGTCTTTCTCTTCCCTATGTGAATGACCGTCGGGCGTTACTTCGGCGCCAGAATCATGGTCATGAACTTTCCCTCGAACTTCGCGTCGGTCTCGATCTTCGCGACGTCCGCGAGCTCGACCGCGACCCGATTCACCACTTCACGTGGTCGTCGATTCCCGGTCTGAACTTCACTTCCTTGAGATGGATGACGTGCTGCTTTTTCTTCGCCTGCCGAGCCATCTTCGCCTGCTCGAACTTGAACTTCCCGTAGTCCATGATTCTCGCCACGGGCGGGCGAGCCATCGGTGCGACCTCAACCAGATCCAGTCCCTGCTCTATCGCCGCCGCGAGCGCGGCATCGACTTCCATGATTCCAAGCTGGGCGCCATCGGCCGCGATCACCCTGATCGGACTGATGCGGATCTGCTTGTTGACGCGAACTTTTTTTGTGGTGTCCTGGATATGAATTCCCTTCGTTGGTGAAAACAAAAAACGCGGACCCTTGAAGGAGTCCGCGCGCGGGATGGGCACACTGTCCCTATCCGTTGGCTTGAACTCCAGCAGCACGCCTCGATGAAGCCGAGGGCCGAAGGGTGGACCGATCGCCCGATCGGTCGCTTACCTGTTGTCTCTGCTAAAGATAGAGCCCCTCGCCTCATCGCGCAACGGATGAGCATCCGGCATCGGCGTTCCCTCCGTAATATTCGCATCGACAATTCCGACTGACCGTTTCAAACTATGCGCTGGCTGTACTACATCCCGCACGAGTGGCCCCACGGCCGGCGAGCGCGCGTACGACGCGATGTACGAAGCCCGCAACGGTTACGATGTCGGTTGGCAGAAGGAGCTCGCCGTGGATGCTTATCGCGATGCGTATCGCGCCGCGCGTGAGGCGGGACTCGAAGAAGAGGCGGGTGAGCTCATGAAGCGCATTTTGCACATCAAGGCTGTCGCGAGACAGCTTCGGTCTTCCTAGGAATCTCTAGCGGAGGCCGTACGCCTTCCCGTCGTGACGAACCCGCCCCCACGCCGTCGTCGCATCGTGCTCGAAGATGAGCAGCCAGTTCTCCTCTTCGGCTTTTTTCAGCACACGTCGCTTCGTCTCCAGCGTGACGAGCGGCTCAACGTCATAGCCCATTATCCATGGCAGCGGGAGATGCGCCGTCGTCGGCACGAGATCGCCCAGATATAGAGCGCGCTCCCCTTCCGACCCGATGAGGATGCTCTGGTGAAACGGCGTGTGACCGGGCGTATGCATCACGCTGATGCCGTCGAGTATCTCGCGATCGGATGAGATGAGCTCGAGCTGGCCCGCTTCCATGACGGGAACGTAGTTGCGGTCGAAGTAGCTCGCCCCAGTGCGCTCGTTCGGATGGCGCGCATACTCGTACTCGCCGTCGCGCACGAAATACCGAGCATTCGGGAACGAGATCTCGACCTCACCGGCGTCATTCAGCTTCGTGTTTCCCCCGGCATGATCGAAATGCAGATGCGTGTTGATGACGAACGCTATGTCGGTAGGCGCACGTCCGAGCTCGGCGAGTCCATCCTCGAGCGCAGTTCCGTTTTTCGGCGACTCGTTCTCGACTCCATAAATGTCCTTGAACTTCTGGTTTTCCTTGTTGCCCGCGCCCGTATCGATGAGCGTCAGCCCGGCGGGATGTTCGATTAGCAGACACCGCATCCCGAGCTGAATGCGATTTCTCTCATCGGCGGGAATGCGCTTCTCCCAGAGCGGCTTCGGAACGACACCGAACATCGCTCCGCCGTCCAGTTTCTGGCCGCCGGCCTGAATCGCGTGAATCATTAGTGCGCCGAGCTTGAGCTCCTGAACGAGAGGAAGCGGCCGACTCATGCCGTCGTATCGCGAGAGACGGGCATCGGAAGTCCGGATGGGCGGCGCCTC
>WNGF01013051.1_pt1 | contig 13716 bp, 15 predicted proteins | sample 5400641 | NCBI WGS metagenome assembly WNGF01 (sample SAMN13153371, study PRJNA577476) | soil metagenome | isolation source: 80 cm soil or saprolite under grassland replicate 2 | place: USA:California | collected 2016-06-15
GCCCTGGTGGCGCTGGGTGGTGCCGTTCGTGTGCGCTCGTCCCGCGGCGAGCGGCAGATCGCCGCGGCCGACTTCTTCCAGGGCCACTTCTCGAATGCGCTCGAGCCTGACGAGCTCGTCGTCGACACGCTGTGGCCTCCCGTGGCCACGGGCGCCGGCTGGGCATTCGAGGAGCTCGCGCAGCGGCACGGAGACTTCGCTCTCTGCATGGCAGCTGTCGTCGTGCACGGCGAGGACCTGCGTGTCGGCGTCGGTGCGGTCATCGACCGACCGACCCTGCTCGACGTGGACCCGGAACGTCCAGGCGAGTCGGCGGCCGCCCAGGTCGATCCGTTCGCCAATCTGCACGCCTCTGCCGCGTACCAGCGGCACCTGGTCCGCGTGCTCGTGGACCGTGACGTGGCGCGCGCCCGGGAGCGTGCGCGCGAGGAGGCGAATCCGTGATCGCGGTCGACGTCACCGTCAACGGCAGCCGATATCGCGAACAGGTCGAGCCCCGCCTCCTCCTCTCTGACTTCCTTCGCCACACCCTGGGGCTGACCGGGACGCACGTCGGTTGCGAGCACGGCGTCTGCGGCGCCTGCACGGTCCGGCTGGACGGCGTCTCCGTCCGCTCATGCCTGCTGCTGGCCGGTCAGGTGCACGGGCACGAGGTGCTGACGGTCGAGGGGTTGGCGCGAGACGGCGGACTGACTCCGCTTCAGAGGGCGTTCACGGAGGCTCATGCGCTCCAGTGCGGCTTCTGCACGCCCGGCATCCTGATGGCCGCGTCCGACCTCCTCGAACGGCCGGGCACGCCGAGCCGGGAGGAGATCCGGGACCTGCTGTCCGGCCATCTGTGCCGCTGCACCGGCTACGAGCCGATCGTCGAGGCAATCGCGAAGGCGGCGGAAACCACGTGAACCTCGCGCTCTCGCTCGTGTCTGCCGCCGAACGCCACCCGGAGGCCGAGGCGGTGGTGGAGGGAGACGTGCGCCTGACGTACGCCGACCTCCGAACGCGGGCCGCGCGAATCGCGGGCGGACTCGCCGAGCTCGGGGTCGCGCGAGGCGACCGGGTGGCCGCGGTGGTGAAGTGCCGGCGCGAGACGGTCGAGCTCTACTGGGCGAGCCAGTGGCTGGCGGCCACGTTCGTTCCGCTGTCCCACCGCGTGTCTCAGGCGGACCTGGACTACTGCCGCGAAGACTCCGGCGCGACGGTGTTCCTCGGCGTCGATGTCGAAGTCGAGCCCCTTCTTCGTGACGAGAATCCGGGTGCGCTCGACCTCGACGAGCGCGAGGAGAGTCTCATGCTCTACACCTCCGGTACGACCGGGCGACCGAAAGGCGTCCCGCGGTCACATCGGGCCGACCGGGCCGGAGGACTCTCGCAGGCTCTCCAGCATGGGTATCGACACGGCGACCGCACGCTCGGGGTCATGCCGCTCTACCACACCATGGGCATCCACTCCCTGCTGGCCATGCACCTGATCGGAGGGTGCTACGTCTGTCAGCCCGAGTGGGATGCAGAGGAAGCGCTACGGCTGGTCGAGCGGGAGCGAATCAGCTCTCTGTACCTCGCGCCAACGCTCTACTACGACCTCGTCCATCACCCGGCGATTGCGGACCACGACCTGTCCTCGATCGAGACGCTCGCGTACGCGGGAGCCGCGATGACGAGCGCCCTGGTCGAGCGCTGCGTCGAGGTCTTCCGGCCACGGCTGTTCGTCAACCACTACGGCTCGACCGAGATCTACACCTTCTCGGTGCACCGCGACCAGGCGGCAAAGCCGGGCTGCGCCGGGCGCCCGGCCCTGAACGCGCGCCTGCGGCTCGGGGAGAACGGTGAGATCCTCTGCCACATGGACTCCGACGAGGCCTTTTCCGGCTACTGGAACCGCCCCGATGCCGACGAGCAGGCAATCAGGGACGGCTGGTACAGAACGGGAGACGTGGGCCGTCTGGACGAGGACGGCGACCTCTGGCTCCTCGGGCGCGTCGACGACATGATCATCTCGGGGGGCGAGAACGTGCATCCCCTCGAGGTGGAGGACGTGCTCGCCGGGCACCCGAAGGTGGCCGAGGTGGCGGTCGTCGGCGCCCAGGACGAGCGCCTTGGCCAGCGCGTCGTCGCCGTCGTCGTGGCGGAGAGCGACGTGAGCGCCGACGAGCTCGACGCCTTCTGCATGTCCTCGGACACGCTTGCCCGCTTCAAGCGGCCGCGCGAGTACCGTTTCATGGAGGCGCTCCCCAAGAGCCCGTCGGGGAAGATCCTCCGGCGGCTGCTGCGCGAAGGGGCGCCGGCGGCGTGACCGATTACGACGGCTTTCGGCTCGAGCGGGACGACGAGCGCGGGGTGGCCGTGATCACGCTCGACGTCCCGGGAAAGTACAACCGGGTCTCGATGAGGGCGCGCGACGAGCTGGGCCGCCTGTTCGGCGAGCTCGGCCGGGACGCAGAGGTCCGCGCGATCGTGCTGACAGGCGCAGGCGACTCCTTCACCGCAGGCGGAGACGTGGCGGGCTTTCTCGAGGCTACGCCGGAGGAGCTGTCGCGGCTCGCCTGGAACGTAGCCGCGCCGGAACGCTGTCCTAAGCCGGTCGTCGCCAAGCTACGCGGCTACTGCTTCGGGGTGGGGCTCGAGTTGGCGCTCGCCTGTGATTTCCGCATCGCAGCCGACGACGTCGAGCTGGCGCTCCCTGAGGTCAAGCTGGGGATGATCCCGGGATCCGGGGGGACGCAGCGGCTCGTGTGCCTGATCGGCCTCGGCCGCGCCAAGGATCTGATCATGCGGGGCCGGCGAGTCGCGGCCGAGGAAGCGCACGCGCTCGGCCTCGTCACCGAGGTCGTGACCCCGGACGTGCTCGACGCGGCCGTGGACGGGTTGATCGACGAGCTCCGTGCGCTTTCCCCCCTTGCGCTCGCGGTCGCCAAGCAGGTCTTGAACCAGGCGCACGAGGGACCGCTCCACCTCGCGCTCGAGCTGGAGGGCCTCGCCTACGGCTTCCTGCGCACGAGCGCAGACTTCCAGGAAGGCGTGACCGCGTTCCTCGAGAAGCGCCCGCCGCGCTTCGAGAGCCGCTAGACGTCGCAGGGGCTAGGCGCCGCGCTCCCAGGCCAGCCCCGCCGCGAGCACCGTCTCATCGCGCGGCGCGATCAGCTGCATGTTCCCGATCGCCAGAGCGGCCCAGCCGATCAGGTTCACCCAGCGCAGCCAGGCGGTGAGTGGGATTCGCACCTCGAGCTCGTCGCAGTCCTCGGCCGGAACCTCAACTGCAATACAGGGGGCCACATAGAGGTCGACCTCGGGCTCGTGGCGCCGCCACGCCGCCAGTGCGCCGTAGGCCGCCTCGACGTCCTCCGCTGCGACACGCTGCGCCAGCGCGAGCTTCGTGCGCACGTTGTCCGAGTACTCCTCCGCCCGGGACGGAAACGTCTTCTCGTGCGACTCGAGCGCCTCGTGGAAGAACAGCGGCCAGGTGTTGGCCTCGGGCTCGGGAACCTGCGCGGGGCAAACGTGCGCTCCCAGCTTCTCGAGCTCCGCAGCCCAGACCTCCGCGGCCGAGCTCGCCTCCGCGCGGTTGCCGTCGCCGACAGACGGCGGCCGTGAGAGCAGACCTACGCTCAGCCCGGCCAGGCGAGGCTCAGGCGCCGCCCTCCCCGAGAGCGCCGACCACGCGAGCGCGACGTGCTCGACGGTAGTTGCCATGGGGCCGACCGTGTCGAGCGTCGGGCAAAGAGGGAAGATGCCTTCCATCGGCAGGGATCCCCAGCGCGGCTTCAGGCCGACGACGTCGCAGCACGCGGACGGCAGCCGGATCGAGCAGCCAGTGTCCGTGCCGAGAGCGAGATCGCAGAGGCCGGCCGCCAGCGCGGCCGCGCTCCCACTCGACGACCCTCCGGTCGTCCGCCCCGGGCGCACCGGGTTCCGCACCGTTCCGTACCACGGGTTCTGGCCGGTCACGTTCCAGGCGAACTCGGGCAGGCTCGCCTTGCCGACGACGATCGCGCCCGCGTCCACGAGGCGCCGCACGGCGGGCGCCGAGCGTTCGGGTACGTGATCGGCGTAGATGCGAGAGCCGTACGTCGTGCGCACGCCCGCGGTGTCGATCAGGTCCTTGACGAGGAAGCGCCTGCCCGCGAGCGGCCCATCTCGCGCCGCCGGCGGAGACTCGACCCAGGTGATGACGGCGTTGAGATCGTCGCTCACGGCCGGCGAGCTTCCCTCCGCAGCTCGGAGATCGTGGCGCCTGGGCTGATGCCCTCCCGGTCGACGCGCAGGTCGAGCACGGCGGGCAGCCCGGACGCTACCGCTCGCTCGAAGGCCGCCTCGACGTCCTCCGTTCGCTCGACCGTCTCGCCGAAGCAGCCGAACGACCGCGCGTATTCCGCGAAGCCCGGATTGACGAGGTCGGTGCCGAAACCGCGGCCGTACGTTCGCTCCTGATGCATGCGGATCGTCCCGTACATGCCGTTGTTGACGACCAGAACGACAACCGGGAGGTCGTACTGGACCGCGGTGGCGAGCTCGGCCGCGCTCATCATGAAGTCGCCGTCCCCGGCGAGGCAGACGACGATCCGCCCGGGATGGAGCGCCTTCGCGCAGAGCGCCGCAGGTACGCCGTAGCCCATCGCGCCCGAGCGGGGAGCCAATTGCGTGCCGAACTGCGAGAACTCGTAGAAGCGGTGCGCCCAGACGGTGAAGTTCCCCGCGCCGCACGTCAGCACGGCGTCGGCCGGAAGACGAGCCCGCAGAAAGGCCATCATTTCGCCGAGATCGAGATCGCCCGGCTGGGCTCGATGCCTGAGGTTCGCCCGATAGTGCCTGTGCGCCTCCTTCGTCCAGTCCTCCCACGCGGATGGATCGACCGGCTGAAGAGCGCGGACAGCGCCTGCGAACTCCTCGAGACCCGAGACCACGGCCAGGTCGGCGTGGTAAACGCGGCCGAGCTCTCGCGTGTCCGGATGGACGTGAACGAGCGCCTGACGCGGACTCGGCGGCTCGAGCAGCGTGTACCCGCGGGTGGCCACCTCTCCCAGTCGCCCGCCGACCGCGAGCACGAAGTCCGCGTCGAGCACCCGCTGCGCCAGCTTAGGGTCCATCCCGATCGTCAGGTGGCCCGCGTAGCAGGGCGAGCGGTTGTCGACGTAGTCCTGACAGCGGAAGGAAGTCGCGACCGGCAGCCAGTTCTCCTCGCAGAACTCGAGCACCTCCTCGCCTGTCCGCTCCGTCCAGCCGCCCTCGCCGACGATCACGAACGGCCGTCTAGCACGCCCGACGAGCTCTCGAAGGCGCCGAAGGGCCGCGCCGGAGGGTCGCCGGTCGGGAAGCACGATGGGATCGCCGTCGGGGGCAGTCGTGTCTTCCGACAGCACGTCCTCGGGGAGGGCGAGCACCACCGGCCCCGGCCGGGCTCCGAGCGCCGCTGCAAACGCACGGGAGACGAGATCCGGCAGCGTGTCCGCGCTCTCTGCCTGCGCGGTCCATTTCGTCATGGAGCCGAACACCTCTGAGTAGTCGAGCTCTTGGAAGGCGGCACGGCCGAGCATGCGCCTCGGCACCTGCCCGACGAGCAGGATCATCGGGGTCGAGTCCTGGTCGGCGGTGTGGACTCCGACCGAGGCGTGTGTCGCTCCCGGTCCGCGCGTGACCAGGCAGATGCCCGGACGGCCGGTCAGCTTCCCGTGGGCCTCGGCCATGGTCGCCGCGGCCGCTTCGTGCCGACACGAGATCAGGCGAATGGACGAGTCGTGGAGTGCGTCGAGGATCGGGAGGTAGCTCTCGCCCGGAACGCAGAAAGCGGTATCGACCCCGTGGAGCTCGAGCTGGTTGACGAGGGCTTGGCCGCCGCTCCTGGTCACAGGTCGACGGGCACTTCCAGGAGGATCGTCGCCCGCTGCAACTTCGGCTTGTCTTCGTCGACCGGGTCGAGATAGCGAATTGTCCGCTTGCCCTCCCATTCGCGCGGCAACAGCAGGACGCGGACGAAGCTCGTCTCCTCGGTCTCGGACGCGGCCGCGAAGACCGGATCCGGGCCCTCCTCGTACCAACACTCGAACGGGCCGTACTCGTGCGACTCGCCCTTCGTCTCGATGCGGATTCGCCCCTGGAGCAGGACGCGGATACCCGGGCCCGGATGGGTGTGGCGATACGCCACGCTGCGGGGCGGGAAGGTGACGCGATCGCAGCGAAGGAGCCACTCGCCCGGACCGGGGTCACCGGCGAGCTCCCAGACCAGCGCATGCCCGTCGACCCGCGCCGCGCCGAAGAAGGCCGTATCGCGCCCGACGTCGTAGACGACGCGGTTGCCGGACCTGGTTTCGACGCCCTCCGGGTAGTCGTGGAGCGCGAGGATCGCCACGGCGCGAGCCTAGCTGCAGACTTGTCCGAAAGGCACCATCAGTGCCTGGCACTGAACCTGCGCCGATTCTGTGACGAGTTGTCCCCAGGCCCGGCTCAATGGAAGTACTGGCCGCCGTCGATGACCATGGTCTGGCCCGTGATGAATGCCGAACCGGGACCGCAGAGAAAGACGACGGCTCCGACGACGTCCTCGGGCACCTGGTCGCGCTGGATCGTGCGGGCGGCGACCGATACGTCCCGCAGCTGCTCGATCACCTCGGGATGTGCCTTGACGCCCTCCGACATCGTGAAGCCCGGCGCGACGCAATTGACGTGGATCGAGTCCTTGCCCAGTTCCCTCGCGAGCGCGCGCGTCAGCGCGACGATCGCGCCCTTGCTCGTCACGTAGTGGAGCAGGAAGGGCACGCCCCTGAATGGCGTCCCCGACGAGATGTTGACGATCTTCCCGCCGCCCCTCTCCCGCATCGCCGGCACGACCGCCCGGCACGTGAGGAACATGCTCGCGACGTTGACGTCCATCACCTGTCGCCATTCGTCGAGCGGGATCTCCTCGAACGGCCGCATCGGCAGCGACGCGTAGAGGCCGGCGTTGTTGACGAGGATGTCGATCCGTCCGTGCCGGGCGAGCGCCTCCTCGATCATGCGCTCGACGTCTCGCTCGTCCGAGACGTCGGCCTTGATCCCGTCTGCGGGCGGGTTCAGGTCGGCGACGACCACCTCGGCACCCTCGGCCGCGAGTCCCTCCGCGATCGCGCGCCCGATGCCCTGGGCGCCGCCGGTGACGAGCGCGACCTTGCCGCCGAGGCTCATCGAAGCGGCGAGAACGAGGTCGGGACGAGGATCCGGTTTTGCTGGGTGTGGATCAGCGGCTGGATGCGTCCCAGGAACGGCTTCCAGCGCGGGTCGGCCTGGAGCCGCGCGCGCCGCTGCTCGCGCTCGGCGAAGCTCTCGTAGCGCCAGAGCGTCGTGAACGTGGAGAGCGCCCCGATGTCCGTGGTGAAGGCCCCGACGAACCCGCCCAGGATCTCCTGTTGGATGGGGATCCCTTCGGCCTCGTAGAGCCGCACGATCTCGGGCAGCTTGCCGGTGATCACGTGGTAGTCGCGCTGCTCGAGAATCACAGGCCGCCCACCGCCAGGTACTTCAGCTCGAGCCACTCGTCGATGCCGTAGCTCGAGCCCTCGCGTCCGATTCCAGACTCCTTCATCCCGCCGAACGGCGCCACCTCGGTCGAGATCAGGCCCGTGTTGATGCCGAGGATGCCGTACTCGAGCGCCTCTGCGACCCGCCAGACCCGGCCGAGCCCCCGCGAGTAGAAGTAGCCGGCCAGTCCGTACGGCGTCTCGTTGGCGATGCGGATCGCCTCCTCCTCGCTGGAGAAGCGTGCAATGCCAGCCACCGGTCCGAACGTCTCCTCGCGGGACATTGCCGACTCGGGCACGACGCCGTCGAGGACGGTCGGCTGGAAGAACTGGCCTTCCATCCGCGAGCCACCGACGAGAAGCTCAGCGCCGCGCTCGAGCGCGTCGGCCACGTGCTGCTCGACTTTCGCCACCGCCTGCTCGTCGATCAGCGGCCCCACGTTCACGCCGGGAGTGAAGCCGTCCGCCACCTTCAGGCCGCGCACGCCGTCGGTGAAGCGGGCCATGAAGTCGTCGTAGATCCCGTCTTGCACGAGCAGCCGGTTCGCCGAGATGCACGTCTGACCGGAGTTGCGGTACTTGCAGATGAGAGCGCCGGCGACCGCCTCGTCCATGTCCGCATCGTCGAAGACGATGAAGGGCGCGTTGCCGCCGAGTTCGAGCGAGATCTTCTTCACCTGCCGTGCGCACTGCGCCATGAGGAGCTTGCCCACCTCGGTCGAGCCGGTAAAGCCGAGCTTGCGAACAGTCGGATTGCCGGTCATCTCCTGCCCGATCTCGGGTGCGTCCTCGGCTGCCCCGGTCACGACCGACAGGACGCCGGGAGGCAGCCCCGCTTCCTCGGCCAGTGCGGCAACTGCGAGCGCCGAGAGCGGCGTTTGTTCAGCCGGCTTGAGCACCATCGTGCACCCTGCGGCGAGCGCCGGCGCCGACTTGCGCGTCGGCATGGCGGACGGGAAGTTCCACGGCGTGATCCCGGCCGTCACCCCGACCGGCTCCTTGAGCACGACCACGCGCTTGTCGGGCCACGGGCTCGGGATCGTGGCGCCGTAGACCCGCTTGCCCTCCTCGCCGAACCACTCGTAGAACGAGGCGGCATAGTCGACCTCGACCTCCGCCTCGGCGAGGGGCTTCCCCTGCTCGGCGACGAGGAGCGCGGCGAGCCCGTCTCGCCGTTCGAGCATCAGGTCGGCGAGCCGGCGCAGGTGGCGCGAGCGCTGTTTGGCGGAGAGGGCCCGCCAGGCCGGGTAGGCTCGCTCGGCCGCCGCGATCGCCCGCCGCGCCTCGGCGGCGCCCATACGCGGCACGTCCGTGAGCGTCTCCCCCGTCGCCGGATCGAGGACAGGGAAGGTCTCGTCGGAGTCGGCGTCGATCCACTTCCCGTCCACGTACGCCTGCCGGCGGAGCAGATCGGACTCGATTGCGACCACGGTGGGAATCTAGCGCGGGGGCAGGGCCGCCACGCACTCCACCTCGATGAGCGCGCCCGGCACCGCCAGCCGGCTGATCTCCACGACGCCGGTCGAGCCTCTCCGAAGGCCTCCTGCCGGACCGGGTTGATCTTCGCGCGGTCGTCGACGTCGGTGAGGAAGACGGTGACCTTCGCGACATCGGAGAAGGTCGCGCCTGCGGCGGCCAGCACCTCGCGGATGTTGCGAAAGACCTGGCGCGCCTGCTCGACGACGTCCCCTTCACCGACGAGGTTCCCCTCGCCGTCTACGGGGACGACTCCCGACAGGAAGAGCAGCTCGCCGACGCGTACGGCGTCCGTGTAGTGGCTCAGCGGCTCCGGGAGCGTGGGGACGCGGATTTCCTCGCGGGCCGGCACAGGTCGAGGATAATCGCGCGCAACATGGAGCCGCAGCCGCAGTTCATTCGCTTCGAGGAAGTCCGCCCGTTCGAGCTGGCCGCCGGTGTGACCGGCCGTCCGCTCTTCGGCGCGGGTGCGATGCTCAACCTGATCGAGTTCGATCCCGGCGCCGAGGTTCCACTGCACAGCCACCCGCACGAGCAGCTCGGGATCGTGCTTCGGGGAATGCAGGCGCTGGTCGTGGACGGCGTCGCGCACGAACTCGGGCCCCTGGAGGGCTACGTGCTGCCCGGCGGGGTCGAGCACTCCGCCTACTGCGGCCCGGACGGAGCTCTCGTGCTCGACGTCTTCCAGCCCGTGCGCGAGGACTATCTCGAGCGCTGGCAGACCGTCTAGCCGGAGAGCAGCGCGCGCATCTCGTCGGACAGCGGCTCTGGCCGGCCTTCGGCGTCGACGAGCACGACCGTGTGGCGGCCTTCGATGTAGACCTCGCTGCCCTTGGCGATCTGCCAGGCGTAGGTGATCGACGTACGGCCGGCCCGCTCGACGCGGATCCTCGTCTCGATCTCGTCCTCGAAGACGAGCACCTTGTGGAACTCGGCCTCGACGTGGCGGCGGGGGTAGCTCCCCCACCGACCGAGCAGGCCGAGCTTTCGCATCAGGCCCGTCTCGGCAGCCTCGGCCCAGCGGAAGGCAGCAGTGAAGTGAATCCGCCCGCCGGCGTCCGTGTCCACCCACGCCACGCGGGAGCGCTCGGAGTGCACAGCGCTCACGGCGGAAGCCATGTCCAAGTGACAGTCACAGTGACAGTCACTGTGACTGTCACTTGGACATGGCTCAAGGAGTCACCAGCACGCGGCCCCGAGATCCCGCGAGGCTCGCTTCCACGGCTTCGTTGACCTGCTCGAGGGGGAAGGACGGGCCAAGCTGGCTGCGCAGATCGAGGCGGCCCCCGCGGACCTGGTCGAGCAGGATCGGTAGGGCCACGGCCGGATCCTCCGAGCCATAGATCGTCCCCGTCAACCGCTTCTCGCGGCGAATGAACTCGGTGGGGTCGAGATCGAGCCGGGCGCCGGCGGCCGGCAGCCCGACGATCACGCACAGTCCACCGTTCCGCGTCCAGCGGAAGGCGAGCTTCGTCGTGTCGGGATCGCCGACGGCGTCGAAGCAGTAGTCCGCGCCGTCGGGGAGGAACTCGCCCATCGCATCCCCGACTTCCTCAGGCGCAACCGAGCGTGTTGCGCCGAGTCCAAGCGCCAGCTCGCGCCTGGCTGGGAGGGGGTCGACGCAGACGATCTCGGCGGCTCCCGCGATCCTCGCCCCCTGCACGACGAACTGGCCGACGCCGCCGGTTCCCACGACCAGGACGCTCGAGCCCGGCTCCACACGCGCAGCAAAGAGCACTGCCCCAACCCCGGTCAGCGCCGCACAGCCGAGCAGTGCCGCTTCGTCGAGCGGCACCCCCTCGCCAACCGGCAAGGCGACCTGTTCCGAGACGACGACTCGTTCGGCCAGAGCGCCAGTCGCGGTCCCGCGATAGACCGTGTCCCCGTTCCACGACAACCCCGTCCGCCCGTCGAGGAGCGTTCCGGCCGCGATCGCCCGCTGGAGCGCCATGCAGGCCGCCGGGCGCCCTCGCCCGCAGTCGGCGCATTCACCGCACGAGGGCGCCCACGAGAGAACGACGGAATCACCCACCCGCAGCCCCCCGACACCGTCCCCGACCTCCTCGACGACGCCGGACCCCTCGTGGCCGAGCACCATCGGAGTTGGGCGCTGCCACTCGCCCTTGACCATGTGCAGGTCCGTGCCGCAGATCCCCACGGCGGCCATCCGGACGAGCACCTCGCCGGGCCCGGGCTGCTCCAGGTCGATCTCGGCGACTTCGAGCGGCCGCCCTGCTGCGTGGAAGAGAGTTGCGCGTGTCCTCACGTTCCTGGGCGTCGCTGGCAAGGGAGACAAGCGAGCGGCGCGCAGGACAGTATCCGGAATACGGCCCAGCGGCGCGAGCGCCGTCTCCCGCTGCCAGCGGCGTCAGGCGGCGGCGGAGCCGGGCTCTGCCCGGCGCGAGGCGCCGCTGCCCAGGGATGTGAGGAAGACGGCTGCTCGCGATCTCATGCCTTGGCGGTCACTCCAAGCGCCTCCAACACCGCCGCGCAGTTGGTCACTGTGGACACGTTCTGCAGTGCGTAATTGATCGACGCGTTGTGCCAGTCGGCGTTCATGGTTGAGCACCCGTCCTCGGGAACGATCATGGCGTAGCCCTTGTCCGCACCGGTTCGCGCAGTGTGCTCGATCGACATGTTCGTCCAGGCGCCGGTGATCACGATCGTGTCCACGCCGAGCCCGGCGAGCAAGTTCTCGAGCCGCGTGCCCTGCCAGGCGCTCATGCGCATCTTCTCGACCACGAAGTCGCCTTCCTGCGGCTCCAGCCCTTCGGCCGGTGCGGCGCCCCACGTTCCCCGCACGAGCGCGCCCGAGTCCTTCACGCCCTGGAAGAGCGGCGCGTTCAGCTTCAACCCGGGCGCGCCCTCCTCGACGATGTAGTGCACGTGGATCACCGGAATCCCCGCCCGGCGGCACGCGTCGGCCAGGATCTTCACGTTCTCGACGACGTTCTGCTCCTTCGCATGCTCGGGCGCGCCCGACTCGGCGAAGGCGCCGTTCTCGATCATCACGTCGTTCTGCAGGTCCTGGACGATCAGCGCCGTCCGCTTGGGATCGAGCCTGAGGAGCTCGGTCTCGTTCTCCCCCATCGTGCCTCCTTTTACGTCATGAACGGCTCGCGGCGAGCCGAGGTCTTCGTCTGGAAGCGGTAGAGACCGGTCGACGCGCACACAAACATGGAGCTCCAGTCCGGCCCGCCCCAGTGGAGGTTGCCGACCGGCTCCGGGATCTCGATCGTGCCCAGGTGCTCGCCCTCCGGGGTGATCACCCAGACGCCTGCGGGCCCCGTCACCCAGATGTTCCCCCGGCCGTCGCACTTCATGCCATCGACGAGATCCATCTTCTCGAGGCTCGCGGTGCCGATGTTCTCGGCCAGCACGCGGTCGCCGGCCGACAAGCCGTCGGGCTGGAGCTCGAACAGGCGGATGTGCGCGCGGTCCGTATCGTTGACGTAGAGCAGCGACTCGTCCGGCGAGAAGCAAAGGCCGTTGGGCTGAGCGAAGTCGCCGGCGAGGAGCTGCAGCTCACCCCCACCCGGCGGAATCCGGTACACGCCCTGGAGGTCCAGGTCCTGCTCGCGCTCGATCCCGAAGCCGGGCATGCGCCCGTACGTCGGGTCGCTGAAGTAGATCGCCCCGGACGAGTGGACGACGACGTCGTTCGGACTGTTCAGCTCCTTGGCCTCGTAGTGTGAGGCGAGCACCTCGCGACGGCTCCCCATGCCGTCGGGATCCATGCGCACGACGGTGCTCGTCGTGTGCTCGCATACGAGCAACCGTCCGTCCGCGTCGAGCGTCATGCCGTTGCCCTTGTTGCTCGGGCTCAGGATCTCCTGGACGCCCTTTTTCTCGTCCCAGCGGCGCCTGGTGTCGCCGGGCATGTCGGAGAACAGCAGGAACTGGCCGTCCGGGTTCCAGATCGGGCCTTCGGTGAAGGTGAAGCCGCTCCCGAGCTGCTCGACCTGCACGCGCTCGTCGACGAGCTCGTAGAGCTTGCTCGACGTCGCAGTGACGCTCACGCTCGCCTCCTTTCTTGCGATCGCGAAATCGGTGCGAACCTAACAGAGAACGAAGCGTCCTGAGCTATTCGTCAGCAGGGTCGAACTCGAGCGCGAGCGAGTTGATGCAGTAGCGCTGGCCGGTCGGTTGGGGCCCGTCCGGGAAGACGTGCCCCAGATGCGAGTCGCACGCGGCACAGCGGACCTGGATTCGCCGCATCCCGTGGCTCAGGTCCTCCTCGGGCTTGACCGCATCCTCGGCTGCAGGCTTGAAGAAGCTGGGCCAGCCGGACCCCGAGTCGAACTTCGCGTTGGAACGGAAGAGCTCGGCGCCGCACGCACCGCAGCGGAAGACGCCCTCCTCGTGGACGAGATTGAGCTCCCCGGACCAGGGTGGCTCGGTCGCGCCCCGGCGCAGAACCGCGTAGCGGTCGGGATCGAGCTCCGCGCGCCATTCCTCGTCGCTTCGCTCGACGCGCTCGGTCACTCGGCCACCTCGGCGTGGATGCGCTGCTTGGCGGTCTTGAGCGGCCCTCCTCCGCGGCCGTTGCGGACGGCCACGATCTCGGCCAGCATCGACAGGGCCGTCTCGGGCTGCGATTCCGCGCCCAGGTCGAGGCCGCACGGGCCCTGGATGCGATCGACGTCCTCCTCCGGCACGCCCGCCTCGAGCAGACGCTCTCTTCTGCGCTCCTGGTTGCGGCGCGAGCCGAGCGCCCCCACGTAGAAGGCCTCGGTCCCGAGCGCAGCCTTGAGCG
>WNGF01018594.1_pt1 | contig 13711 bp, 14 predicted proteins | sample 5400641 | NCBI WGS metagenome assembly WNGF01 (sample SAMN13153371, study PRJNA577476) | soil metagenome | isolation source: 80 cm soil or saprolite under grassland replicate 2 | place: USA:California | collected 2016-06-15
TCGGTAATCACGTTGCCAATCGGCACAAGCAGCGCGGCGATACCTTTCGCGCAATAAAGCACGCCATAAATGCTCCCGATGTTCTTGGTTCCGAAGGCATCGCCCGCGGTGGCGCTGAACAGGCTGTAGACTTCGCCCCAGGCGAGGAAAACCAAACCGCTCAGGAATATGAACGCCCAAGGATCGCTCCCGAAGGTGGCGAGCGCGATGATGCCGAGGCCTTCCAGTAGGAAAGCGACGCACATCGTATTCTCCCGCCCGATGTGATCGGAGATCCAGCCGAATAGAGGCCGCGACATGCCGTTCATGATTCGATCGAGCAGGAGCGCGAACGGCAGCGCCGCGATGATGAAGAAATGCAGGTCGACGTTGGTATCCTTGACGCCGAGATCCTGGGACATCGGGCCAAGCTGCGCCACAGCCATCAGCCCGCCGGTCACCGTCAGAATGAACATCACAAACAGCGTATAGAACACCGGCGTCTGCGCGGCCTCGATCAGGGTGTAGTCGCGCCGGCTCTGCATGACGAGCGTCGAGGGTTGCGTCTCGCCGGCCATGGGCGCGCGCAGCGCGAGCGAGGCGAGCATGATGACGATGCCTTGGATCAGTCCGTACCAGAAGAACGCGGCTGTGAAACCTCCGGCGGCAATCATATTGGCAATCGGAATGATGGTGAGGGCGGACCCGAAACCGTAGGCGCCGGCCGTGAAGCCGACGGCAAGGCCACGGCGATCCGGGAACCATTTGATCGCGTTGTTGACGCAGGTTGCGTACACGCACCCGACGCCGATGCCTCCAACCACCGCGGCCGCGTAATACCCGGTAAGGGACGTCGCGTAGGAGTCGATGATCCAGGCGAGGCCGGTAAAAAGGCCGCCGATAAGGACCAGCATGCGTGGCCCGAAGCGGTCGATCAGATAGCCCTCAAGCGGCGTCAGCCAAGTTTGCACGATGATGAAAATCGTGAACGCCGTCTGAATCGACGGTCTCGACCAGCCGAACGTCTTTTGGATTTCCGGGACGAACAGCGTCCAGGCATATTGAATATTCGCGGCCGCAATCATGCAGACGACGCCGAGGAGGAGTTGCAGCCATCGGTAGCCCGCGCTTGCTCGCACGGTGATGGGAACCGATGCCGTACCAGTCGTGGTGGTCATCTCCGTCTCCCCGTTTTTGCGGTTGCCCAGGGCGTGGCCTCGCTGCTGAAGGCCAGCTGAATGGCGGCGCGGTCCCGGTGGTCTTTCGCATCGATCGGGAGCACGAACAGCGTCCAGCGGTATCGCAGGTTGGCGATCATCATCATGCAAGCGATGCTGAAGACCAGCTGCAGCCAGCGACAGGCCGATGACGGCGCCGCGATGGCGCGTACATCTGTGGCCATGTGCTTTCCCTTCCAGGCCTCCCGTTGGGCGCTGCTTCCCCAGCCTATCTCCGCCCCGCAGGAGATAGGGCCGGCCTATATCGCGGCGTCAACCCAAATCAACCGCACTTTAGTTCAGTTTTCCCGCAACCTTCGCGTATTGGCGCGCGAAAACAAGCTTTTGCTCTTAAATGGCGAGTAGCGGTAACTGGCCATATTTGAGCCTTCTGACGTCAGACAAAGCGGGCGAGGCCCGCTATGGTGCCCGCCCGATTCGGAAGGTCATCGCGAGATGGAAGATCGCCGACCTCGTGCCGCGGCTCGTTCGAACACGGCATCGGCCGCGATCGGCCTGCTGCTGCTCGCGTTGGTGGGACCGGCGGCACGTGCGGCTGATGACAAGCCGCCGCCAACCCCGGCCGAGCCGCCGGCCTATGTCGAGACCCGCCACACGATTACCCTGAGCGGCCGTTCGCTCGATTACCGTGCGGTCGCCGAGACGATCGGCTTGACCGACCCGAAAGGCGAGCCCACCGCCTCCGTCTACACAATCGCCTATCTGGCCGAATCGGTGGCCGGGCAGCAGCGGGCGATCGCCTTCGTGTTCAATGGCGGCCCGGGCGCCGCCTCGGTGTTCCTGCATCTGGGCGCGCTCGGCCCGCGTGTCCTCGACACGCCGACGAGCGGGGCGGTGCCGGGTCCGCCGATCAACCTGATCGACAACCCCTCGACCTGGCTTGCCTTCACCGATCTCGTCTTCGTCGATCCGGTCGGCACCGGCTTCAGCCGCGGCAAGGGCAAGGAAGACAACCCCGACAAGCCGTTCTGGAATGTGCGCGGCGATCTCAATTCGCTCGGCGCGGTAATGCGGCGCTGGCTGACCCGGCACCAGCGCTGGAATGCGCCGGTGTTTCTTGTCGGCGAGAGCTATGGCGGGTTCCGCGTCGCGGCGATGGCGCGCAGCCTGTCGCGTGATGTCGGCATCACGATCAGCGGCCTAGTGCTGATCTCGCCGGCGCTCGATGTCGCGATCCTGCATCCCGACATCAGCAACACGCTGGCGCCGGCCTTCGAATTGCCGGCCTATGCCGCGACCGCCGCGGCGCTCTCGGCCGCGCCCTCGGCGGCGTTCTCGGCGGCGCGCGATGACGGCGCCGCCGAACGCTTCGCCTTGTCCGACTATCTGACCGGTCTTGCCGCCTTGCGCGGCATACCGGCCGTCGGTGATCCGTTCATTGCCCGCGTCGCTCAGCTGATCGGCCTGCCCGACGACATCGTGCGGCGCGCGCGCGGTCGGGTGCCGAAGCATGTCTTCGCCCGCGAGCTGCGCCGCGCCAAGGGCGAGATCCTGAGCCTCTACGACGGTACCGTGACCCGGCCGACGGCGGCCGACCCGTCGGACGATCATGCCGGCGACGCGGTGCTCGACCCGGCGGTCGCCGCCTATACCGCGGCGTTCAACGTCTATGCGGCGGACGCGCTCGGCTACCGCGCCGAGCAGCCCTACCGGGTCCTGCCGCACGAGGTGTCGCGGGAATGGAACTGGGATGCCGCGCGCGAAGGGGAGGGCGGGCTGGGCCTGCCCTTGTCGGCGCTCGAGAGCACGCTCCTCGCCCGTCCCGAGACCCGGGTGCTGATCGTCAACGGCCGCTACGATCTGGTGACCCCCCCTCTGGCGTCGCGCTGGCTCATCGATCAGCTCGCCGTGCCGGCAGAGCTGCGCGCCGCCATCCGCCTGCGCGTCTATGAGGGCGGGCACATGATGTATATGCGCCCAGCGTCCCGCGCCGCCCTGGCCGCGGACGCCGCCGAGCTCTTCGCCCCGGAGGGAACGACGGCGCCAGGCGCCTCGCCGGCGCGCTGAGCCGCGCTTATCTGCGGGCCGCGGCGTCGGGCGTCGGGCGCGCCGCGGCGATCAGGCGGTCGAGTGCGCCGAGCAGGGCGTCGGCTGCGTCCGGTGCGGCTTCGAGTTGGCGCAACACCAGGGCGGCGGCTTCGAGCGTCGACAAGGCCTCGCGGCGGGGTTCGCGGCGCAGCCGGCCGAGCCGTGCCGGGCGCGGTGGTTTCAGCACCAGGCGGTGCAGCTTCAACAGCCACGGGTTGCGCCACCACAGTGTCTTGGCCTGGCTCCAGGTGCCGTCGAGCAGCACGATGCCGTCGAGGCTGCGCAGGATCGGCTCGGGATTGGCGACCGGCTCGCCATCGCGGCCGAGCACGGCGATCTCGCGCCCGTCGGCGAACCCGGCCGGCCGCGCCGAACCGAGATAGAGAACCGCCCAGCGCTTCGGCTCGGCCGGTCGGCCGAGCGCCCGTTCCAGGTTCGGCCAGGACAACCCGGTGACGAGCCGGGCGCGGCGCAGCCCGGCAACAATCGCCGGCGCCGTCGCCAGGGGTTCGCGCTGTTCGTGCGGGTGCTGCAGCACCAGCACGGCGGCATCAGCAACGCGGGCCCCGCGCGCTTGTTAGGCGAAGACGAGCGTAGTATGCGTGACCGCAGGGCGAGAACAGCCCCCTGTAAGCCGGAGCCGTGGCTCTGCGCAGCTCGTGTTTCGAGGAGTGCGCGTCATGGGCAAACGATATTTTTTTTCAATAGTGACTGCGGCGTTGGCTGGTATCGGGCTGGCGGCCTGCGCGATTGGCGGGCCGGCCAACGAGGTGCCGCCTCCCGGCATGGCGCATGTCGAGCTGGGGATAACCAGCTTCAGCCCAAAAAATATCACGATCCGGCGGGGCGAGACCGTCGACTGGCGCAACATCTCGGCCTTCGGCCATACGGTGACCAACAATGCGGGGCCGCCCGGCGGCGTGCCGTTCGATTCGGGCAATATCGGCGGCGGCCAAGCGTATTTTCATCGTTTCGACGTCCCCGGCGTCTACCCGTATATCTGCAGATACCATGCGGCTGACGGGATGGTCGGGACGATTACCGTCACACCCTGAACGCGCCGCCGGCGCGGCCTCCTCGCCGCTAGAAGAAGATCCGGCCGACCAGCTGCATCTGCAATTCGCTGGCATGCGGGCTCAGCCCTGCCGCGACCCGCTGCCCGCGATAGTTGTCGACATGGATCAATTCGGCGCTGAGGCGAAACCAGCGCACCGGGTTCCAGCTCCCGGAAGCGGTGAAGGCGTAACCGTGTTCGCCCGGTCCCCGGCTGCCGGTAGAATTGTGCAGCTGGGTGGCAAACAGATCGACCCGGCCGGCCGCGCGGAACTCCCCGAAATAATATCCGGCAAGGAGATAGGCCGATTGGAATTCAGTGGTGGCGACAAAGGCGTCGAAGGGCTGGATCGCCGTGGTCCCGGCCATCGCCTGCCCGAGCAGGACGACATCGCCGAGATAGGTTTCCATGCCGAGGCTGGTGAATTTCGTGCGCCAGCCGAAATCGCTGCCGGCATGCGCGGCGGGATCGGCGCGGTTATCGTAATAGAGGGCGGTGAGGCGGCCAAGCTCGTCCTGGCTCGCCGCGGCGCCGGCATACCAGCCGGCACGGCCGTCGAGCTCCTTGAACGGCTGTTCGCGCAGCGCCAGTCCGTTGCCGAACTGGCGCGACACCAGGTCGGGCTGGCGCGGTTCGCCGAACAATCCGATCGGCCGGCTGTCAAACGCCCAGCCGCGATTGGCGAGCAGCGTCCCGGTCGGATCGTTGCAGCAATACACGCTCCCTACCAGGCCCAGCGCGCCCGTCTCGTAGCGCCATTCGAGATTGCTTTCGCCACCGATCGTGCGCAGTTCGTCGCCGACCCAGGAATTGATCGCCGAGGGGGTCAGCGTCCAGGGGCTGGTCCAGCCGACGCTCTCGTTTTCGAGCGAGATCGGCGGAAAGAATGCGCCGAGCTTGACCGACCACCGCCAGTCCCGCGTCGACACCGGCTGATAACGCGCATAGGCCTCGAGAATATCGAATGGTACATGCTGGTCCGGCGCCAGGCGCATCTGGACGAAACCGGCGAGCGAAGGATCGAGCTGAAGCCGCAAATCGGCCAGGGCTTGCCCGACGAAAGCAACGTCCCGTTGGCCGCTGCCGCCGCCGTCGAGCTTGCCGAGGCCGCCTTTGAGCCAAGAGGTCTCCTCTGACGGTTTCGCGAAACCGAGATCGACTAGCCCGTTGACGCTGAAATCCTGGGCCTGCGCGGCAAATGGCAAGGCCAACAGCAGGATCGCGGCGATCAACCCGGTTGCGCGCGGCATGATTAGGCGCATCCTATCAGAATGAGCGCCTGCCCGTCGCCGTTCGCCGCCCGCCTGCCGGCGGTGCCGCGCCGGTTTTGGCGACGGCAGGGGCTCTGCGCCGTCATTGCCGTCGCTCTGCTGCTCATCGCGACGGCGGTGTTTGCCGCGGCGGTGCACCGGATCGCCCAGCGCGGCCGCTCTTTTTCGCAGAGCCAGATCACGATCGCCCGCGGCGACAGCCTGCTGTTTACCAACGACGATGAATTCCTCCACCAGATCTACGTCGACTCGCGAAACTTGAGTTTCGATTCGGACGAGCAGCCGCCGGGCCAGGCGATCGTGGTTAATTTCCCGCGCGCGGGCACCTTCCCGGTGCGCTGCCATATTCATCCCAAGATGCTGCTGTTCGTGCATGTCGAGTAAGCCGCGGCCGATCCCGTATAAATCAGCTGTTAAGGAATTTGTATTAAAAGCCGGATAACGACGCACATTGCTTGCCTTGCGGCGGGACCGCGCAGTCCCGCCGTTTCAATAGGGATAGGAAGCGCTGTCCATGCGGGTGCGCCTGCAAGCTTCGATTGGCGCCACGATATTTGGCGCATTCGTCGCGATGGGCCTCTTGATCGCCGCGCTCGGCGGCTATGGGCTTTATGTCCTGCAGAGCGCCGGCGGCTTTGTCGTCGAACTGTATGACCGTCCGCTGATGGCGATCAACTTCGACCGGGCGGCCAGTCTCGATTTCGCCGAGATGGACAAGGAGCTGATCCGGCGAGGCACCGTTTCCGCGCAGGATCGGCCCGCGATCGACGCGAGGATCGAGCAGCTGTCGAGAACCTTCGGCGAAGATCTGGCGGTCGCCGCGGCACGCTCGCTCTACGATGACGAGAAGGCCGTCATCGAACAAATCCGCGAGCTGGTCGCGCACTGGAACGAGCTGCGCCTCAATCCGGCCAAAGCGAGCGCCGCGGACGATCTCGACGCGCTCGCCGCCAAGATCATGGAGCGGTTCGACCTCCTGGCCGAGCTCGCGACCGGCCACAGCTTTGTCTTGCGCCGCCAGGTCGTATCGGCCATCGCCTTCTTCAAATATTCGAGCCTCGCGGCCCTGATCCTCGCGCTCGTCTTCTCGGCTGGGATCACCTTCATGCTGGTCCGGCGCATCATCCGGCCGTTGCGCGGCGCCGCGGCGATCGCCGACCGCATCGCCGAGGGCGAGCTGCAGGCTCCGATACCGGCAGGCGGCGGCGACGAAACCGGGCTGCTGCTGCGCTCGATGGCGGTCATGCAGCAGAACATCCGCGACATGGTCGAGCGGGAGCAGGCGCAGCGGCGCTCGGCCCAGAACCGGCTGATCGAAGCGCTCGAGAGTTCGCACGAGGCGGTCGTATTGGTCGATGCCGAGGATCGCATCATCATTGCCAATACCCAGCTCGCCAATTTCTTCCCGACCCTGGCACCGCAGCTCAACAGCACCATCAGCTTCACCGAAGCCTTTCGCCACGTAGAACAGCTCGCCAGCCCCGCGGCCACGAGCGAGGCGAATGACGGCGGCGTGGATGCCGCCCCGGGTCCCGCGTCATCCGAACGGGAACTCCGCCTCGCCGACGGCCGCTGGTTGCGGATCAGCCGCAGCCGCACGCAGGAGGGCGGCTTTTTCCTGGTGATCAGCGATTTCAGCGACGTCAAGGAAAGGGAGGAACGGCTCACCGAGGCACGCCGCGAGGCCGAGGCCGCCAGCGCCGCCAAGACCACCTTCCTCGCCAACATGTCGCATGAGCTGCGCACGCCGTTGAACGCGATCATCGGCTTTTCCGAGATCATGGCGAGCGAGATGCTCGGCAAGATCGGCACCCCTGCCTATGTCCAGTATGCCCATGACATCCGCCAGAGCGGCGGCCATCTGCTGGCGATCATCAACAGCGTCCTCGATCTGAGCAAAAGCGAGGCCGGTAAGCTGCAGCTGACGCGCGAGCACCTTGACCTTCGCGAAATCGTCGAAAGCTCGGCGACGATCATGCGCGAGCGATGCGCGCGGGCCGGGCTGAGCTTGACCACACTCCTGCCCGACGCACCGTTGCTGTTATGGGGCGATCCCGCGAAGCTGCGCCAGGTGCTGCTCAACCTGCTGTCGAATGCGGTGAAGTTTACCGAGCCCGGCGGCACGGTCACGATAGGCGCCGCTGCCGCGCCGGACGGCGCCCGGGTAATCGAGGTCGCCGATAGCGGCATCGGCATGTCCGCCGCCGACATCCCGATCGCGCTTGCCGCCTTCGGCCAGGTCGACAGCCGTCTGGCGCGCCGCTACGAGGGGACCGGCCTCGGCCTGCCGCTGAGCAAGGCGATCGTCGAGCTTCATGGCGGCGCGATCGCGATCGACAGCACCCTCGGCAAGGGCACCCGGCTCACCATCACCCTGCCGCGCGAGCCAGCCCACGCCACGGCCGAGGCGGCATAGCGCTGCCGCGCAACTGTCGCTTCGGCAGGTTGCAGACGAGATGGGAACCGCGCATGATCCGGCCCCGTTGAGGGATGCTGGCGACATGCGTCGAGTACCGCATAGACGGACGGAACGGACGGCAGGAATGGCTGAATTAGCCGCGGCCATTCGCGTCAATTATCGATTTGTGGATGGCTATCACATCTACACGTCCGAAGACGTGTACGGCCTTTATGTCGCCAACCGTGACGCCACAAAAGCTTATGCTGCCGTAGGACCGTCGTTGGAGAAGCTGATACAACTCAACGAAGGCATATCCTGCCGTGTCGAGCCGGTGCTGACTTTCCCCCGATTGGATGCTCGATGATCTGATCCGCCAGCACGGCCTTCCGCGGGTACCGCGCGGGCGAAGGAAATAGCAACAGGCCCCTGCCGTGCCGGGTGTGCAAGAACCCCGCTTGCGCGCGGCGGCGAGTTGGTATCGTCTACCGGCGCGATCAGCCCCAAACGCGGGCGGAAACAAGGAGGGGCATCATATGGCATCGAACGGCAAAGTCGCTCTCGTCACCGGCGGCGGCAGCGGCATCGGCAAGGCCTCCGCGCTGGCGCTGGCCGGCGAAGGGTTTGCGGTCGTCGTCGCCGGGCGTCGCCCGGAGCCGCTGCAGGCGGTGGTCGGCGAGATCGAGGCGATGCAAGGCAAGGCGCTCGGCGTGCCGACCGATGTCGGCGACCCGGCCTCGGTGGAGGCGTTGTTCGCCAAGACCAAGGCGACGTTCGGACGGCTCGACGTCTTGTTCAACAATGCCGGTTTTGGTGCCGCCGCGCCGATCGAGGATCTCGAATACGCGAAATGGAAAGGCGTCATCGACTCGATCGTCAACGGCACCTTCCTGTGCACGCAGCAGGCCGTGCGCATGATGAAGGACCAGAAACCGATGGGCGGCCGGATCATCAACAACGGCTCGATCTCCGCCCATGTGCCGCGCCCCAACTCGATCGCCTACACCACGGCCAAGCACGCCGTCACCGGGCTGACCAAATCAACCTCGCTCGACGGCCGCAAATACGACATCTCCTGCGGTCAGATCGATGTCGGCAACGCGCTGACCGAGATGACCCAACGGATGACCCGCGGCGTGCCGCAGCCCAGCGGCGAGGTCATGATTGAACCGACGATGGATGTTCAGAACGTCGCCCGCTCGGTCGTGCTGATGGCGACCGTGATGCCCGAAGCCAACATCCAGTTCCTGACCGTGATGGCAACCAAGATGCCGTTCGTCGGCCGCGGGTAATATTCGAGCTGTTAAAATCCCGCCGCAGAAAGCGTGTCATTGCGAGCGAAGCGAAGCAATCTCCCGCCGACCTGTTTTCGGCTCATCGAGATTGCTTCGTCGCTTGCTCCTCGCAATGACCGACATCTTTAACAAGGTGAATGTTTGACAGCGCTCGGGGCAGGGAGTGTTACTTTCCGTCCCATTTGGCCTGGAAGGCGACATCGGGTTCGGCCTCGCAATAGCCCCATTTGCCGGTGTAGGTCCGGCCGGCATCGCTCATCTCGAATTTAACCTTGCCCCAATAGCTGGTGCCGCTGCGCTCTTCGTCGCATTCCTTCGGCGCGCTGTCGGCGGTCCAGAAGCCGACATAGCTCGGGTTGTCCATATTGCCTTTGACCTTGAGCTTGCCGCCGCTCTCGAACGTGCCGTTGACCGTGTCATCGTCGCCGAGCTTGGTGACCAGATCGCCGAAAGACGACCCGGTGAAGGTGGCGGGTTCGCCCTTTTTCCGGATCGCCGGATCGGCGGCAAGCGCAGCTCCCGTGACGGCCATCACCGCGGCGAGCGCAGCAAAGCGGGAAATCGCGGTAAAGTTCATCGAAGGTCCTTTTCTGATGCCGAGATGGACGCGAGGCGGTAGGAATCATTCCTCTTCCGCCTCGCCGGCGCTTTCGTGCCAATGGCGCAGCAAGCGGCGCGAGACGAAGTCTAGCACGAGATAGATCACGATCCCGGTCAGCGACAGCAGGAACAAGGCGGCGAACAGGCGCGGGATCGCCAGGCGGTAGCCGGCTTCGAGAATCCGGAAGGCGAGCCCCGTTTCGGCCCCGCCGGTACCGGCGACGAATTCGGCGACGACCGCGCCAATCAGCGCGAGCCCGCCGCTGATCCGCAGGCCGGCGAGGAAATAGGGCAGCGCGGTCGGCATCCGCAGATACCGCAAGGTCTGGCCCGGCGAGGCGCCGTAGAGCCGGAACAGCTCCAAGAGGTTGCGGTCGGCACTGTTGAGCCCGACGGTGGTGTTCGACACGATCGGGAAGAACGCGACGATCCAGGCGCAGACAAGCAGCGCCAGGAACGGCTCGCGCACCCAGATGATGATCAAGGGCGCGATCGCCACGATCGGCGTCACCTGCAGGATCACCGCGTAGGGGAAGAGGCTCAATTCGAGGATGCGCGAGCGCGAGAACAGCAGCGCGATCGCGCCGCCGATCAACGCTGCCGCGGCGAGTGCGGCCAGCGTGATGCGCAACGTCACCAGCAGCGATCCGAGGAGGCTCGGCCCATCGACCCACAGGCTGCGGGCAATCGCACTCGGCGGCGGCAGGATGTAGAGCGGGATGCCCTGGAGACGCACGACCGTCTCCCACAGCGCCAGGAACACGGCGCCGATCAGCAGCGGCGCGAGGATGCGCCAGCCGCGCCACCTACTCACTTCCGGGGCTCGCCCATCGCCGCGACCAGGGCCGCCGACACGCTCTCGCAGATCGCCGCATAAGCCGGCGTCGTGCGCACCGCACGGTCGCGCGGTTGCGGCAGGTTTACGCGCATCCGCATGCCGCCCGACAGCTGGCGCGGATAGGCCTGCTCGAAGCCGCTGAGGCCGACCGCGCGCAGCGCCGCGGCGGCACGGTCGCGCTCCGCCGCGCCGACCCGTCCGGCGATGCGGAACGGCAATTCGACATTGCGTGCCACATCACTCCACGGCATCAGCGTCGGGTCCTGGAAGACAAAGCCGATCCGGCCGGCGCCGATCGGCTCCCCCGGCCCATCGCCGAGGCTCACTCGGCAGGTGCCGCGAGTCGGCGGGGTCAGCCCGGCGATGATCCGCAACAGCGTGCTCTTGCCGCAGCCGGACGGCCCCAGGAGGCTCAGGAACTCCCCGCGCGCGACCCTGAGATCGATGCCGTCGAGGGCCTGGACGCCGGGGGCGAACCGCTTCCCGACACCCGATAGCTCAACGATCGGCGCCGTTGTTGGCCCCTCTCCCGCACCGTGGGAGAGGGTGGCCGACGCGATAGCGGCGGCCGGGTGAGGGTCTATGGCGGCCACCCTCACCCGCCTTCGGCCTGCGGCCGTCGGCACCCTCTCCCGCGGGGCGGGAGAGGGGTTGCGCCTGCGGAGACCTTGCTCAAATACCGGGCCAACACCAATGCCGAATCAGGGCCGCATCCCAACTTTTTTGTTGACGAACCGCAAGGTGAAGGCGCGGCGGAAATCCATATCGGCCGGATAGAGCCCGGCCTTCGCCATGGTTCCGAAGAACTCGCCCCAGCGCGCCTCGTTCATCGCGCCGATGCCGCTCGTCTTGGCGTCGCCGCTGTCGATGATGCCATACTCCTTCATCTTGGCGATCCCGTAGGCGATCAGGGCGTCGGTCATTTCCGGGTTGTCGCGCTTGATCAGCGCGTTGCCGGGCGCGGGGTCGCCGTAGAGATAGCTGTACCAGCCCTCGATGCTGGCATCGACAAAGCGCTGCACCAGATCGGGTTTTTCGCGCGTCAGCTTGTCGGAGGTCTGGATCAGCGCGCCATAGCTCTGGTAGCCGGCATCGGCCAAGAGCATCACGACCGGGCGCACCCCTTCCTTCTCGATCATGAAGGGTTCGCTCGTCAGATAGCCCTGCTGGATCGCCTGGGGGTCGGCGAGAAACGGCGCGACGCTGAAGCTGTAAGGCCGGATCTGGTCGTCGGTGTAGCCGAATTTCTGTTTCAGGAACTGCCAGCTGGTGACCCGCGTGTCCGAGCCGATCATGATCGGTTTGCCCTTGAGCGCGGCGAGGCTGCCCTCGCCCTGGCCGGGATGGGCGATCAGCACCGAGGGGTCTTTCTGGAAGATCGCGGCGACCGCCACCATCGGGATGTTTTGTTGCACGAAATTGAGCGGCACGAAGGAATTGGATGCGATGTTGAAATCGAGCACCCCGGCGGCGAGCAGCTGGGCATGGTTGACCTGCGGCCCGCCCGGCCGCAGCTGGACCTCGAGGCCGTGGCGCTGGTAGATGCCAGTGGCGATCGCCTGGTAGAAGCCGCCATGCTCGGCCTCGGCCTTCCAGTCCGTGCCGAAATTGACCGTTTCGGCGACCGCGGCGCGGCCCAGCGCCACGCCGGTGCAGACCACGATGACGACGGCGAGGAAGGTGCGTGCGGAGCGGTTCATTGAGGCAGGTCTCGCGCGGAATGAAGGGCGCCGGACTGTAGTCGGGGCCCGCCGCGCCGTCGAGCCGTCGCGCTATCGCAAGCGAAGCCAAGATGCTGTATGCTCGCCGAAAACGTGGGGCGCCGAATCGCGAGGCGGGCACTCGGTAACAGGGATGCGAAGATGAAGAATCTGCTGGCCGTGATCGGCGACGGCAATGCGGGCCCGGTGCTCGAAGCCGCGTTGAAGGTCGCCAACCGCTTCAACAGCCATATTGTCGGGCTGCATAGTCTCACCACCGAATACGCCGTCGTGTTCGGCGGTGAGATGGGGTTTTCGATCTCCTCCGAGGTCGACCGCACGCTGGAGCGCGAAGGGCATGAGCGGCGCGACCAAGCGCGACGGCTGTTCCGCGACTTCATGAATGCGCGCGGTGTGCCGATCGGGCCAGTGGCGCCGGGCTATAACGGCCCGAGCGCGTCCTGGCGCGAGGAGGACGGCCGGCAGAACGCGGTCGTCGGCATGAGCGGGCGGGTCTACGACCTGATCCTGGTCGAGCAGCCGGAAAAACTCGCCTCGATTGCCGAGGCGACGCTCGAGGATGCGCTGTTCGAAAGCGGCCGCCCGGTGTTGATGGTGCCGAAGGACGGCGACGGCCAGCTCGGCGAGGTCGTCGCGGTCGCGTGGAACGGCAGCACCGAGACGGCGGTGACCGTCGCTGTCGGGATGCCGTTCCTGAAGCAGGCGCGCGAGGTCGTCGTCGTCGCGGTCGGGCCGCAACACATGCCGGAGCCGGGTCCGACCGGCGACGAGTTGGCGCGTACGCTCGAACGGCACGGCGTCCCGGTCAGCCTGCGCACCGCCTATGGCCGCCAGAAGGCACAGGGCGAATCCTTTCTGAAGGAGGCGATGGCGGCCGGCGCCGATCTCTTGCTGAAGGGCGCCTACACGCAGAGCCGCATCCGCCAGATGATCTTCGGCGGCGGCACCCGCCACATCATCATGGAAGCGAAGATCCCGGTCCTGATGGCGCGGTGATCCGCCCTTGATGCCGGCGGTCTCGATTACGTGGGTTTGCGACCTTTTATGGCGTTGGCGCGTCCAGAATAGGTGATGCGCCCCGCGGCATCGGGCGGCAGGCGCTCCCGCACGCGCGCCTTGAGCCGCTCACCCTCGCGCGGCGTCATGCCGGCTATCATGGGGCCGATGCTTGGCGACATTGAGGTAGTCGTCCAAAAGTCATCGAAATCCGCGAATGTCCGGAGCGCCGTGATTTCCCGCGTCTCAATCGCCTGAAGGCCGGCACCGGTCCACAATTCCCGCAGGGCGTC